>Ga0207685_10000015_pt1 | contig 170813 bp, 153 predicted proteins | sample LARL111metaG_FD_184350 | JGI IMG/M metagenome (GOLD analysis project Ga0207685, IMG submission 184350) | Corn, switchgrass and miscanthus rhizosphere microbial communities from Kellogg Biological Station, Michigan, USA - LAR L11-1 metaG... | ecosystem: Host-associated > Plants > Roots >...
TCGACGACTGGACCCAGGGCGCCCCGCTCGCCAAGGTCAAGGCGCTGGTCGATCACTGGCGTCACCGCTACGACTGGCGCCGCTGCGAGGCGATGCTGAACGATTGGGGCCAGTACAAGACCACCATCGACGGCCTCGACATCCATTTCCTGCACGTGCGGTCGAAACACGAGAATGCCCTGCCGCTGATCATCACTCACGGCTGGCCAGGTTCGGTGATCGAATTCATGAAGATCATCGGTCCCCTGACTGACCCGACCGCCCATGGCGGCAAGGCCGAGGACGCCTTCCACGTAATCGCCCCCTCGCTCCCTGGTCACGGCTTCTCCGACAAGGCGACTGAGACGGGCTGGGGCATTCCCCGGATCGCTGGCGCCTGGATCGCGCTGATGCGGCGCCTCGGGTACACACGCTGGGTCGCGCAAGGCGGGGATTGGGGCTCGGTGGTGACCACGGCCATCGGCGTGATGAAGCCCGATGACTGCGCGGCGATCCACGTCAACATGCCGTTGGCGTTTCCTGAGCCCGACCAGCTCCAGGACATGGATCCGTTCGAGAAGGCCGCCGTGGCGTCGCTGGCCCATTGGGAGGAAAAGGGCTCTGGCTATTTCAAGCAGCAGTCGACGCGGCCACAGACGCTGGGCTACGGACTCGCCGACTCGCCGGTCGGCCGGGCGGCCTGGATCTATGAGAAGCTGTGGGCCTGGACCGACAATCAGGGAAACCCCGAGGACGCCCTGACCCTGGACGAGATGCTGGATAACATCATGCTCTACTGGCTGCCGGGGACCGCGACCTCCTCCGCCCGGCTGTATTGGGAAAGCTTCGCCAGCGGCCTCGCATCGGTCAGGCTGGAGATTCCCGTAGGCGTCAGCATCTATCCGCGCGAGACCATCCGCCCCTCGCGGCGGTGGGTCGATCGGTGGATGCCAAACCTGATCCATTACAACATCCTGGACCGGGGGGGCCACTTCGCCGCCTGGGAGCAGCCGGCCCTGCACGCCAAGGAGATTCGCGACTGCTTCGCCAAGGTGCGCTGACCGTTTCCCTGGCTGCGATCACTCCGGCCGATCGCCTGATGACCGAAGGACTTATTCCGGCGCTGCGTCTACCGAAAAGTGCAAAGGTTCTCATCAAATTTAACAAAAAAGGAAAATTCAAAAGCTATTCGGGGCAACATTGAGACTAAAATCACGCTTCTTTAAACGAGAAGATCAAACGAGAAGACCAGGAGGATAATTTTATGAAACAGCTTGAAGGAAAAGTGGCGATTGTAACAGGTGCTTCAAAAGGGATTGGAGCAGGTATTGCCAAGAAGTTTGCTCTTGAGGGCGCAAGAGTCGTCATCAACTATGCATCTGATAAAGCAGGAGCGGAAAAAACGGCTGCCGAGATCGAGAAATCAGGTGGGCAGGCATTCATCGTGAAGGCCGATGTCGGCAAAGAGAACGAAGCTCAAGCTCTGGTGCACGAAACGGTAAAACGTTTCGGAAAGCTCGATACCTTGGTGAATAACGCCGGCGTTTTTCGATTCACACCATTCACCGAGCTCGACGAAAAATACTTCGACTGGATGATGAAGATCAATGTCCTGGGTCCAGTGTTGATGACCAAGGCCGCTCTCCCGCATTTCTCGAAGTCTGGCTCGAGCGTCGTCAACTTGAGCTCGGTTTTGTCTCAGTCGTTCATTCCAGGAATGGCGCTTTATAGCGCCTCGAAGGCTGCGATCAATTCGCTGACCGGAGCTCTTGCGATCGAACTTGCCCCGAAGGGAATTCGCGTGAACGCGATCCTGCCCGGTGCCACGGACACGGAAGGCGCGCACACTCTTGGCATGCTTGGCGGTGATTCGGAAAAGCAGGTCATCGCAGCGACTCCGCTAGGACGCATCGGGCTTCCGGAAGACATCGCAAACTTAGCAGCGTTTTTGGCCTCAGATGCAGCGAGTTGGCTTACAGGTGAGATCGTCCGGTCGTCGGGCGGAATGAGATAGTGAAACGAAGATAGAAAGTGGGCTGTCACAGTCAAACGAAAAGAGGAAAGCCATGATTATTGACCATATTTATCTCCCCGTCTCTGACCTGAAACGGTCGAGCGAATTTTACAAGAAGATGCTTGAGCCGCTTGGCATCGACATGCCTTACGAGGTCGGTCAACCTCCCATCTTCGGTTTTGCCATCAATAACGAACCGGGTTTCTGGCTGAAGAAGGGCGAAATCGCCAAAGACCTTTACGTCGCATTCACCGCCAAGAGCGCGGACGCTGTCAGGGCCACCTACAAGGCGGCGATAGACGCGGGAGGTACTTCAAACAAGGAACCGAGCCTTCGGCCCGAATGGCGTGCCGACTACTTCGCGGCAAACATCGGCGACCCGGACGGATACAACATCGAGATTGCCTATAAGCCTTGGCTCTACAAATAAAAGGTACGAGCCATCTACCCATCTGAGGCCAGCCGCCATAATCCGGCCCTTGGCATTCCCGTAGCGGGGGAGTAGACGCTATATATGAGGAATAATCATTCCTAACCAGGAATGGGGGAGAGCGGCGGGGTAATTCATGGATCGGCTTGATGCGATCAAGATATTTGTGCGGGTGGTGGAGAGCGGAAGTTTCTCAGCGGTCGCGCGCGAACTTGGCGTGGGGCAGCCCGCCGTTAGTAAGCAGGTAGCGAGCCTAGAGGCACATCTCGGCGCACAACTGCTTATGCGTACATCGCGCAATCTCAGCCTGACCGAAGCCGGCCGCGTCGTGATCAATGGGATGACGGACGATCCGCAGGCACCCTGGGGCGGATTCACGTACTCCGGTGTCGGGCGCGAATATGGCAAGTACGGCATTGAGGCGTTTCTCGAACCAAGGGCCATCCTGGGTGCCCTATGAAAACGGCTCATAAGTTGGTCTCCTTGTTCGATCATTGAAGCGAGTCTGGGCATCCTCTATCAACTAAAGACGCTTTGACTGGAGGTAAGTATGAACTACAAGAACATCACGGTCGCCGGCAGCGGCGTGTTAGGGAGTCAGATTGCGTATCAAACGGCGTACAAAGGCTTTCAGGTAAACGTATACGACATTTCAGACGAAGTACTACGTCATGCCAGAGAGAGACTGACCAAGTTAAAGGAGAACTACAAAGAAGATCTAGACGTAACGCAGCAAGCAGTGGATGAGGCTTTTAACCGTTTGTCCTTCTACACTGATCTGGCTAAAGCTGTCGCAGATACAGATTTGGTGATCGAAGCTATTCCGGAAGTGCCCCAAATTAAGACTGACTTCTATAAAGAACTCGGGAAAGTGGCACCAGACAAGACGATCTTCGCAACCAACTCATCGACCCTGCCACCCAGTCAGTTTGCCGAAGCAACGGGCCGGCCCAATAAGTTTCTGGCGCTTCATTTTGCCAACAGCATCTGGAAAAACGCAACTGCCGAAGTGATGAAACATCCTGGAACGGATCCGAAAGTATTTGAGGACGTGGTCCAGTTCGCCAAGGCAATTGGAATGGTCGCCTTGCCGCTCAAGAAGGAACAGCCCGGATATATCCTGAACACCCTATTGATTCCATTACTGGAAGCTGCACTGATGTTGTTACTAAAAGAGGTCGCAGACGTGGAAACAATTGACCGGACATGGATGATTGCGACTGGTGCTGCCGAAGGACCTTTTGCCATTCTCGATACAATCGGCATCAGCACCGCGCACAACATTATTCGTGCGAAAGCTAATACAACAGGTAGCCCGGATTATCAGAAGTTGGCATCTCTACTCAAAGCGGAATACCTTGATACGGGTAAGCTCGGCAAAGCCACGGGGCAAGGATTTTATTCCTATCCCAATCCCAGCTTTGCCAGCCCAAACTTTTTACGACATCAATAATTGTGCAATCGGAGGCCGCATGCTCAACCCTGAAATAGTGCGACTCAAGAATGTCGTGACCGATCAAGATCACGTGTCGGGTCCCGCGAGCGCGGTCGTGACGCTACTTGAGTATGGCAACTTTGAATGCGTTCATTGCGGCGACGCTTATCCGACCATCAAGCAAGTTCGGAAGCTTCTCTCCAACGATCTGCGGTTTGTCTTTCGTCACTTCCCGACCGTGCGGACTCATCCACATTCGTTGCGCGCCGCCGAAGCCGCCGAAGCTGCCGGAGCCCAAGGAAAATTCTGGGAAATGCATGACGAACTGTTTACCCATCAGTCGGCTCTCGAGGATCGGGATCTAATCCGCTATGCCAAGCGCATCGGTCTCGACATCGAAACATTCTCGCGTGAAATGTCAGAAAATGTTTTCCTTTCGCGAATCCAGGCTGTCTATCAGCAGAGTCTTTTCGACGAGCATGTCACTGGCACGCCAACTATTTACCTGAACGACATTCGGTATACCGGCGCAACCGATCTGCAGACACTGCTTGAAGCCATCAAAGAGAGCGATCTTGAGGGTCGGATTAAACTACCGCAGAAAGCGAGTCGGATAAGACAAGCCGTTAGCAAACTGCGGCGAGGGGCCGGTGGATAAAGAGCCAACTGCTAAGCACCGGATGACGATGAAATCAGCACAACCGCCACTGCCCGGCTCGTCACCTGACGAAATGTTTCCTCGATCTTCACTGACAGTTCGGGGGTTAGCGGCGCGCGAATAAAGGGGGAGGAAATGAGCAGCGTTATAAGCCATTCATTACAACCATCGGGCTACCTTATGCAATCGACTACGGTACGTCAGAGAGAGAGGGCACCCTCAACGGCCAGTGATCTGTCGTCCACCTATCCCGACGCCGTGGTAGCGTCAAGCCAACCCCTTGGATGGCAGAATCTACGCGCGCTTGAGATGCGGCAAACGATATCGGAATGGACCACGCCTCCGCTGGAGAATCACTGCGTCATCATTCAATTAGGAAATTCCATTGATGTAGCGGCGCGCATCGGGGATGAGAGCTTTGAGCAGACGCTTGAACCTGGAGCGATCACGATCGTGCCAGCCGGTCTGTCCACGCATTGGCAGTTTTACGATGCAGCGCAAAACGACACGCTTCATCCGTATGTCGATCCACAATTTTTGCGAACTGCCGCCGAATCCATAGATGTTGATTACAGTCAGATTTCTATTGCCCCTCTGTTTGGCATCAGAGACGAGCACATCCATCACATCGCCATGTCCTTGCATCACGAACTGAAAGACGCAAACGTGGTGGGACGGCTTTATGCCGATTCCCTGGCTAACGTGCTTGCGATGCAGATGGTCAGACTTTATAGCTATTTCAAGGATTTGCGGACGAGCCGTGGAGGAATGGCTCCTCGAAAACTACGCAAAGCTATCGAGTTTATCAACAATAACCTTGACGATGAGCTGGCGATAGGATTGGCTGTGGTCGCCGACGAAGTACAAATGAGTTACTTTCATTTCGCGCGTTCGTTCAAACAATCCATGGGGGTCAGTCCTAACGTGTACGTGACTAAACAACGGATTGAGCGGGCTAAGAAGTTGCTGTCAGAAACAGATCTCCGGATTGCGGACATCGCGTTGCGGACTGGGTTTGCAAGTCAGAGTCATTTTACTACCACTTTTCGCAAGCTTGTCTGGACCACGCCTAAAGCTTTCAGGGATTCGCGGTAGATGACCGCCGACGATCAAACAGTCTTTTGGTGTCTGTTTGGTGTCTATTATTGGAGAGCACCAGAGAGACTATGGAGAATTAGAGAGACTGTAGAGATTTTCTTAAATCGGGCGGAGTTAGCCCGTTGCAAGAAACCCCTTTGCTGAGAGTCAGTTAGAGAAAGCAACCGAGTCGATTCCCCCTTCGGCAAATCAACAAAGATCGCCTTTACAGATTTCGGCACCTGCGGCATTTCAAAAAAACTGATTCTCGCGGTAACTTATTCCTGACTGACTGACAAATTCAGCCGCAAGAGGTTGTATGGAAACCGTTGCAGAAATATTGAAGACGAAGGGTCGCGACGTTTGGACGATCACTCCAGAGACGACTGTCTTCGACGCGCTCAAGACGATGGCGGACAAGAATGTTGGCGCATTGGTCGTGCTCGATGGAACGACGGTCACCGGCATCCTGTCGGAACGGGACTACGCTAGAAAGGTTATCTTGCATGGAAAATCGTCAAGAGAACTCAAGGCGAGAGAAATCATGAGCGCAAATGTGTACTTCGTGGGTCCCGACCACAACATTGAAGATTGCATGGAATTATTTACGAACAAACGCGTGCGACACCTTCCTGTGTTACAAAACGACAAACTGATCGGAATAATTTCGATTGGCGACGTGGTCAAGGCAGTTATTGCTGAACAGGAGTTCACCATAAAACACCTGGAAAACTACATCACGGGTGGTCGGTAGGACCTTACCTTGTTCCTCTTCCGCTGCTATAGCTTTCATTCGACGTTTGAGTATTCTCTGAAGCCAGGCCAGGTGGTACGCTCATCGGGCCGCGAAGATATCAATCAACTGCATTGCAGTAGATCCTCGCATTGCACCTTCTCAAGTCGGCAACACTTCACTATGAGCCGGGTGATGCTACACTTGGCTCGTTAGATCCATTGGGATTGAGGTTAGCGCCGATGAGAAGCCCCTCGTCTCCGCATGAAATAACCCAATTACTTGCCGAGTGGAGCAAAGGAAATCAGGCTGCTCTGGACAAGTTGTATCCGTTGGTCTACAAGGAGCTGCGCCGCCTGGCCCATAGCTATTTGAGGCGCGAGCGCAAGGGCCACACGCTGCAGACTACTGCCCTGATAAATGAAGCCTATCTCCGTCTGGTCGAGCAAGAGCACGTTCACTGGGCCAATCGTTCGCACTTTTTTGGCATCTCGGCGCAGATCATGCGCCGCATCCTGATCGATCACGCCCGCCGTTACGACTACACCAAGCGTGGCGGCGGCGCGCAGAAGATTTCCCTTGACGAGGCGGCCCTGGTGGCAAAGGAACGGGGGCGAGCATTGCTCATGCTGGATGAGGCGTTGAATACTCTGGCCAGGATAGACCCGCGCCGCAGCCAGGTAGTCGAGCTGCGATACTTTGGCGGCTTGAACAATGAAGAGATTGCCGGCGTGCTGAAGATTTCCGAAAACACGGTGACCCGAGACTGGAACATGGCCAGGGCCTGGCTCTACCAGGAGCTGCGACGAAGTGTAGCCTGATGCAGCCTGAACGATGGCAAAAAATCAGCGGCATATTCAAGTCGGCGCTCGCGCTGGAACCGGAAAAGCGCTCCGCTTACGTCGCGGCCGAATGTGGCGCTGATGACTCGTTGCGCCGCGAAGTTGAACGGTTGATCGAATCGCATCACCAGGCGGATAAAGAGAACTTCATTGACTTGCCGGCCGCGGCGGAAGCCGCCCCGCTATTGGTCTCGCCAGACGAAGAAGAGGAAGACAGCAAGGACAGATTGGAGAACGGACAGCAGGTAAGTTACTACCGCGTGATCAGGAAGCTTGGCGAGGGCGGAATGGGCCAGGTATACCTCGCCGAAGACACGCGACTAAATCGTACTGTGGCTCTGAAGATCCTGCCCGCCGATGTCGCGTCTGACAAACGGCGCATGCAACGCTTCAAACAGGAGGCAAAGCTCGCTTCATCGCTCAACCAGCCGAATATCCTAACTATCTTTGAGTTTGGCGACCTTGATTCGCTGCACTGTATTGCCAGCGAGTACGTCGATGGCACGACGCTGCGCGTTTACCTGAGCGGCGCGCCGGTCAAATTACCGGACATGATTGATCTCACCACTCAGGTGCTCGCCGCCGTCGATGCGGCGCACGAGGCGGGAATTGTGCATCGGGATATCAAGCCGGAAAACATCATGGTGCGGCGGCGCGACAAGGTAGTTAAGGTGCTCGACTTTGGCCTGGCGAAACTTACCGAGAAAAAATCTGAGCATTCAGGCGGCCGATCGGATACTGAAGCGAATACCGAGTTACTGGTCCGGACCATGCCCGGCAGCGTCATGGGCACTGTCAATTACATGTCTCCCGAACAGGCGCAGGCACTGCACGTTGATGAGCGGACCGATTTGTGGAGCATCGGCGTGGTCCTCTACGAGATGGTTGCCGGCCGCCCTCCCTTCGTCGGCGTCACCAGCAGCCATACGGTGGTGGACATTCTCGAGAAAGAGCCCGCTCCGCTCACGAACGTTGGGGCGCGCGCCGTGCCGCCTGAGTTACAAAGAATTGTCAGTAAGGCTTTAGCGAAGAATCCTGACGAGCGGTATCAAACGGCAAAGGACATGCTCATCGATCTGCGCAATCTCAAGAAGCGATTGGAGCTCGACGCTGAGATTGAGCGTTCATACTCTCCTGAATCAGCTCTTTTGGCTGAGACAACCGGAAGGAATCGCAGTCCGGCAACGGACTCGATGGACACAGCACGTTCTAAAGCGGAACAGAGCGAAACCGCGCGCCGCCATCGTCTGAAACTGACGGCAGTTGTCGCTGCAGTATTTGTTTTGGTTGCCGGCTTGGTCATTGCGTCAAGCTGGTCGCGGTGGCGGCGTGCCGGCGTTGACGGTCCGGCCCCAGCATCGGTAGCTCTGCCCGAACGCAGGATCAGCTATTGGATGACGGTGCAAAAATATAGAAATGGACAGCCATTCGAAAATCCCTTCCGGCTTTCCGGCGAGATAAACTTTGAGAAGGATTACAGAGTTAAGTTGAATGTCAGCAGTCCCCAGCCCGGTTATTTGTATATCCTGAACGAAGGGCCTGCACCCACTAAGGGCCCACCGTCTTTCGTCGTTTTATTTCCTTCAACCACCGCCAACCAGGACCTTTCTTATCTCGCCCAGAATCAGCGAGTCGAAATCCCGGCGCAGAGTTGGTTCCAATTTGACGCCGAACAGGGAACAGAAAAACTCTGGTTGATATTTTCCGCAGACTCCGTACCTGCACTGGAGAGCGTAAAACAGTTCGCAAATCCGAAAGATCATGGCCTCATCAAGGATGCCGGTCTGAACGACAACGTTTACGAATTCCTCCGCACACACTTGGGCGCAAAGCCGGCGATCGAGAAGAATGATGAGCTGAAGCAGACGGGTCTGGCGATTGCGGGCTCAGTTCTGGTTCACGATATTAGGCTCGAACATCATTGACCGATTCTGCACCTGTCTGGGGCCATGGACGTCGTGCATCTGTCCGAGGTCTTCTTAACAGGTATTTACCATGGCCGGGAAAGCTGCTCTTGAGAGGCCAGCCTCGAAAACAATTATTGACGTCCCGGCAGGTCAGGAATATGATGGCCGCCACCTAAGCGTATCTAACTTGTTGCCCCAACCAGGCAGGGCTCTTACGACTCAATCTAATTGTTGTCGGGTTGCCGGAGCATTCCGGGCTTGGTGACTTTTCAAATGAATTCTCGCGTTAACAGTTAGAGGGAAACAAGCCAGGTTTCTTCGGCTCTGCCGTTGGCGACAATTTACGCCTGAGGGAGAGCTTTTCGAGATGTGGCGCAGCCTTCTTTGAGGGCTGTGCAAGGAACAACTACTAAAGAAGAGGTGGGAAAATGGATATAACAGTTAAGCATGACGGTGTGGAAGTTGCGAGTGGATCATTGGAGGTCGACACGTCAGTTAACCCGGTTACTGCCACGTTCACCCCGGACGATGGAGAGGAAGGTGACTGCACCGGCGTTGTTTGGAACGATACGCCGAACGGTGTGGTGCGTTTTAACTTCGCGGTCACTAGCGAAGCAAACGGTGACTTTCCGTGCGGTGCGAATGGCGGCACGCATAACTACCGGTTCCAGGGCAATCAGAACGCCAATGGGAATTCTCCCAACGGAACCGTTAACTTCCCGAGCGCGGGGATCGAAGGTGATGATAACGACACGTGGCAAGCGGGTGCGTCAGAAGACGAGCCTTATGCGATTGGCCAGGGAGCCAGCTAACCCTCGGCTCAACTCCAGCGTGTCGATATTCACAGTCGAACTCTGATTGAAACCAACTCTGTAACCACGTGTAGCCGTGTAGCCTCTGCTCCGTTCAAACGGGGGAGGCTACCCAAGTCTTCGGTCGATAGTTACCTAATGGGTTCCTGGTTGCCGAGATTTAGGATCAGGTGTATGGATCGCATGAGATCAAAACCGTCGAGCGGTGACCACAACGATTTGCTTTTAGCCGCTCATGACCTTTTATCTTTTGCGAGGCGGCAAGGCTTGAGAGGCCCTCTGGAACGGACTTTTCCGACGCACGGCGCAAGCCCTGGTTTGACCAGGGACTGCGTAAGAGACAGTCACTAATGAAGGAGATGCGAAGATGAAAGATATAACAGTTCCACTGAATATTTTAGTAAGAAATCGGCAGGGAGAAAAAATAGCGGGTGGGATGTTGAATGTCCCCGACCAAACGTTTACTCCGGACGGTGGAGAGCTGGCTTTCTGCACCGGATTCCATTGGCCCACAACTGCGGGTGATCCAGTCCGATTTATTTTCCAGGTCACTGATCGACCAAATGGACCCTTTCCCTTAGGAAAGGATGGACGCCCACACAATTACAATTTCGTCGGCGTTCAGGACCACAATGGCTTTCCTCACGGAGAGGTGAACTTTCCAGGTCAGGGGACCGGCGACGATGATAACGACACGTGGCAAGCGGGTGCGTCAGCAGACGAGCCTTATGCGAGGGGCCAGGGAGCGAGTTAGCAGATTAGGTTAACGGCCCAATTTTTCACTCAGCAATCGGATTGAAAATACTCTGCCGGCGCGCGTCGTAGCCTGTGCTCCATGCCAGCGCGAGGAAATACGAGCGCGTGTGATTTCGATTATCACCAGGTAGTTTCCTGGTGGCTGAGACTTATTCAGCCGAGCGTTTAGAAGCCGATGACGCGAAAACGATCAAGCTACGCCCGCATCTGCTCGCGATTGTCGCTCTCAGCCTTTCGGTATGGAGTACGGCACGTCTTTCAAACCGCGGGCATTGGCCAGGCGCGATCGGCCGCGGTACTGATTACGGCATTATCTGTTTTTAGCTTTACTCAGGCGCTGGCGAACCAAACGCCCGCCAAAGCCGGTTTTCCCACACCGTCGACGGTCGCAACCATTCAACAGGACGCCGGCACGATTCAGCCGGGCATTCCCATAGAAAGAGAACTCAAGGCAGGCGAGACTCATTCGTACCGAATACATCTGGAAGCGGAGAAGTTTCTCTACGTGGTTGTAGATCAAAGAGGGATAGATGTGGTGGTTACGTTGGTTGGACCAAACAATCAACCACTCCTGAAGGTTGATAGTCCTAACTCAAATCATGGTCCCGAGCCACTCGTCACGATAGCCGAGCTGTCAGGCGACTATCGGATTGACGTGAATGCACCCAATAAGAATGCGCCCGCCGGACGTTACGAGATCAAAATCGCGGCGCTGCGGCAACCGACAGCGGCGGATAAAGAGCATCTGGCCGCCGAACGAAGCTTTTGGGAAGCGAATGCATTGCGATTACAGCGCAATGCAGCCTCGAGCCGCAATGCGATAGAGGTCTACAAAAAGGCATTAGCACTCTTCCAATCCATCGGAGAATCCTCACGGCAAGCCCTTACGCTGGAGATGATCGCTGTCCTTCATGCCGGGTTGGGAGAATTCCAAAACGGGCTCGAATATTACGAAAAGGCGCTGCCGCTGTTTAGGGCCAGTGCAGATAGGTATCAGGAAAGCAGCACGCTGAATGGTATTGGCGGAGTATATGACGTGCTGGGTAACCCGTCGAAGGCTCTCGAATATTATCGTCAGGCGCTCGCGTTGCTTCCGAAGGGCACGGAACCAATTACCACCGGAGCGATCCTCAGCAACATCGGAAAAATCTATAACGATCTTGCCGATTGGCAGAAGGCGCTTGAGTATTACCGACAGGCTCTCTCGAATTTTCGGGCCGTTGGAGAGAAACGCAGAGAAGCAATTACCCTTAACAATATCGGAGTAGCTTACTCGAGTCTCGGGGAACCGGAAACGAGCCTGGATTACTCCCAACAAGCGCTTTCTTTGCAGCGCAGTATTGGAGACAAGGTCAATGAATCCCGGACCCTGACCACCATTGGTCAGACCTACGCACTGTCTGGCGACGAAGCGAAGGCCCTCGAGTTTTACCGTCAGGCTTTGCCGCTTCGTAAGACCGCCGGAGATCGACTCGGAGAAGCGCTGACGCTTGATTACATCGGCATGGCCTACGCTTCTCTGGGCGATCGGGAGAAAGCTCTCGATTATCATCAACGGGCGCTCGAACTTGGCACGGCCGTCGGCGACCTGCGAGGCAAGGCCCGAACGCTTAACAATCTTGGTTATCTGTTTACTTTGTTGGGCCAGTTACCGAAGGCCGTTGAGTTTTACAATCAAGCGCTTTCCGATTTTCGACGCATCGGTGATCGGCAGAACGAGGCGAACGCTCTTTACGGCCTGGCGCGTACTGAACGTAAGCAGGGCAACCTGGTCGAAGCTCGCCAACATATCGAGGCAGCTCTTTCGCTGTTCGAAGATGTGCGCGTCTCCGCAGGCGCTGATCAGGTGCGCGCTTCTTACCTGGCTTCAAAGCAGGATGCCTACCGGTTCGATATCGATCTGCTGATGGAAATGCATCGCCGTGAGTCCAGCCGTGGTGACGATGCCATCGCCCTGCAGACCAGTGAACGGGCCCGCGCCCGGAGTCTGCTGGAAATGCTCAATGAAGCTCACGCCGATATTCGCGAAGGGGTGGATGCGGGGCTACTTGAGCGGGAACGTAATCTGAAGCAACAGCTCAATGTGAAAGCGCAACGTCAAATACTGCTGTTTGGTCAGCAAGGCGGGCAGGAGCAGGCGGCCCGATTGAACAAAGAGCTCGACGCGCTCGAGAGCGAATACCAGCAGGTGGGGGCTGAGTTGAGGAAACAGAGCCCTGCCTATTCCGCGCTCACCCAACCTCAACCACTTGGGCTGAAGGAAATTCAGATGCAGTTGGATCCGGGCACGATTTTGATTGAGTACTCGCTCGGTGAAGAACGCAGCTATGTCTGGGCCGTTACTCCGAGTTCGCTGCAGACTTACGAGTTGCCAAAGCGAGCACAAATCGAGAAGGCGGCAAAGCTGGTTTACGACTTACTTACAGCTCGGAGCCAATCCAAAGCCGGCGAAACCTCTCAGATGAAGCAAGCAAGAATTGCGGGAACGGATGCTCAACTGCTGACTGCCACCAGGGAACTAAGCCAGATGGTGCTTGGGCCAATTGGTCCTGAACTGGGCGCCAAACGATTGGTAATTGTCGCGGACGGTGCTTTGCAATACGTACCGTTCTCAGTTCTATCAGTCCACAGTAGCCAGTTGTCAATTGCACAAGCTGGCCGCACGACCAATAGACTACGGACAACTGACGACGGACCAGTAACCAATTACCACCCGCTTATTCTCGATCATGAACTTATCAGTCTGCCTTCCGTCTCAGCCTTAGCCATCCAACGTGAGGGCCTGCGTAATCGGAAGGCTGCGCCAAACTCAGTCGCAGTGATTGCAGATCCTGTTTTTTCTGCCGACGACGAACGACTTGGCGCCCGAGCAAACAGCAATCCGCCAGAGCAAGCCCGGGCGGATGGAGCTGGAAATACGCGGATCATCGAACATCTTACAGAAGGCTCAGGCCTGATCATTCGGCGTTTGAAATTCACGCGTCAGGAAGCCAATCAAATCCTTGCCGAAGCCCCGCGAGCGAAAAGTTTCAGCGCGATGGATTTCCAGGCTAACCGCGCCACGGTCACCGGCGGCGGATTGAGCAAGTTCCGCTATGTTCACTTCGCTACGCATGGATATGTAGACAGCGAGCATCCCGACCTGTCGGCAATCGTCCTTTCGTTAGTTGATCAACAAGGAAAACCTCAGGACGGTTTTTTGCGGGCACATGACATTTACAACCTTAATTTGCCTGCGGAATTGGTCGTCCTCAGCGCATGTGAAACAGGCTTGGGAAAGGAAATCAGGGGGGAGGGCCTGGTCGGCCTGACGCGGGGTTTTATGTACGCGGGCGCGCGCCGCGTGGTCGTGAGCCTGTGGAATGTAAATGATAAGGCTACCGCCGAACTAATGGCCCGTTTCTATCGGGGAATGCTGAGAGAAAACAAGACTCCGGCAGCCGCCCTCCGCACTGCGCAGTTGGAGATGTCGCGGCAGCGACAGTGGCAGTCACCCTACTATTGGGCTGCATTTGTGCTTCAGGGCGAATGGAAGTAAGAAAAAGATTGTAGTCACCTATTCTGGCTTTGCGTGCTTTGCGCCTTCGCGATTTGGCGTGACCCGCCGGTAGCAATCCGAAATTTCACGCAAAGGCGCAGAGGACGCAAAGAAAAACCGCAAAGCAGGGTACTACCAAAAGATTATCGGTCGGAAATGGTGGTCTCCGCGGGGAATTCTCGCGTTAGTTACTGAGAGCAGGGAGTTACACAATGGGTTTGCTGCACAGTCTCAAAGCGCGCATGGGCAAAAGACACAGGTGTTATCGGCTGAGCGTCAAACAATTGGCAGGCTTAATGACGCTTTGCGCCGCGAGCTTTATCGCTCCGGTAACTTTGAAGGCCCAGGACGAGGGCACCCGAAAACTATGGGACACTGCCTTCATCAATCCCGGCAGTAAGCGGACGTCACCGAGAAAAGCGGCGAAACGCAGTTATCGCGTGGCGACTCCGAATGTGCCTACCGCGGGCGTTAATGGGGAGACTGTTGTCGGCGTCACACTCTGGCGGCTACGCCGGGCGAGCTCGACTGACTCCGGCGAGCGACTTATCGTGCACGAAGGTGCGGACACGGCTGATTGGTTGCCGGAGCGAATTTCCACCAACGCAAGATTAGCCCAGGGCGATCGGCTGCGTATTTCCGTTGAAGCCGCGCGCATCGGTTATCTTTACGTCGTTGACCGGGAACAGTATGCCGACGGCAGTTTCAGCGAGCCGTATTTGATCTTTCCCACCACGCGAACGCTTGGCGGGAACAATCACGTGACGATGGGAAAGATAATCGAGCTACCCGCCCGGGAAGATCGTCCCCCCTACTTTACGGTCAGGCGCAGCAGACCCGATCAGGTGGCTGAAGTGCTCAGTGTTCTGGTTAGCCCATCCACCCTTGAAGGTATAGAAATCACCGACAAAGCCCAGAAGCTGTCCGAGGCCCAGGTGAGTACGTGGGAAAGGTCATGGGGCGCGCGAGGTTTGCTGGAACTGGAAAAGGGCGTTGGGAACGCATGGACCAAGGAAGAGAAGGAAGCCGGCAGCGGCGTTGCCAGAGTTTTGAAATCTGATGCGCCCGGTCCGCAGGCCATCTACTACCAGCCAAATACGAAATCGAGCGAGCCGATCTTAGTAAAGGTGCGGCTTCGTTACGGCTATTCGGCAAAACGCTGAATTATCGATCTCAATCGTCGGTCTGGTTAACCCATTCGGAACCGATCCACTAATTACCCAAAGACAACCCGCGATGTGCTAAGACAACGCTTCGGGTGCAGCCCGGCTGAAATGAATTCCAGCGCGGCCGCTTTCTTTCAATCGCTAGGCAGCCGCTTTTCCTTTTCCGAGGCTCCTCTTGAGTACCGCCACAAGGTCGACGACCTTGCCTTCGTCTCGCTCGGGTTTTTCGACCTCGACTTCGCCCTTATGTTGTTTGCGCTTTTTCTCGACCAGCTTCAGAAGCTGTTCGGTCTTTTCATCCTTCAGCTCGGCGAGCGACAGATGTTTGCCGGAGTGCCTGGCAATTATTGTTTCGAATTTCTTCACCGTCGCGGCGGGTACTTTCTTCTTCTGCGGGAGGTCAACATCTTTGGGTGAGCGAATCTCGTCAGCGAAGCGCATGGTCTCAGCCCGCAGGATTCCGTTCTCCGGGAAGATCGCCACGAGGTATTCCTTTCCGCGCATTACGAAAGTTGCAATCCCTGCTAAGTCGCTTTTTTGCATTGTTTCGGAGAGTAGCTTGTAGGCTTTTTCCGAGCCTTCAGAGGGCGCGAGAAAGTATGACCGGTCAAAGTAAAGCGGTGGAATTGATTTCAAATCAACGAACCTGCGCAAATCGATGTCGCGGCTTTGCTCGGGCGCGAGTCGCTCCAGTTCATCATCGGTGACAACGACGTATTTGTCCTTATCGATCTCGTAACCTCGAACCATCTGCTCATCATCAAGATCGTCGCCGCTCTTCTGCGAATAGTAACGCCGAGCCAATGGTTGGCCGTCGGGCCCTAGCATCCGCAGCGGCGCGCGATTCGTGCGATTACCCGGATAGAGATCTACCGGGACACTAACGAGTCCGAATGTCAGAGTCCCTGACCAGAATGGGCGTGGGCCCTTTTGGTCGCCATTCGCGTCACCAACCTTTGACCTTCTTGTCTTTCTCTTAGGCAGCGCGTTTCTCCTTTCTCAATGACTGAATACTTTTTGCCAGGACCTTATCGAGCGACGCCGCCTTCCGTTTTGGTTTTACAAGTCGTAATTTTGGCGCGCGACCTTTGGCCTTTTTCTCGACAAACTCCATGACCCGAGCTCGATATTCGTCTTTGTAATCCTTTGGATCGAATTCGCCTTTCAGCAAATCGACTAACTGTTTGGCCATGCTTAATTCTTTGCGATCGGGCGCGCGGCCGGCGGGTCGCGGCAGGTCTTTCGCCGAAAGAACTTCTTCCGCATTGCGAAGAGTAAAGAGAACCAGGTGATCGTCTTCAGCGCGCAACGCGCCCACATACGGTTGTTTCCGCATCACCCAGCGAGCGATGCCTTCCTTCTCCTTATTCTGCAAGGCCTGGGCTAACGCAAAGTACGCCGCCTGATCTCCGTCCGGTCCCAGGTAATAAGGCCGGTCATAAAACTCCGGGGCGATTTCGTCCGGAGCCACAAAATGAGCGATTTCGATCTCGCGAGAGGCTTTCGGTTCCATGGCCTCCAGTTCCTCGTCATCCAGAATTACAAATGTGCCCGGTTCAACCTCAAATCCTTTTTGAATTTCTTCATTGGGAATTTCCTCGCCGGTGTCCGGGATAATCATGTGCTGCTTCACGCGGGTTTTCGATCCCTCTTCAAGAATATGAAAGCGCACGGTCCTGTCCTGCACAGCGGAATACAATTTCACCGGGACTTTCGTTGAATCGAGTTTCAAATCACCTTTCCAAATGGCTTGTGCGGCCACGGTATCACCCCTCACTTTCAATTGTCGCAAGCTCGCAACCTGGACACAAAGCTTCTGTGGCAACTGTGGTCATTACACACGTCGCGCAAAGCACGCCATCACATGCGGCGCACCGATATTCCGTTTGAAATACATACGTGTGACTGCATGCCGGACAGATCTCTGTTCCTTCTTCCAGCCACCAGGGCCGGTTTCGTTTATTCCTGGACACGGCTCTAAATCAAAAGCACGTTCAGTTCCGCAATAGTCCCATGTGATTCCGGAAGACCGGACATATGAAATGATAGCGGCAAATTGCAAAAAAAACCCAACGCAGTGATCCGGCACGCGATGGGTTAGAGCATTCGGAAACCCGACCGCGGGGAAGAAGGCAGCAAGCAGAAGGCAGTAAGCAGCAAGGCAGAAACCCGAGCGTAAGGGAGGTGCTGGTAGCGAGCGGTGCGGAATTTTTTGCTGTGCGTAATCGAACCAAAAGGCAATCGCTGCAAGAAATGGAAAAGGCGCATGGGTCAAATAAATTAGTTACGACGCCCCGATTGATTTAGAATAGCCGAGCAGAGAAGTAAGTTTCGCCCCTTCGGGACATTTTATCAGCGTGTTTCGTCACTTCCTAAATAAACAAGTCATTCAACTCGCGATGACGCTGGCGATCGTGCTGTTGATCGTAACGGCCGCGAACGCCCAGTCTTCGAACCAGGATCTTCCGACGCCGGTCCGGTCTAACGAAATTAGCGGTGCGATTCGCGCCCTCGATGTTGGCGACCCGCGACTTACACATTATTTCTATGCCTTCAACGGAACTCATGGCGACCTTTTGATTACGGTTGAGAGCGCCAACCTGAATGGCGATGTCGACGTCTTTACCGCGGTCACGCTGAAACCGCTAATGAAGATTCCGATGTACGCCGGAGCCGGCACATCATTGACGACCAAAAGCATCTATATGCGCGCGGAACAGATCCTAATTCTCAGGATAGAAGCGCGCAGCCCAAACGATGATGATGGCCGGTATCGGATTCGATTTGGGGGCGCTTTCGCGGCATTCAGCGGCGGGATCCCGGTGGCGGAAAACGAGGAGGAAACTGAGACTTCTTCGATCAGCCGCTCGACCAGCAGGGGCACGCGTCGCGTAAACTCGGTTGGGGCTAGCATCAACGAACCTGTAGTCGAACCGCCCTCGCCGTCAAACCAGCCGACGCCAGACTCAGCAACAACTGCCGAGCCATCGAAGGCGGAAACTAAACCTGTCGCTTCTTCGCCGCCGCCCAGGGTCCGCTCAACAACGCCACGATCTGCGCGCAGCCGTCCGCCGGTTACCGCATCGCGCAACAGAAGAGGGCCTGCGCCGTCCAAGCCTAAGACCGATTCGACTGCGGGGGCTACTCAACCTCCCAAAACTGAAACGCCTGTTGAAGCGGAACCGAAACCGTCAGGTCCAGCCAATGAAAGCCGCCGCAGTAAGCCCAATCCCCCGAAGACACAGGATATTCCCGCCCCGCCCGGAACACATTTAATTATTGAAGAAAAGGATGGAACCCGAATCGATCACCCGATGGTTAATGTGCGTCGCATCATGATCGACAATGGCCAGATTGTGATCTTCTTCAAAAGCGGCCGCATTGAGCGCGTATCGATGACGAACGTCGTACGCCTGGCGATTGAGCCATAGAAACAGTAGGCAGTAGGCAGTAGGCAGTAGGCAGAAGCCAGAAACCCGACCGTAAGGGAGGGTGCGCAAAGCAGGCAGCACGCAGTAGGCAGAAAGCGGAAACCCAAGCCTAAGGCACGATGCTCCTCACCAATCATAAAGCCCCGCTTCGATCCGGTTTCTGCATTTACAATCTTGTCTTGCGCCAAACCTCGCGGTCTATGCCATAGATCAAAACGTCTCTTCCCATTACCTGCGTGCTACCTTCGACGGTTTCGCCTAGACGTTCAGCAACTTTGATGGACGCTACATTCTCAGGAGCGATCAAGCTGATGACGTGATCCCGGCTCATGTCCGTGAAAGCATACTCGAGTGCGCGCCGCGCCGCTTCAGTAGCGAAACCCTTGCCCCAACACTCACGGCGCAACGTCCATCCCAACTCAAATCCCGGCCAGCCGGCGGGATTCATGAATCCGATTCTGCCGACGAGCTTTCCGCTCTCCTTTTCTTCAACCGCCCAAATCCCGTAGCCGCGAAAATACCAGTGGCCCATGAAGGTTGCCATCTGGCGCCAAACTTCCATTGGTGCCATGGGTTTTCCGTCGCCGAGAAAACGCATCACTTCGGCGTTCGCGCACATCTCCTGAAATTGCTCGTAATCTTCTTCGCGAAACCAGCGCATGATGAGGCGCTTAGTCTCCAAAATCACTTCCGTCATTTCCATGAGAATTGTTACTTGGAAAACTTTCGTACGGCAAGCGCGATCGGCAAACCGATCCCGAACATGTGGATAAGCAATCCGCCGATCAGCACGGACTTGGGGTACGACCAGGGATAAGTAGTCGAGTGAATGGCGGAAAACTGCAGGACTACGCAATTCATAAATAGATAGACGCACAAGCCATAGAGAATGCCGGAGATTATCGGTCGAGTGACCATAAATCGAAGCCCGCGACTCGCGAGGAAGTAAACTGTCGCCGCAATTAATGCGATTAGGAAATGAAAACCGAGACCAAGGGCCGCAGTTTTAGCTCCGCCTTCATACGCGCTCCGGCCGAGGGCCCCACTGGCGACCGATTGCAGGATTGTTATCGGCTTTCTTCCACTGCGAAAGTAGCTAAAAACGCAGGCGTAGGTAATGTCCAGGGCCCCGGCGATAAGGCCGCCCACAAGAATTGGTAATAGAACTCGCGAGACTTTGTTCTCACTTGCCATCGAATTGGACTGCTTGCCGAGAGACTCCGGCAATCAAATCATTTCTTTCCCGTTTTTAATTGAGCCAGCTGATCGCGAAAGTGCTGCAGGTCCTGGTTTGAAGGATCGGCTTTCGCCAATTTGTTCAGAGTGTCTTCGGCAGCCTTAGCGTCGCCCTTCTGAAGCTGGGTAAAGCAGAGTCCGTCGAGAACTCTTACATCGTCCGGCTTCTTCACGAGCGCGGCTTTCCACCATCGTTCAGCCGCCTCAAAGTGCCCGGCATCCATGTTCACCATGCCAAGGTTCGCGATTGTTTCGTAGTGGTCAGGCTGAATCTGATTCGCCTTTAATAAGTATTCGATGGCTTGATCGTACCGCTGAATTTGATAGTAAAGCTCCGCCGCTTTCAGTTGCGCATCGATGTTGTTCGGTTCGTTCCTGGCTTTGGAAAGCGCGGCCTGCACGTCGGCCTGCATCTGTCCCGGAGCGGGCGCTGAATCGCCGACCGTTGGATGATCAGGCGGCAGGTTTTGCGTCCGCGCCGACGTCGCGGGCGTGGCCAGGCGTTGATTCATGCTGTTCGAGAGCATAAAACCCGCGATGAAACCGAGTAGCACCCCGATAATCGCAAATAGCAAATTCTCTCTGTTCATTTGGTTAACTTAATTTCATTCGGCATCCTTCAAGAGTGAGCGAAGTTTTTCGCGCAATTCAGGACCGTCCGTGTGACCATGTGCCGTGACAGCGTGGGCCATCGCTGCGTCCAGGACTTCTTCTTCTGTTCCTTCGATGCTCAGCGTGCAGCCTTTTTCGCTGGGGTAGGTTCGGCAATCGATCGTTTTTCGTTCCGCCATTTTTCAGTTGTCTCCTTTATTTGATTGCTAAGGCACTTTACTTGGCGGTGCTCTCTTTCGCCAATCGCTTTGCTTCATTAATCCGATCGGTAACGGTTTGTTTGATTTCTGCATCAGACGGACCGGCTTTCAGGATTCTCTGCCAGTATTCGATGGCCTGTTGGTAATTTTTCGCTTCAAATGCAGCACTGCCGGCGAGCACCAGCGCGCGCTCATTGTTCGGATCAATCTGCAAAGCTTTGTTCGCTAATTCAGTGGGTTTGCCTTCCATTGCACGCCCGCGCGCCATCGCGAGAGCGTACGCATAGTCGGCCCAAAGATTCGCGTCGTTCGTAATTAGCGCCGTTGCCTTGTCGTAAGCGGCGGCCGCCTCTTTATAGTTTTGCATCTCGCTATAGGATCGGGCCAGCATCGTCCAGCCTTGCGCGTCGTTCGGATTGTCTTCGAGCCGCTTGGCGAGCTTTGCTACGTTGGCTTGAATTTGCGTCTGCGTCATTCCGCCCTGATCCGGCGCGACCGCAGCCGGTCGTACTGAATCGGATTGCCCGGTGAGCGCCTTCGGGTTGCCGACTACAAGATAAAGCGCGACCGCGACGACAGGCATCGCACTCATTACGCCATAAGCAAGTCGCTTCGCCTTGCGGGTCGCGTCCGTGGATTGCCGTGCTGGTTTCGCCCCCACATCTTCAAGCAGTCGCCGTTCGAGTTCTTCCTTGTCCTGCTGATATTGTTCCTCGCTGATGAGGCCGTTTCGCAGATCTGCGGCCAGCTCTTCGAATTGATCCTGATACACGAGCAGGTTCGCGGTGCGGCGCTCCTCGAGATTCGCACCCGGCGTTTGTTGCAACAGCGCCGGCAGAACAAACCATAACGCCAGCGACACGAACAGAGCACACAAGATAAAAAACATTAGCATTGCTTACTCACCCGACTTGCTGCTTCAAAAGTTCTTCCGCGCGTTTTCTTTCCTCGTCAGTGAGCGGTTTGTCTGCGATCATCCGGCGACGCTGGCCCAGGTACTGATAGAGCAGGAACGTTCCTCCGATAAGCAGAACAAAAGGTCCGAACCAAAGTAAGTAGGTTGTTGATTTCACCGGCGGCTTGTACAAAACAAAGTCGCCATAGCGCTCATGCAGGAAAGCAATTATTTCCTGATCGCTTTTGCCCGCCTTCATTTGATCCCGGATCTGCCGGCGCAGGTCTTCCGCCACATCCGCCGGCGAATCAGCCAGCGTCTCGTTTCGGCAAACCAGACAGCGCAATTGCTGAGTCAGCGCTTGCATGCGCTTTTCGAGTTGCGCGTCGTCTGCAGGTTGCGCCCTGACAACGGCCACCCCGGCGACAATCAGAAGGAACGTGATTATGAAAGCGAATTCCTTCATCGGTTGAGCTGCTTCACCAGCGGGACGATCTCTTTCTCCCAGGTATCTTTATCCAGCGGCAGCGCTTTCTTATAGCGAATGACACCCTGACGGTCGATGAGATAAGTCTCCGGGGCGCCGGTGACGCCATAATCGATCGCCACTCGCCCGTCTGCGTCCGAAACCGTTAGCACGTACGGGTTGCCGAGTTCATCGAGCACGCGCAACGCCGCGGCGCGATCATCTTTCCAGTTGAAACCGTAGATCGGGACGATGCCGCTCCTGGAATACTCAACCAGCCAGGGATGTTCTTCCCGACAAGGCTCGCACCAGGACGCCCAAACATTCAGCAGCCACACCTTGCCCTTCATTTCGGCCGGCGAAAAACTCTTGCTCGGTTCCTGAAGTTGCGGCAGTTCGAAAGCTGGCGCCGCTTTATTGATCAAGGCTGACGGCAGTTCGCCGTTCGGGTCGTGGCGCAAACCAACGAAGAAAAATCCGACGAGGACGGCGAAGAGGATTAACGGAATCAGAAGAAGCCGATTCATCTTACTCAGCAACTGCCGGCGCCGGGGCAGCCATCTTTCCAGGCTTACCGGCGGCGGCCGCTTCTAGTTGCTTTTTCGCTACCAAAGCGTAACGCCGGTCAGAAACTGCAAAGCCGCCACCGATGGCCATTAACAGCGCGCCGCCCCAAATCCAATTAACTAATGGCTTGTAATACACTCGAACCGTCCAGGCGCCGCCCCCAACCTCGTCGCCCAGCGACAAATAAAGATCGCGCCAGACGCTGCGATCGATTGACGTTTCAGAAGTCACACTTTGCGACACATTGAAGGCACGCTTTTCGGGATGCATGTTCGCAACCAGCTCGCCGTTCTTTGTCACTTCGACATCCGCGCGCATCGCCTGATAGTTCGGGCCATTCATTCGCTCGAGATTGGTCAATCGAAAAGTATAACCGCCGGCCGTCACGGTATCGCCAATATTCATTTTCACATCGCGTTCAGTCTGATAAGCCGTGACGACAGTTACGCCTGCGATAAAAACAGCCACGCCGAGATGCGCCAACTGCATCCCATAGTAGCTTCGGGACGGAGACTTTAATCGCTTGAGGAAACTGGGTTCAGTTGCCGAGGTCTTGATTCTGGACCAAATGTTTTGGACAGCAGTGGCAACAATCCAGAATGCCAGCAACAGGCCCAGACTGACCCGCCATTGCCAACCTCCAATTACAAACGGCAGCAGCGCCGCGGTGACGAAACTCAAAACAAAAGCCCAGCGCAAACGCACGGCCAGCTCAGGCAGCTTTGCCTGTTTCCAGCGCGCGATTGGGCCGACGCCGATCAAGAACATCGCCGGCGCCATCAGCGGCACAAAGATAGTATTAAAATATGGCGGGCCAACCGAAAGTTTTCCCAGATCGAGCGCTTCAATAAATAGCGGATACAGCGTGCCGAGAAGGACGGAGGCCGCCGCGACAACCAGCAGGACATTATTTGTAAGCAGCAGTGACTCGCGCGAGAGCAGCTCGAATTTTGATCCCAGCCCCACTTGTTTCGCGCGCCAGGCGTATAACGCGAGCGAACCGCCAATGACGAGGGTCAGGAATCCGAGAATGAAAGTCCCGCGTTTTGGATCGTTCGCAAATGCGTGCACCGAGGTCAATACTCCGGAGCGCACCAGGAACGTTCCGACAAGGCTTAGCGAGAACGCGCCAATCGCCAATAGCACCGTCCAGCTCTTGAAACCACCGCGCTTTTCCGTCACTGCCAGCGAGTGAATCAAAGCCGTACCGACCAGCCAGGGCATGAACGAAGCGTTCTCAACCGGATCCCAGAACCACCAGCCACCCCAACCCAGTTCGTAGTAAGCCCAGAAACTTCCCAGCGCGATGCCGCAAGTAAGAAACATCCAGGCCACCGTTGTCCACGGTCGCGACCAGCGCGCCCACGTCGCGTCAAGCTTTCCGCTGATTAGCGCTGACACAGCGAAGGCAAACGCCACGGAAAATCCCACGTAACCCATGTACAGCATCGGCGGGTGCGCAACCATCGCCGGGTCCTGCAACAGCGGGTTCAGATCGCGGCCATCGGCAGGCACCGGAAACAGGCGGTTGAAAGGATTCGAAGTCAGCAACATGAAAAGCAGGAAGCCGATGCTTACCACGCCCATCACGGAAAGGACGCGCGCGACCATTTCCTCGGGCAGGTGATTGCTGAACAGCGTCACGGCCACCATCCAAACCGTCAGCATGAATGTCCACATTAAGAGCGACCCTTCATGCGATCCCCAGGTAGCTGCCAGACGGTAGTTAAGCGGCAACTGCGAATTCGAGTTCGTCGCTACATTGAGCACCGAAAAGTCGTTCGTAATAAAAGAGTAGGCGAGACATGAAAAGGCAATCGCGACAAAGATGAACTGAGCTTGCGCCGCAGGCTTGGCGACCGCGACAAACGAGGGAATGCCGCGCGCCGCGCCAATCAGTGGCAACGTCGCCTGCATCAAGGCCAGCATTAGCGCGAGAATGAGCGCGAATTGTCCGATTTCCGGGATCATTACGGAAACTTCTTATTGCGAGAGTGTCTTTGCTGCTTCGTTCGCCGAGTTCTTAACTTTATCCATGTCTTTGGCTTTGTCCAGGGCGCGAGCCGCCTCGGGCGGCATGTAGTTCTCGTCATGCTTGGCCATGATCTGGTCCGCGTAAAAAACTCCATCGGAATTGATGCGACCCTGGGCCACGCAGCCGCGACCTTCTTTAAAGAGATCCGGCAGAATGCCTTTGTAAACAACTGGAATACTGTTGGCAGTGTCGGTGACGCTGAATCTCACGGTTAGTCCGTCCGTCTCGCGCTTGAGACTACCATTTTCGACGAGACCGCCGATGCGAAACGTCTTTCCTACCGGCGCCTCCTTGGTCGCGATCTGCGTCGGGCTAAAAAAGAAGACCAGATTATTTCTAAAAGCGCCGAGCACTAACCATGCCGCCAGCCCGAGTGCCGCCAGGCTGGCGAGTATAAAACCAATTCTCTTATGACGTTTCTTCATTGAATTATGAAACCGTTCCGAGATTCGAGTTTCGGGTTTCCAGTTCAGGCTGACTTTGTCTGCTCGCCAGATTTCGTTTGCGCTTGAGCAGCACCAGGACTTCGCCGGCGAGCAAAACCAAGGTAACTCCATAAGATCCCCAGACATAGAACCCGTAACCGCCCATGCGAACAAATTCTGAAAAACTGGACCAGTGCATATCTTTGTAAGCCTTCGCCGGTGCCGAGCACCGGCATCTTGTCACAGTTCGAAAGGATTCTTGCCGTGATTTGTATCCTGCAGCACCCTCCCTTACGGTCGGGTTTCTGTCTTACCGCTCACTGCTTCAGCCTACTGCCTACTGCCTACTGCCCACTGCCTTCTGCATTGCACCCTCCCTGGCGGTCGGGTTTCAGCTAAGCAGCCTCAGCCAGCCACGGCGCTTCTCTTTCCCTCTCAATAATAATATGGCGCACGCGCACCAGCACGACGGCAATTGAGTACATCCAGCAGGCGGCGAGCAAGATCAACATCGCCCAGAGCATCGACGGCGCCATTTTGAAGCTTCGGGCCGTAATCGTCGCGCCCTGATGCAGCGTATTCCACCATTGGACCGAAAAATAAATTATCGGAACATTAATCAAACCGACCAGAGCGAGTACCGCGCCGGCGCGGTCGGCGCGCCGCGGATCGTCGATGGATGCTTGTAGTGAAATGAAGCCGATGTAAAGAAACATCAGGATCAAAGTCGATGTCATCCGGGCATCCCAGACCCAATACACTCCCCACGCGGGCCGGCCCCAGAGCGATCCCGTTACCAATGAAATGAAAGTAAAAATCGCGCCGGTAGTTGAGATTGCCGTCGCCATCATCGAGGCCAGACGCGCGTTAAAGGCCCAGCCGATGCCGGCGTAAATCGCCATCAGGATATAGAGAAACATGCCCATCCAGGCCGCGGGGACGTGAATAAAAATTATCCGGTACGCCTCGCCTTGTTGATAATCAGTAGGCGCGACGAAGAACCCAACGTATAACCCGACGATAAAAAGAATGATCGTTACCACCGTGAAGAAGGGAATTAATTTTCCCGCGAGTGGGTAAAAATTCGCAGGCGCCGCGTATTTGTACCAGTTTATTTTTCGATTGCTCATTCCCGAAATAACTCAGCGACGTGGGTAATGGTACTGCAAGAACGGAAATAACTCACTTTTCCACGCCGTTGACCGTGCCGGCGAAATGCCGGTTGGCAACAATTCTTATTCCACAGAGATTCGTAAGGCCGCCGCGGTGGCCCAGGGAGCGAATACCAGAGACAAAACCAGCGTCGCCGCCAGCAAGAAAATAAACGGCTGCGGCGTCATCCCGTTGACACTCGCCTCGACCGCTCCGGCGCCAAAGATTAAGACCGGAACATACAATGGTAAGACGAGCAACGCGACCAAAACGTTGGCGGCCCGCAGCCCCAGAGTCAGCGCCGCGCCGATCGCCCCAATCAAACTAAGCACCGGAGTGCCGAGCAAAAGCGAAAGCGCGATCACCGCCAGGGTTCTCTCGGACAATCCAAATTGCACTCCCAGCAGCGGCGCGATAATTATCAAAGGAACTTCTGAAACCAGCCACTGGCCAATTGTCTTTCCCAGCGCGATTAAGTACGCAGGTTGGGGCGTCAGCAACAATTGCTCGAGGGTTCCGTCGGAATAGTCGTTCCCGAACATCCTTCCCAGCGAAAGCATCGATGCCAGGAGCGCCGCGACCCAGACAACGCCGGGAGCAACTGTGCGCAACAATTGCGGCTCGGGACCGATGCCGAGCGGAAACAAACTAACGACGATTACAAAAAAGAAAAGCGTCGCCAGCACATCAGTACGGCGCCTCCACGCGAGAATCAGGTCGCGCCATACAAGCCAGCGAAACATCGAAAAATTGGGCGGCGAAGTCACGTGGCAAGATCGATTCGGCTGATCAAACCAGCCGGCAAACCCAGCTCCTGATGGGTCGCGATGATTGCCATGCCGTCATTAATCAAATGCGCGCTGATGAGATCACGGGCCAGGTTCGTTCCGGCGTCGTCCAGTGACGACAGCACCTCGTCGAGAATCCAAAGCTTCGCGCGCGATTCTCGTAATCGCGCCAGCGCCAGGCGCCGCCGCTGGCCGGCTGACAAAAGTCGAGTTGTCAGGTCTCGCTGCCTTTCCAGCCCTACCGCCGCCAGAGCCTGCCGCGCCTGCTCCCTGCTCAGCGCATTTCCTGAAACTCCTCCCGCAATCAGGAGATTTTCCGTCGGGCTCAACTCATCCTTCACGCCATTCTGATGAGCGACGTAAGCAATCTCGCTCGCGTATTCCTCGCCAAGCTTTCGGATATTTTGTCCCCGCCAGCGCACTTCGCCTTCGGCGGGCGGGGCGAGGCCGCTGATGATTCGCAACAGACTGGTCTTACCGCCACCGTTCGGTCCGCGCAGTTCGATGAATTCGCCGGGCCTGATTGCGAAGTTCAATCCGCGAAAGAGCCGCCGATCGCCGCGCACGCAGCCCAGATTCACCGCTTCCAACATAATTCGCTGTCGTTAAATGATCGATACGCGATCCGTGGCCAGGAAAACTAATCGATTGGGAGATGCATAATAGCCGAATTTCGGCTTGCTTGTCATCGAAGGTGTCTTTGAGTCCTAAGGGTGCGTTCGGTGCTCGTCGCCGGCTTAGGTTACTGAGACGCGGCTGAATACCAGGCATACTTGGCGCCCGTCCAAAAAAGTATCCCAGACTGGCCCGCGACGGTTTCGCGGATAGCATCGCCTCTGATCGGCGGGGACTTCCGGTTGCTGTTTCGAACAACCGTCGCGCGCTCAGTTCTCATCTCCGAGCCTGTGCCGCCTTTTAGCAGGAAGGTCTGTCTCGCGTCGGGATTGCGCCATCCTTTTGGGCCAACGCCGTGAATTATCGCCAGGAGTGTTTCGCCTTTTTCTGCCCGTACCGGTCTGGGTGGTGACATTTCGATTGCGCCTTTGGTCCCGGGAATCGGAATCTTCCGCGGATCTTCGAGAGTCCAGTTGGCAAACTCGTCATTGATCTCCTTGAGCGAGCTCTCGCTTGTCCTGGTTATGACTGCCAGATCCTCAGAACCATCGCCATTAAAATCGCCTGTGACGAAGTTAGGGTCATGTGTAGTATCCGGGGCTGCCGCTTTGCCAAACACCCGCGCTACGGCTTCTTTGAGTTCTTCCGGTTTGGGCGGTTGAGTGGCCGCCTGTTTTTCGGCGATTGGGCTCGGAGTCGCTTGCAGCACCGGAAGAGTCGAGGGCGGCTGCGTCTCAACCCTTGGCTGCGTCTCAGAAGGTCGTGCTTGCTGGGCTGAGTTTGCGCAAGCGATGCACAGAGTTGCGGTCCCCAGGGTCATAAGGGCGAGCGGCAAGTGTGCCATTCGTCGGCCTAACATTTAGACAACCTCCAGTTTGGATTAACGAGGAACTGTTCAAGAGCACTATAGACTATTGCGCAAAGAATGAGTCGGAACACCAGCGAGGCTGACTGATGAAATTCAATCAGCCTCACTGACGATCGTATTCAGCGACTAATCACAACGAGTTAAGAAAATCGACTATCTGATTCTTTTGCGTTGTGCTTAGCGAGCGATAGTTGTTGATAACTCCGTTGGCCTCGTTCGCGTGGCGAAGGATCGCTTCGTTGCGCGTGTAGTTCTCGCCGTCGTGCATCAACTCGTTGCGCGTCCGAACTCCCCAGAGCGGAGCAGTCCGCACCTTGTTCTTCATCGATTGATCCAGATTGTTAGTACCAGGAATATTGACCTGAGCGATGCCATCGCCTGTTCCCACGTCGTGCAGCAGGAAGTCGCTGTACGGGTGGATGATCTTATTACCAAGAGCAGCCGGCACCACGAATGCACCGCCATTGATAACCGTTCCCGGAGGCGCACTGGTCAACGATGCTATGTGGCAGATATCGCAACCGATTGAATGGAAGAGCGAAGCCCCAGCCTGTGCACTCGCAGTCGCCGCCAATCTCGCATCTCGCGAGGGCGCGTTGGTCGCCCGCATGAACTCGGCGAAGGCGTCGATATCATTGTCGGGATCCTCAGCACAAACGCGGCCCGACCCGTCATTGCAGAGCGTATTGTCGGGAACGTCGTCGCACAGTGTTGTGACCTCACTGGTATTGAGTCGGTTGGTGATGCCCATCTCATTCAGATAGGCGCCACCGGCGAAGCTAAGCAGACTGGCATCCTGATCCTTCCAACCGAAGCGGCCGATGCGGAATTGGCCCGGAGCTTCAGCAACCGGTACGGTTGTTGTCTGGCCCTTCATCCCACTAGGCTGGCCGTTGGGGATGTTCTGGAGTGTTGTGTTGGAAATGGATTCCACAAAGCCAAGACCCAACAAATTCGTAGTCATTCGTCGAGTGCGAACGGTCTCAGCGCCAGGCACGCGTTCCTGCGCCTGTTCGTTCGGGTGATTGAAGATGATGGCGTGGGTGGTTGTGTCTGTAACCACGCCGGGACAAATCGCTCGCTGGTTAATCAGCGACCTGTTTGCGATTGTCACACCGGGCAATCCTCCGCCATCATTTATCGTCAAAGTTGCCGGGACGAAGTTGCCGTTCCCGTCGTTATGGCCGGCACGCAGTTCCGAGATCTGGCTGATTCCGCCAGTAACCGGATTCTGGTGACATTCGGCACACGACTGGGCGTTATAAACTGGACCAAGTCCTTTTTGGACACCGTCCCGCTCCTCGAAAGTATCTCGATCGGCGTCGTGAACGGCCTGTGTGACGAGACCGTTGGTTAAAGTGTCCATGCCCGTAGGCGCCTCGGTTGCGGATTGGCTCTCGACGATCGTCGACTTCCAAATGGGCAAGGCGAGCGCCGTCGCGAACAGAAGAAATACCAGGACTCTGAGATACCTAACCATGTGTCACCTCCTAGGAGACTCGAAGTGCACTTTCGTGCGATCAGGAGTGAGGGTCTACAAGACTGCAGACCACTGTTCTCGTTTGCATTGGTTGCCGGCTTGATACTTTGGAAAGCTAGTAACCTTGACGGTTAGGAAAGCTCCAGTCTTGTGTGAACCAGAGCGAAGGCCCCCCACGGGAAAATTTGAGCGCAGGATGGATCCTGAGCCTGGGGAGCAGTGACCTTAATCCGGAAGAACGTCTACGAATGGACTCCGCCGGAAAATCTTATCGTTCGATCATTCGTCCGATCATTGATTCTCGCTTTTAGGGGATCCTTAGAAAGAGGCGAGCGGACTCTAGTCCAGAACCAATTCAAAGTCAAGAAGAATTTTTGCTAGGACCTCCAAAAAATTGCAGGTCATCAGTTATGGGTCTCTGGTGGTACCTAATGGGTCACTCCCGGGGAGCAAAAGACCAAAAAACTTTCCGAGACGTAAGGGCTGCAGGGCTGCTTGCTCCCGCTCTCTTTTTAAGCTAAAAGATCTCCGCCTGAAGAATTACGCAATCCTGTAAGAATGAATTCAAGGAAAAGCGGAAATGAACGCGATGCCCGCGTGCTGTGGCTCTACGAGCAGCTTGTTGAAATCGAACAGCGCTTGATTCCTACAGGCTTGCACGTGTTCGGTCGCGCATCCGAACTTCAGGAGAAGACGGATTTGCTGCGGATGGTGGCGTCGTTTGACCGTCCTGAGCAAGGAGCGCGCGCCCTGCCAAAACTGATCGCCGAAGCGCTGGGGATTGCCGATTATGATGCGTTGATGCGTGACCCATCTCCTAATGACACGAGAGATCTGATTGACGGTATCGTCTCGGAAGCAGTTGAAATGTTTATGGAGAGCGCACCTTCCGGCGCGGCGGATTGGCTGAAAGAGAAAACAGGCGTCGACCCGGCCGAGTCGCTACCCAGCTTCCTGCTGCTGGCAAAGATCGCTGAACAGCTCGAGTCGAATAATGAAATTGAATCGCTGATGCATGCATTACGCGGCCGGTACGTCGAACCCGGTCCGGGGGCCGACATTGTTCAGAATCCGGCAGTCCTGCCAACGGGCCGGAACACGCACGCCGTGAATCCCTATTTGGTCCCTTCGCCAACGGCGTTCGCTCGTGCGGAACATGCGGCCGAAGCTTTGCTTCTTCGCTACCGCGAAGAGAATGGCCACTATCCGCGCGCTGTCGCGATGGTCCTCTGGGGGTTGGATAACATCAAGACACAGGGCGAAGGAGTGGCCCAGGCGCTCTGGTTGCTGGGGGTGCGCCCGGTGCGTGACGCGCTGAATCGCGCCACCGAAATTGAAGTAATCTCACTGGAAGAACTGAAGCGACCTCGCGTCGATGTGGTAATGACCGTGTCAGGCATCTTTCGCGATTTGTTTGCACCGACAATGGCCTTGCTGGATAAGGCAGTGCGACGTGTAGCCGCGCTCGACGAGCCGTCTGAGATGAATTACGTGCGGCAGAACGTGTTGGAAAAGGTTGAGGCCGGTGAGTCCAACTTTGACGATGCAGTAACACGAGTGTTTTCAAACGCGCCGGGAAACTACGGCGCGAACGTAAATTTCATGGTGGCCGAGTCGCAATGGGAAACCGCAGATACGCTGGGCGATCTGTTCGTGACGCGTAAATGCTTTGCTTACACGCGGGATTCGCGCGGACGAACGATCGGGGGGCGCGAGGCGCGCGACTTGATGGATGACAATTTAGCCCGCGTCCAGGCGACCTACCAGAACATCGATTCATTCGAAGTCGGGATCACCGACGTCGATCATTACTTTGAGTATCTCGGTGGGATCTCGAGAGCCGTCGAGAAGCGCGCGCAAGCTCGCCCGTCGATCTATTTGTCCGATTCGCTTTCTCCAGGGACGAAGATTCGATCATTGGCAGAGACGATCCGTTTAGAGACGCGCGCCAAAACCCTAAACCCAAAGTGGTATGAAGGAATGTTGAAGCATGGGTTTCGCGGAGTCGCCGAAATCGAAAATCATGTCCTGAACACCTTCGGCTGGAGCGCGACGGCGGCTGCCGTTGATTCCTGGATTTATACGGACATATCCAAAACTTTCCTGCTGGATCCGGTCATGTTCAATCGACTGCGCGAATTGAATTCCGATTCGGTAAAGTCGCTGACAAAGCGACTGTTGGAGGCGCATGAGCGCGGGTACTGGAGTCCGGACGAGGAGATTCTGGAGCGATTGCGCGACATTGTCAGCGAGTTCCGAGCTAAGTTTGGAGGGTGACTAAACAAGAAAATGGAAGATTTGAGCATCTGTATGTTTGTAATGGAGTCGTTCCCATCCTATCGCTATTGCGGACGTCCTATTGAGAAGGATGAACGATGTGTTTTCCATGTACCCAAGCCTTCGATCGAAGAGTTGAAAACTCTGAATCCTGAGGAACGTAAACAGGCTAACCAAATCAGCGACGAATTTTGCTCAAAATTCAAAACGCTGCTGGAAGAATATGAGTCGAATCCGAAAATTCTTGTTTGTGAATTCACTGGGTTTCAGTTTCCCTATCTTGTCTTATCACATCTTGGCGAGTCTAGAACATTTCCAAAAAAGGTCACCTTTCGCGGAGCGACACTGGAATGGGTCTATTTTGATCACGCTGTTTTCAAGGAGGATGTAGATTTCTCCAATGCAGTTTTCAGATTCGTTGCCCAGTTTGGGGCGACCGTTTTTGAAGGCTTGGCAAATTTCTCAGAAGCGACTTTTCACGCGTGGGCGGACTTCGCCGGTGCGAAGTTTGCTTCGACTTCGTTTCTTCATGCGTCATTCGCGCAGGACGCTACTTTTGAGGGAGCCGAGTTCCAAAATGTATCGGACTTTTCCGGTGCAACCATCCAAGGCCAAGGAAGATTTTCGTATGCGGTCTTTAGAGAGAAGACGTCGTTTTGGTGGACGAAGTTCGATAAGCGCGTCAGCTTTCTATTAACCACCTTTGAAGGACGATCCGAATTCCGGTGGACAGTTTTTGGCGGTGACGCTGAGTTCTGGGGAACAACCTTTCGTGAGACGGTGGACTTCTTGAATAGCAGTTTCCGGGAGGCGGCCAGTTTCGAAGGAAGGGAGAATGGCTGTTTCCTGGCCGAATGTAACTTTCGAGGAGTGACATTAGTAAAGGAGCGACAAATTGTTTTCGATAACGTCGATCTAGCTCGAACGTCATTCATTGATACGGATATCGAACAGATTTCTTTTCGTCAGGTCGGCTGGAGTCACCATAAATCGAGGTGGAAACGCTGGCGTGTTTTGTGGGATGAAGTTAAGCCTTTGGAGAATGAAAAAGAGCGAGAATATGGAAGGATAGCGGAAAACTACAGGCAGCTCGTCCTAAACTATGAAAGGAAGCGCGGCTTTAACGCAGCGGAAGACTTTCACGTTGGTGAGATGGAAATGCGGAGAATTGCTGATTGGGTCTGGGTCGAGTCTAGTGTTGTACGATATCTTAGGAAATGGCTGAACGCGTACAACCTATACAAGGTTTCGAATAACTATGGAACGAGTTATAACCGCGGACTCGCGGTGTTACTCTTTTTGATCTTAACTTTCTCAACGTTATTTTTTGTTTCTGGATTTAAGACGTTCGACAAACCAAATGAACCCAGTAGAGTAATTGAATACGACCTGTTAGTTGATCAAGGCCATCAACGCGTTTCACTTCAGCAGTGGTTAAACGACTATGAATCCGCGATGTCGCTAAGTCTTTCGATAATGACCTTTCAAAAAGACAGATTCTATGAGCCACTAGAGGGTTGGTCTCGTTTGTGGCTTTATTTGGCGGTGATAATTCTGACCTCGCAGGAAGCAATGGTGCTTTTATCGATTCGACGACGGTTCAGAAGGTAGCTTTGGGGCCACGTATGAAGACAACGGTCTTATATGTCGGCTCAAGTCTGCTCGCGCCGCTGCGAAACGCAGAGGGTGAGATCAACCGGCAGCACGGCCTTAATCTGTGCATTGCCGCCCACAATTTTGGTACGACTTTTTCGGACGATGCGTGGTCGATCGTTGAAAATGATCTGCGAGAAGCCGATGTAGTCTTCGTGATCCATGTGCTGGATGGCGAGAACGCAACGCGGTTGCTGCCCGTACTCGGTGAACTACGAACCAGGCTTCACGCGATCGTGGTGATCAACTGCATGCCTGAGTTGATGAAGCGTGCGCGCCTGGGCAAACTCGACTTCGCGCGACTGCCGGGATTGAGGTCACGCAAAGGCGCTAAGAAGCAAAGCGAAGAAGACAACGCCGCCAGCCTTTTTAGATCCATCGGTTCATGGATCGGCAATCAGGCCCGCGGCGGGAAGTCGCGCAACGGACATAGTCGCGCTGACTATTTGAAGTGGGCCGATCGTTTGCCCAGCCTGTTGCGTTTCGTGCCGAATGCGGGCCGATTGCGCGACGTGAAGAACTATCTCCAACTCGTTTGCTATTTCCTGCAGCCGACGCCCGGGAATGTACGCTCGATGGTTCTTTACGCCCTGAAGTATTACGCCGGCGACGAGCGATTCAAGGATATAAATGTTCCGCCGCCCGAGACCATGCCGTCCGTAGCGATTTATCATCCTGATGCGGATTCGTTGTTTGAAAGTTTCGAGTCCTATGAAAGTTGGCACAAGCAGCGAAGTCCAAAGTCCAAAGTCCAAAGACCAAAGTCTGAGGCACTTAATCCGGCTATGACAATCGGCTTACTTCTGATGCGGCCACAGATTGTCAGCAATGCCCGCAAGCACTACGACGCATTAATTCGCGCGATTGAGGCCGAAGGGCTCAGCGTTATCCCGGCGATCTCGACGCTGATGGACAATCGCGAGGCGTGCGAGAGATTTTTCGTCGAGCAGGCTGAAACCTCAGAAGGCAGAAAGCAGAAGGCAGAAGGCAGAAAACAGTTTGCAACTCGCCACGGACAACTGACAGCTAACCCGGATAACAAATCGCGAGTTAGTCAGATCGTCTCGTTAACAGGTTTCAGCTTCGTCGGCGGGCCGGCGATGAATGACAGCGAAGCTGCCGCGAACTTTCTTCGCGATCTGAACATTCCATATCGATCGCTCGTGAGTCTGGACGTGCAGACCATCGAATCGTGGCGCGAATCCTTCACCGGTCTGAATCCGGTGCAGACGGGAATGCAAGTGGCCATTCCGGAAATCGACGGCGCTACCGAGCCATTCGTCTTCGGCGGTATTACACAACAGGGTGTCGAGCCGGCGCCGCTCGAAGACCGCTGCGCGCGCATTGCGCGAAGATTGAAGCGTTGGCATCGCTTGCAGACTGCGAATCGCGATGAATTGAAGATTGCGCTCGTTCTCTATTGCTTTCCGCCGAACAAAGGAAACATCGGCACGGCTGCCGACCTCGATGTTTTCGCGAGTGTCTTCGAAATTCTCGCGGAGCTGAAGGCAGATGGTTATCAGGTCGAAATGCCGGACAACTTCGATGACCTGCGACAGATTTTGTTGGTTGGGAACTCTGAAGAATTCGGCACTACCGCGAACGTCGCCCATCATATGACCCTTGATGAGTATCGCCGCTCGTTTCCATTTGTAAGCGAGATCGAAGCTGAATGGGGAAACGCGCCCGGCAGAATTAATTCCTTCGGCGATGAACTCTTGATTCAGGGAATCCACCTGGGAAATGTCTTCATCGGCCTTCAGCCAACTTTTGGTTACGAAGACGATCCGATGCGCCTTTTGATGTCGAAAGGCGGCGCGCCGCATCACGGCTTCGCAGCCTTCTATACTTACGTCGAAAACATTTTCAATGCCGACGCTGTGGTCCATGTCGGCACGCACGGCGCGCTGGAATTTATGCCGGGCAAACAAGTCGGATTGTCGGCCGAGTGCTGGCCCGATCGCCTGATTGGCGAGCTGCCGAACATTTACATTTACAGCGTCAACAATCCTTCCGAAGGGACGATTGCCAAACGGCGCTCGTATGCCGAGTTGATTTCGTACTTAACTCCGCCGATTGAAAACGCCGGTTTGTATCGAGGTCTGGCCACGCTGAAGGAACTGATCATGAATTACCGGCAGGCGGCCGATGAAGATCAGCGTGACGAGCTTTACCGGCAGATCGAAGAAACCCGCAGGGAGTTGAATATTGAATTAACGTGACGGCGCGCTCTTGATATGAGCCTTGAATTCCTCAGCTCGAAGGCGGCCCTTGAATGCCACGACTCCGTCGATCTCCAAAACCGGAATCTCAAATCGGTATCGCCGCAACAAATCGGGCTCGGTTTCGATGTTGACTTCTTCCAGTGTGTAAAGATCGTCGCATTGCGCCCGGACCATTTCATGTTTCATCTCTTCACAAAGATGACAACCGGGTTTCGTGTAAAGGATGATTCGCGACTTTGACTTCATCGTTTGCTCTAATGCGTGCATGGCAGGAAGAACAATCTTCTTGCAAAAAACGCGCTGACCGATGTATAAAAGTTGTCTGCCGAACGAAATTATAACTATTTTAGGTGCACCGCACTTCTAGTGAATAAGATTATCTCGCTTCCAGTCGCAGAGAGGAATCCCTGTGTTGCGGGGATTCTTATGATTGGGCGGCATCCCCGGATGATTTGTGGTCAGGTATTTCCTGAGATCGAAATGAATCTCAGAGGTGGAGGTTTTTGGCTTGGATACTACTCCTAACGAGCACGCATCAACCGAATCCAGCGCGCCGCCGAGCGCGGTCGCGCCACCGGCGGCCAGAGTGCCCGCGAGGCCCGCGATAAAACCGGGTGCGGTTGTTGAGTCAGTACCCGATCCGCCGGTAAACAAGATGCGCCGCCGCATCGTCTGGGCCAGCATCGCGGGATTTTTAACGACATGCTTTTTGATGTTTGTGCGGTTTTTTCTCCCGCGCTCGATCACCGAACCTTCCAGCACCTTCAAAATCGGATTTCCCGGCGATTATGCGCTGGGGGTTGATACAAAGTATCAGCAGCAATATCGCATCTGGGTCGACAAAACATCGGATCGGCTGTTCGTGATCTTTGCCCGCTGCACGCACCTGGGATGCACACCCGATTGGAAGGCCAGCGAAAACAAATTCAAATGTCCCTGCCACGGCAGCGGTTACGACAGCGAAGGGATCAACTTTGAAGGGCCGGCGCCGCGGCCGATGGATCGAGCGCATGTTGAGCTGGATGCCGAAGGACAAATCGTGGTCGATACGAGCAGGTTGTTTCAAAAGCCGAAGGGTGAAGTAGGGCACTTCGACGATCCGGGAGCGTATCTTCCGCTCTAGAGCTGGAACCGCCTGCAATAGCGGGCGGAAAACAGATGGACGAACCAAGAGATCCAAAAGAAACAAAACAGCTAACCGGCGACAAAACTGACGTCAGCCTGGTGGACCGCGCGAAGGAGTCGGCGGTCGCGCTGAAGGATCGCGCGCTCGAGGAAGCGAAGGATTACAAGGATCCGCAGCAGACTCAGCTCTGGAAATCGATCTTTCGCGTTTCGCACCAGCGTTCTGACCCGCGCAATCGCTCGCTGGCGGTTCTTTCAAACGTCTTCCTGCATCTGCATCCGGCAAAGATCAATCGCGACGCCGTGCGCTATCAGTACACCTGGGGCATGGGTGGAATTACGTTCTACCTTTTCATCGTGCTCACGTTTACCGGCGTGCTGCTGATGTTTTATTACCACCCGGCAAAAATTCAGGCGTTTCGCGACATTCTTTATCTCGAACACGATGTCCCGTTCGGCAAACTTCTGCGCAATATGCACCGGTGGGCGGCGCACCTGATGGTCATCACGACCTGGCTGCACATGTTTCGGGTGGTGCTGACTGGTTCATATAAGAAACCGCGAGAATTCAACTGGTGCGTGGGCGTCGTGCTGCTCGTGCTGACATTGCTTCTTTCCTTCACTGGATATCTGTTGCCCGATGATCAACTTGGATTTTGGGCGGTGACGGTCGGTACCAATATGGCTCGGGCGACGCCATTGCTGGGGCATGAGGGACCATTTGGCGCTAATTTTGGACTGACGCCCTACAACGACGTGCGTTTCGGTTTGCTGGGCGGATCGATCGTGGATGCGAATGCGCTATTGCGCGCATACATCTGGCATTGCATCGGCATTCCGCTGGTAGCATCAATTTTCATGGGGGTGCATTTCTGGCGGATCAGAAAAGACGGTGGCATCTCGGGTCCCGCGCCCGTGATGCTCGAGTCCGAGATGAAAGTCCCGAAGAAGAAATAGTTATGGCTACCGAAGAACTTAGAATAGAAGAGCGAAAGGCGAATCCACGAACCGTCAAACTGATCTGGCTGGTGGTGGTGCTCGCCCTGCTCGGCCTGTTCATCTATTCGGTCCAGGACTGGCATCAGATCTGGAAGATCGTTTCCGCGCCGGACAATGTGCCGATTGTCGCGATGCTCTTCCTGGTGCCTTTCTTTACCTGGCTGGGAATCAGGCAGGCGATTTCCAACGATCGCCTCATTAACACGCTGGAAACCGATCCGAAACTCGCCAAGACACATCATCGCAAAGCCGAGCCCTGGCGTCCCGGCTGGGCAAAGGAACTTCACGTTTGGCCTTATCTCGTGCGCATCGAGTTTCTGGCGGCGGTGATCGTGACGGTGGTGCTTTACGTCTGGTCAATCACCCTGAACGCGCCGCTCGAAGAGCCGTCGAATCCGAACCTGACAATGAATCCATCGAAAGCGCCCTGGTACTTCCTCGGGTTGCAGGAAATGCTCGTTTATTTCGATCCGTGGATTGCCGGAGTGGTGATGCCCTCGATCATCATGATCGGTTTGATGGTATTTCCCTATGTAGATTCGAACCCGCTGGGCAACGGCTACTACACAATCAGGCAGAGGCGGTTCGCGGTCGCGATGTTTGGCTGGGGATTCCTGATGTGGATCCTTTTGATCTTCATCGGCACCTTCATTCGCGGGCCGGGCTGGATTTGGTTCTGGCCGGGAGAGACGTGGGACCACAACACGGTTGTCTTCGATCGCAACCGCGACCTGCACGAAATTGTCGGCACGATTCCGGGCCTTTCGTTTATTGGCACCAACTGGATTGCCAAAATGATCTTTGGCGGGATCGTAGTCGGCGGGTTTTATATTGTTGGCGGACTGTTCTTCCACTGGTTAATGAAGCGAGGGCCGTTCAAATTTCGCTATTTGTACTCGCCCCGCGAACTTTGGGCCTGGGCAAAAATCTCTGACTCGTTCGAGAACAAGTTGCTCGCCAATACCAGTCTTTTGCAATACATGACGTTTCAGTTTTTTGCCATCAGCGTGCTGCTGGCAATGCCCGTAAAGCTGTTCTTAAGACTTGTGTTTACGATCAAATATGTTTGGGTTACACCGTGGTTCAATATTTGAAACATTTGCCCCACAAACTGAAGGTCATCGAGCAGGAATCATAAACTGTGGCAGACTCTCCGGCACCGAACGAATCCCTGATAAAACCTGAAAGCGAGCCCCAGCGCGATCCGATCGTCGCCACTTCGACGAGCGCGATTATCCTGGTTAGCACGCTCCTGCTGATCTTTTCGGCAGGCTGGGCTTTGTATGACGAAGCCTACGGACAGCGCCCCTGGAAGGGAATGCAGCGCGAATTCGTCAAGCGTTACTCCGCCTATCTGAAGAGTATTCGCAAAGACGCCGGAAAATCGGAAGCTGAAGTAAAAGAGTCGCCTGAGTACGAACAGCTTGATGCGGATGCCAAAGCCGCGGAAGAGCGGGTGCGCGATCGCCGCAAGGAAATCGACAATCAAGTGGCAAAGATCCAGGCGCAGCTCGATGCGGTTACCGAGCCTTTCCAGAACCAGCGTGGTCGCATTGTCGTCATCACTTACAAGTTAGAGACGGCGCGAAAAGGAAGTCTCTGGGAACGCTATTACAAGCGGCAGTTGGATTCCAAGAAAGACGAGGTCGTCACCGTCGATATGCCGGCTGACGGTCCCGGAAAGACAACGCGCCAGCCAATGAAGTTCGCGGAACTCGAGCAGGCTTTTAATGACCTGCGCGATGAAAAAGCGAAGGCGCTGGGCGAAAAAGCCGAGCTCTTAAAAGAACCTACGGAACTCGCCAAGAAGCGCGATGACTATCTCAAGAACCACGTCAGCCTGCTGCCCCAAAAGAGCATCAACGATCTGATTAATAAGAACGAGAATTCATTCGACTACACAATTCTCGGTCATCAGATTAACGTCAACGATTACGGCATCGTGGATCGCTGCGAGCTTTGTCATCTCGGTACGCGAGAGCCTTTGACGATCAAGCCGGCCGACATGGCCCCGGGCGGGCCGGGAAAGAAACCGGACGATTTGGCCGAGGCGTTTGTCAGCCATCCGCGCAGAGAGCTTTTGCAAATTCACAAGCCGGACAAGTTTGGCTGCTCAGCGTGTCACGGCGGTAATGGTCGCGCCACCACCAGCGTCGAGAAAGCGCATGGCCTGAACCCTTTCTGGCTGCATCCGCTTTTTCATAAAGAAAATACTGAAGCCGGATGCCAGACGTGCCACGCGAACGATCGCGTAACTGAAGGCGCTGAAACGCTGAATCTCGGGAAAGATCTCTTCTATCAGCGCGGCTGTGTTGGATGCCATCGCATGGAGGCTTTCGATCGCGAGACGGACGCGCTATCGAACGCGCGCCAGCAGATTTCGCAGTTGCAGGACCAGATCGACGCAAACCAGCGGCAGGCGACACAGGAAGAGAATGCCCAGGACGTTACCGACGAAGCTGAGATCCAGCGATTAAAGATTCACGCTGAATCGCTGCGCGTTACAAACAGCCAACTGGCGGCGCGCATTGACGAATTGAATCTGCAAACGCGCTATCTGCTTCAGGACCAGAAGAAAGTCGGGCCGAATCTCAAAGACGTCCGGCTGAAACTGCGCAAGGAATGGATTCCCATCTGGTTGAAAGATCCGCAAGCCTTTCGTCCCGGGACCAAAATGCCGACCTTCTGGCGTTTCACCGTGGACGAGGACGGCGAGGATGATCTGAAAGCAGTCGCAGCTTATCTCTGGCAGAACAGCTTTGACGGCAAAGTCCCGGCGCAGGCGCAAGGCGACAAGAACCACGGTAAGGACTTGTTTGAGTCACGGGGCTGTCTCGCTTGTCATTCGATCGGCGAAGAAGACAACAAGATCGGCGGGACCTTTGCCGCGAACCTGACGAAGGTCGGCGAGAAAGCCAACTATGATTACATCGTGCGTTGGATCTACAACCCGCGCGAGCGCTGGGCGCCATATTCCTTCAAGGAACATCGCGACCTGACGCCTGACGATTATGCCAAACACGGACTGCCGTTCATTTTTGATACCGAGCTTCACTCGAAATCACCGAACGACGGTTCCGAACTGCAGGTCCAGAACATGACCGTGATGCCGAACCTGCGTCTGTCTGAGCAGGATGCGCGCGATATCGCCACGTATCTCTTCTCTCTATCATCGCCGCCGACGTACGCCGATGCTTCATACATGGATGATCCGAAGTTGGCTGAAGCAGGCAAGGCAGAGATCAAGCAATATGGGTGCGCCGGCTGTCACGAGATCAAGGGATTCGAGGACGAGCAACGCATCGGCAAGGAATTGACAACCGAAGGCGCCACGCCTCTCGAGCGATTAGATTTTGCGTTGCTGACCCAGGACGCGGAATACGGACGCGACCCCTTGAAACTGCATCCGAAAGAGAAAGAGACGGAGTGGTATAACCATCGCGGGTTCTTTGAGCACAAATTGGCCGAACCAAAGATCTACGACACCGGCAAAGAGGCGTACCTGGCGCCAAAGGATCGCCTGCGCATGCCCAGGCCGTTTTTGACTGAAGAATGGCGCACGGGATTGACGACTCTTTTGCTTGGCAGCGTGGGCGCGGAAGGAGCCAGCGTGCCCGCAGCGCTCTTTTACAATCCTCAGGACACGCGGCGCCAGGATATTCAAAACGGTTGGTGGGTAATCAAGAAATACAACTGCGAAGGCTGTCATATCCTGCAACCGGGACAGCGGGTGCCCGTTTATCTTAATTCGAATGAACCCACGATGTCCGCCGGGGCGGTGCTGACGTCCTTGTCGTTTTATGCCTCGCAAAAAGAATTTCTGCCGCCGCAGATTACCAGCGAAGGCGCGCGGGTAGATCCTGATTGGCTTCTGCGTTTCCTGCGAGATCCTTCGTTGATGCAGGCGAATGAAAAACCGGCTGTCCCCTCGAGTGCGCCCGCGGCGTCGGCGCCGGCTACGACGGCGAACCCGGCCGCATCGTCCGCCGCCGGGGCGACGAAACCGCCATCAACTTCGAATGATCAGAGCGGAGGGCGACTGCAGCCGCAACCCGGCGCCAATCGCAATGGCGTGCGGCCGTATCTGCAGGTTCACATGCCCACATTCAATTTCTCGCCAAACGAGTTGCGCCTGCTGGTTCGCTTCTTTATGGCAGTCTCCTCGCAAAACGATCCATACATCAAGGACCCGATGGATCCATTGACTGAACCTGAGAAGCAAATCGCGCGTGACATTTTCGTTTCCGGAACGCCTTGTCTGAAATGTCACATCACGGGCGAACCAACGCATGACGCCAAGGCGATCGCGCCCAACTTTCTTTTGGCCGGCCAACGTTTGAAACCCGATTGGACATTCCGCTGGCTGCTCGATCCTTCACAGATTGCACCGGGAACTGCAATGCCCACGGGCCTGTTTAAGAAAGAAGAGGATCGTTGGGTGGTCAATCTTCCGAATCCGCCTGCGAGTGTGAGTGGTTATCACCAGGATCACGCGCGGCTTCTGGTGCGTTACATGTTCCTGATGTCGCCTGACGAGCAGAAGCGCTTGTTATCGACGTCACCCAAGGCCCCTGCAACCACCGGTGCGCCGCCACAGACACCGCCGAAAGTCGGCTTCAATCGTTTCAGGTCGAACCGAGGGCGTGAACGAGTCGCTCATCATCGACGCGGGCGGAGTGGATCTGATCGCTGATGGCAGATCGGCGCTTTTTTTCCTGCTTGGCAGCTACCCTCGCCAGAGTAAGTGGGGTATGCTTGAATGCAAAATTAGAAGTCATTTCAATCTGGAGGAACTGAAAGAGTTATGTTAACTAAAAGCGCACGATTGTGGCTGGGATTGATTACGGCCATCAGCTTGTTGTCGTTGGCATCGTCATGCACACCGAAAGAAGGGCCCAACGATAACACTGGTGGAACGACCGAGGTGAAGCCCGTGCCAACCAAAGATGCCGGCACGATTACCGGCAAGGTATCGTACACGGGGACGGCGCCCGCGCCCATCAAGATCGATACTTCGGCTGATGCGGCGTGTGCCAAGGCGAGCCCAACGCTTACGAGCGAGGAATGGGTCGTAAAGGACGGCAACCTGGCCAATACGTTCGTCTACATCAAAGAAGGCACGCTGGCGGATGGGACAAAGATAGTCGATTACAGTGACCCTGCACCTTCGTCGTCCGTGACTTTGGACCAGAACGGCTGCCACTACAAGCCCCACGTTCTGGGCGTGGTAGTCAACCAGAATATCAGCATCACGAACAGCGATCCGACCACACACAACATCCACTTTATGCCCAAGAACAATCCTGATTGGAACCAATCACAGGTCAACGGGGCGCCGGCACTAACTCATAAGCTGTCGCATGCCGAAGTTCTGGTTTCGGTCAAATGCAATCAGCATCCGTGGATGAAATCCTATGTCGGCGTGATGAAGACCAAGTTGTTCGCGGTAAGCGGCGAAAACGGCAGCTACACGATTAGCGGCGTGCCCCCTGGCAAATACACGGTTGTCGCCTGGCATGAAGGCGGCGCTACCGGTACCCAGCAAACAATGGAGGTCGAGGTCAAGCCCAGCGCTTCGGCGACCGCCGACTTCAAATTCGGCGCGGCAGCTGACCTGCGAGGCACACCGGGCACGTTGCCAGTGATCGCCCTTGAGGCGCCGCTGTTGGGAAAACACTGACAAGATTGTCGATTTTAGAGTTTTGATTTGCGATTGCTTGCTTCACGCGGCCGTCGATTTCGGCGCGAGTCGTGGCAAACAGCAAATCGAAAATCGGCAATCAAAAATCGAAAATGCTCAAGGGTGTTCATCGCTTCGCGCTCCTGGTAGCCTGCGCAACGTTCTTTCTCATCATCGCCGGCGCTAATGTCACCAGTCACGATGCTGGATTGGCAGTTCCAGACTGGCCGTTATCTTTCGGCAAATTTTTCCCGCAGATGGTAGGAAACGTTTTCTGGGAACACGGCCATCGTTTGATAGCGGCGACGGTTGGTTTGCTGACGATCGGACTGGCGATATACCTCCAGATTCGCGAAAGGCGACCGTGGGTTAAACGATTGGGTTGGCTCGCGCTCGTGGGCGTAGTTGCGCAGGGCTTGCTGGGCGGCCTTACCGTCAAAATGAATCTGCCGCTGGCGGTGTCTGCCGCGCATGCGACCTTAGCGCAATTGTTCTTTCTCACTACGGTTAGCCTGACGGTATTTACGTCGCGAAGCTGGATCTTACCGCCGGCAGAGACATCAGAAGGCCGCGAAGGTCTGTCGCTGCGAAAGTTGTGCGTGATTGCGTTGGCGGTAATTCTGGTTCAACTTGTGCTCGGCGCGACCCTGCGACACTCCGCAACCTGGGACCAACCTTTGCCTGCGGGACTGTTGCTGGCGCACGTGGCCGGAGCGATAACGGTTACTCTGGCAGTCGGCGCTACGGCGTTGACCGTTTTCGCAAAGCAGCGCGGGGAACCATATTTGACGCGGCCGGCGCTGATTGCTGCCGGCTTGTTATTCGTTCAATTGCTGTTGGGCCTGGCGGCTTACATTACTCGTTTAGGATCTCCCAAAGGTCCCCAGCCGCTGAATCCGATGATTGCGGTTACCGTGGCGCACGTAGGGTGCGGCGCGTTGGTTTTTGCGGCCACGATAGTTTTGACATTGAGAGTGTTTCGGGTGTTGCGCGTTGAGCGGGTGGCATATATCCTTGCGCCTGCCGCTTGACGTTAAGAAGCCGGGCCTGCTTGAGAATGGCCCGGTGAGTTTTCCGTTTTAGTTAAGTTAGAACAACTCGGATTTCATGTCTGCAACGATAGAACTGCATTCTACCGCGACGACCGGGGCCGTAGCGCGCCTCTCTGCGAGATCGAGAGTTGCTGCCTATGTCGAACTTACCAAGCCGCGGATTACATCGCTGATAGTGCTTACCTCCGCGGCGGGTTTTTGTCTCGGCTCGCCCGGGCCACTCAACTACGTGCTCCTGCTGCACGCGATGATCGGCATCGCGCTGCTCTCGTCGGGCATCGGCACCCTTAATCAATTCATCGAGCGTGATCTCGACGGCCTGATGCGTCGCACGGTCGAGCGGCCGTTGCCGTCGAAACGATTGCTGCCGGCTGAAGCCCTTTGGTTTGGCGTTCTGCTCACGGCCGGGGGCGAAGTTTATCTGACGACGTTCGTAAACACGCTGTCCGCCGTGCTTGGGTTAACGGTAATAGTGGGCTATCTGTTTCTCTACACCCCTTTGAAGACTCGCACCAGCCTTTCAACGGCCGTCGGCGCGTTTCCGGGCGCGATGCCGCCCTTGATTGGTTGGGTGGCCGCGCGAGGTCAGGTTGACGTGGGAGCGTGGGTGCTGTTTGCGATCCTGTTCCTGTGGCAGTTTCCACATTTCCTGGCAATTGCCTGGATGTATCGGGAAGACTATGGCCGCGCCGGCATCATCATGCTGCCCGTCGTTGAACCCGATGGCCGCGTTACCGGGCAGCAAATTATTGCCTACACGCTGATGTTGTTGCCGATAAGCCTGCTGCCGACAGTGATCGGAATTTCCGGCCGAATCTATTTCGTCGCGGCATTGGTGCTGGGGCTGCTGTTTTTGTTGAGCGCCGTTCGGGCCGCGCTTTCAAAGTCTAACCAGCACGCGCGCCAGCTTCTGCTCGCGTCGGTGCTGTACTTGCCGGTGTTGTTTGGAGTGATGGTTCTTAATAGGTAGTGGTCAGTGGTCGGTAGTTAGTTGTCAGTGGTCAGTGAGCAGTGGTCAGTAGTTAATTGTAGCTTCAGATCTTGAATTACCAATACTATCGTCCGATTACTAACAACTGGCCACTGACCACTGATCACTAAACAACTGACCATGATAAGGAGATTAAGATGGGACGCGCTCTCGGAGTAATTATCTGGTTCATAACGCTGGCCTCGGTGTGGATGTTTCTGAGCGGCCGCTGGTGGTTTCCCGCGTCGATTTCAGAGCATGGCCCGGCGGTCGACAGCCAGTTCACGATCACAATCATCGTCGTCGGGATAGCCTTTACCGCCGCTCAGGTTGGTTTGGGCTGGGTAGTCTGGAAATATCGTGACACTGCCGACGCGCAGCGCGCAACCTATTCGCACGGCAACAACCGCCTTGAAATTATCTGGACGCTGGTGACCGCAGTTGTCTTTATCAGCCTGGCGGTGATGGGCCAGAGCGTTTGGGCTTCTCTGCATCTGCACGCGGCGCCGCCGGGGTCCTATCAAATCGAAGTCGTGGCGCAACAGTTTGCCTGGAACTTTCATTACCCCGGCAAGGACACGGTGTTTGGCAAGACAGATCCGAATCTGATCGATGACACGACCAACCCGGTTGGTGTGGACCCGACCGATCCCAATGCCAAAGATGATGCGGTCAGCCCGACGCTGGTGATTCCCGTCAACCGGCCCGTGGAACTGGTGCTGCGTTCAAAAGATGTGACGCATAGTTTCTGGGTGCCGCAGCTTCGCTTCAAACAGGACCTGGTTCCCGGCATGGCGATTCACGTGCACTTCACGGCGAACAAGGTCGGCAAGTATGAACTTGCCTGCGCCGAGCTTTGCGGCATGAATCACTACAAGATGAAGAGCTTCATGCTGGTCCTGCCTCAGGACGAATTCGACGACCTGACCCGGATGGCGCAGGGGCCTTTCCAGGATCGCAAGGGCCAATTGTTGGATAAGTACCAGCTTCCGCAATATTAAGTTTTGACTTTGCTCCGACGATAGAGGAGAAACGCGATGGCAAAAGCAACTCACGACGTGGTGCACCGGCACGAGCCGCCGAAGAGTTTCATTCGCAAATACATCTTCAGTCTCGATCACAAAGTGATCGGTATTCAATACATCCTGCTGGCGCTCAGCGCAGTGGTGGTGGGAATGGCCATGTCGGTGTTGATGCGCTTGCGATTGAGCTGGCCCGAGGCGCATTGGACCACGCTGGCAAAGATATTTCCGACGGGATTTGCCGGCGGCATCATGCAACCCGAGTTTTACCTCTCGCTGGTTACCATGCATGGGACGATCATGGTCTTCTTCGTGCTGACGACCGCGCCCCAGGGAGGCTTCGGCAACTACTTCCTGCCGATTCAGATTGGCGCCGAAGACATGGCGTTTCCATTCCTCAACATGATGTCGTTCTGGGTGACGTTCGTGGGCTTTGTAGTTTTGTTGTCGGCAATATTCGCGTCGGGGGGCGCGACGGTTGGTTCGATTGGCGGCTGGACACAATACGCGCCGCTGAGCGCACTGGGAGAGATCGCCGGACCGGGGCAGGGAACTGGCGTAACGTTATGGGTGATAAGCATTGCCATCTTCTGTGTCGGTTCGCTACTGGGCGCGTTGAATTTCATTACGACGCTCTTGAACATGCGCACCCGAGGAATGTCTCTGATGCGCATGCCGCTGACGTGCTGGGCCTGGTTTACGACCGCAGTGCTGGCGCTGCTGTCGTTCCCGGTGTTGCTGGGCGGCGGCATCCTTTTGCTGCTCGATCGTCTGGCGGGCACCAGCTTTTTCATTCCGGCGAACGAATATCTGGGCGTGCTCGCGGGTTCTGATCCGCGCCTGCCATATCATGCCGGCGGCTCGCCGCTACTCTGGCAGCATCTGTTCTGGTTCTTTGGCCACCCGGAAGTTTACATCGCGATCCTGCCGGGCATGGGCGCGACGTCCCACATTCTTTCGACGTTTGCGCGCAAGCCTATCTTTGGTTATCGCGCGATGGTGTTTGCGATCTTCGCGATCGGCATGTTGGGCTTTTTCGTGTGGGGCCATCACATGTTCATGAGCGGCATGAGCCCGTATTCGGCAATCGCTTTTTCAATTCTGACCCTTTCGATTGGCGTGCCTTCGGCGATCAAGACGTTCAACTGGATCGGCACCTTGTGGGGGGCGAAGATTCGCTTTACGACGCCGATGCTTTTTGCCATCGGCTTTGTGTCGGTGTTCGTGGCCGGCGGAATTACCGGATTGGTTCTGGGCCAGACGTCGCTCGACTTTTTCTTTCACGATACTTACTTCGTGACGGCGCACTTCCATCTGGTAATGGGAGTCGCCTCGATCTTCGGCATGTTCGCGGCGACCTACTTCTGGTTTCCGAAAATGTTCGGCCGGATGATGCACGAAGGTCTGGGCAAGTTTCATTTTTGGATCACGTTTGTCGGGGTTTACGCGATCTTCGTTCCGTTTCACGCGATGGGGTTGCTGGGAATGCCCCGGCGATACGCGCAGTTTACTGAATACGAGTTTTTGAAGCACGCGCCGCCGCTGGTTATGTTCGTAACCATCGCGGCAATCGTTACTGTCTCGGTGCAAGCGGTGTTCTATTTCAATCTTGTCTGGAGCGTGTTCAAGGGAAAGAAAGCCGGCGAAAATCCCTGGGAAGCGACGACGCTGGAATGGACCACGGCCTCGCCGCCGCCCCACGATAATTTTGCCGGCGTGATTCCGACGGTGTATCGCGGGCCGTACGAGTTTTCGGTCCCGGGCGCGCCGAAGGATTTCATTATGCAGAACGAGCCTGAAGGCGTAGAGGTGGCTGCAGGCTTAGGGGAAACAAGCGGAAATGGCGGCGACGGTCACAAGCACTGAACAAGTTGTCGACGCCGCGATTGGGACTGGTGCACAATCGCGCGGCGGCAACGGGTTTCATAAGAATGGCGGCGGTCATGCAGACGATGATGGCCTGGCCCGGCGTTACTTACCGGCGCGTTATCGCATCGGCGCCTGGGTCGCAATTGGCAGCATCGTGATGCTGTTCGTGGCGCTTTCGAGTGCTTACATCGTCCGTTCGGCTTCAGGAAATGACTGGCATCCGATTGCGATGCCAAAGGTGCTCTGGTTGAGCACGGCGATCATTCTGGCGAGCAGCGTCACAATGGAGATTTCCCGGCGGGCTTTGAAGAGGCAAGAGGACCGGAGTTATGGAAGCTGGTTAACGCTTACGGTCGTGTTGGGTTTAGGCTTTCTCGCTTCGCAATTAATTGCGTGGCGGCAACTGATCCGGCAGGGCGTCTACATTGCGAGCAACCCGCACAGCTCTTTTTTCTATCTGTTCACGGCGGCGCATGGCTTGCACCTGCTCGGCGGGATTCTGGCTTTGACTTATTTGCTGGCGCGCACCCGGCAAAGACGCGCGACGATTGAAGGCGAGCTGCGACGGGTCGGAGCGGCAGAGGCAGCGACGATTTACTGGCATTTCATGGACGGTCTCTGGGTCTGTTTGTTTTTGCTCTTGTTCTTTTGGAAATAGTTTGGAGTACCGCCTTCAGGCGGACCGCCTAAAGGCGGTACTCCAAACAACTCTTGGAGGTGACTGGTGGCAACTGAAGCACAGGCGATTACCGGCGATTGGGGCGGCGGCGTCCACCCGTATCGCGTGGGTCATAGAAAGTTGGGCATGTGGCTTTTCATCATGTCCGACTCGCTGACATTCTCGGCATTGCTTATTGGCTATGCCTACGTACGCGCGTCGAATGTCTGGCCGACGCCATTCCCTTTTTCTCCGAGCATTATCTTCTCTTCACTGATGACGCTCGTATTGTTGTCATCGAGCTTGACGATGGTAATGGCGGTGTCTGCTTCCTCGCGCGGCCAAAAATCGTCGGCGCGAAAATGGATTTTACTGACCGCCTTGCTGGGTCTGACATTCATCGTGCTGCACTCAATAGAGTGGCGGCATCTCTATTTGGAAGGCCTGCGGCCTTTCCAATTGCCGATAGAATGGACTGAAAGATGGCCGGGCTCAACGCCATTATTTGGCGCCACGTTCTTTGGTATTACCGGCCTGCATATGTTCCACGTTTTTACCGGATGCTTGTACCTGGTGATAGTCGCCGGACGGGTTAACAAGCTTAACCATGAAGACGTCGAGATCAGCGGCCTGTACTGGCACTTCGTCGATCTGGTTTGGATGTTCGTCTTCCCGATGATCTACTTGCTTTCGATCGACGCAGGAAAACATTGAAAGGCGCCGCAGGAACAGAGAAACCGATATTTCGGAGCATAAAAGATGAGCGCACATACTGATGTTCACGAACATTTTGCGGGCAGCAATCGGCTGTTCATTTCCATTTGGGTGTGGCTGTTGGCCCTAACCGGCTTTGAAGTTTTTCTGGGCTATAAACATCTGCCCATAATTTACATGCTGGTGATTCTGATGGGCGTCTCGATCGTGAAGGCCGCGCTCATCGTTGCCTATTTTATGCACCTACGTTTTGAGCGTCTGAACCTGGTACTGACGATTGTGCCGGCATTATGCATTTGTATTTGCCTGTTGCTGGTTTTCTTTCCCGATAGTTTCCGATCAAAGGAATTGCGATACCAACCAGAGACACAGCCACCTGCAGAGGGTCATTAGGGATCGCGCGCAATGCTAAGCAACAAAGAAAGATATTTACTGCGACTGGTTATCGTTACGGCGATCGTCGTATGTGGCTGCGCGTTGCTTTCCGGTTCGGCACTCGCCCAATGCGTGATGTGCAAGGCCTCGCTGCAATCCAACAGTTTATTTGTCAGAAACCTGAATATCGGAGTGCTGGTGCTGCTGGTCCCGCCGGTTTCAATTTTCTGCACCATATTCATTCTCGCTATTCGCCATCGGAAGTCCGGATAGTGTCAGAATCCCGATGAATCGGGATAGCGGGCGGTTAAGAGTGAAAGATCAGAACGACCTGCTGCAGGTAATCGACGTCGACAAGCGCACGACCCGCGGGCGCGCGTGCCCACGCTGCGGCGGCAAGATCATTCCCTCGCAGCGAGCCGTGTACCAAAGCACCGACCCGACTGAGCTGATGCCGCTCTGGCAATGCGAGCGTTGTGGATATGAAGAGCTGGTCGAGCGCGCACAGAAAGCGACGAAGAAGCATTGATCGTTCTGTTTCGAAGCGAAGTAGCCCTCTCCCTCTGGGAGAGGGTTGGGTGAGGGCGAAGTAGCGCGATAAGAACGTCCTTTTCACTCACTCATCTCCAGCGGAGATAGAGTCTATGATAAACATGTTGGGCCCAAAGATGACTTAAGATGACGACTACGATTGAATTGCAAATGAAGCGCGAAGAATCATTATTGAATCTGATTTGCTTTATCGCCGCCGCCGGATTCATTGCCTTCGTGGTATATAACTTTTTTGCGGCGGGAAGTTTTATCAGCACCGATGGTCTCTTCTTTACGGTTGTGCCGCTGGTGCTGGCGCTTTCATTCCTGGCAGTTCCCGCTATGGACATCATTTCCCGCCGCCGGGGCACGAGAGTAATCGAAGCCGGAAATGTGCAACCACGGGTGGCCGCCGGGCGCGGCGCGCCGCCGCTGCAGGCCGGGGCGGCACAGTTCGCCAGCGCCCCTGCGCTGAAAGATGCGAAAGGCCGGGCGATGCCACCCGACGTCAATCGCATGGTCGCCGAGATGAACAAACAGAAGGCAGAAGGCAGTAAGCCGTAGGCAGAAACCCGACCGTGAGGGAGGGTGCATAGAAAGCAGTAGGCAGTAGGCAGAAACCCGACCGTGAGGGAGGGTGCGTAGAAAGCAGTAGGCAGTCACCAGAACTACATGGTTTGCGGTTTTTCTAAATGATTGATTTCTATTCTGTTCTTCCTCACCTGAACGCGTGCCTTAACGCTTCCACTTTCGTTTTACTGACGACCGGCTTTTTCTTCATTCGCAGAAAGCGCATCATCGCTCATCGGAATTGCCAGCTCGCGGCGCTGAGCGCTTCAGTCCTCTTTCTGATTTCCTACATCGTTTACCACGCGCATCATGGCGTGACGCGATTCGCAGGGCAGGGAATCGCCCGGCCCGTGTATTTTACGATTCTCGGTACACACACTTTCCTGGCGGCGGTGATCATCCCGTTTGTCTTTGTAACCGTTAGTAGAGCAAAGCGCCGCGACTTCGAGAGGCATAAGGCAATCGCGCGATGGACGCTGCCGCTATGGTTATACGTCTCAATCACCGGCGTGATCGTCTACCTGATGCTGTATCATCTCTATCCTTCGCAGTAGTTCTCCTCTTCTTTTGGGAGAGGGCAGGGGTGAGGGACGAAGTTAGCAGTGGCACAACAAGATCTTTTTCCGTTTTTTTATCTGTGACGTTACTAAGACCCTCACCCTAACCCTCTCACAAAGGGAGAGGGAACTGATACAGACACTTCATGAACAATGGCCACAACAGTGAAATCGCCACGGTAACTAGTCCAAAGCCTCGCCGAGCGTCATGGCCCCTGATCATTCTGGCTACCCTGTTCGTGGTCGTGCCTTTTCTCACCTGGTACGGTACCTGGTTCGGGCGCAAGCTGTCTGACGACGACATCGCCAACTACCTCGCCGACAACCAGAATCCGCGTCACATCCAACATGCGCTGTCGCTGATTGAAGCGCGAATTGAAGGCGGCGACCCAGGCGCGAAGAAGTTCTATCCGCAGGTTATCGCCCAATCGAAGAATCCCATCGGCGAAGTGCGCAAGACGACGGCCTGGGTGATGGGCCAGGACAATACCTCGGAGGATTTCCACCGCGCGCTCCTCGATTTGGTTAAAGATGGCGAGCCGCTCGTGCGCCGGAACGCTGCGCTGCAGCTTGTGCGCTTCGGCGATGCGTCGGGGCGTCCGGAGTTTCGCGCCATGCTCCAACCCTTCGCCGCAAACTCACCAATCGCCGGCACCATCACAAGCCTTTTGCCTGAAGGAGCGACGGTGAAGGCCGGTGGCTTACTAGCTCGAATTCGCGATACCTCAGGAAACGTGCAGGAATTCCGCTCGCCCGTTGATGGGGCCATCAGCAAGATCGAGGCGAAAGAAGGCGACAACGTTACCGAGAAACAAATCCTGGCCTGGTTAACGCCGGATCGTTCGACGGTAATCGATGCCCTGCGGGCGCTGTTGTATGTTGGAACTCCTGAGGACTTGCCGCTGCTGGATGCCTACGAAAACAATTCTGCAAATGAATCTGCTCTCAGAGACTTAGCCACGCAGGCCGCCAAAACCATCCGCACCCGAGGCCAGTGACCCTTTCTCCCTTTACCCTCTGCCCCTCTGGCCCTTACGGGTGCTTGCGTCATTTTTTGCTTGCACTTTGGATAGGCTTGTACTAGAGTCTCGCCGCATTCTCAGTCTCGCGGGTTCTCACTAGCTCATAACCCCGGAATCCCGAACCCGCAAGTTTTTTCACGGGAAGTCGTGTTTGCGCACTCGAAGCGCAATGCGGCATGCACAAACGCGAGTACGAACTGGTCGGGCCGCGCAAGGAAATGCATGAAACGAACTCACAAGAGATCTGCCTTTCATTAACCCTGAAAACTGACGATCAAGTTCACGATTGCGGTAATTATAACAAAAGAGAACCTCGAATCTGTCACGGAATTGCGCCCGTCTTGAATTGCGTTGGGTGATCCATAACGAACCGTAGTAAGTAAGCCGGGACGCGTGTCCTGATTTCCGTATGGGCTTGCACGCTTGGTTTAAAACATAGGCTTCACAATCAGATGACGATGGCATGACAAACGACCAATCGAAACTTCGCCTGCGCGAAGGAAAGAAGATAAAAGGCGACCACTTCGAATACCGAATTGTTGGATTCTTGGGTTTCGGTGGAAGCGGCATTGTTTATCGAGCAAGATGCGAGGAAACGCATTCAGATGTTGCCATCAAATTCTTTATACCGTTCTATGAAATCAACCTTCACTTATTCGAAGATTCGATCTCTCAACAAGCTGCACTTCAGGAAATTGAGAAGTTTCACGTAAAAGAGATTGAGTGTCTCAGAGAGATTAATCACGCCGGGATCGTCAGAGTTTTAGACAACGGAGTTTACGCCCCGCTCAAAACTGAGTTAGCACCTCAGCTATCGGTAATCAAGCAACTTAGCTTCTTCGTTATGGATTTCATACCCGGTAAGAACATAGGCGAGTGGCTCCAAGGATCCCCCATTAAGGCTCAAGTAGCAGACCTTCTTTCCAAGATTTGCGATGCCCTCATCTATATGCATGAAGTTAAGGAATACCTACACGCCGACCTCAGGGCAGCAAACATACTAGTTCGAAATGATAGCCCCGAGCCCGTAATAATAGATTTCGCGCTTTACAAGAATTTCAACTTCGAGGAAATCGACGAAAACGGGATTACGAAGCTTGCGGGAGATTGGGATTTATTTCCAAAAGATCTGCCTACCGACGATCCCCTAAAAAAACTTAAGGAAACCAGCGCATCTCGGAAAGAACTAAAGTCACTTTGCTTCCCATGGTTGGATCTTTTTCAAATCGGAAAACTCCTCGGCTCGCTGGAAGAACACCTCGCAAAGAGTTTTTCGCCGGAGGAGATGCGATTTGTAGAACTAGTTCGAGAGGAATTAACAGCCTGGGACCGCGTCAAACAAATAGATACCCGATGGCTCAAACAACAAGTACTTAAGCTAGACCCAAGCTATTCCCAATTCATGGGAGTTGATGAGTTAACAACTCCCAGCAGCGCCAAACAAACTCTCCAATTACCAGGGACTGCGATTACTGTGTCACCTCTAATCGATAAATTGGCCAATACGCGTTCCTTTCGCCGATTGCGCTCGATAAACCAACTTGTTTTCTTAGATGCCGTCTATCCGGGTGCCGGTTACCGACGACATTTGCATTGCTTACGTGCCTATAGTTACTGCGCTAACTTAATTGGAAGTCTTACGCATTCACCCCATTTCAGATTGCTCTTTAATCCGCTATTGGCGCGGCAGGCGTTAGCTATGTCCCTCCTTCACGATATCAACCATTTCCCGTTCTTACATATTTTTCAAGAAACCCGAGGTGATTACATACGAGACATAGATCTACTGGACTTGTTCTGTAACGGTAAAGCCACACAGGACAACCCTTCCATCTATGAAATATTGGAAGATGAGATAGATCTTAAGCGGGAGCATTTTAAGGATTTGATGCTCCTTAGCCATCACAAGCTCTCGAGTTACAGTCCCGGTTTGCAGATTGTTAAGTCGATGATCGACAGTGGGGCTGACGTCGATAAACTTGCCTACTTGCATGACGATAGTCTATTCACTGGCGTTGCGTATGGCCATGGAGTTGATTCCGAACGATTATTATCATCTGCCACAGTCGTTGCTCTTCCCACTGGCGGCTGGCATCTTGCTTTTCGGGAAGAAGGGCTATCGGCAATTGAAAGTTTAGTTATGGCCCGGTACTGGATGTTCCGAACGGTATATTGGCACCGGGTTAACCGTGCCATTATGGCGATGCTGTTGCATGTAATCAGAAAACTTTACGTCGAGGCGAAATCGAATGCCAGCGAATTCATAGTTGATACAATGTGGTCATCGGAAGAAAGCGTCTTAAAATACCTTGATGACAAGTACAGGGCACGCTTTGGTACGGAATCAATTTCACGCTTGATTGTACAGGACCAACGGACGATTTACAGGCGATTCTTAAGCGTTCAAGGAGCGTCGCAGGATCGCCGCGAGTCTGAACTATATGATGCGATCTCGAACTTAGATCTTCACAGCTTGGAAATGTGTCGCGCAAACTTGGTCAATGAGCTGTCCGACTACCTGCGGACCTTGTTTGGGGCCGCAATCAGCGTGGGGGATGATGATGTACTCTTTGATATTCCTGGTCGACGGCTAGACACAGCGGGCCCGATCTTCGTGAAGCTCGAAACCGGAGAGGTGCGGGCGGTGCATGACTTACCGGGCCCCCATTCAAAGAGTGATTACTGATTTCGAAAGATTAGCGAAACGTATGAGAGTCTTCATAAACCCTCAAATTGCGAAACACCTAGACCCGGAGATCCTGTTGATGAACCGAAGTCAAATACTCGGTATTCTCGAAAGATCGCTACCAAAGGGACCGGTTGATCAAGTTAAGTAATCTGTAAGTCCAGACGTCGCCATTTCTGTCTTGCGGTCACAACAAGGAAGAAAACTCTGATGGACAACGAAGTTCCTTCACGAAGTCTCACCATCTATCTCAGCAAAGGAAAGCAAAGGCGAAATTCTCTTATAAGATCCACCGACGGCATAACTGAAAAGCGAATTCCGGTCGGCAAGACCATTGAAGGACGGCTATTAATAAAAAGCCCGACCGCAAAGCCACCGAGTTGGGCCGACTTGTTTAAGGATTACGTCGATCCCCGGGAATTCGGGAGAGCCAGTTCGCCGGCGGCGACCCTCCTTGTGCCTCTTCAAGACCGATGGGCGGCGATTACCTTTGGGCAAGGAAGGCATCTATTGGTGACCGAGGCATTCGAGGATCGTTTCGGCTTACGGGTCGCTTTGAATTGTATAGATGAAACAAAGATCCGATCGATTGACAAGCAAACCTTCGACGCGATTGCGAGACATACCCAGGAACAAGCAAGTCAGGAAGCTAATGCGGGCGAATTTGGATTTGATGTTGAGCGCGACCTATTACGCGCCGTGACCGGTACTCCGCGAATCGAGGACTACGGGAAGCGGCTGACAGGGATGGACGCACTTAACGCTCAGGTTAGGATTCGCCTCAGCGATTTATATGATCTGCTTGAGATTTACCACAACAAATTTTTCGCCGATTCTTATCGTGACTCGTTTCCATGGGTCGATCAGATAGCCTTTGTGTCCGATCCAGCGCTCGAAAAGGAGCTCAACAAAGCACTGATTGGATTGATTCGCGATCAGCGGTTTGACCATCGCGATGATCGATGCTGGCTTGCAGTACCGGACATCATCGATTGGGCTCGTGTAAGCGGCTTTCGATATAGCCAGGCACCTCGAAGGCCTGAGTTATATGATATCCACCTACGAAGCTTCCTAGAACACCTGCAAAATCCCGAGAGCTTATCGCTAGCGGGTCTTAAAGGCCGCAAAGTGTTCTGCATGGGCGAGAACGATCAAGTGATGAAGAGCTGGAGTGTTTTCAATTGCCTGTACTGCGAACTCGATAAAGACGGTCAATCGTACGTTCTAAACGCTGGCAAATGGTACGCACTGGAAAGGGATTTCGTTAAGCAAGTTAATGCATCATTTGCGAAAGTGCCGAAATACTCGGGTACGTTCGCGGAGTATGACGATGCTACTGAGGGGCATTACAACGACCGCATCGTGAAGGAAAACAGCAGCCGATACTTTTTGATGGATCGCAATCTCACTTATCGCGGTGGGTCGATGGAGTTCTGCGACATCTTCTCCAAGGATAAGGAACTAATACATATCAAGCGTTACGGTGGTTCGGCAACTTTGAGCCACCTTTTTTATCAAGGAGTCACATCCGCGGAGTTCTTTCAGATGGATTCTGAATATCGAAAATTAATTCGGAATAAGTTGTCGAAGCCGTTCCATGTATTTGATCCGACGAAGCGACCAGACTTCGAGGAGTACCATGTCATCTTTGGGATCATCAGCAGGTCGGATAAGCCACTAACAATGCCATTCTTCTCGCGTGTAGGAATTCGTCATGCAATGCGCCGCTTGGAAGGGTTCGGATACAAGGTGTCACTTGCGAAAATCAGCGTTGCAGAGAACCGAAGTAAGTTGAAGAAGATCAGACTTCGGCCACCACGTCAAAAGAGCTAACTCCATAATCTTAGTAATCCGCCATGAGCGACCTACTAATTCGCCAATGCCGGCTCAGATGAAGGCGATGGCGGTGGCGTGTCCGGCAAAGCGATCCCGTGCATGGCTTCCCAGTCGTCGGTAGGAATCATTTCAATCGCGTCCCAGGGGCAGCCGTCGAGAAAAGCGCCGTCGGGACCTTTGCTGATGCATTTCTGGCAGCCGATGCAGAGATATGGATCGACTTCGATGCGGCCGAACGGAGGATGATCCGGATCTGAGACCCAGAACATGCAGGCTTCGATTGGGCAGTACTCAATACATGCCGGTGAGCCCGCGCAACCCGTGCAGCAGTCGGTCGTGATGGCCAGGATGCGCGGCTTTTTCTTGCGGGTGGCCTTTCCGTCGCCGACGGACATGGGCCACTCTTTTTCGATGATGTCGAAAACGTTCTGTTCCTCGATTGCGGTCATGCATGGAGATTAACATACAGCCCGGATCATTTTCCATTGGTCATTTGACATCTTTCATTTGTGATTTATGCCCGTGGTGAACTGTTTTAGCGCAGCGTGCCGTTATCGAGCAATGTCAGTGAGGCAGCGCTTGCCGGTAATGAAAAATGAAAATTGGAAAATGACAAATGGAAAGTGAATCCTCATGCGTCAGATGGCACATAGCCCTGCGGTCTTCCAAATCCCCAAATCTAATTGCAGAGTGCTTCTCTTTTTATTGACTAGCTGTGTCATCAGACTTTCAGGTGCGCATATTGGTATAAAATCCGCTTTATGAAACCACTGAGGAGGGTTTGTTGACATGGAGAGCATTGTCGGAATATTCAACTCGCTTACTGACGCAAAACGCGGCGCAACCATTTTGGAATCGCTCGGCATACCGCGAAAGCGAATCAGCGTTCTGGCGCCGGGCACGACCGAAGAAGATTTCGAAGGGCGGGTGCTGACAACCGAAACCGAACAGCCGGGAATGGGCAGCGCGCTGGGCGCAACCGTCGGTGGCGCGATGGGTGTGGCCGGTGGATTCAGCGCCGGCGCGGTCGCGGCCAGCATTCTGGTTCCCGGGGTCGGCCCCGTCATTGCTTTCGGTTTACTGGGAGCCGCTTTGTTAGGAACCGGCGGCGCCGCCGCGGGAAGTTTGGCGGGCGAAGCTTTGGAAGAAGGGATCTACAAGGGCCTTCCGCATGACGAGCTGTTTGTGTATGAAGACGCATTGCGACGGGGGAGGTCAGTCGTGATCGCGCTGGCGGAAACGGAGGAGCTTGCCGAGAGAGCTCGCGCCGAATTGCTTAATGCCGGCGCAGAGTCCATCGATACGGCCCGACATGAGTGGTGGATCGGTTTGCGTGATGGCGAAGCAGAGCACTATACGAAAGAGGGCGGAGACTTCAAACTGGACGAGGCAACGTATCGGCTTGGATTCGAAGCTGCATTGCATCCTTTGCGGCGTAATCAACCGTACGAGCAAGTCGCGGGCGATTTGCGTGAGCGTTACGGAAGCGAGGCGGACAGGGATGCTTTCCATCGCGGATACGAACGGGGACAGCAGCACCAAAGGTATATCCGGCAGAGCTACAAGAAAGCCGCTTGAAAGAAACTATCCTCAATGCAGCGCTGGCGCTCGCGATCCTGGGCGGCGCCGCGCTGATCACTAACTGGTTTGCGCGGACGATGTATCTTCGTTGCGGCGGCTGCGGAACGTTGAACGCGCGCCGCCGCAGTCACTGCCGCTCATGTCAGAAGTTTTTGCGGTTGTAAAATGCGAATAAGGACGTTCGGGTAGTTTGAAAAGTTTTCTGTTCTCCGTGTTCTTCGTGTCTCCGTGGTGAGTCTAATTATGTACAGGAATTCACCACGGAGGCACTGAGAACACGGAGAAAGACTAAAACGAGACATTACCCTTCTTCGTTCCCGGCTAGAACGTGGCGTAAGCGGACAGAAAGCGCCTTCGCCGCTAGCTTAATGGCCCAGCGCCTCAGGACGTTCGGAAATTTCTTTAACGGACCGGCTGCGACCGCGACGCGTGACGATCGCGACCCCGGCAAAAATCAGCACCGCAGCACCCAGCGCCCGCCAGCTTAGGTTCTCACCCAGAAGCCAGGGCGCCAGGGCGAATGCGACTAACGGTTGCAGGTAGATATAAACGGCGACTGTGCTCGGCGGAACCCGCGCCAGCGCCCAGGCATTCAAGTAATAAGCGCCTGCCGTCGGTATCAGAATAATGTAAAGAATTCCGAGCCAGATTCCCCACGACAAGTGAGCGGTAATCATTTGTGCCGTTGCATGGGCGCCGACTGGCAGGGTGAAGACGCAGGACACAATGAAAATCCATTTAATCAAAGTTAGTGCACCGTAGCGGCTGCTCAAATCTTTCGAGACAGCCAGGTAGGCTCCATAAACAATCGAGTTACTGATGATTAAGAGATCGCCGGTGATCGTGGTGCCGGAAAAACTCGCGCGCGCCGGCTCGATCAGATAAATGACTCCCGCTCCAGCAACCAGAATTCCACCCACCCGGCGGAACGTAGCGCGGTCCTGCCTCAGCAGCACGCCAACAAACAGGGTGAAAACCGGAATCGCAGTTCCGATCAGGGTTGCGTTTATTGCCGATGTGAACGTTAGGCCTTTTACGTACAACAATTGATTGAGCACGACCCCGAGCAAGCTCACGATTACCAGCATGGGCCAATCTTTGCGCTTGATTGTTCCGCCGCCGCGTTCGAGCACGATAAATATCAAGGCTGCGCCGGCGACACGCACGGCTACCAATCCGGTAGTCGGAACCGAGCGCAGGACTACCTTGCCGACGATCGGCCACGTCGCAAACATGATTTGCACCAGGATCAGAGCGAGGTGCGGAGCAGCTCTGCTGTGACGAAAGCGCCCAGTTAGATTAGCGGGCTGAGTCAAACGAACAGATAGAGAGGATTCTCGAGAATCTTTTTGAAGGTTTGCAGAAATTGAGCGCCGATGGCGCCATCGACCACGCGATGATCGCATGACATAGTAACTCGCATCGTTTGGCGAATTACCACCTGATTGTCACGGGCCACCGGCTTCGGCGACATTGCGCCAATGGCCAGGATCGCGCCTTCGGGCGGATTGATCACCGCCGTGAATTCATCAATCCCGAACATGCCCAGATTGCTAATCGAGAATGTCGCGCCAGTGTATTCTTCGGGTTTCAGTTTACGTGCCCTCGCGCGGGTGGCGAGCTCGCGCGCTTCGACGGCAATCTCACTTAGCGATTTCACATCGGCCGAGCGAATTATCGGAGTGATCAAACCGTTATCGGTAGCCACTGCCACGCCGATGTCAGCGTGCTCGTAATACCGAACAGTTTTTTCCTGAAACGACGCGTTTACCTGCGGATGCTGCATTAACGCCGCGGCGGCAACTTTGATAACGACGTCGTTGATACTGACCTTTAGTTCCGGATCGATTTCGTTCAGCGACCGCCGCAGATCCGCGGCGCGTTCCATATCAATCTCGGTGGTAAGAAAGAAATGCGGGACGGGGCCGAGGGAGGTTACCAGCCGGCGCGCGATTGTGCGGCGCATTTCGCTTAGCGGTTCGTCGCGATAAGCCGAAGGCTCAAAACTGACAGGCTTGCCGGTTCGCATCGGGGTCACGACGCGCAATCGCGGTGCCGTTTGCTTTCCTCTGCCGCTGATGGCCTCTTCAACATCGCGCTTGATGATCCGACCTGAAGGGCCGCTGCCGCGGAGACTGTTCAAGTCTATTCCAGCATCGGCGGCCATGCGTGCGGCTATGGGCGAGATCAAAACACGGCCGCCCGGAGCGGCTTCCGCCGCTCTTTGCCCGTCCCCGGAAACGGGAGCAATTGACGGCCTAACCTGGTCTCGGTCTTTTGCGGGGCTTGCAGTTTCGACCGGCGGTGCTGCTTCCGATTCCGGCAATTTTGCGGGCGCCGCATCTACTTTCGCTGACTTAGCGGTTTGGGCACTCTTCAACAGCTCAGAAATATCTTCGTCAGGTTCGCCGATAATCGCGATCGGCTGCCCCAGCGGCGCGCTGTCGCCTTCGTTAATCAGAATCTTACGCAGAACTCCGTTTGAGAGCGCCTGCATCTCCATCGTCGCTTTGTCGGTATCGATCTCGGCCAGCGGCTCGCCCATTGAAACTTTGTCGCCTTCTTTTTTCAACCAGCGAGAGAGTTGACCCTCTTCCATGGTCGGCGAAAGTTTCGGCATGACGACTTGAGTGGCCATATCAGTTAGCAGTAAACAGTAAGAAGTAAGCAGTGAGCTGTGAAAATCATGCGAGTACGCGCTAACGGAATCAGAAGCTACAGATACGAAACCTCGCGAACGGCGGCGACCAACTGCTCGACTCCGGGGATCGCAAGTTTTTCGAGATTCTTTGCGTAGGGCATCGGCACATCGGCGCCGGAAACACGTTTGACCGGCGCGTCCAAATAATCAAACGCGCGTTCTGTAATCTGGGCACTTATTTCCGCCGCGACGCTGCAAAAGGGATGCGATTCTTCCGCGATCACGACGCGGTTCGTTTTCTCAACCGATTTAACGATCGTCTCAATATCAAGTGGCCGAATTGTTCGCGGATCGATTACTTCGCAGGACACACCCTGTTTATCGAGTTCATCCGCCGCCTGAAGCGCGATCGGCACCATTAGCGAACGCGCGATGATGGTCGCGTCGCTGCCTTCTCGTTTGACTTCGCCAAGACCGAGCGGGATCGTGAAATCGACATCTTCAGGCACTTCACCCTTCATGCCGTACATTCGTTCCTGTTCGATAAAGATCACCGGATCATCGTCGCGAATGGCGCTCTTGAGCAAGCCTTTCGCGTCGGCGGGGGTCGATGGCATCACGACCTTTAATCCCGGGAAATACGCGTACCAGGATTCAAGCGCCTGCGAATGTTGCGACGAAACCTGGTAAGCCGAGCCGCCCGGACCGCGAAAGACGATCGGAATCTTGAATTGACCAGCCGACATGTAAAGCATTTTGGCGGCGGAGTTAATAATTTGATCGGTGGCCAGGATCGAGAAGTTGAAGGTCATGAACTCGACGATCGGACGCAGGCCGGCCATCGCCGCGCCCACACCCAGACCGGCAAAACCAAGTTCAGTGATCGGCGTGTCGATAACCCGCTTGGGACCGTATTTCTCCAGGAGTCCACGCGTCACCTTGTACGCGCCCTGATATTCCGCGACCTCTTCACCCATGAGAAACACGTTCTCATCGCGCGCCAGCTCCTCGCTGAGCGCCTGGTTCAAAGCATCGCGCATCGTCATCACGGCCATGGTCAGTTGTTAATAGGCATCGAGTAGACGTCTGTGTAAAGCTCGCCGGGGTCCGGCTCAGGACTTTCTTCCGCGAAGCGCACTGCATGCTCGACCTGTTCCTTAATTTCTTTTTCGAAGTTTGCGATCTGGCCGTCGTCGATTACGTCATTCTCTTTAAGGACTGATGTGAACAGTTTAATTGGATCGCGCTCCTGGTATTTTTCGATCTCTGCCCGCGTGCGATAGTTTCCCGGGTCGGACATGGAATGGCCCATGTAGCGATACGTTCGCGCCTCGATTAGCGTTGGCAGGGATTCTTTTCGCGCCCGCCCGGCTGCGCGCTCAGTAGCATGGCGCATCGCCAGCACGTCCATGCCATCGACTAATTCAGAAGCAATCTCGTAGGCACAAGCTTTTTGAGCGACACTCTGCACCGACATGGCGCGCTCCAGCGAGGTGCCCATTCCGTACTGGTTATTCTCGCAAATGTAAATACAGGGAAGCTTCCAAAGCTGGGCCATGTTCAGTGATTCATGAAACGCGCCCTGATTAACAGCGGCTTCACCGAAGAAGCAGAGAGTTACCTGATCTGTTTGTCTGTACTTGCTGGCGAAAGCCACGCCGGTCGCCAGAGGAATCTGCCCGCCAACGATTGCATGGCCGCCGAGAAAATTCAGCTCGCTGCTGAACAGGTGCATCGAGCCCCCTTTGCCTCCCGAACAGCCGCTTGCTTTCCCATACAATTCGGCCATCACCGAATCCGGTGACATGCCCTTGGCAATCGCCTGGCCGTGCTCACGATAACTTGTCAGGACGTAATCATCGGGACGGATAGCCGAAATCGCGCCGACGCCGACGGCCTCCTGGCCAATATACAAGTGACAGAAACCGCCAATCTTTCCCAGAGCATAAGATTCCGCGCACTTCTCTTCAAAGCGGCGAATGAGCAGCATCTGTCGAAAGATATCTAATAAAGTGTCTTTGTCTTCAGACAAGGTTTCGGGTTCGGCGAGCGCCGCGCCGGACGCGCGACCGGCCTGACGATTAGCCAGATCAGGTTCGACCATCGTGCCTGAGGCGGGCGCGTCCCTGATTTTTCCGCCTCGTTCGGTAGTCTGATTGCTCATGGAAACGTTTTACAACCTGCAATCGGAGCCTGAAAGCAAAACCCCGGAGCAGAAGTGGCGCATTTGAAAAACTCGGCAATTATACGCGATGCGCGCGGTGTGACAAAACGGCATAAAAAAAGCGCGCGTCTCGAAGCGAAACAGCGCGCCCACAATTCACAAGTAAACGAGGGATTAGGTGTAGTGATCGACCCGTGCCGGGACCGGCATCGTCGTCAGGTTAACAAGGTTCTTGCGCGCATTCTTCTCCTGCTGCATGTGGCGCGCCGCGGCCGTCAGTAGTTCTTCGGTCGTTTCACCATCGGCAGGAAAGCATGAAATGCCGGTGCTGACCGTAACTCTTACCATCTTGCCGTCCCGCACTTGAAATTCATGAGCCGCCACAGCTTTACGAATTCGCTCAGCCACCAATGTGGACATCTGCGTCGAGGCCATCGGCATGATGGCGACGAATTCATCACCTGCATAACGGGAAAGGATGTCCATCTGGCGAAGCTCTTTGCGAATCACGCGCCCTACGCTTGATAACAGACGATCGCCGATGGCATGTCCCCACTGATCGTTGATCGTCCGGAAATCGTCGATATCCATGCTGATTACCGAAAGCGATTCGCGGTTCATTCGTTGACACTCAGCCAGCCTTTGTTCGAGCACCATGTAGAACCCTCGCGCGTTGGGCAAGTCGGTAAGCGCATCTGTCAGAGCGCTTTCTTTAGTTTTCTCGAAGGTAATGGCATTGTTCAGTGCCGAGGCGGCGTGTTGTGCGACCGATTCAAGCAGGCGCACGTGTTCGGTGGTGTAAGAACTCCGGCTCTTTGAATAAAGAGCAATCGCACCAAAGGCGCCGTCCTCGCGAATTAAGGGCGATACCAGCACCCCGCGGTAGTTCCTGGCGATTTCTTCGGAGACGCCAATCAAATCAAGTTCAGGTGAAGAGTTGCACATCGAACGACCGTTCGCGATTACCCATCCCGTGATGCCTTCACCGACATTCATCTGCCGGCGGTAAAAGAGCTCCGCATGATCACCGCCGGCGTGAATGGCAATCGCCTTGCCGGAATGATCGTCAACGATGAAGATGATGCAGGAATCAAACGGTACGATTGCGCGCAACTTGTTCGAGATTAAGGTCACCGTATCGTTCATATTCAGCGATGACCCGATAGTCTGCGCAATTTCGTGCAGCGCGAAGACTTCGCGCTGCGCTTCGGTAATCGATCGAAATCCGGTATTGTCCGAACTCTCGACAGCTTCCGAGGCAAGGCCGGCGTCAGGCTTTGCTTTGTTCAGTAAGTCTATGTTCTCTGAGGGAACCTGCTCCTCAATATCCTGCGAGTCGATGAGTCGATCAAATTCCGCTACGTTTCGGATGAAGAGCTCAACTACCTTCGGGTCGAAGGATGAGCCCGCCATTTTTTGCAGGAGCGCGACCGAGTCCTCGCGCTTCATTCCTTTCCGGTAAGGCCGATCGCAGCGAGTGGCATCATAAAAGTCCACAACTGAGATGATTCGCGCCACGAGCGGAATCCGTTCCGCCTTCAGGCCCTTTGGGTAACCCGTGCCGTTCCACTTCTCATGGTGATAGCGAACGATATCTTCCACGGGGTAAGGGAAGTTGACTCGCTTCAGAATATCGCCGCCGACCGTGGGATGAATCTTCATCTTTGCGAATTCAGATTCAGTCAGTTTTCCGGGCTTGTTGAGGATGTACTCCGGCACAGCGAGCTTCCCGATGTCATGCAACAGGGCGCCGGCGACAAGGGCTCGCAATTCCTGATCGGTCACCTTGAGGAGTTTGCCCATCTCAGTCGCGTAGAGCTGCGTGCGCCTGACATGACCATGCGTAGTCTGGTCCTTCGCATCGATGGCGATTGCCAACGACTCGATCGTATTCATATGAAGCTCGGCAATCTCTTCCGCGTATTTGAGTTTGTCGGCTTCAGCGCGCTTAACTTCGCGGACCCGCTTTTCATTAAAGCGATACAGGAAATGCACGAGTACGATGATGAGGAAACCGATAAACAAGAAGGGAATTGTTCCTTCGTGGATGGCAGAGTAAAACAACGCCGCCGCAGTGACGCCGGCGACCTGGGTCATCAACGACCACATCAGACTTTCCTGCGAGATCGACAGCCGGCGCTGGCTGGAGTTGAATGAGCCGTAAGCCGAGGTGATGGCAGTGCTCAAAGCGTATTGAACCAGCCCAAAAACGCAAAGGGGGAAAAGCAGAATGTTGAGTACCGCGCCTCGCTGATTTTCCGCGAGCGCACCGGAAGCCAGTGCGAGAACGAGAAGCTTGTAAACGAGCGAAGCGGCAAAAGTCGAGATGATGGTCGTGCCGATAGTAAAAACCGTAGTTGCGGGCTTCGCCAGGCGGAATGACGAAATAAAGCCGCCAATACCTGCGAGAATGATTGCCGGACCAACGTTATTCGCCGGAGACAACGCATACATCATTACTGCGAGGAAGATGAATGCTTCGGCAGCGGACTTATAACTTTGGCTGACACCGTCTATGTTGGTGACCGGAACAGTAAATCGGCTGCAGGCAACTGTCAGGAGGACTAAGACGGCAAACGGTAGCAATCCGTCCCAGCCCCAAAGCGGCAACTTTCCGATCTCGAAAAATCCGTACGCGAGAATTACTCCGCCCAGAACGCCAATGATCGTTAAGAGAATCAGTCGATTCCAATCAGCAGTTCGTGCGCGAGTCGAAACAATAGCTTTAACTAGACTCATAATGTCCGGGGTGGACGAGGCGTCAAGAGAGATTTTTATGTGAAGGAAATAGGCCGCTTGAGCGTTAAACCATTGCCAGTCAGCGCCAACAGCGTTTAGCGCCGTGCCTAGAATAGCGGTAATTAACTCACTTCGTCAAATGTTTTATTGGCTGGGCGAAGTGGTTGGGGCCCGCTGGTCTATCGGGCTCTCGTGGGGACGAAGTTGATCGGCGAGGTCCATTGGATCGGTGACCGGCGTTTTACAGGCATAATGCTCACAAACGAAGGCCGTCGCCTGGCCCTTGATTGTTCGGCGATCGCGGAGCAATGGGACGAGATCAGCGCCTGGTTCTTCGGGCGAGGAGCTCATCGCAATAACCCGATTCGGAAGATATTCTCGCCAAATCACTTGAGTGAAGCCCTGCAGTTCGCGACGATTCGGGGCGACCAGCGCGATTTCGGTCGGTGATGACAAATAAAAGTCCACGGCGCAGAGGGCCAGACCGAAGCCTGAAGGATAGCGGCGAATCTGATCCGCGAGCAGTCTGAGCGTGCTGACTGCGAATCTTCGATATCCATCATTGTCGGTGAGAACAGCCAGGCGGAGTAGAACAGCTGCGGCTACGGAGTTACCTGAGGGCGTTGCATTATCAAAGTAGTCCTTCGAGCGAACGATTAGCTGTTCATGTGACTTGCCGGTGTAGAAAAAACCACCGTCGTTCTGGTCCCAGAATTCCTCAATCATCTTATCCGTTAGAGATAGCGCCGCTTTAAGCCACTCGATCTCTCCGGTTGCTTCATAGAGCGCGATCAAACCTTCGCTGAAGAAGGCGTAGTCGTCAAGGTAGCCATTTAGTTTCGCTTGTCCATCCTTATAGGTTCTGAACAGCAACCCCTCCCAGCGCATATCGCTCAGAACAAAGCGAGCGTTTCGCCGCGCTGCTTCCAGATAATCCTGACGCTCAAAGGTCGCGGCAGCTTCGGCGAAACTCGCGAGCATCAGGCCATTCCATGCAGTCAGGATCTTTTCATCGCGTGCGGGTTTTATTCGTTGCTCGCGAATCTTGAACAGCGTTGCCCGGCAGCGACGTAAGAGTTCATCGAGCTGTTCGCACTCCAGGTTGTGACGCTGCGCGACATCTTCGCGCGAAGCGGTAACGTTCAGAATATTTTTGCCTTCAAAGTTGCCCTCAGTCGTGACGTTGAAGTAATCGCAAGAGATTTCAGCATCGTTGGCCCCGAGAGCGTCAACAATTTCGGCGCGGCTCCAAACGAAGTATTTGCCTTCATGGCCCTCTGAGTCGGCATCCTGGGTGGAATAGAACCCACCTCCGGGAGCGGTCATCTCTCGTAGAACATAATCGAGAGTTTCCTCGACGACCCGGCGAGCAATCCTTTCTTTGCTTGCCTGATAGACATGTAAGTAGAGACGCGACAACAAGGCGTTGTCGTAAAGCATTTTTTCAAAATGCGGAACGAGCCATTTCGCATCAACCGAGTATCGATGAAAGCCGCCCCCAAGTTGATCGTAAATGCCGCCCTGCGCCATTTTGCGGCAGGTCGTGGTGACGATCCGCAGTGGCTCTTCGGCGCCGGTCCGATAATTAGTACGCAGCAGAAACTCGAGCACCATCGCGGGTGGAAACTTTGGGGCGCTGCCAAACCCGCCATTCCGGGCGTCGTAATTGGCGGCAACGCGACGGTACGAACTATCAAGCAATTCTGCAGTAATAAGTTCGTTGGACGTCTGCGTCAGGCCGACTCGCCGCAGTTCACCGAGCATGGCAGTGGCCGTATGCTGGACCTGATCAGGCTGTGCGCGGTACGCCTCCGCAACGCTCATTAGCACGCGCGGAAAGCCGGGCATGTTATAACGATCGTCGGGCGGAAAATACGTGCCGCCATAAAACGGAATTCCTTCGGGCGTGAGAAACATCGTCATGGGCCAACCGCCCTGTCCGGTCATCATCTGCACGGCATTCATGTAAATCTGATCGAGATCCGGTCGCTCTTCTCGATCAACCTTGATGTTGATGAAGTTCTCGTTCATGACTGCCGCAATCGCTTCATTCTCGAACGACTCGCGTTCCATTACATGGCACCAGTGGCAGGCGGAATATCCAATACTCAGAAGAATCGGTTTATTTCCTGCCCGGGCCTGGGCAAGCGCTTCATCTCCCCACGGATACCAGTTGACCGGATTGTGAGCATGCTCCAGCAGATAAGGGCTGGTTTCGTTGATTAGCGCATTTGTATGTTTGTGTTCAGTCACGCCCGGAACTCTTCAGTAAGTGGTTAAGGTTTCGATCCTTGCGAGCTGGAGACTCATCTTCATCAGTCCTTGAACCAATATTTGGTTGCTCTGGCCCAGGACGTGTTCGGATAGCGCGCGTGGAGTAGATCAAACGCCGCTTTTGACCAGCGTCCCGTCTCTTTGTCGGTGCAACCATAACGGGTCGACCTTACGGCCAGGTGCAGAGCCTCTGGCGCGTGCCGGTCCGCAGGATTCTTTCGGGCCCAATCAATTGCGGTCTGCGCAAAGTAGTTGGGCCCAGTCCCCAGTGCTTGTAAGGCGCCAATCTCTTTTTTCACGACCGCTTGAGATTTGATCAGAAATTCGGGCGGCGAGATCGGTTTTGGTTTCTTCTCAGTCTGTTCTTCTCCAGACCAACTGGACGGAGGCGCAGGCGGCTCTGCACACCACCAGTTGTCTCGGAAGCTATCAATCTCGGCGAGTGCGGTGGTACGGCCGATCCCTGTTGCCACATAAGGACGCATGCCCGGAAATTTCAAGGCAATGTAGATCGTGGCGTACCGGCGCGCGTCGGCAGTGTTGGCCCGTTGATACGCCGCCAGGGCACCTTTCATTTCGGGATAATAGCTTCCGAGGACGTCGCTCATTTCCGAAGCCTGGTCATGGGCATCGAGCAGTGCTGCCCGCATGAACGCAGCGCGCGCTAGATCTCGACGAAGGTTGGCGGCTGGTGTGTTGCTGAGCGCAGCTTCCGTCAAAACCGCGACGGGCATGGCCTGATTGATGATGCTCGCCGCGTCGGCATCAAAGAAAAACTGCGCGCCTTTGGTGGTCTCGTTTGCCTCCTTCTCATCTTCCGGCAGTTCGCGCCCGTCGGCATCGTCGCTGAATCCCGCCGGAATACGTTGGGCCGCTTTTAGAAATTCGTCCAGGTTTTGCGCCAGCATCATCCGCTGGCCAAGAAACCGGTTTACTGCGGATTTGGGCAACAACGAACGATCTTTTCCCAGAATGGCGGCAAGTGCTTTTCGCACCGATTCACTGCGGCCGCCTTCCATTAGCAGACGCACATTGTGAAATGCAACGGTCGGAAAAGCAGGTGAGTTCTCATCGACTCGCTGCACGGCATCAAGCAGCCGGTCGAGGCCAGGGCGTTGAGCGTCCACCTTGATTAGCGATACGGTGAGCCATGCCAGGGACCTGGTTTTCTCCCAACGCTCAAACGAGTGGCTAACGGCCTCCGCCGAAGAGTCCTGCAAAGTCAAGATCCAGTCAGTGAGCTCATCGGACTTAATGCCGGCCGGAATGACTTTCTTCGGTTCATCATCATCGCCGACGAATTTGTCGAGCAGCACAGTGTAATCCCAAACATCCTGTTTGAAATCAGCGCTACCGTCTTTCCTGGCAATCGAACGGGCCAGCTCGTGGAGCTTCTCTTCCGGATGCAACCGCACGCGGTCCAGGTTCAGCAGGCGCGAGGCTGCATGATGTGACGACGATAATGACTGGTCCTTAAGAATAGCGTTAAGCCGTGTCTCCGCTTCCGCCAGCCAGGGACGACCGTCTTCCTCTTTATCTGACAGACTCGCCTTGCGTATGAGGGCCCGGGCTGCGAGGTAAGGTGCTTTCTCGCGGAACATTGAACGACGATCGCGCGCGATATCATCAAAGGCTGCTTTTGCTTCCTCGAAGTTTTCCGCGTAAAAGTTAGCGGCCGCAATCTGATAAGCGCGATCGGCAACCGCGGTATCATCAGCGCCGGATGAGATCGGCTCCGGGATGTGTTTTCCCTCGTAACAGTTTGCGAACACGGCGTCCTGCGCGATCACCCAGTCATGGACCAGCGGGCTGTCGGCGCCAAAACGCTTGATGCGATCAGCCAGCGTCGCGGCCGCGTTATCAAAAGCATCTTCCTGACAGTTCAAGTAACTTTCGTATTCATGAGGTTTCTCTCGACGGCGAAAAGCACGAATCTCGGGAGGCGCAGACAGGCCCGGCACTTTGCTGCGCGCGTCGGTCCACTTTTTGATCCAGGCGGAGTCATCCAATTCGCCGCCATTACTTAGCCGATCATCCCACAGGCTCTTTAACGCAGTTGCTTCGCTTGCACTTAAGCCCACTCCCGTGAGCGTGCGATAAGCGACAAACAGATATGAGCGCGCATACCTCGATTGCAGGACACCGAGCCGTCCACCGGCAAATCGTTCGAGGGGAAAGTCGGGGTGCTTTGAATAAACGAAAATTGCGTCCGTAAAAAAGGGACCGCACGCATGGGCTGGTTGCACGACCGAAAGCAGAATGGCAGTCGCGATCAAGATAGCCGGAATCGATCGATAACGCAGAATCATTTTGGGGCCTCCGTCACGGGCGAAGTTTATAACAGCGATCTGAGAGAACAAAAGCGCGTGACTTGAAATCGATCTCACTTCGATAAAGATACGCGCGTTTGTTATACTCCGATGACTGAATGGTCATTCATTTTCTGTAAGGCCGTTGGATCGCGATTAGAACTTAATGGAGCGCGAAAGTCTCGAGATGGATGTAGTGTTCGTGGGAGCCGGGCCCGCGAACCTGAGCGGCGCGTTGCATCTGGCGCATCTGGTTGCCGAGCATAATGATGCGATCACTAATGGAATACGCGAGGGCAAATCTCTCGGCGAAGTTCAGATCGCCGTCATCGAAAAAGGCGCATCCATCGGCGCGCACATTCTTTCGGGTGCGGTCATGGATCCGCGCGGCCTCGCAGAATTAATTCCGGATTTCATTGAACAAGGCGCTCCGCTCGAGTCTCCGGTTAAAGAGGATCACTTTCTTTATCTCACCAGCAAACGCGCGATTCGCTCACCAATCACGCCGCCGCCACTCGCGAATCACGGCTATTACATTGTTTCGCTTAATCGGCTGACGGCCTGGCTGGGTGAACAATGCGAGACAGCCGGCGTAAATATCTTTCCGGAATTTCCCGGCGCCGAAATGCTTTACGACGAACACGATCGCGTGATCGGAGTGCGTACGGGCGATAAAGGCATCGACAAAGAAGGGAAGCAGAAGAACAACTTCGAACCGGGAGTTGACTTGCTCGCGAAAATTACGGTGCTGGGCGAAGGCGTGCGCGGATCGCTCGCCAAGAAATTGGTTCAGCGATTAAGGCTCGACGTAGGACGCGAGCCGCAGGTTTATAGTCTGGGCGTGAAGGAACTTTGGGAGCTTCCGGATGATCGTTATCCGGCCGGAAGAGTCACACATACCCTCGGATTTCCGTCAGATCAATGGACCTACGGCGGCGGGTGGATTTACGGAATGCAGAACAACATCCTGAACCTCGGATATGTTACGGGGTTGGATTATCGCGATCCGCTAATCGATCCGCACGCTGAGTTCCAGCGCTTCAAGACCCATCCATTCGTCGCGAAACTCCTCGACGGCGGCAAGATGATTCGCTACGGCGCCAAGGCAATCGCCGCCGGAGGCATGTTTGCAATCCCCAGGCTTTACGCTGATGGCGTTCTGCTCGTCGGAGATACGGCCGGATTTCTCAACGCCGCGCGATTGAAGGGGATACACAGCGCGATCAAGAGCGGCATGCTGGCCGCCGAAACGATCTTTGAAGCGCTGGTTTCAGAAGACTATTCGGCAAAGTCTTTAGCCAGCTACGAAAGGCGTGTCAAAGAAAGTTGGATCACACCTGAGCTGCGCCGCTATCGAAATTTCCATGCGGCCTTTCGTCATGGAAGATGGCTCGGCTTGGCTAACGCGGGTTTACAGTTTCTGAGCGGCGGACGCGCTTGGGGAATACTCAACCGCGATCATCAGGAGCCCGGTCATGAAGCGATTCGCAAAATCTCTGATTATGGCTATCAAGGCGGTGATCCGGCGCAGCGTTATAAGGATCTGCGCTTCGACAACAAACTTACTTTCAACAAAGTCACCGACGTTTATCACGCTGCAGTCGCGCACAATGAAGATCAGCCGGCCCACCTGCACGTGCTCGACCCAAACATTTGTGTTACCCGTTGCGCGCAGGAGTACGCCAATCCCTGCCAACGCTTCTGTCCGGCGGCGGTTTATGAAATGGTTTCAAACGGCGACGGCGGTAGCCGCCATCTTCAGATCAACTTTTCGAACTGCGTCCACTGCAAGACCTGCGACATCATGGATCCCTACCAGATTATCGATTGGGTGACGCCGGAGGGCGGCGGCGGGCCTGATTACAAAGGGATGTAGTTCAGAAATCGGGGTCAAGTTCAGAAATCGGGGTCAGGCTTGCGATTTTTGCGATTCAGGCCCGAAGGGCCATTATGCAGTAACCCCGTCAGGTGTGCAGTCAGTACCACCTGCGTAAGCAGGTGGGATCAACGCTCAAGCGGAGTACTCAACCCATCCGCTCACGCGGATGGTACTGACATCATGGCGAGGTCCGAAGGACCGGCATGAATTCATATCGGCCCTTCGGGCCTGTCTTAGTTGGCGACGGAGAATCGCAAGAATCGCGAGCCTGACCCCTACTCTCCCTCTGAATCCTCGCCATCATGAGTTGTATGAAACTGCACCATACCACGCAGAACCTCTTCGAGCGCGATGCGTGTCGGCTTATGTTTGGCCGTGTCGATATCGATGCGCGGGCGCGCGCCGCGTTGAAGTTGTTTGCTGCGTTTCGCCGCAAGAATAATCAATCGATATTTGGAATCGATCTCGGGAACTTGATCCGGACCGATTGCTTCTTTTAGTTCTTCCTGGATACTGGGCATAAGCGAATGAGTCTCCTGTTAATTACCGAATCCTAGAAATCCATCAAACAAAATAGCGAGTCGACTTTGAAAATTCAGCCTGGGGCAGCGAGTTACGATTGCTCTACAAGTTGCGGGGCGAGGCCGCCCGCGCTCCCAGTAGTCTCGTGCCTCTCAATGCGGGCGAGGCCGCCCGCGTTCATCAGATAACGCCCGTGCTATCCCGACGTGTCGGGCTTCTGGACCTTCGCAAAATCAGCGAGTGCGTCCTTCAGGGCTGGTTCCTGGCGCTCGCGCCGCATTCGTTCGGCCGTGATGATCGCGGCGAGCTTATTTGCGGCGCAGTCAACATCATCATTGAGGATGACGTATTCAAAATCCTTGTACTGCTCGACTTCGGCCGGCGCTCCAGTAAGCCGGCGTTGCAGATCTTCCGGCGAGTCGGTACCGCGGGATATCAATCGATCACGTAATACCTCAAATGACGGCGGCAGAATGAAGATCGTAACTGGATCATTGACAGTTGCGCGAATGTTCGCCGCGCCCTGAACGTCGATCTCCAAAATAATGTCGCGACCTGCGGCGCGCTCGCGCTCAACCTGCGCGCTGCTGGTGCCGTAAAGATGGCCGTAAACGTTGGCCCACTCGAGGAACTCGCCGCGCGCAATCATCTCTTCGAATTCAATCGTCGAAACGAAAAAATATTCGCGGCCATTCAGTTCGCCGAAACGAGACGCGCGCGTGGTGTATGAAACTGAGTAAGCCAGATTGCTTAGGGAACTCAGGACACGCTGGATCAAAGTACCTTTGCCGCCGCCTGACGGAGAGCTGACGACCACCAACATGCCGCGCGCGGCGGCTGCCTTTGCACTGTCGTCAGCCGGAGTTCTCGTTAACTCACTCAACATTCTGCACTTGTTCGCGTAGTTTCTCAACCTCGCCCTTGATCGCGAGGGCCGCATCCTTGATCGAGATGGCAGTTGATTTGGACAGTACGGTGTTCGCTTCGCGGTTCAACTCCTGGAGCAGAAAATCGAGCCGCTTGCCCACTTCGCCGGGCGAATCAACGGCCTCGCGAAACTGCTCGAGATGGCTGCGCAGGCGCGCCAATTCCTCGCTAATGTCGCTGCGATCCGCCAGATAAGCAACTTCCTGGGCGAGCCTTCCGGCGTCAAGTTCAATGGCCTGGCCTCCGCGAGCCAGGAGTTCGCCAATCCGTTTCTGCAAGCGACCGCGATAAGCGTCAACCAAACCCGCCGCGGCGGCCTCGATAATCGGGACTTCGGTTTCAATCTTTGCGAGGCGCACTCTCATCTCTTCGGCCAGCGCGGCGCCTTCGATCTCGCGCATGCGCTCTAAATCGTCGAGCGCTTCAGCGACTGCCCGCTCGACTCCGCCGATCGCGAATTCGTCGAGACCTTCACGTGCCGGTTGCAGCGCACCGTGCAGGCGCACGAGTGAATTAACATCCAGTTCGCCGGGCAGATTGAAGTCTTTCTGAATATTGCGCAGGGCATTGATATAGCCGGCGAGCAACGGACGATTAACTTCATATGCGATTTCGCCAACCCGATCGAGAGTGACATTCACATCCACGCGTCCGCGGGAAATACGAGCGCCGATCTGGCGTTTGACTACGACTTCGAGTGAGGAGATTTCCTGGCTCAGACGCAGGTGCACGTCGAGATAGCGGTTGTTGACAGTCTTAATCTCAACCACCACGGCGAAATTGTCGCCGGTCGCTGCGCCGCGTCCATATCCGGTCATGGATTTCATCACTTTAGAACTTAGTGCTTTGGACTTCGTACTTTGGACTTTGGACTTTGGACGACTGACCAATAACTACTGACCACTAACAACTTCCAATTCCTGATCATCCGCAAATTGCATCTCGTAAAGCCGCCGGTACTGGCCATTTCGCAAAAGCAGCTCGTCATGAGTGCCCATTTCAATGACCCGCCCGGCTTCCATTACCACGATGGCATCCGCGCGCCGGATGGTCGAGAGGCGATGCGCGATCACGATCGTGGTTCGATCGCGAATCAGGTTGGCAATCGCGCGCTGGACCAGTCGCTCAGACTCAGCGTCGAGAGCCGAAGTAGCTTCGTCGAGAATTAAGACGGGCGCGTCCAGCAAAACGGCGCGCGCGATCGCCAGACGTTGTCGTTGGCCTCCGGAAAGAAAAGTCCCGCGCTCGCCGACCACAGTATCATAACCATCAGGCAATTCCATGATGAAATCATGCGCAAAGGCGATGCGTGCCGCTTCTTTGATCTCGTGATCCGAAGCATCAGGCCGGCCGTAAGAAATGTTGTAACGGACAGTGTCGTTGAAAAGCACCGTCTCCTGCGTCACCAGCGCAATCTGACCTCTCAAGCTGGCCAGCCGCGCATCGCGCAAATCAGTGCCATCCCAGGTCACCGAGCCGGAGATGGGATCGTGAAAGCGCGGCAGCAACTTAGTTAACGTTGACTTCCCGACTCCTGATTCGCCAACCAGGGCCACCATCTTTCCGGCATGCACGGTGAGAGTGACTCCGCGTAATACCGAACGGGAATTTCCATCGTATTCGAAGTGAACATCCCGGAATTCAATCGCGTGCTGCAAAGGTTTAAGCTCAATCGCGTCCGGCTTGTCGGGAATGGCGATGTCTTCATCCATCACCTCCCACACGTGGCGGGCGGCAGCCAGGGCCTGTTCCATCGCGTTTTGCAGGCGCGATAGTTTTCGCATCGGGTCGTAACTGCGCAATAGAAAGAGCATGAATGCAAAAAACTGCGCAGTGTCCATGCGGCCTAACCTGATCTCACGCTCGCCGAAAAAGAGCAGGACGGCGATGAAGAGCACGCCAACAAGTTCGATTGTGGGCGGCGCCATCCCGGAAATGCTTGCCGAACGTAGGTGCGCGCGGCGGATGCGTTGCGCAACTGCGGTGAAGCGATTGCTTTCACGTGATTCCGCTCGATATGCTTTCACGATGCTTTGATTGGCCAGTGCTTCCTGGGCGGTATCGGTCAAGCGCTTATGACCCTCGAAACTCTCACGCGCCAGTTTTCGGAGCGATGTACCGAAACGCATAGTTAACCACGCCACAGGAGGAGCAATCAGCAGCGATCCAAGAGCAAGGCGCCAGTCGTAATAAAAAGCGGCCGCGAGAAAAAAGATCAGCATAAAACCCTCGCGCAGCATGTCGCGCAGAGTGCTGGTCACGGCGGCTTCGATCGCCGCCGCACTGGAGATTAATCGCGAGACAAGATAATTCGTTCGATGTCGAGAGAAGAATTCCGCCGATTGGGAAAGCAGGTGACCGTAGAGATCCTGGCGCAGTTTCAGCACCGAAGACTGGCCGATGTAAGCCATCAGGTAGGTAGAGAAATATTCGGCGACGCCTTTGATTATCGTAAATCCCAGGAGAAGCAACGCGATTGTTCTCACCGCCGCGAGTCCAGGCCTCGGTGTTAATTTTTGCAAGCCAAATAATGTCGGACTTTGTCCGCCCGTGTGGCTCAGGACCTGGTTAAAGATGGGGACGATCAGCGCGCTCGTCGCGGTTTCCATTACTGCGCACACGAGCATCGCGAACGTGGCAATCGAAAAGGTCCCCCAATGCGGTTTGAGGTACTTTAATAGTCGCCGCAGGTCATGCATCAGGTTCGACCGTGGATCGATTGATGGGCAGGAAATCAGCCGGTGTATGCAACGCCGAAATATACCGTGCGATTAGGATTGACGTCAACGCAAAGGCCGTCCATACTAGGAGCGACCCCATCGACAATGTTATGGTTTTTTAGGAGGTTACCGGCTCTTGCAGAGTCGATGACCGCATCTTTCAGATTCAGTCTGAGTTCAAAACGATGAGTGTGGAAAGCCAGCCTGCAAAAGCCGCCCCGAAGCGGCTTCTAATTGTGGATGATGATGCGGAAATGCGGACCCTTCTGGCCGAGTATTTCCGCCGCCTTGGTTTTGACGTCCTTGAAAAAGAGAGCGGGCCGGCCGCCCTTCAAGCGCTGGCCGGGCAGCAGTTCGATTGCTTCATTCTGGACGTGGCCATGCCTGAAATGTCGGGCATCGAGCTGTTGAAAAAGCTGCGCGAACGGGGCATTGACACGCCCGCACTGTTCTTGACGGCGCATGATCAGCTCGATGACAGAGTGGCCGGATTTGAAGCCGGCGCCGACGATTACCTGGCGAAGCCATTCAGTCCGCGCGAGCTGGAGTATCGAATCGAGGCGTTGCTGCGGCGTGGTCAACGCGGCGGTCAGGAACGGGATGGGGAACGATATGAGATTGGCGATCTGGTCGTAGATCGGCGGCGGCACGAAGTCTCTCGCGGTGGCGTGAAAATCGATCTGACGCCGCTCGAGTTTCAAATCCTCGAATTGCTCGCCTCGGAACCCGGCCGCGCGTGGTCGCGCAACGACTTGCTCGATCGCGTCTGGAGCACTGAATACGAAGGTTACCAGCGGAACATCGATCCTCACATAAACCGGCTGCGGAAAAAGCTGGAAGCCGATCCAAAGAATCCTTACTACGTTCTCACGGTCCGCGGCGTAGGATACAAACTTAACGAAAACCCTTAAACGTCACACCGACCTGACGAAAAGGCGAGTATTCGTCTTTTATTCAATTTTGACGTGGGACGATTGCCTCAAATTCTGACTGGTGGCTTGTTTGTGATTGCCTTTTCCGCCGCCAGCTTTGGTCAAATTCGGCGAGCAGCTCAGGCCGAACAGCTCCAGAGCAACGCCTCGATGGAAATTCGGGCGCAGTGGGGTTGTGAACCGGGTGTCACTCGGTTTCGGTTTCAATTGGCGCGCGATCGCCAATTCAACGACATCGTTGTTGATCGGGTAGTCTCGGGAACTGAGACTCGAGTTCTGAATTTGGAGGCCGGAAGATATTTTTGGCGCGTCGCGCGAATGACTCGGACACCGGGCCGATTTTCAAGGCCCCGAGCTGTTGAGGCATTTAAGGCCACCGAAGATCCTTCTGCTATTGACCTTAGAGCTGTACAGTCATCGCCAAACATATGGCAACGCGATCGCTAAAACAGTCTCGTTCAAAAAAAGTGAAAATCAATTCATATTTCAGCTTCAAGGGTCTCCGGATCCCTGCGACGATTTTATTTGTGATTTGGTTTGTTCTTAAGTTCCTCCTTCACAAGAGTGGTTACGTGCATGCGATTTTGTTGGGCGCTATCGCTATGTTTGTAATTCAGCTAGTGCAGGATCGCCGCACCGAGGCTTACCGCATCCACCAATAACGGTTTGTTAACACGCGCCTACGCCGGCCGGGCTACCCCCTGTCGAGTCTTACGCCCCGATAGCGAGGAGCGAAATCTCGCTTGATAGTTCTCTGTCCTTCGGCAACAATGCTCTTTGGTTATGCATCCATCGAAGCGTGGAGCTCTTCCCCTTAATTTCTGTTGAGGAGGGCGTTTGATATGAGGACTGCCTGTGGTATCGCGAAATCTGCCGTAGTGGTGCTGCTTGGTTTGATCGGTTTGACCTCGATGGTTATGGCCCAGAGCGACTCGCGCCGGCAAACTCTGGCGATCACCTATCCGTTGAACCAAACCGTAGAAGTTTCCTTTCGGGGCACAACGCGGCTGCCGCGGCTGACTGGACACGCGACGGTCAAACGTCAGGGCCGGCGCGGCACTCGAGTTGAGCTAAGCATGCAGAATCTTCCCCGCGCATATGAGCTGGGCGCCATCTACACCACGTATGTGTTGTGGGCAATCTCGCCTGATGGGCATGTTGACAACCTCGGCGAAATAAAACGCAGCGGCAGCGTAATTGTCGATACGAAGATCGATGTGACGACCCCTTTGCAGACTTTCGCTTTGATGGTAACTGCGGAACCGCATTTCCTGGTCAAGGCCCCCAGCCGGATGGTGATTCTGGAAAATCTCTCGCCCAGCAGCAATCGAGCTGTTCCCGTCGAGACCATGCAGATACAGTACATCGGTAACACCAGCGACTATTTCCGCGATCCGGGAGTGCCGCCGATGGCCGATGGAAATTTTACCAGTACGCCCACAGCGTTGCTCGGCGCGCGACAGGCGGTCAATCTCGCGAGATTTGCGGGGGCCGATCGCGACGCGCCAAACGAATTGCGGACCGCGGAAGCAGATCTCGAACAAGCCGAAGCGGCCTGGCGCATGCGCTCGCCGGATCGGGACATCGACATCGTGGCGCGCACGGCGATCAGCAGCGGCGCAAAAGCCGAAGAAATGGCGATCGCGCGACGGGCCGCTCGCGAACGCCGCGAAGAAATCCAGCGCCGCGACGAGGCAATTCGTTCGGCTGAGGAAAGTGCCGCCAGCGCCGGCCAGGAAGTCACGAGATTAAAGGCCGAGCTGGAAAACGAAAGACACGCGCGCGAATTGGCGGAAAGGGATGCGGTGAGCGCGACTGAGCAACTCCGCGACGCGCGCACTGAAATTGCCCGGTTGCGGGACGAGATGCAGGGCGTGCGTAGCGAGGCGGAGGATGCCAAACTTCGCCTGGCACGCATTGAAGGCGAGAAGCAGGCAGAAGATGCTCGTCGTGCCGCGGACAAGCGGGCCGCAGATCAGCGTGCGGCCGCCGATAGTCTCAAGCAGTCGCTGGCGCGATTTGGTGCGGTGCACGATACCTCGGACGGAATAATTCTGGTCCTGGGAGAATCTCTTTGGATCGGTCCTCGATCGAGCAGGCTCGCTGCTTCGGCTGGGGCAAAGCTCGAACCCCTGGCAGCGCTACTGGCGAACAATCCTGATTACCGAATCGTGATTCAATCTTTCACCGATGGGACTGGCAATGAAGCGGTGTTGCAGCAGCTCACCCAGGATCGGGCGCGGATAGTTTCTGAGCGATTGGCCGCCGGCGGAGTCGATGTCACCAGGATTCAGTCAACCGGCATGGGCGCATCGAATCCGGTTGCGCCAAACACGACGCTTGCGAATCGCGCTAAGAATCGCCGGATGGAAATCATGTTGACGGCGCCGACGCAGTAAGGCGATCGGTTTTCGGACGAATTCCATCAATTGGATAACCCGAGGAACCTTCCTTTCATAACAAAGCTCGAAGCGCGAATTGGTTTGTCGGCGCCTACTGCGATCTTGAGAACCTCAAATACATCTTCGATATTGGAACCGCCATGAGAGCCTATGTGATTATTACCGGTGCGATATTCGGGCTGCTTACGCTTGCTCATATTTTGCGAGTTGTACTCGAGAATCGCCATCTGGCAGCAGAGCCCGGATACATTCTCATTACGCTCGCGTCCGCGGGTTTGTGCATTTGGGCCTGGCGGGTGCTGCGCCGCCTGCGTCGATGATCGAATAGTTCCGGAGAAAGTCAATTGGTACCTAATGGATCCGGGGTTTTTTTCGCAGGTAAACGATTCGCATCGGGCGAACAGATCCACTCCGGTTGACAGCAGCGAAAAAGATGAAAGAAACATACATGTCTGACAAGTTCACGCCCGAGGGCTGGCACACCGTCACCCCCCGCATCGTCGCGCAGAACTCCGAACAACTGGTTACCTTTCTCCGTCAGGTGTTTGACGCGACAGGAGACTATCAAACAGATCGGCCGTCCATCATAATGATTGGTGATTCGGTGATCATGATTAGCGGAGCCGGAATTCGAAAGCCTATGCCGGCCTTTCTGTACGTCTATGTCAGCGACTGCGACGCCACGTATCAGCGCGCGCTCAAGTCCGGCGCGGGTTCGCTTGAGGAACCAGTGGACACTCCGTATGGCGATCGGCGTTGTATGGTCGAAGACAATTGGGGCAATACGTGGCAGATTGCTACTCACCGAGGATGGCGTAACGCGGACTGATCCGCCCGGTTTGCTACCACGATTAAGACCAATAACCTATTGTCCTTAGAAAGGTGAAAGATACCTACCCGGATGGCTATTCAAACCCGATTACTCAAAAGACTCCTTTTGCTTTTCGCTCTCTGCCCAACTGTCGCTTACCAGACTGGGCACGCCCAGACTGCTGCCAGGACCCAGACAGGCACAACTCGATCGGCGTCTGTCGACGAGGCAATAAAAGCTTCGTTCGGCTCTGTCGTGCAGCCGGCAACGACGTTCAGGCCATATTATGTGACTGGAGATTTCAACGGTGACGGAGTTCAGGATCTTGCGGTGGTGGTGCTCATCAAAGAAAGACGCAGTGCCTTTCCGAAGGATGTGCGAATCGTGAATCCATTCGATGGGCCGAAGATCAACTTTCCAGCGAATCCAACCAGCGAACCCAAACTAGCACTGGCCATAATCCATACCTGGAAGACACCTCAAGCGGTGAAGTTCTTACTTGTCGGCGAGTCTCCGATCGTCATCCTCGAGTACGACAGAGTGAAATCCGGACGCGATGAAGACAGGAAGAACCTAATTGAATTAATGGCCAGGGGTGGCAAACGGCGCAAAGATGTAACCTTTCCTCGGACCGCAAAAGGCGACGTAATTCTTTTATTTACCGAAGTCGGCGGCGAGAGCACCCTTTGGTGGAATCGGCGAACTTATGTTTGGCGGGATGTTGAAAATGACTGAATCTGTCCCCGAGCGAACTTCGATTTTGATCTGACGTGAGTCTTCTCGAAGTCCTTCAATTAATTGGTTACAGTGTCGGCGCGCTCCTGCCGCTGTGGATGGGGTATTCGCTGCTTCGGCAAAGGCTCGGTCTGGTGCCGATCCAACGCGTGTTACTTGCGCTGGCATTGTGCATGGCAGGGTGGCATGCCAGCAATCTGTTGATAACTCTGCGTGGCTTGGTTGGTCTCGACGTCACTCATTGGACTGGCGCTTTGCGCGCCGCCGATACGGTCGCTGTCCTCAGCATCACGCTTTGTTACTCGCTGCTTTTGCACATTCACGTGTACCTGTGGGCGACTGCGCAGGTGCGCGAACTCACCGGGACTGAGAAAGTTCGAATCTATCTTTCATATCTTCCGTGCCTGTTTCTGCCGTTCACCATACCGCGAATCTGGACAGGGAACTACCAGCCGATGCTTGTGAAACTGAATGCCTTCGTCCTGCCTTTCGCGCTCTGGATTGCTTATTCACTTGTCGTCGTCGCCATCACTGAGTTGCTGGTCACCGCGCGATCGCAATCACAAAGCGAGCGCCGCATCCTGCGGGCCCTGGCGGCATCTTTCACCGGCATTGCAGTGCTTGTGCTGGGGGCGGTCGGATTTGGTCTGGGGAAGGGAACGCCCGCTGGTGTTTACTTAAACACCCTGGCCAACCTGGGGTCGCTTCTGCCGTCCGCGCTCCTCGCCTATTACATCTACCGTTATCGATATCTGGAACTGATTATCAAAGAGAGCCTAATCGTCGCGGTCTTTGCGGCGGTGGTGCTCGTGATTTATCTGTACGGCATTCGCCGCATCGGCGAATGGGCCGGGGCCAGATTTGGGCTCCGCGCCGGAGCGATCGAAGCGATTTTGATTCTCGCGTTGACACTGATTGCCGCACCTTTGCGTGGGTGGCTCGAGAAACGTTTTCGCGCATTATTTGAACGCGAGACCGCACTCTATCGCGGTGTTGTCGGACAAATAGCGTCGCAGGCAGGTAAGTATCGTCACCTGCCTGATCTCCTGGCGTTCATCGAATCGCAAACTGCAACCGCGCTTTCTTTAGGCCGAGTGAAGATTGACCTGGAAGGTGTCCGCGTTAATCCCGATCCGGCCCCGGCCCTGGTATTGCCGCTGGTTCGTGAAGGCCAGACCATAGGCACAATGTGCATCGAAGGCTCTGCCAGTGCCTTAACCATTGATGTTCGCGCTGTCCTGGATGTTCTTGCCGGGCAGGTCGCGATCGCAATTGAAGACTGCCGGCTAGCGGAAGAGAACGCGCGGCTCGAGCGAAAGGTCGCCGAAGGGCAGCGCCTGGCGGCGCTCGGTCAAATGGCGGCCACAGTGGCCCACGAGGTCAAGAACCCGCTGTCAGCAATCAAGTCGATCGCCCAAGTTATGGGCGAGGACGAGAGTCTTGACGAGGTCCACGCGCGTGATTTGAACATTATCGTCGGCGAGACGGATCGCTTGAGCCAGACCGTGACGCAGATGCTCACATTTGCCAGCCGGGAGCCACCGGCGGCAACCCCGGCGCCTGCCGGCGACGTTGTGCGCAAAGTAGTCGAGCTGCTTCGCGCCGACGCAGGCGGACGCGAGATTAAAATCGAAATCGATGCCTCGGCGAATACTGAACTCGATGGCGCAAAGACTGCGGCCGTAAGAGACGCACTCTCGAATCTGATCCTGAATGCTTTGCAAGCCTCCCCCGCCGGTTCAGTGGTGAAGATCCAGTGCGCGGTCGATGATGAACAGATCGTTTTTGCCGTGACTGACAGTGGTGCCGGAATATCAAATGGACTTCGCGAGCGCATCTGGGAACCTTTCTTTACGACCAAACAGCGCGGCACTGGCCTGGGCCTGGCCATTGTGCGCAAGCGGATGGAAGAAGTGGGCGGTTCGGCGCAGCTCGCGGCGGCGCGCAACGGCGAGGGCGCGAGGTTTGAATTGCGAGCGCCTTTACAGAACCGCGAGCGGTAGCGAGCGGTTTTGGAGCACGGTGGCAAACGGGGCGCGACACCGCTTTGGATAGTTTGGAGTACCGCCTTCAGGCGGAATCATTCATGAAGTCAACTCCGCATAAATGCGGTACTCCGAACTAAAGCGCCGTCGTCGCTTCAGCTAGGGTGGTCAGTCTGCCGGCGCACTGCAAATTCGTTAGTGATCTTAGGCTCGCTCGCTTCCGCCCGCGGTTCCGTAATGCGGTGTTTGGGTGTTGAGCCCTTAGCCCGCTCGCTACTGCTCGCGGTTCTGTTACCCTTTTGGAACTTTCATTCGGTCCTTGCGTGTCAGCAATGGACGAGCCATCAATCCTGCCTGCGGTTACTAAACTCAATCCTAAGGAGAACCGAGAAATGACTTTGAAAAAAATTAACCGTGCGTTTGTCTTTGCAGTTCTTTTCGCCGGGCTGGCGATTTGTTCTGCGCAGATCGCGCAAGCTCAAACGTCCGATCAAGCAACGCGCGCAACTACTTCACGGGACGATGACATAAATCTGGACACCCAACTCTACTTAATCTTTGCGACCAATCGCGAAATCGAGGACGTAAGAATGCCGGCTGCACTTGAATCGGCAACAAAGCGTTTGCACGAAGCGCTCAGTTTCAAGCATTTCAATCTGGCCGCGTCGTTTCTTAACCGGGTAAAGAACCATGGTCGCCTTGACGTGAGTTGGGTCGGCGGGCCCTTCCTGGCGTCGGCGAACCCTTCGACAGGGAATCCCAGCTTCAATCAATTCTTTTTGGGGGATGTCACACTGGCGACCGATGAACGCGGCCAGGCGGTGGTGCGCATGCACGAATTTCGTTTCGGTTCACGCGTGCCTGTTGTTACGTCTCAGGCTACAGTGACTTCAGCATCAACAAATGCAGCCAGCTTTCCGGTAATCAATTATGAACCCATCGGATTGCGCACGGACATCAGCATGCGTGAGGGCGACCCAGTGATCGCCGGCACCCTTAATGTCGGACCATCGGGTGACGCTATCGTCGTGGTAATCGCGGCCCGGCGATCCGCCAACTGAGAATTGGCCCTCTCCCCCGTTCTTCCCTCGATAGTTTAAGGGTTCAAGGTGGGCTAATGGTCTCTCGGATTTCGCGCGCAAATGGCGGGCGGTAGCCCGCCGCTAAACAGTCAGAATTTGTTGTTAGCTCTGGCACGCGATCCGCAAGCGAAACTCACCGCAGAGTCATGGCCACGGGCATCCTTGCCTGCCTTGTATTAAACTCTTGGGGAGTCAGCATGGGAAGAAACAGCTTGCGTTTGTTGATTGTCGATGATGAACAGGCCGCGCGTTATGGCATGCGCCGAACGCTCGGCTCAGTTGATTATGAAATTGCGGAAGCCGGCAGCGTCGAAGAAGCCCGCGCCTTGATGCGGTCGCAGGATTTCGAGCTGCTTCTGCTCGATGTGAATCTGCCGGGCGCCAGCGGCCTGGAGTTTTTGAAAGAACTTCAGAGTTCAAACTCGCCCGCAAAAGGTGAAGCGCCACTTGTCATCATCATCACCGCGCATGGCTCGGAACGGCTCGCGGTGGAAGCGGTAAAAAGCGGCGCCTACGATTACCTCTCGAAACCTTTCGAAGTCGACGACCTCCGTCTCGTTGTCAAGAATGCTTTCGAAACCATTCAACTACGGCGCGAGAATCGCTCGCTGAAGCGGCGCATCGAGATCGAGACTTCACAACGTGGCGCGCTGCTCGGAAATTCCGAAGCGATGCAGCGCGTTCGTTCGATGATCGAGAAAGTCGCGGACACCGACGCGACGGTGCTGGTGCGCGGCGAGTCAGGCACAGGAAAAGAGTTGGTCGCGCGGGAGCTTCATGAACGCAGCACGACGCGAAGCAAAGGAGCATTCGTGGCCGTGAACTGCGCGGCGCTGCCAAGCGAGCTAATTGAATCTGAGCTTTTTGGCCACGAAAAAGGCGCCTTTACGGGCGCTGCGGCCCGCCGGCGAGGAAAATTTGAACAGGCTGATGGTGGCACTTTGTTCCTCGACGAAATCGGCGATATGAGCGCAAATGTCCAGGCCAAACTTCTGCGCGCGCTTGAAGAGCGGCGCATTGAGCGGCTCGGGGGTGACGAATCGATTCCGGTTGACGTGCGCATAATCAGCGCGACCCATCGCGCATTGGAAGAGGAAATCAAGGATGGAAATTTTCGCGCGGATCTGTTTTACCGTTTGCAGGTAGTGACGATCGAGATCGCGCCGTTGCGCGAGCGGCGCGAGGACATTCCCGCGCTCGCTGACGCCTTCGCGCGCCAGGCGGCGGAGCGTTATGGATTGGTTGAGCGGCCGATCGCGCGCACGGCTCTCCGGGAATTGATGGAATATGACTGGCCCGGAAATGTCCGCGAGCTGAAAAATGTAATCGATCGCGCGGCGATCATGTCTGAGGGGAGCGAGCTTGACGCCCTTGATCTGCCGCGCGCCGTGGAACTGGGCGAAGAGCTAACTTCATCGACCGCGCTTCACGTTAACGGGGATTTGGCGATACCTTACACGTCGAATTTTCGCGACGACCGCCGTGAGTTCGAACGCCGCTACATCGCACGCTGTCTTGAAGAAGCCGGCGGCAATGTCACCCGAGCGGCTTCCGTCCTCGGCATGCACCGGCAGTCGCTGCAACATAAGCTGCGCGAGCTGGGCCTCGGGCGGAGGTATGTCGCGGTGGGTGGCGGGACGCAGAAAAAATAGGACGAATGACGGAAAAGTATGAAAGCACGCATCGACGCGATCATTAATCGCGAGCAAGCTGAATATCTCGACCGTCTCCATCCGGCGAACACTGGCCTATTAGCTGAGATGGAGGCTTACGCGGCCGATCATCGCGTCCCAATCGCCGATCGAGAAGTCGCCCTATTTCTGGAAATCACGGCGCGATCAATTCAAGCGCGGCGGGTGCTCGAGTGCGGCATGGCGATCGGCTATTCCGTGATTCATCTCGCGCGCGCGATGCCGGACGACGGCCTGGTCATCACCATTGATCCGAGTGACGAGATGATTAGCGCCGCGGAGGGCTACCTGACGCGCGCCGGTCTGCGGGAACCTGCCCGCATCGAACGTGGAAAGGCCCTGGAAGTAATCCCGCGGCTTAATGAAACGTTCGATCTGATTTTTGTGGACGCGGTCAAAGAAGAATATCGTGGTTACCTCGATCTGGCGCTTCCGAAACTGCGGACGAATGGTGTCGTGATTTGCGATAACCTCCTGTGGGGCGGGCAGGTTGCCGGCGAGATACGTTCATTGGATCAGCAAACGTCAACCGAAGCGCTGCGTGAATTCAATCGATACTTCGTCAACCATCCTCAGTTGCGCGCGCAGGTTTTGCCGGTGGGGGATGGGCTGGGTTACGGCGTGAAGATTAAGTAACCGATGGCTTTTCATAAGCTCACATACATCATTCCCATGTAAGCTCTGCGAGGAGCGACGCATTCACACCTGGCTTCAGCCAGGTGAACTGCGCCAAGCCAAGATCTGGAAACCGTTTAAACGGTTTCCCCTCCTGACACTTCCCGATCACCCGGCTGAAGCCGGGTGTGAATGAGAACCTCGACCTTCTTTCCTTGTACAAAGCAGAGGCAGATCTCCTCGCGGAGCTTTTATTCTTCTGCCGATGGAGCTATAAAACATTCCGCGCCTGACGGCGCTTGAAACCAGGTGATCATTTCTCAAGCAGCGGAATCATTTCCCCAGATCGCACAGTTGATTTCTCATGGCGGGGTCATAGCCTTTCGCACCGACACCTTCTATGGCCTCGGCGCCGATCCATTTAATCGTGAGGCGGTCAAGCGAATCAAAAAGTTGAAGGAAAGGGAAGGAACAAAACCCATCTTAGTCATTATCAGTGATCAAGATCAGATTGAACGCTTTATCGTCGAACGATCCGAATCGTTCGAGAGTTTGGTGCAGAGATTTTGGCCGGGGCCGCTGACGCTAATTGGAAACGCAGCGGCCAAACTTCCGGACGAGATCACGGCAGGCACCGGAACTGTCGGCTTGCGGCTGCCTGACGATCAGGATGTGCGGGCGCTGCTTCGAGCCTGCGGTGGCGCCCTAACTGCGACCAGCGCAAACCCTTCGAACGAAAACCCCGCGAAGAGCGCCCAGCATGTCGAAAACTACTTTGGTTCGACGATCGACTTAATCGTGGATGGAGGCGACGCGCGAGTTGATCGACCATCGACCGTGGTTGATGTAACGGGAGTGGAACCGAAGTTAGTTCGCGAAGGCGTGATCTTGTGGTCGGAGATTGTGGAATAACGCGCCGGCAGAGATGCCGGTGAACCGCAGGCAAGATGCCCAGCGCTCGAGGGATGCCGCGCTCCTACCGAGTTACCGACAGATTCTTCACAAAGCCCCAATCGCCACTCGCATCCACGTGAATGTTGCCGACGCTTTTCTTGGCGATGACCATGTTCGCCTGATACCAGAGTGGAATTACGGGGACCTCGCGGCTGACAATGTCCTGAGCTTTGGCGTAAAGAGGAGCAGCCTTCGCATGATCGTAGGTGTTCGCGGCTTCTTCAAGAATCTTGTCGAGCTCGGGATTGCTGTAACGGCTGCGATTACGCGAGGCGCGCGCCTCAGTCGGTATCTCGGACGTGGCAAACAAATCGCGATAGAAAATGGGGTCCTGATTGCCGCCCACCCACTGTCCGTAAGAGATTTGAAACTGACCTCGCCTGAGAAACTCAAACAGGACATTTAGTTCCGAAGTTTCGATCGCCACCGGAACGCCCACCTCTTTCAAGTAATTCTGGATTACGCCGGCGTACTGCCGGGCCGCGGCACTGCTGCCTGAAATGCGAAACAAGATCGGTTTGGCGAAACGCATTTGCGGGCCGTCGCCGTCAGGATCGCGAAAGCCGGCTTCATCCAGAAGCCTTTTCGCGGTGCCAGGATCGTAGTGATAAGTCTGGCCCGGCGTGAAAGCCCATGACTCTTCCGGCAAAATGGAATGCGCGATTTTTCCCTGACCCTGCAACAGATCGCGAATCATACTCTCGCGATCGATAGCGTAGGCGATCGCCTGTCGTACTTTGAAGTTATCAAGCGGCGCGGCCGTCGTATTCAGAGTCAGCAGATTGAGGTTCGATCCGCCAAACTGATGCACAGTCAGCCGAGGATCGTTACCGAGAGACTTAATCGCGTCCGGCGAGAGGCTGGTCGGTAACGGCGCGATATCGACACGCCCGCTTCGTAATTCAGCCTGCATCGCGTTTGAATCGCTGATCACTCGCACGCGTACAGCCGGAATCTGAGGCGGCCCGTCCCAGTAACTCGTGTTTGCTTCAAGATCGACCACCTGCTGGGCTTGATCGTAGCTTTTGAATTTGAAAGGCCCGGTACCGAGCGGGTGCGTTTTCTGAGATTCGTAACTATCTTTCGGAATGATCGCGATCGGTACCAGGTTAGGGAGCAAGCCAGTCCAGCGATTGTTCAGTTTAATTACGAGTGTATGCGCATCAGGGGCCTCAACACTGCTAACGTAAGCCTTCCGATTAGCGCCGCTTCCTTCAAAAAAGCTCGCCGACTTGGCGAACGGGTTTGCGAGCACTGTGTCGAGCGTGTACTTGGCATCCGCCGACGAAAACGGCCGGCCGTCCTGGAAAGTCACGCCATCGCGCAGCGTGAATGTGAAGGTCAAGCCATCCTCAGAACGATCGATTTTCGACGCCAGCTCGGGCACATAGTCGAACTTCTCATCTTTCTTCACCAGCGAATTGAACATCAACGAGCGCACGCGTTCGCTCGCCGCGTCGACCGAAGGCGAACCGATTGGATCTATTGTCTTGACATTGTCGGAGAGGGCAATTACGAAGGAGCCACCGCCACGGCGACAAGCAAGTGGGGCCAGCGCCAGGGAAATCAAAAGAAATCCAACTGACAGTTGACTAAGTCTACTGTTGACTCTGCACCGGTGCTGAACCCGCCACGCCTGCCGCATTAGTAGTAGATCCTCCATATGTGTAATTGAGCTTCTTATTGAGGGCTACGATTTCATCAGACAGTTGCTGATAGCGTTCCATATCCAGCGGCAATGGGGGCTGCGCCAGCGCTTTCGCCTCTGCGATTCGACTCAGCGATGCATGTATTTTTTCTTCGGTTATTCTACCATCACGCGCCGCGCGCAAGAGAGAGTGATAGCCGCGGCGCATTGCGTCCGGCGTCGCACATATCAAAAGCATGTCCTCTCCCGCTTCAAAGGCGCGGACGGCTGCGTCTTCAATTGTGTAGCGCTTTGCGATGGCGCCCATTTCCAGGTCGTCAGTGACGACGAGATGCTGGAAATTGAGTTCTTCACGCAAAAGCCTGGTGACGATGCCCTGACTGATCGAAGCGGGCTCAAGCAGGCCTCCGGTCGTGCCCGTGCGAATATCGATGTTGGGAAAGCCGCCGTGGCTCACCATCACGGCGCGCACCCGATCGTCCTGCCGTTGAAACAGTTCGATATAGGGCGCAAGATCCTGGGCCAGAAGATCGTCGTGCGTCAGGCTCACGACCGGCATTTCCATATGTGAATCAACTTCGCCCGCACCGATGCCGGGAAAATGTTTCAGACAGCCCAGGCACCCCGTCCCTTGCAGGCCGCGCATGTAAACGGTCGTGTATCCCAGGACCTCGCCCGGCGAACGGCCATACGAACGCGAATACAAACCGTTCGAGAGCAGATCGCGCTGCTCAGTCATGATTGACATGACCGGGGCAAAATTAATATTGAAGCCCAACCGGCGCAGCAACTCGCCGGTAACACGACCCAGAGTCCGTACGCCGGCCAGGTCTCCATGATCGCGAATCGCCCGCGCCGACGGCATTGGCGTAAAGATTTCCCGCAGCCGATCTACCAGGCCGCCTTCCTGATCGATACCGAAGAGCGGATCGATCGGCGAGATTGCGCGCGCCTCGTCCAAAAGGGCCCGCAGTTGCTCAGGAGAGTCGACGTTGCGGCCAAAGATGATGACGCCGCCTGGTTTGATTTCTTCTATTAATGCGCGCGTCTCTTCGTCGAAGTCGGTTCCCGGAAGTCCGATAAAGAAAAATTGGCCGATTTGTTGTTCGAAGGGTAGTGAATAAATTCCGTCAGCAGGCATAGAATCGAAACCCAGAAGGATTTGACTGGCGAGTTAGAGTACGACAGGGCCGTCATTCATTCAATCTAATTCTCAAAAAAGAACAAAGTAATTTTTCTAATGACATAGTCAGACTGGGCTGATGGTTCTGTTGAGCGCTCTCGTCTATTATGCTGTGGATGAAAGCGATGATTCTGGCGGCGGGCTACGGTGAGAGGCTCTGGCCGCTAACCGCCGATCGCACCAAGCCGGCGCTGCCCGTGCTGGGAAAGCCACTGGTCGGTTATGTTGCTGAGTATCTGGCGCAATTTGGAATCAGAGACATCGTCGTCAACCTTCACCACCGGCCAGAGTCGGTGCGGGAATCACTGGGGGACGGCAGCCGTTTCGGGGTGCGCCTGCACTACGTTCACGAGCCGGTAATTCTCGGCACCAGCGGGGCGCTCGACAACGCGCGCCAATTTTTCGAGGACGAAACATTTGTTGTTGTTAACGGAAAGATCATTACGAACATTGACCTGGGCGCAGCGATGGATACGCACCGCCGGACGAAGGCGCTGGCGACGCTCGTCCTGAAAAAGAATCCTGCGCGCGAACGATTCAGCGTCATCGAGACAGAGAACGGTTTGGTGACCCGATTCGGCGACATGCCGGAACCGATAGTTGCTCGGGAGCTCTCAAATGGGAGTGACGAGCCTTTAATGTTCACCGGCATTCAGATTCTCGAGCCCCGAATCTTTGATTACGTTCCCCGCGGCGTCTTCTCGCACTCCACGACCGAGGTCTACCCGCAAGCTATTGCCAAAGGCGAGCGGGTTGCTGCGCACGTCGGCGACGGCGCGTGGTACGAGTTGTCGACTCTGCAGCGTTACCTGGATATCAGTCTGGCGTTGTTGAAAGCGCGGGGGCGAAATGTCGACATGGGTAGGAATTGCCAGGTCGAAGCGAGTGCTGAGGTGCACGACGCTATTTTGTGGAACAACGTTTCCATAAAAACCGGGGCACGCGTCAGGGGGTCTGTGATAGGAGACGGGGTTGAGGTTGGGTCCGCCGAAACACTTGAAAATGTCGTGGTCGTCCGCGCGGATCTGGTCGCCGGTAAGAAGGCGCCCCGGAAAGCCTTGCCCGGCCGAGTGGAACGCGACAACTTTGTCGTGCCCTTATCGCAATGATAACATTCGCCGATTCGAATTAAATTCTCTTCTGCCTGATAAGATCTGCGAATGAGCTCAGGTTTTCAATTCGGTCCCAACCCTTTTAAGGAACCGGCGCGCGAACGTCTCGCGGCGTACCTCGCTGAACATACACCAGCGGGCGAGCTGGAAATCACGGCGCTTACGCCTGACGCCTCGACGCGTGAATACTTCCGCTTTCCCTGGAAGCGCTCGACGGCGATTGCGGCTGTTTATCCGGAGCCATTCGATCCCGAAATTCACCCTTATCTTGATGTGACGCGGCTTTTTCTTGAGCGCGAATTGCCGGTTCCGGCGGTGTACGAGGTCGACGGCGCGCGCGGAATCATCGTGCAGGAGGACCTCGGCGATCGCCAATTGGGTCAGGTGATCGAAACGGTCTCCGCGGAAGAACGCGAAGCTCATACTGAGCAGGCAATCTCGATCATCGCGCGCATTCAGGCCGCGACAGAAACTGCGTTCACCCGCAAGTCGATTGCCAGCAAGCTCGCCTTTGATGAAGCCAAACTCGGGTGGGAACTAAACTTTTTCTTTGAGCATTACTTCGGCAGTCTGCGCAAAGAAGAGCTGCGCCACGCCGAAGCAGCAGAGTTGAAAGCCGAGCTAAACGATATCGCGGCTGAGTTGGCGGCCGCTCCCAGGGTGCTATGTCACCGCGACTATCATGGCGCCAACTTAATGGTTGATAAGAAGGATCAACTGCGCATCGTTGATCATCAGGACGCGCGCATGGGTCCTGTCAGCTATGACCTGGTGTCGCTGCTAATGGATCGCCAGCCGGAGCCGCCTTCGTTGGCAGATGTCAGATCTTATCGCTTGTATTTTCTGGAAGAGCGCCGGTTTCAGGGTCTCGAGGCGATTGATCCTGATGACTTCGTAAAAGAGTTTCGCCTGATGACCATCCAGCGAGAGCTGAAAGCGATCGGCACGTTTTCATATCAGACTGCCGTTTGCGGCCGTGGTAAATTTTACGAGCGACACATCAATCCGACCTTTCTGATCGTGCTCCAGGCAGCGGAATGGTTGGAGAGATTTCCCGTCTTGCAACGGATGATCAGGGAGCGGATCGGCGGAGGATAATAGCCACAGAGTCCGGAGAGGCCGGAGAGAAGAGTTAGACGGCATCGTTTGCCTTTTTCAGTTTTCTCCGTGTCTCCGGGCCTCCGTGGCAAATTTTTGAGACAGCGAAATATGAACCAGACCTACATCGACGATCTACCGGAGCACTTCGGCGAAGAAGTGACGCTCAAAGGCTGGCTTTATAACCTGCGTTCAAGCGGAAAGCTGATGTTCCCCCAACTTCGCGACGGCACAGGAATCGTGCAATGCGTCGTAGTTAAAGCTTCGATCGCGCCCGAGATGTGGGAGGCTTTGAAGTCACTCGGCCAGGAGTCGGCCCTGATTGTAAAGGGAACTGTGCGCGAGGATAGTCGCGCGCCGGGAGGCGTTGAGATCGATGTGACTGCCGCCGAAATTATTCAGAACGCCCATGATTTTCCGATTACCCCCAAAGAACACGGCACAGAGTTCCTGCTTGATCATCGCCATCTTTGGCTACGCTCCAGGAAGCAGCACGCGATTCTGAAAGTCCGTCATACGGTCATCAAAGCAGTGCGTGATTTTCTCGATAGCAACGGGTTCACGCTGTGTGACGCGCCGATCTTCACTCCGGCCGCGTGCGAGGGCACGACGACGCTGTTCGAGGTCGATTATTTCGGTGATGAAAAGGCTTACCTGACACAATCCGGACAACTCTATAACGAAGCGACCGCGGCAGCTTTTGGTAAGGTTTATTGTTTTGGCCCGACATTCCGCGCCGAAAAATCGAAGACGCGCCGCCACCTGACTGAGTTCTGGATGGTCGAGCCTGAGATGGCGTACGCGACACTCGACGACGTGATGGACCTGGCGGAAGCCTTTCTTTCATACATCGCCGGACGAGTTTTGGAGGATCGAAAGGAAGAGTTGAAGACCCTCGAGCGCGATACTTCCAAACTGGAAGCGATCATGGCGCCGTTTCCTCGTCTGCATTATGACGATGCGGTGAAGATGCTCGATGAAGGGCACGCGAGCGGCGCCCTCGAGCAAAAGTTCGAGTGGGGTGGCGATTTTGGCGCGCCGGACGAAACTTATCTTTCAAGCAAGTTTGATCGCCCCGTGATGGTCCATCACTACCCGGCGGCGGTGAAGGCCTTTTACATGGCGCGCGATCCTGAGCGCGATGAACTGGCGCTGGGTGTTGATGTGCTTGCCCCCGAGGGTTATGGCGAAGTAATCGGCGGCGGTGAGCGCGCGACTTCGCTTGAATTCCTGGTCGATCAAATTAAAGCGCATCAACTGCCGCAGGAAGCGTTCGAATGGTATCTCGACCTCCGTCGTTACGGCAGCGTGCCGCACGCAGGCTTCGGCATGGGCATCGAGCGTTGCACGGCGTGGATGTCCGGGACGGAACACATTCGCGAGACGATTCCATTTCCGCGTATGCTTTATCGGCTGAAACCGTAGAAATAAGTGATGAGTAATTATAACTCATCACTCATCACTTCTTCCTTATGGACGAACAACTCCGCACCGAATTCAACGAATGGGCCCGCGCCGGCCGGTGCGAAGGCATGGAAAAAGCCCATCGTCCTGTCGGCGAACAGGCAATTGCGCTGATGCACGTCACACCGGAGGCGCGAGTTCTTGACGCTGGATGTGGATCTGGCTGGGCGACACGTGCGCTCGCAGAACTTGCGTTTAATGGTCGCGTTACCGGCATCGATATTTCCGATGAAATGGTTCGAGTAGCGAGCGAGTCTTCCAGCTCGTCTCCTAACGTAGACTTTCAGGTTGCCAGCGCCGAGCGTTTGCCGTTCCCTGACCGGGAATTCACCCACGCCTTTTCCATGGAGTCGCTTTATTACTACGCGAACATTCCGAAAGCCTTATCAGAGATTCATCGAGTCCTGAAACCAGGCGGCCTGTTTGTGACGGTTGTCGATTTGTATTGGGAGAACCAGGCGTCGCATCAATGGATTGATGACTTGAAGGTGCCGGTTGAGCTGTTAAGCATTGACGATTACCGATCCTTGTTCGTCGCCGCCGGCTTCGTAAACATTATCGATCGGCGATTAGTTGATTCTGCGCCCATCCCTGAAGATTACACGCCCAGCTCATTCAAGAGCCGGGAAGACTACGAAGAATACAAACGAACCGGATCGCTAATGGTGAGCGGCGAGGTCGCACCATGACAACCGGCAACGAACGCATCGTGACAATTTTCGGCGGCTCGAAGTGTCGCGAGAAAGATCTCGAATACGAGCAGGCTTATCGCGTTGGGCAGCTCCTCGCGGAGGCTGGCTTTACCATCTGCACCGGCGGTTATCTCGGCGTGATGGAAGCCGCGAGCCGCGGCGCGCACGAGCGCGGCGGTCGCGTCATCGGCGTCACGATGAATCAGTTCAAAGGTGAACCCAATCGCTATGTGACCGAGAAAATTCCTTCCGCGCACTTTTACGAAAGGCTGCAGCGATTGATCACCCAGTCCGTTGGCTATATCGTTTTGCGAGGCGGCATGGGCACGGTAACCGAACTATCGCTGGTCTGGAACAAAGTGCAGACGCGCGTCATTGAACCGCGGCCGCTGGTTTTACTTGGCGATTGCTGGCCGCCGGTCGTTAAGGAGTGGCAGCATCAACTGGTGGTGAGCGATGACGATGTAAAAGCGCTTGATTTCGCCGCCACACCCGAAGACGCCGTGCGACTGATTATCGAGAAGTCAGCAGCGGTCGTTGTTTGAAGCGAGGCTTAACGAAATGGATCGCGTCGAGAGAAGAAAAGCAGGGCGTGTCAAAACCAGTTTGAAGGCACGTTGGGAAGGTCCGCTGGAGCAGCAGGAGGGAGAAATCGTTGACCTGAGCACGGACGGCTGCTTTATCTTAAGTGCGCATCAGGTCAAACGCGGCGAATTAATACGAATAGAAATCAACGAATCCCTGCTCATCTGGGGCGAAGTCATCTATGAAATTGAAGAAATGGGGTTCGGTTTGAAATTCAATTCGACCGCCGAAGATAAAGAGCGACTTGCCGGGCTGATCGAGTCCAATAAGAAGTCCGGAAAAAACGAAAAATGAAGGTAATGACATACTTCACGAATCAAGATGTTGAGTCCAGCCCAGGAGTCACAGGCAAGTGCGCCTCAAGGGACACGTCCTCACCCAACCCTCCCAAAGGGAGAGGGCAATGTAAACGAGTCTATGGTTGGCGGTCGATTTTGTTTGTCAGGATATTGAGCATCGATGGTAACGATCAGCATAACAACAAGCACCGCCACGCCGATGATCCTTCCGCGATCGATTGCCGTTTTATCAAACCTTCTCGCCATTGCGTTCCGCCAGATAATATTGCCACAGCATTCGCGCCGCCACGGAGCGATACGGACGCCAGTGTTCAGCGATTTTTGCTAGTTCAGTGAACGTCGGACGGGTGTTCAGGTTGCGGAGTTTACCGACGGCCGTGGCCAGGGCCACATCTCCATCAGGCCAAATGTCCGGTCGTTTAAGGGCCATCAGGAGATAAATATTCGCCGTCCATGGCCCCACGCCTTTTATCTTCAATAGCGCCGCGTGGGCATCCACGTCATTCATCAAACCAAGCTTCTTCAAATGGCCGTTAGTGAAAGCCTCCGCGGCCTGAATGCAGTAGTGCGCCTTCTGCCGGGTCACTCCGAGCGAACGCAGCGAAGCCTCTCCGAATTCAATAAAACCTTCGGCCGTAAAGGGTTCAATATTTGATTTGAGCCGCGCAAACATTGCGCGCGCGGAAACCAGCGAGACCTGTTGCTCGATGATGATGCGCAGCAGCGTGGAAAATCCCGGGCGGCGGCCCCACATCGGCGGCGGGCCGTGAACGCGATAAATTGAAGCGAGATTTCGATCAGCCGAGGCCAGGGCTTTCGCCGCCGCCGACAGACTCTCAAGCGTGAGATATGTTGGAGGCTGTCTTACCTGTGGCATTATCGTCAGTCTTCTTCTTGGCCTTCGAGTGCAGATATAGGAGCACCGTGCCCAAACAACCCAGCAAACCGAAAACAAAAAGGGTCGTAAACCAGGACGCGACCGCCAACAACCAACCGATAATCAGCAGGGAGGCGAGCGATGAAAGAATAACCTTGCCCCTCCAGGAAAACATGTCTTCCTTCTTCAGGAATTCTTTCCTCATGAGGGCACCCCAGAGCCAGATATCGAACCACATGATGAAAGTGAAGGCGATCGCGCCGATCGACAAATGTATTAGCTTGAGCCTGCCCAGGGGATTGGATTCCGCCGGAACGCTAATTAACTTGGCAAGGGCGAATATTCCGCCGTTAACAGCAAACATCAGGTTATAGCGCTTGATTTTGCCGTCAAGGTAGGTGTTCAGTGCCTGAAGAGTTTGAGTGTCTCCGGACATGAGTTGGTCGCTTCTATTTACCGTATTTCAGGGCCAGCCTCAAGAAATTCTCAAACAGTACTCGGCCATCACGGGATTCGTTCGGATGTTCCCAGCGGGTGCGGTTCTTCTTCCAATCCTCGAACGATTTTTCCAGATGAAATTGCACGGAGTAGATCAGCTGGCCGCCTGAGTGCTTGACCATCATCTGATTTTTGCAGAGATAAGAGGTTGCCAGGAGCTTGAACCCTTCCGGAACGCGATCCAGTTGCAATCCATGGTTTTGCCAGACGCGGAGGATGCGCCCTTCTTTCGTATATTCCTGCCAGACGGACGATTGCGGATTATCAACCCCGGCAAAAATCGCGTCCGAAGGGTCGACGATGCGGACGAACCGATACTGGTACTCAGTCAGGCGATTGTCGCGGCGGTCCTTTTGTTCCTGCTGATCGAGCGTGACCACCCGCGCGCCGAAACTCAAACCGACCAACTGATGACCGCCACAAATTCCGAGCACTGGGGTCTTCGTGGTCTTAATAAAACCGGCAAAGTTGTCCAGAATTTCCGGGCGGTAGTAATCGAAGTCACGAAGAGTGCCGCTCAGGACAATAGCGTCGGGCTGAAATTCCTGCTCAGCTCCGGCAATTTCAGAAATGTGAGTTACCTGCGTTTGCGGTTCTTTCACCAGCCGGGCAACGTTGCTGAGAATATTTTCCATGGCCAGTGAGGCAATCTCGCGCTCGCGGCGCAATTGAGACTTAGCCTGTTCTCCCCAATCAGTATGCGCAACTTCTGAGATGTCACTCTGGTCGCGCAAAAGGTTATCAACCACGAGCACCCGCGCCCGATCAATTGTCTGTTCAATTGGCTCGTAGCGGCAAAACGTCTGCTGGTTGAAAGGAAAGGGAAGCGGCTCGGTCAAATCTGTCCGCGCCGGCTGTTCGGCATCTACTTCCTGAACGTTGTCGATCATGCTAGTCGTTAATCGGCTTCTCCACTCAATTTTGCTTTGTACTTTTCCTGAATTCGGGCATGCGCTTTCCAGCTCCGGCCTCAGTTATTTCGTCTCGTACTTTACCAATTAACTGGCGGCGAAGGCGAGCGCGGAATGCAGCAGTCTTTCCGGCCGCCTGTTGGTCGGAAAGAAGCAGCATGCGATGCCAGGAGCTTTCCAGCTCGTCGGCGACCTGCGAAATCTTTGTGATGTCGTAAGGGATCGCCACCTGATGGCAACCAAGCCGGGCGAACACGGCAAGATAGCGCGCGGTCGCCAGATCGGGGCACAGCATCCGGCGCAGTCCGGCCTTCAATTCGATACCCAGCAAAGTGTGATGTATTTCGATCCGCGACGTCTTCGCCAGGGGGGGGAATTCATAAGCCCGCGTGCGCATGTGCAAAATCCGATCGCGGTAAATGCGGGATAGCCAGGAGTCGCCGAGCTGAGACTCGATCTGGTCCAGGTAGTTGATATCGGTTCGGGACTTCGATGAGAGTGAACGTTTCACCTGGATGATGACCTTAATTTCGCGCCTACGCCGCTTCAGCTGGCGGCTCTATCTCCAGCGCTAATTCCAATGGTGAGGGCTTCCGGCAGTGCCTTAGCGCTACCGCACCAAAACAGAAGTTGTAGGTTTGGGTTGCAGTGCGTTGATAATTCGTCCCGGAAAAATTCCAAGATACAGGACGCCGGCTACGGTGATCACCAAAGCGACGGCCAGCGCTGCGGGCACCGGCGGCGCGGACCATTCCTCGGTCCGTTCGCGGAAAAACATAACGATGATCAGGCGCAAATAGTAGTAAGCCGACACGGCCGAGTTCAGAACTCCGATGACCACCAGCCAAACATAACCTTCGCGCAGGGCGGCGCTGAAGACCATGATCTTTCCCATGAAACCGGCGGTCAAAGGCATGCCGAGCAAACTGAGAAGAAATAATGAGAGCGCAAACGCGAGCACCGGCGAGTCGAAGCCAATCCCGTTATAGTCCTCGACATTCGTTCGGCGATCGCCGCTGCGAGCAATCAGGGCCACAATCGCAAAGGCTCCGAGATTCATCACGGCGTAGGCGAGCAGATAGAACGCCACAGCCGACACTGCGGCCCCGCGTTCCTGCGGATCTGCGGCCGCGCCTGCGGCGATAAATCCGACCAGGGCGTATCCGGCATGGGCAATCGAAGAATACGCGAGCATGCGCTTCACGTTGTTCTGCACGATCGCAACAACGTTTCCGATTGTCATCGTGAGTATGGCCATCACCACCAGCGCCGCAAGCCAGGCTTTATGCACATACCCGGCAGGAGTGCTCGCCGCGGCCGCGAACGGAAAGCCGATCAGGAAGACCCGCATGAAGGAAGCAAAACCCGCCGCCTTTGGGCCGGCCGCCATGAACGCTGTTACCGGCGTCGGCGCGCCTTCGTAGACGTCCGGCGTCCAGACGTGAAATGGCGCGGTCGCGATCTTGAATCCGAAACCGACTAAAAGCATTGCGGCGCCGGCAAACAGCAGCGGCGGATAAAGAGATTGATTGAGCCGGGCCGCTATCGTTGGAATGTTGGTCGTTCCCGGCAAGTCAGGACTGGTCGCGGTGGCGCCATAGATTAAAGCGATGCCGTACAGCAGGAATGCGGAGGCAAACGATCCGAGAATGAAATACTTTAGAGATGATTCGTTCGAACGCATGTCCGTGCGCCGAAATCCAGCCATAACGTAAGTGGCGATCGACAGGATTTCCAAGCCGAGGAAGATGATCACCAGGTCGTTTCCCGAAGCCATCAGGATCATTCCCGAAGTTGCAAACAACAGAAGTGCATGAAATTCTCCGCTCGGTAAATTTTCAGTTTCCACCCAGAGAGTCGAAACCAGCACGGTTAGGATCGAGACAACCAGAAAGATCAAAGTGAAACTTAATCGCAAGTCATCCAGCACAATCATTCCATTGAATGCTTCGCGCGGCCCGGTCCACCCGACCCAAAGCCAAACCGAAGCAGCGGCCGCACCAATCAGTGCGACAATCGAAATTACTGTGGTAATCGATTGCTGGGCCCGATGCGTAAACGCATCGACCATCATTACTATGACCGCGGCGAGGCCGACGATCAGCTCCGGCGCGATCAGCGCGAAGTTTACGTCGGGCACTAAAGCCTGGAATGCTGGGAACGGCGACATGTTATTTCTGCGATTTTATTCTGCGCTCGATCGCGACGAGCCGAGCAATTTGTCCAGACGCTGCCGGACGCGCGCCTTATAGACTTCCGGTTCTGATGACATTCCGAAAGTCACCGGCTCATCAAATCGGCCATCTCTGCTAAAAAATACGTTAAGCGGGAGCCTTATACGATCAGAGAATTGCAGGTAAGTCGCTTTGGTCGGGTCGCGCAGGACAGGTATGGTCAACTTATGGTCCTTCGCATAAGCCTTGAGTTTGCCGTCGGAAGCCTGTGCGGGATTGTCTATGCTAATCCACAAAAACTTAACGGGCTTCCTTATATACTCGCGTTTTAAATCTTCCAGTGCCGCCAACTCACCACTGCACGGCGCACACCAGGTAGCGCCGAACGAAACCAGGATTACACTCCCGCGCATCTCCGAAACGTCATAGAAGTGCCCATCCAGTCCCTGCAATTTCACGACTGGTTCGGCTGGCGATCCGGCGCCGTGTGATAGAGATCGAGTACTGGCGGCCGACAGCGCCAGGACCGCTATCAAAACAATGGATTTTAGAAAACTACTTCTCATGATTTTCTAAGGGACCAGGGTTAAAGGGTCCGTCTGGGCCGTTTCGATCGGGTTTGCTGTTCTTGGATTCGCAATCTTCTCGCGAGCAGCAGCCACACTCGCCTGCGTGCGATTCAGAAACGGTTGCGGATAAACGCCCATCAAAAACATTAGCGCCAGCAGCGGCGCAAGCAAAACAGCTTCGCGAAAATTTAGATCCGGCAGACTGGCGTTGGCTTCGCTTGTCCGGGTACCAAAAACCACCCGCTGCAGCATCCAGAGCATGTAAACCGCGGCCCAGATGACTCCCGTGCCGGCCAGCATCGTCACAATCCATGCATGACGCACGGCATCCGAGGTCCACGAACCCAGCATGATCAGGAACTCACCGACAAAGCCATTGAGAAAAGGAAGACCGATCGACGATAGCGACGCGATTACAAACAGCGCCGAAAACCAGGGCATCGGCCGCGCCAGCCCGCCAAAGTCGCTGATCATTCGCGTGTGGCGCCGCTCGTAGATTATGCCGACGAATAAAAACAGCGCCCCGGTCGAGACACCGTGATTCAGCATTTGATAGAGCGCGCCTTGCATGCCCTGCTCAGTAAACGAGAAAAGTCCGAGCACGACAAATCCCATGTGACTGACGGATGAATACGCGACCAGACGTTTTACGTCCGGTTGGACCATGGCGACCAGGGCGCCATAGATAATTCCGATTACCGCCAGGGTAATCATCAGCGGTGCGAACAGTCGCGCAGCATTCGGAAACAATCCAAAATTGAATCGCAAAAGGCCATAGGTGCCCATCTTCAACAGGACGCCCGCCAGAATCACTGAGCCCGCCGTGGGTGCTTCCGTATGCGCATCGGGCAGCCACGTGTGCAACGGCCACAGCGGCACCTTGATGCAGAAGGCGAAGGCGAATGCCAGGAACAGCCAAAACTCAGCCCGCGGGGAAATCTGCATAACGTTCGTTCTGAGTGTCTCGCTCAGAACTACGTAATCAAACGTGCCGACGCCGGTGGCGTTCTGATGAATGAAATACAGGGCGATAATGCCAACCAACATGAGCAGCGATCCCACTGAAGTGTAAATAAAGAATTTGACTGCCGCGTAAATCCGCCGCTCGCCGCCCCAGATTCCGATCAGGAAGAACATCGGCACCAGTGATGCTTCAAAGAACAAATAGAAAACAAGCAGATCGAGCGACACGAAAACGCCAACCATTGCGGCTTCGAGCACCAGCATAAAAACGTAATAGGTTAATTGTCGTTTGGTGATCGCCGTCCAGCTGGAAAGGATCGCGATAGGCATCAGAAGGGTCGTCAGCAGCACGAGCCAAAGGCTGATTCCGTCGACTCCCAGATGATAACGAGTGCCAATGAAAGTAATCCACGAATAATTCTCTTCAAAACGAAACGCAGCACTGCTGCCGGCCGCGCCGCCGATCAGCAGGAGCGAAACCAGGAAGTTAAGCGTCGTAAACCCGAGCGCAATCCAACGGTGATGCGACTCGCGCGCACCGGGCGTAAAGCTGTAGGCGATCGCCGTCGCCGCGCCAATCACCGGCAGGAGAATTAGAATTGTGAGCAGATAGGTCTGCATGCTTCTGTTTGGCGTAGCGCCTGTTCCTGTCTGGAGTACCGCCTTCAGCGGTTGTTCGGCATAATCAACGCCGCCTAAACGCGGTACCCAAACTTACCTCACCAGAAATCTCAACACCTGCGCGCCGCTGTAAGCGAAGTAGCCAATAATGATAAGTGCGCCAGCCAAAATAATAGCCGCGTAACCTCTCACAAAACCGATCTGAAGATAGCGAACCACCCTTGCAAAGTAAGTGACGACGCGACCCAGACCGTTGACGATGCCGTCAATCACCCCGAGATCGAAAATCTTCCAAAGTCCTTCGCGCGAAGTTTCTTCGATTGGATCGATGATCGTCGCGTTATAAATCTCATCAATGTAATATTTGTTTTCCAGTAGCCGGGGCATCTGCCGCAAAGGCTGGCTATTGAACAGGAACCATCCAATGCCGATTCCCGCGACCGCGATCGCAGTCGAAATCAAAGCGAATAAACGTTCCTGCGAAATTTCTTCGGGGCTTGGTATTTCACCACCCGTAACGGTATTACTTGATTCGCCAATCGGCGCGACCGCGGGGCGGCCATCGATTGACTGGGGCCTCGGCGAAAGCCAGGTAAGTTCGTTAGTGCTCGCTTCGCCGGACTCGCTGTTTGACGGGACCGGGCTGACAACCGGCGAGAGTTTCTGCTCGAAATAATTTTCAGGATGACCACCGGTCATGGAGCTGATTGCGTAAGGCACCCCCACCAGGCCGCCAACGGTGGAGAGCACTGCCAGCACGACCAGCGGAACTGTCATGGACCATGGCGATTCGTGCGGCGTGTGTCGCTCATGGTGGCGCAAGTTGTTAACTTGCGACCCGTGATGATCGTCATGACCCATTTTATCGGTCTGCGCCACATCAAAACGCTCCGTCCCCCAGAACGTCATGACCATTAAACGCGTCATGTAGATGGCGGTCAGCAACGCGGTCAAAGCACCGACGAACCATAGCGCCTTGGCGAAAAGCGGATTGGGCAAACTGAATTGGCCGGCGACCCAGGTCTTCCACAGAATCTGATCCTTGGAAAAGAAGCCGGCAAAAATCGGCACGCCGCAAATCGCCAACCAGCCCGCACACATCGTCAGCCAGGTGATCGGCAAGTATTTGCGCAGCCCGCCCATGCGCCGCATGTCCTGCTCGTCATCCATGCCGTGAATAACCGAGCCCGAGCCGAGGAACAGTTGCGCTTTGAAAAACGCATGGGTCATCACGTGAAATATTGCCGGGACGAAAGCGCCGACACCACAGGCCAGAAACATATAACCAAGTTGGGAAATGGTCGAATACGCGAGAACTTTTTTGATGTCGTTTTGCGCAATGCCGATTGTTGCGGCGAACAAAGCAGTGGCCGCGCCGATGATGGCGACAATGAACATCGCCGTGGGCGCATGGGTGTAAATCGCGGAACAACGCACGACCATGTACACACCGGCAGTGACCATCGTCGCCGCGTGAATCAACGCCGAAACTGGTGTCGGGCCAGCCATCGCGTCCGGCAACCAGACAAACAAGGGAATTTGAGCGCTCTTTCCGGTCGCGCCAATGAACAGGAGAATCGCGATTGAAGTAATGCCGCCATACCAGAGCATGTTCCATGCGAAAGGCTCTGGCGTCATGTGTCCAATTGTAGCGAGAGCACTGATCACGCCCTGGCCAGGCTTATCAAAGAAACTGATCGAACCGTGGCCGGCCGCGGAGGTGAGAAAGAAAATCAGCATCACGCCGAGAATGAATCCCCAGTCACCGACGCGATTGGCGATGAATGCCTTCTTGGCGGCGGGCGCGGCCTCCTCTTTGTCGAGATAAAACCCAATCAGCAGATAGGAGCACAGGCCGACACCTTCCCAGCCGACAAACATCAGGAGGAAGTTGTCGGCCAGCACCAGCGTCAGCATCGCGAACATGAACAAATTCAGATAAGCGAAGAACCGGTAGTAACCGCGATCGCCATGCATATAGCCGGTGGCAAAAATGTGAATCAACAAACCGACGAAGGTGACAAACAGCGCATAAATGCCACTTAGGCGATCCATGGCCAGACCGAAGTCCGCGCGAAAACTTCCGACCTGAATCCAGGTCCACAAGTGATCCATGATCGGTTGCGTTGCCCGCAGGGCGCCGTCCGGTTTGAAGGCCAGAAAGAAAGCAATGACGGTGGACAAGCCGACCGAAGCACAGGCGACGATGCCGATGAATCGCTCGTGGCGTAACCGCCGGCCAACGAGCCAGTTGATTGCCGCGCCGGCGAGCGGAGCGAAGATGATTAGGCTGAGAAGGTTGCTGTTTTCCACTGAAGTCAGAGTTTTAGAGTGCTCGCATCATCCACGTCGAGCGATTCACGATTACGGAAAATGGCGATGATGATTCCCAAACCCACAGCCGCCTCAGCCGCGGCGACGGTCATGACGATGAAAACAAACAGCTGGCCCGACACGTCGCGAAAGAAACTCGAGAACGCCACGAACGTCAGGTTCACAGAGTTAAGCATCAACTCTATGCACATGAACATCGAGATCACATTACGCTTGATCAGCACTCCTACGACGCCAATCGTGAAGAGCATGGCGGAAAGCGCCAGATACCATGAAAGTTGCGGTGTCATTGTCGATTGCCGATTGCCAATTTGATAAAAGCCTGATTTCGAACTTCCTAATTTCCGTCATTAGAGGCTTGTCGATTCTTTCGCACGCCGAGCAGGCGTTCAGCTTCTTCCGTCGAATGAGTTGACACTACACTTAAGTCGCCAATATCTCGTCGCTCCAGGAGTTCTTTTGAAAATACCTGATCGCCTGGAACGATACCCGCGCCGGATGGGAGCAAGCCTCCTCGCCGCGCCAGGGTCATGGCGCCGACGATCGCCATCAACAGCAGTAAAGATGTGATTTCAAAGGGAAGCAGGTATCGGGTAAAGAGTCCCGCTCCGATCGAGCTCGTCAAGCCGATATCCGAAACGTTTCGCGTCGGCGTTGATGGAGATGACTGCACAAAAAAGATGATGAAGATACTTTCCGCAAAAAGAATCGCCGCCAGTCCCAGGGCTATCGGCACCAGAGATCGAAGGCGCATTGGCTGCCGCTCTTCCTCTTCCACATTGAGGAGCATGATCACGAAGACAACCAGTACCATGATTGCTCCGGCATAAACGATCACTTGCACGGCCGCGATGAAAGGCGCGGCCAGCGTCACGTAAAGGCAGGCCAGCGAAATAAACACGCCGATCAAGGAAATCGCACCATACAGCGGATTACGCTGCGCAACCATCGAAATCGCGCAACCTATTGCCATCCCCGCAAATAAGATAAATAGCAAAGCGAGCATTGTCTTCGTTCGGAGGCGTTCGGAGTTCCGTCTTCAGGCTGATCTGATTGAAGATCTTTCCGCCTGGAGGCGGACTCCGAACCGTCAGCCTCCCCAGCCAGTCGCAGTTTTCAAAAGGCGGCCCACGTAATCAAAAGTGCCGAGCCATTGCAGGGTCGCGGTCAGCACGATGTTGATAATTGCGGCCGGCACCAGGTATTGCCAACCAAAACTCATCAACTGATCAAAACGAAACCGCGGCAGCGTGCCCCGCAACCAGATATAGAAAAACAGAAACAGGATCACCTTGCCGAGAAAATAAAAAACGCCAAGCCATGGAACAGTGTGCACGAAAGGACCGTTCCAGCCGCCGAGAAAGAGCGTCGTCGCCAGCATCGAAACCGTGAACATGTTGACGTACTCAGCTAAAAAGAAAAGCGCGAATTTCATCGCGCTGTACTCGGTGTGAAATCCGGCGACCAGCTCAGTCTCGGCTTCCGGGAGGTCGAAAGGCACTCGATTGGTTTCGGCGATGGCCGCGATTAAGTAAATCACAAAGCCCAAAGGCTGCACCCAGATTACATTCCAACCACTGATGCCGAGATAGCCCGCTTGTTGTTCTACGATGCTGTATAGATCGAGCGTGCCCGATTGCAGGATCACGCCGATTAGCCCGAGGCCTAATGCCAGTTCATAAGAAATCATCTGCGCCGAAGAACGTAGGCCGCCCATCAAGCTGTATTTATTATTCGATGACCATCCGGCGAGCGCGATTCCGTACACGCCCACTGAAGTCACGCCAAGCACGTAAAGGAGGGCGACATCAAAGCGCGCAACGACCAGTCGAACGGTGCCCAGAACCGGAAGTTGAATATCGGGTCCAAATGGATAGACGACAATTGTCATTAGCGCCGCAGTCGTGGCAATCACCGGCGCCAAAAAATAAACAAAGCGCGTTGACTTGTCCGGAACGATGTCTTCTTTGAATATAAATTTCAGCAGGTCGGCGAGCGGTTGCAAAAAACCTCCGGGCCCCACGCGGTTCGGTCCCAGGCGTCCCTGAATAAATCCAAGTATTCGCCTCTCAGCCAGAACTGTGTACGCCACCATCGTCATCACTAGGGTGAAGGCGACGAGGATGCCGATTAGCAGTAACCCGGTGGTTTTTAGATCTTCCATGTGGCCATGTTTGGAGTCCCGCCTTTAGGCGGTTTCCTTTATTCTGGACTCTGTACTTCGTGCTTGTATTTTGTTCTTTTCCCTGGAGGGCCGTCGCTTGATTAATCGCGCATGTTTGATAGTGAACTAAGTACAAAGTCCAAAGCACAAAGTTCAGTTTTTACGCAATTGCCGGCTCCCGCTTCAGGCCTTCATCAATCGTGATCTGATAAAGCGGCGAAATCGCAAACGTCTCCGGTATTGGATTTCCGTTTGCCAGCAAATGAAATTGCGGCACCTTGTCGGTCAGCGTCCCGAGCTTAAATAACTCATGACCGACCGGCGGGGTTTCCTGAATCTTTGGAACCCTTTCGTCCATTCCTTCCACGCGCCGGCGAATCGTTTCGAGTATGCCTGAAAGATCGCGCCTCGCAGTGATCGCGTGTTTCACCCGCACCGGCTGGCTCTCGTCTTTCAACGATGGATATCGCAAATCGGCATAGCCGGATATCCTGGCGGCGATCTCGCGGAACACGGCGCTGGCCGACATCTCAAACCCGAACTCCACGCCCAGCGCTTTTGCGAGTTGCTCGGTAATCATCCAGTCAGGTTTTGACTGGTGAACCGGCTCGATCGATTTGCGGACTCGCTGCACAAATCCATCATTGTTCGTAAAGGTCCCATCAATTTCGGCGAATGAGGCTGCAGGAAAAACTACATCTGCATATGAAGTGGTTTCCGTCTCAAACAGTTCCTGCACGATCACGAAATCCAGTTTCGCGAGCGTCTCCTCATGGGCGCGAATTTGTTCGGGCAGCAGGCTTCCGGCGAGGTACAAAGCGCGAAGCCCGTCACCGGAATCGCTTAACAGTTCGTTCAGTGTTTTCGCGCCGTTCATCATGTCATGGGCGCCAACGCTGTTATTGAAAAGTGGCAGAGGATGCAGCAGCACGCGGCGGTCGTCCGCGGCAAACAGGTAAGGGAACTGCGCGACGCAGGCCCGTGCTTCCGCGCTCAGATCGCCGCCAAACATAAAAACCAAATCGCCCTGCGTCTCGCCGATAGTCTTGCGCACGGTGTCGAAGTCGCTCACCTCAACACCCAGCTTTTTTGTCGCCGGTGTATTGTTTGAATCAGCAAGCGCCAGCACTGCGGCGTCCTCAGCGCCGGGCGTAATGTGGACGAATTGCGAGGCTTGTTCGCGCAGGCGGATCGGGACACTGTTGATGATTACTAATTTGGCCCCGCCATTACGCACGGCCTGGCGAATTTGTTTGCCAGTGAGTGGCTGCAGCTCTTCCGGCTCGCCGCCAATTAATACGATCGTCTTCGCGTAACGAATATCGCGATGACTCGCCAGCGCTCCACCCAGGTTTTCAAAGAAGGATCTCAGACTAAACGCGTCGGCTACTGCGTAGTTCTGAGTGCTCAAGACTTCGGCCGCGAACTTCCAGAGGGAATAAATCGCTTCATTCGTCAGGCGGGGACTAGCGACAACAGCGGTCGAATTATTGCCGTTAGTTTCGCTAATCGCTTTCAGTTTCTCCGCCGCAAAGCGGATCGCTTCATCCCACGTGGATGGAATCAGTTTGCCGCCTTTCTGGTGGCGAATCAGCGGCGTGCGAATTCGCTTTTCGTGATTGACGAACGGGTGACCAAAGCGGCCTTTGATACAGAGAAACTCACCGTTTAGCCCATTGACGTAGCGATCGCGCGCCACGACGCGCATCAATTCGCCGCCGCGCGAGCCGAGGGACATCTGGCAGCCGTCGGAACAATACGTGCACGTCGAAATCGTCTGTTCCAATTCCCATGGTCGTGCCTGATGCCGATAGGTGCCGTCGAGCAAGGTCCCGGTGGGACAGACTTCGATGCAGTTGCCGCACTGGGAACAATTCAGCCAGCCGCCATAAGTACCGATAACTGTGTTGGCGCCCCGATCACCCGCTTCGATCGCTTCTTCGCCCATCCATTCATCGCAGACGCGGGTGCAACGCTTGCAGAGAATGCAGCGCTGCGGATCGTTTGCCACCATCGGCGAAAGATATTTTTCGGGCCGCGCATTTTTGTTTTCAATGAAGCGCTCTTCGAGGTTGCCCCAATCAAAAGTCAGCTCCTGCAACTCGCACTCGCCGCCGCGATCGCACACAGGGCAATCGAGCGGGTGATTCGCGAGCAGAAACTCGAGCATCGAACGCTGTGCCTTCTGAATCTCTTCACTCTGCGTCGTGACCGCCATGCCATCGGTGCAGATGATGGTGCAGGAGGTCTGCAGCTTCGGCATCTTCTCGATGCGCACCAGGCACATGCGACACGATGCCTGCAGAGCAAGGTCGGAGTAGTAACAGAACGATGGGATGTCGAACTGGTTCTCGCGGCAGACGTCGATCAGACGCGCACCTTTCGCGACCTGAAAGTCGCGCCCGTTGATGGTTACTCTAATCGATTCAGTACTCACTTGGTTTGTTTAGAGGCGGGCGGGCTACTGCCCGCCATCCTCCAGCCTCTCGAACGAAGCGGCGGGCCGTAGCCGGCCCCGAAACATCAAGGTCAAGCGTTTCCATTTCCTCTCAAATGCTTTTCGAAATCTTCCGGAAATCTCTTTACCGCCGATTGAATCGGCCAGGCCGCCGCATCGCCCAACGGGCAGAATGATTTGCCCTCAATGTTGTCACAGAGATCGAGTAACAACTTTGCGTCATCGGGCCGGCCGCCGCCGTTTTCAATGCGCTTAAAAATTTTCACGAGCCAATCGGTACCTTCGCGACAAGGTGTGCACCAACCGCAGGACTCATGTTTGTAGAACTCAGTTAAGTTCTTCGTCGATTCGAACACATCGACTGTTTCATCCATTACGATGAATCCGCCTGAGCCAACCATCGATCCGCCGGCAACCAGACCTTCATAGTCCATGCGCACATCTTTGCCGATAATTTGATCACCGCGCATGATGTAAACAGACGACCCTCCGGGAATCACGGCTTTCAATTGCTTTCCGTCTTTGATTCCGCCGCAGTCCTCCATGATGAACTTTTCCATGTCGTCATAGCCCATCGGCAATTCGTAAACGCCCGGACGATTGACATGGCCGGAGACCGACCAGAGTTTTGTGCCGCCACTCTTTTCGGTTCCTAATTTCTGATAAGCCGCGCCGCCCATCTTGATAATGTCCGGGACCGCGGTAAGCGTCTCGACGTTATTCACGACCGTGGGCGATGCATACAAACCCGACACGGCAGGGAAGGGAGGCTTCATCCGCGGGTGCCCGCGAAACCCTTCCAGCGAACTCAACAGGGCTGTTTCTTCGCCGCAGATGTACGCGCCGGCGCCGGTGTGCGTGTGAATCTCGCAGGAAAAATCAGTTCCCAGGATTTTGTTACCGAGAAATCCAGCCGCGCGCGCTTCGTCCAGCGCGATGTCCATAATGTCGATGAGATACTTGTATTCGCCGCGCGTGTAGATGTAGTTGTTTTTCGCGCCCAGAGCGTAGGCCGCGATCAGCATGCCTTCGATCAGCATATGGGGATCGCGTTCCATCAGGTAACGATCCTTGAAGGTTCCCGGCTCGGATTCGTCGGCGTTGCAAACTACATATTTTGGTTTGGGAGAGTCTTTGGGAACAAAGCTCCACTTCATTCCGGTCGGAAAGCCTGCTCCGCCGCGCCCGCGCAGGGCAGACTTCTTCACTTCGTTAATCACGTCATCGGGCGACATTGAATCAAGGACCTTCTTGATCGCCTCGTACCCGCCGTTACGGCGATAGACTTCCAGCGATCGCGAGTTCTCGAGATGAACTCGCCGGAGTTGAAATGGTTCACATCCGATGGCGCCGATGAACATGATCTTGTCAGTGGTCAGTGGTTAGTTGTCAGTTGTCTTCGTATTTTCCGACTAACAACTGACAACCAACTACTAACGCTTTCATAGCAACGATTCCAAAATCCGATCGACTTTCTCAGCCGTCAGGTTCTCGTGATAATCAAAGTTAATCTGAAACATGGGGGCGGAACCGCACGATCCCAGGCACTCAACTTCAGACAATGAAAACTTTCCGTCGGCGGTCGTTTCGCCAACTCTGATCCCCAGCTTTTGCGAACAATGCGCCGTAATCTTGTCGGCGCCGAGCAACTTACAAGAGAGCGTCTTGCAAACCTGAATGTGGTACCTGCCGATCGCTTCGGTGTGGATCATCGAATAAAAAGTGGCAACTTCCCAGATGTCGGTGACCCGCAACTGCAAACGGTTAGCCAGGTATTGGACGCCGGGGGCATCGAGATATCCGCGCTCGCGCTGCACGATGAACATCAGCGGCAGGATTGCGGATCGCCTGACTGGATACTTGGCGAGATGGCGATCCATTTCTGCTTCTACCTTCGCTGAGAAATGCGCCGGCGCCGGCATCTGCACCGGATGATTAGGCGGCTGAATTTTGACAAGCACTTCGCCCATCGAGAACCGTTTACCTCATCATTTAGACTCGGGCTATTGCCCAACTAAACAGGCGCAGCTCGCTGCTGAGGCCGCGCTTGTTATCTGTCGATCTCTCCGAGAACAATATCCAGCGATCCGATAATCGCGACGATGTCCGCGACCATCGCGCCGCGCGCCATGTGCGCCAGCGCCGAAAGATTCACAAAACTCGGGCCTCGAAAATGGACCCGCGCGGGCTTTGGGCCCCCAGTCGATTTTATGTAAACACCGAGTTCGCCTTTCGATGCTTCGATTGGTTGATAGACTTCCCCGGCGGGCACGTCGAAGCCTTCTGCAACGATCAGAAAGTGGTGAATCAAAGCATCCATGTGTCTCTTCATCGCCTCGCGATCCGGCAACACAACTTTGGGCGCGTCCGCTTTCACCGGGCCCGGTCGCAAACGCGACAACGCCTGCTGCACGATCTTGTGCGACTCGCTCATCTCGCGCATGCGGACGAGATAGCGAGCCCACACATCGCCACCGGTTTCCGTAACAATTTCAAAATCGTAAGTCTCGTATCCCGTGTAAGGGTTCGCGCGCCGGATGTCGAGGGCAACTCCACTGCCGCGGAGCGACGGCCCCGACAAACCCCAATCGATCGCATCCGCGGCCGAAATATATCCAACATTTTGCGTTCGTTTCTGAAATATTCTGTTGCCGCTCAGGAGTTTATGAAATTCAGCAAGCGCTTTCGGAAACTCCTCGAGAAACTGTTTGACGCGTCGCTCGAAACCAGCCGGCAGATCCATCATCAAGCCGCCAATGCGAAAGTAGGATGGCGTCAGCCGGCCGCCGGACGCGGCTTCGATCAAATTCAGAATTTTTTCCCGCTCGCGAAAGCAATAAAAGAAAACTGTCATTGCTCCGATGTCCAGCGCGTGAGTGCCGAGCCAGACCAGGTGCGAAGCAATGCGTTGCAGTTCACAAGTCAAAACCCGAACGATTTGCGCCCGCTCAGGTATTTCGATTTGCAGGAGCTTTTCAACTGCCATCACGTACGCGAGGTTGTTTCCCAGCGGATTGAGATAGTCCATGCGGTCAGTGATGACGATGCCCTGCTGATACTTGCGGTATTCGAACAGCTTCTCCATTCCGGTGTGGAGATAGCCGATGTCGGGCGTGCACCTGACCACCATCTCGCCGTCGAGCACCAGTTCGAGCCGCAGCACGCCATGAGTCGAAGGGTGCTGAGGGCCCATCGAGATCGTCATCTGCGTATCGAGCGGTTGATCGACAATCTCGAATTGCGGCGGAAGATTTGTGGTTGAAACGCTCATATCCTGGGTTCGGAGTACCGTCTTCAGGCAGTTTGGATTCCGCCTAAAGGCGGGACTCCAAACAACTATTCCAGGCTGTACGGCTCGTAACCTCGCAAAGGAAAGTCTTTTCTCAGCGCGTGCCCCTGCCAGTCATCGGGTAAAAGAATGCGTCGCAAATCCGGATGGCCTTCAAAAACTACCCCGAACAGATCGTAAGTTTCGCGTTCGTGCCAATTCGCCGTGCGCCAGACGCCGGTAACGCTGGGTACCCGGGCATCATCTTCGTTCACCAGCACCTTGAGCCTCAGCCGCCGATAGTTCCTGGTTGAAAACAAATGATAATTGACTTCGAAGCGCGGCTCTTCTTCGGGCCCGCGATCAAAACCGCAAAGATCGGCGAGGAAGTCGAACTCTATGCCCTCAGCGGTTTTAAGAAAGCTGCAAACGGCCACAATATGTTCGGGGGAGACAACGATGGTAGTTTCGCCGAGGGCCTCGATGGTTTGCTTCACCCATTCAGGATGTTCATGCTGCAACGCCGCCGCCAGGGGCGACGGCGCTGGGCCTTGTTCGCTGCTGATAGGTTTCTGTTCCGACATCTAAGAGTTCAATCCTGACTCAATCATCCAGGAAGACCGAGGGGCTATACCGTCCGGTGCTCAAAAAGTTCGGCGCTTCTCATGTCGCGATGCGATCGTGTAAGGGCGCGGCACTTCCGTTTCACTCTCGCGCAAGGTCGAACCATCGGTAACCGGCAAAGTCCCCGGCGTCAGAGAGTGACGCGCTTCGTCTTCCGGGATGTCACGGCGATCGCGCACAGATTCCTTCATTACTTTGTCCTGCAACATCATCACTGCATGAATCAACATCTCCGGCCGCGGCGGGCAACCGGGTATGTAAACATCAACCGGAACGATCTTGTCGACCCCCTGAACAATCGCGTAGTTATCAAACACGCCGCCCGACGTCGCGCAGGCGCCCATCGAGATCACCCACTTCGGTTCCGGCATCTGATCGTAAATGCGACGCAGAACTGGCGCCATTTTCCGCGCTACCCTGCCGGAGACGATCATGACGTCTGCCTGTCGTGGAGAGGCGCGAAACACTTCAGAGCCAAAGCGAGCCAGGTCATTTCGCCCGCTGGTCGCATTCATCATCTCAATCGCACAGCAAGCAAGCCCGAAGGTAGCCGGCCACAGCGAGGACTTGCGAGCCCAATTGATCAGGGAATCAAGTCGCGTTGTGAGTACTTCCGGAAGAGCTTCGCCGATGATGTTCTCGAGTCCCATTTTCTTTCCCGTTTCAAAGTTTAAAGTTTCAATTTCAACTTTAGTTCAAGCAGCCCTGGCGGAACTTGAAACCTCAGACCTGGCATTTGAAATTCTCTTTTCCAACAATCGTGCTTCGGCCTCAGCCTCGTGCCGTGCTCGTGCGCTCCAATCAAAGGCGCCCTTCTTGATTACATAAATAAGGCCGACCGCCAGCAGCGCGATGAATAACAACATTTCGAAGTAAATGAGATTACCCATCCCGTACGCCGGTCCGGAGAGCGTCTTAAACACCACCGCCCATGGCACCAGAAAGATAACCTCGATATCGAACAGGATGAAAAGCATTGCGATGAGATAAAACTTGACGGAAAAACGTTCCCGCGCCGAGCCAACCGGATCCTTGCCACACTCATAAGGCATCAATTTCGCCCGCGTGTGCTTTCGTTGGCCGACAAATTGTGAAAGCGTAATAAAAGTTACAGCGAAACCCGCCGCCACAATAAACATCAGCACCACCGGAAAATAGTCACCGAGACTAAAGCTCATGAACAGACCGCCTCACTCGCGTTGCCATCACACGTTGAAGAAGTTCGCTTGAGAATCATTGTACAAGCGAATCGTAGTGCAACCAATAGGGGGTGTCAAGGAAGTCGAAATTGTGAATGACACGAATTGGAAATATCGATTGACCCTCAAAAAAAGCCTGTGTTAACGTCACAAGAGACGTTTCTTTCGCAGTGAGCGAAAGTTGATTGACCTGTTGGAATAATTGCGGGCGCAAATGATCATCGGCTACAACACAGATGTCGAGCACGAAGGCGTTGTCTATCACGTGCAGACAGAGGACAAGGGCCTTGATACACCGATCGTTCTGTCATTGATCTATTCAGGGGGAGCCATCCTCGCGTCAAAACGCACGCCGTATGACGATTTGATTGCGAGCGGTTTTGATAATGCGAAACTCCTCGAGCGTTTGAACCGGCAGCACCGGGTAATTTGCGCCGCCATCCGCGCAGGAAGAATCGACGATCTCAGGAAATTAAGCGGGCGCGGGCCGGTCCGTGAAGCTGAGACAACAGATCAAGAAACTATTGACGAAACTACACTCGTTCCCGAAGACCATATCGAGAATCTCGAAGTGCCGCCGGTACTGCCGGACGCCGCGGCTGAGTTGGAAGCATTACCCAAGGGTTCGCCGGACACCGTCGCCACGCCGGAACCACGGCCGGCAACTGAGCGCGCTCCTTTCGATGAGCGTCCCACAGCCGCCGGCGACGTTCGACCTCGCGACGGATTGCGGATCGATCTTACCGGCGAATCGGGAGAATTTCGCAGTGGCGAAATGGTCGACCTTAAGATTGCGGTCGCGAATGTCGTGCAGGGAACCGAACGACCAGCGCCCTCAGTATCGGTTTCAATCAAGGTTTTGGGGACGAGTTTTCGTCCCATCATTCGATCAATGAAGACGGACGAGAACGGGATCGCGGCTATTTCAGGACAAATACCGGTGTTCACCTCGGGCCGCGCCGCAATTCTCATAAGAGCAACCGACGGAGGGTTGTCATCAGAGATCCGGCGGGTGATTCATCCCGGCGTCTAAGGCAAATTCTTGCGCATCTACGTTAACGGCGAGCAACACGACTTACCTGATAACCTATCGCTGGCGGAACTGCTCTCACGCCTCGAAATTCCATCAAATCGCGTTGCGATTGAATTGAATAAGACGGTTATCAGACGGCAGGAGTGGGACTTGACTCGCCTGCACGATGAGGATCGAGTTGAGATCGTTCATTTCGTAGGTGGTGGCGCCCGTGAATGATGTGGCGCCCTCATCTTGCGCGTGGCTCCAGGCCGGAGAACGCGTACGACTCCTGGACACTTCCGACCTGGGATCGTTTTTATTTTATCGGGCCGAGGTGTAAAGTCGTTATAGAAATACTGAGAAGGAATTTAGGGTATGTCTACTGCAGCACCAGCTTTGACCGATCGATTCGAGATTACCGGGCGCTCATTCAGATCGCGAATGATTATCGGCACAGGCAAGTATCGAACTTATGAAGAGATGAAATCCGCGCACAAATCGTCGGGCGCTGAGATAGTAACCGTGGCCGTACGACGCGTGCCGCTGGATCGAAGCAGCGAATCCTTTCTCGATCATCTTGATCCAACATTACAGATTTTGCCCAACACGGCCGGCTGTTACACCGCAGACGAAGCGGTGCGCACCGCGCATCTGGCGCGCGAGGCCCTGCAAACCGATTTGATCAAGCTCGAGGTAATTGGCGATCAAACGACACTTTTTCCCGACAATGAACAGACGTTGGAAGCGGCGCGAATCCTGGTCAAAGAGGACTTCGTTGTCCTGCCGTATTTCACGGACGATTTAATCGTGGCGAAAAAACTCCTGGATATTGGATGCGCGGCCGTGATGCCGCTCGCCGCTCCCATTGGATCGGGTCTGGGGATCCAGAATCCCACCAATCTCCGCATCATGCGCGAGCAACTTCCCAATGCTACGATCATTGTTGATGCCGGCGTCGGGATTGCCAGCGATGCCGCGATCGCGATGGAACTCGGCGCGGACGCCGTGCTGATGAATACCGCGATTGCTGAAGCGCGCGACCCGGAGAAGATGGCGACCGCGATGAAGTTGGCTATTGAAGGCGGCCGCCTTGCTTATCTCGCGGGAAGGATGCAGAAGCGACTCTACGCCAGCGCATCCAGCCCTCTTACTGGTGTCGTGCGTTAAGATTTCCCCCTGATTTTTTAATCAAGATTCGCTCGACCCGCTCTCGTCCATCCATGAACATGTCCTGAAAGGAGTCGACCGATGAGAATTCTGGGTAATAGGAGCTTGGGAATGCTCTTACTGGGCGTTTGGCTGATTTTGACCGGTTTGCTTCCGCTACTGAACGTGAAGCTTTCCGGCACTGCGGCAACCGGTTTGGCGGTACTTGCGATCATCGCGGGAGCATTAATCCTGCTCGGCCGGTAGCGTTCTGTTTCTTCCTGAAAGTACGAGGAGCGTCACGGACAAGGAGCTACGGCCGCGCCGGAGTTACGTGGCAGTGCGCTCGATGTATTAACGATCGTGACCGTAAAATCGGCAGCATTAGCATTCGTGTCGGAGCAACCGTGATTATTTCTTAGATCAACCTTCGTTGTGCTCAACGCTGCGGTAGCAGTCTCCTCTGCACAATTCGCCGAACCATAACCAAGCAGGTCAGCTATCGTTACTCCGGTCGGGCAACCGGATGTCGTCGTGGCGACTGTGTTTCCGAGAACTAATGCAGCTTTGCCATCTGTCGCTGACATGTTGATCCCGGTTTTTGTGATGTCGGCGGTGAATGTCTGGCCCACTGCGCCGCCGGTGCCGAGCTTAATCAGGAAGTATTGACCCGGCGCCAACACTCCAGTGGTTAGATCTACCTTGTTTACTGAACTAAAGTTGGCGGCGGCCGACGCGTATTGGACTGAGTAAGGCGTGATGGAAAAATCAACCTTTGTGGCGCCGCGGTTAAAGAGCTCAACGAAATCGTTTTGATACGCGGCCCCGCTGTTTCCGCCGCCACCATACACCTGGCTAATCACCAGATTCGGCAGGTCGTCGTTTTGAATTGTTCCTGTTCCCTGACCATCCAACACGCTCGCGCCGGAAACGTTCGTGACATTCACAAAGAAACTTTCATTCGGCTCGACCACGATGTCGCCGTTGATGGTTACATCGAAGCTGTAGGTTTGTTGTCCCGCTGGTATTGTTTGCGACGCCAGGCTGCGCGCGACGTAGTCGTTGTTAGCGACGGTTGCTGTGTTGTCCTGGGTGGCGAGATCAAAAGTGACGCCGCCGAGTGGAGCAGGCAATGAAAGACTGACCGTGAAAGTGAAGATGCTCGTGCCGCTGTTTCCTTCAGCCTGGATGACGTCATTAATACTGAGTACCGGACTGTCGTCGTTCTGAATCGTGCCCGTCCCCTGGGCGTCCAACACGCTTGCGCCCGAAGCGCTCGTGACATTAACCGAAAACGTTTCGTTTGGTTCGACGTTCAAGTCACCGTTGACCATGACGTCAAATCTATACGTCTGTTGCCCGGCCGGAATTGTCTGCCCCGTCAGTGATCTGGCGACATAATCGTTATCAGCAACAGTAGCTGTGCCGTCCTGCGTCGCGATGTCGAAAGTGACAGTTGCGGGCGCCGGAGCCGACAGGTTGACGGCGAAAGAGAATGTGGTCGTGCCGCCATTGCCTTCGTTATGGGCGACGTCATTGATCGAAAGGGAAGGCAAGTCATCATTCTTTATCGTTCCGGCTCCCTGGCCATCGGCCACGGTTGCGCCTGAAACGTTCGTGACATTGACTAAGAAAGTCTCGTCGGGTTCGAGCGCCGTATCGCCATTAACTGTCACATTAAAAGTGTAAGTTTGTTGGCCGGCGAGGATTCTTTCATTTGTGAGGCTCTTCGCGATGTAATCGTTGTTTGATACGGTTGCAGTGTTGTCTTGCGTGGTTATGTCGAACGTTACGTCTGATCCAGAGGCCGGTGAGGACAGACTGACTGTGAAAGTTGCCGTCACGGTTCCACCGTTCCCCTCCAGTACCATGACGTCATCAATCGTCAAACTCAGCGGCGTCCCGCCTGAGCAATTGTTTGCCGGGGCCGAGCTGTTGCGCGGGAATGGCGTTGAAACCAGAAAGTCCGGAGCGTTGTCGTTAGTGTCGATACAACCGCCTGATTTTCTGAAATCTGCCGTCGTATTAGCCGGCGCGGCGGCGTGAGTGGATCCTTCGAAGCAGTCGGCGGTGGTTCCATAGCCGACGAAGTCAACGACCCTGCTTGCCAGGGGACAACCGCTACCAGACAAGGCGTTGGTGTTACTGATTAACGCAATCTTGCCTGAGGCAGCAGCCAGGTTTGACGTTCCGACCGCGTCCGGCGTTGGCAACGCTGCGCCGATGGTGCCGCTCGATGCCTCCTGCACGAGAAAATATTTGCCGGGAGCGATTGTGCACGAACCGGAGGGGCAGAGCGGAGTTACAGACCAACTGGTGCCGGTGGCCGATGCCTGTTGCACGGACCAGCCGGCAACACTCACGGTCGATGATCCGCGATTAAAGATCTCGACAAAGTCATTTCGGAACGGCGCGCCACTGTTGCCGCCGCCGCCATAGACCTGGCTGATAACAACCTGGGGAGTCGGCGTGGGAGATGGCGAGGCAACAGTCAGTGTCGCCGGCGCCGATTGCACACCGCGAACCGTCGCCGTGATTTGGCTGCTTCCGGCGGCGACGCCGGTCGCAGTTCCAGCGCAATCGATCGTGGCCAACGAAGTATTGCCGGACTTCCAGGTGAACAACACCCCATTCATTTGCTGATTGTTAGAGTCGAACGCGCGTGCTGTAAACGTCTGCTGCTGTCCCTGAGTAATCGTGGCCGAGGAAGGAGATATATCGACGCGAGCAACCGGCGGTGATGGAACAAAGGGAGTCGAGTCAATGCGATTTCCGGGACTGAAACTGGTGGCCCCACTACCGCTCGCGCTTTGATGCAAAGTGAACGCGCCGTTTAGGTCCGGCGAGCGAGTGAGCGATTGGTTGGCATCGCCATCAAGGTCCGTGGACCCGCCATACTCAAAAAAGTTAATGACTGAGTTCGCGCTGTCTTTCAAAGTGATCACCGCGCCGCCGTTGATCAGCGAAAGTCCGCCACTCGAAGCTTTGACAATCTGCGCGCCGGCAAAGACTGGATTATTCGGATCCGGATTTCCTCCGCCGAATACCACGATCGCAGTGCCGGCGGGAAGAATTGTGCAACCCGCGAATACGTGGCGCGGTGTGCCATCCGCGGTGGTATTCGAATTCCGAACGAAGAGCTGATGACCACTGATGTCTATATCGTGAGGGGTTGAGTTCACCAGCTCAACGAATTCGTCCTGTGACGAATCGCGTACGCCGTCATGATTCGCATCACCTGTAATGCCGTCCGGCGGATCTGCCAGCACTTCGTTTATGACAATCTCGCGCGTGGGATCGCCGGTGAATGTGAGGGTGGCGCTGTTGCTTGCCCGCCCATCGCAGAGCAGAAAAACGCTGACTGTGCCCGCGCCGCGAAGATCTGAAGGCACGAGCACATGAACTTCGTCGAGACCGGGCATGTCTGGCGACGCCACCACCATTTCGGCAGTCAGGACGCGGCCGCCAAAGATAACTTGCGTTTGCGTGGCACTGCGCGCGCCCGTAGAAAAGATTGACAGGCGAAGATTGCCGTTCGTTGGGTCGAATGGCCCTCGCTGTAGGGTGTCGCTGTTCAGAATGACTCCTTCGCCCGTGCCGTCGCCGTTGAAGGTGAATATTCCGGGAGCGGCTCGGATTGCGGGTACTGTGCCTTGAGATGGAAAACCGTCGGCGTTCGTGACGAAGACTGTTGCTGTCCCGATTTCAGTCGCCGCGGGCACAAGAAAATTGACCTGTCCGGGCGAAACAAAAAAGATTTGTGCCGACCTTCCGTTAACCGTCACAATAGTGCCGGCGACATTTGTCGGAAAGGTTCCATCACCCTGGCGCTGCGATTGCTCGGTAGTGTTCGCAAGAGAGCCACCGCGCGCGACCACAATGCTGTCAGGCGCTACGGCTTTCGTCGACGAGGGTTCAGTGCCAAAGGACGCGCCGTTCAAAACAGTTAGTGTGCCGGACGAGGGTCGTGCTGGCGTCGTTGTGACATAGATCTCGGAGTCATTGGCCAGGCTGCTATCGGAAACTGCGCCGGAAAGTACTCGTGGAAAGTTGAACGCTACCATTGAACCGTCATCGTTGAGCGAGGAAACAACATCCGCCGTCGCGCCGGCTGGCGCATTGGTAATCTTTGAGAAGGTTCCGGACGGGATGTCGTAAAGATACAGTTCCACGCTGCCGTCAGAGTTTCCACCGATCACACTTCTGCGCGCGGCGAAAGCAATGCGTAATCCATCACCGCTGATTGTTGCGTGCAGCGGAACTTCGGTGACGCGCGAACCGAGCGAGGTAATCTGCCGGCTTGAGTTTCCGCCCCGACTGTCGAATAGAAACACTTGCGTTGTATTCGGGGCAGTTAGCTCTGAATAAACCACTCGCGCGCCGTCATCACTGATTGCTCGACCGTAGGTCAGCGCCAGAGAGGGCGCCTGGCTGGCGACAACCGTTGCCGCTCCGGAAGTGCGATCCTGAATCATCAGGTCGCGGTTAGCGCTGGGAGTAGCTCCGGCATCTCGTATGTATGCGACCTTCGTTCCGTTGCCGCTGATCTTCGAATCGCTGAACCCGACGATCGCCAAAGAATTGGTAAGCTGCGCGAAGGTCCGGGCAGTGGAGTCGTAAATGAAAATTTCCAGGTTTCCGTCTGCGTTTTGGTTTGTCAGGTCTCGGTTGGAGGAAAAGGCGATAAAACGTCCATCGTCTGAGATTGATGGTTGAAAGTTTCCGTTGATGATTCGATTCGAAATATCGCCGGGCGAGGTGTTCGTCACTTGTCGCAGCGTGGCGCCGTCAAAAAGAAAAATCTCTGAGTTACCGTCGTGATTCATCCCGACAGGATCGTCTTTTGAGGCAAAGGTGATTCGCGATCCATCCTGAGAAACAGCCGGCGCCGCCGCGCGCGTTCCTCCTATTTGGAAAAAAGCCGGCGGTTCGACCGCCACGTTGCAGCCGATCGCTCTAAACTGATTTGAGCCACCGGCGCCGGCAAGATCCTCCGTCGATTCGAAGGCAATGATTCTTCCGTCGCCGCTGATCGACGGATTGAGGTTAATTCCTTCTTCGGAGGTGTTGGTGATCCGTCGCAATCCGCCGGATTGGGTTCGAGCGCTGCGCCACCCGATCAACGTGAGCGCCGCCATGGCGAGCAAAATCAGAGCAAGGCGCTGAGAGCGAAGCAAGATTGGGAGTGCTCCTTAATTGATTCTCAGGCGGTGAACGCCTGAATGAGCGGCGTTCTTGTTCTAACGACGCAAAAAGCTGATTCTTGCGCCGGCGAATTCTACACAGTCGCCGGCAGAAGACAAGCATTTTGGAAGATTTCAGACGCAACTGGCTGAGGCTTATACTGCTTGTAAGCAATAGCAAAGTACGGACGTGCGGAGGATCGAGCCAATGAAGATTGTGATCAGCGGATCGCACGGTTTGGTTGGAAAGGCGCTAAGCAAAACGCTCGTCGGCGATTCGCATGAAGTATTTCAGTTAGTTCGCCAGAAAGCGCCGGCCGGCGCGCGCGACATCGAGTGGCACCCAAACGAAGGTGTAATCAACTCTGCAAGTCTTGAAAACTTCGACGCCGTCATTCATTTGGCTGGTGAAAATATAGCGGAAGGCCGCTGGACCGACGAAAAGAAGCGGCGCATTTATGATAGTCGCATCAAAGGCACGCAGTTGTTGAGTAATGCTTTAGCATCGCTTGCAAACAAACCCACTGTTCTTCTCAGCGCTTCGGCGACCGGCTTCTATGGTAGTCGTGGGGACGAGATTCTGGACGAGAGTGCTCAGACAGGATCGGGATTTCTCGCTAAGGTATGCCGCGATTGGGAGCAGGCAACCAAGGCGGCGGAAGAGGCCGGCATTCGCGTCGTTCAGCTGAGGTTCGGACCGATCCTGGCTCGCGAAGGCGGAATGCTCGACAAGATGTTGACGCCGTTCAAACTTGGGGTTGGCGGAAAGGTGGGCTCAGGAGAGCAATACATAAGTTGGGTCGCAATTGATGATGTTGTCGAAGCAATCAAACTGGCGCTCACCAGCGATTCATTGCGCGGCCCGCTGAACATCGTCTCTCCCAACCCGGTAAGGAATGAAGAATTCACGAAAGTGCTGGGACACGCTTTGAATCGCCCGACAGCGATGTCCATACCGGCGTTTGCCGCGCGGCTCGCGTTTGGTGAGATGGCGGATGAAATGTTGCTGGTTAGCCAGCGGGTCGTGCCGAAGAAGCTAAAAGAGGCGGGATTTGAATTTCTATACCCGGAGCTTGACGGCGCCTTTAGGAAATACATTTCCTGAGGTGGCGCGCACCTCACCTGACGACCAGCGCCAGGGCAAATCGAAATACTCCCGCGCCAATCAAAACCCAGAAAATGTTCGGACGCCAGCGCAAGAGAATCACCAGAATAATCAGAGCCATTGACCCGCCGATGATTGTGTGAATGCCGGCCCGCGCGACGCTCCACGCCGCCGCGGCGAGCAGACCCGTGACTGCGGGCGCGACGCCGCGCAGGAAAGCCTGCATTTGCCGGTTGGCGCGAAAGCGACGAAATGACGACCCGGCAGCGATTGTCATCACAAAGGAAGGCAGGAAGACGCACAGCGTCGAGAAAAGCGCGCCCAGAATTCCCGCCACGCGATAACCGACAAAAGTAGCCATAATTAAGACCGGGCCAGGCGTGATCTGTCCCAGGGCTGCGGCGTCGGCAAATTCCTGGTGCGTCAGCCAATGATGTGAACTAACCACTTCGTTTTCGATCTCCGGAATCATCACAAAGCCGCCGCCGAAAGTGACCGCACCGATGCGAAGAAAGATAAATGAGAGAGACAGGGCCAGACCAAACTTTGCAACCAGTGGCCAGGCAGGTAACAACAAAGCTTTGAAAGAAGTTTTGGATCCGGACTCGAATTCGTTTGCTGCCTCTTCGTCATCACTCTTCAGCGGCGCCACGCGCATTTCGCTCATCTGCTGCAGGCGCTTTTCGGCCAAAGCCTCGGTCAAATAGCCTCCATAGAACTTGTGAGGCTTTGGTCTCCGGAGTGTCAGCCGGCCGCGAATTCTTTGCTGCCGGCGCGAAGCAAAACCGCGAATTCGTTCCAGCCTGGGGTGCGGGCGTTCGGCGAACGACTCGATGCCGATCCCCACCAGGCCGGAAAGCAGAATTACTTCAATGACCGTGGCTTTCAGAAAGACGACCGAACCAAAAGCGAGCGCAATCAGTATCCGCTGCCAGGGTTTGCTCGAGGTGTATCGGCCCATCCTCCACGCCGTCACGGCAATCAGCGCGACCACCGCCGCATTGAATCCATGAAACAACTGCTCAGTGTTCGGCAGGGCGCGAAAGCGGTCGTAAAAAATCGCCAGCACGATCATCATGAGCATTGAGGGCAGAACAAAACCGGCGAGTGAGACAGAGGCGCCACGCCAACCACGCATTCTGAAGCCGATGTAAGTGACCGCGTTTCCGGCGCTGGTGCCCGGCAGGCTTTGCCCGAGGGCAAGTGCTTCGACGAAATCATGTTCGGTTATCCAGCGCCGCTCCTGAACGACGACATTGCGAATATGTGTAAGCACCGCCAGCCCGCCGCCGAATCCGGTTGTGCCAATTTTTAGAAATGAAAGGAAGAGACCGCCGAGGGTGGCTTTACGCGAAATGCGTTTCAGAGTTCGCTGGCCATAGCGTGCACGGGTCTTGATCTTGCGAACGCGCTGTCGCGCATGACTGGTAATGCGAATCTTTCGTTCGGGCACCGCTGCGTCCGAGTGTAACACAGCGAATTCGTGCTTAGGAGTTTTTTGGGAGTGGTGAACTAGTTCTGCGGCGCGATTTGATATTGCTCTAACTTGCCGTCTGGCATTTCATAAGTCCACGCGCGCAGGGTCTTCTGCGGAAACCTGACGATGTAGACCCGCTCTTTCATCCCGCCGCGGAGGCTCTGGCCGACTTGAACAAACTGCTGCGGCGTGCCGAGTGGTCCGAGACTGGACGCAAAATCCTTCAGCGCCGTTCGCTGAAATAAGCGTTTGCATCGTCAGTGAAGAGCGTCCGATCGATGCTGCCATGTTGGAGGCCATCAAAGACTTTCTTTGCCTGCTCCAGCTTTTGCGGCGTCGCCGGATCGTCAGTGGTGAAGAGAGGCGGCACGATGCCGCCGGCGATTGCGCCGGCAGCCCCGGCGGCGTCCTGATTAGTAAGGACCGCAACTGCGACCCGTTCGTCAGGAAATACAATATTCTGCGCCGTGAAACCTGACACCTCGCCGCCGTGCGACAGAGACCGGTGTCCGGATTGCATTCCTACGTCAACTCCGAGTCCATAATGGGTGGCCACGCCGCTCTTCAAGAGCGTGTCTGTTCCCATCTGGCTGTAGGAAGCCGGCTTCAGCACTTTTTGATCGATGATTGAAATGTCCCATTTTGCAAGGTCCTGTGCGGTCATCGCCAGCTCGCCGGCAGCAAATAGCCAGCCGCTGCCTTCTTTCGGCGCCGGCCTTAATGGGCCGAAGCCGTAACGCAGATAACCCACCGGGTCAGATTCGGTAAGCCTTTCCTGATCGATATTCGTGACGCTCTTCATCTGTAGCGGTAAGAAAACCTTCTCGCGCAGAAACTGAAGCAACGGGATGCGCGCGACTTTCTCAACAATCACGCCGGCGATGACATAGTTTGTGTTGCTGTACTGCCATTTTGTTCCCGGTTCGAAGTCGAGCGGCTTACGCGCCCACGTGTCCAGGATTTTTTGCGCCGTCACGGGTTCGAGCATCATCGGCATCACGTAGTCCTGCGGCCAATAGTCCTGATAACCGGAGGTGTGCGAGAGTAACTGGCGAACTGTTACTTCATTTGCCCGCGTGAGGTTCGGAATGAACTTGCCGACTTTGTCGTCAAGCGAAAGCTTTCCCTGTTCCTGCAGGAGGAGAATCGCGGCCGCCGTGAATTGTTTGCTGATCGAGCCGATGCTGTAACGCATCTCTGACGCGGCAGGTGTCTTTGGTTCCAGGTGCGCGTCGCCATATGCTTTGACATAGACGACTTGTCCATCTTTGACGATGGCCAGAGAGGCGCTCGGGACGCCGGTTGTGGCCAGCGAGTCGGCCGCGAGTTTATCGATCTTTTCAGTCAGATCAGGAGAAAGATGTGTTTGAGCATTCGCGGTAAGAGCTGCAATAGCAGAAATTGTAATGATACCAACGCAGGCAAATGAAAAACGAAATTTGTGCACGAAAGTCTCCTCATGAAACTCAGCCTGGGTATTACATTGTGGTGATTATATAGCCGTGTTAGATGAGCGCAATGAACTCTTCGACCGTAAGACCGGCTTGTCGAATGATTGCACGCAAGGTTCCGCGATCCAGTTCTTTGTGATTCGGAATTGTGGTTTGGGCAGGAGGTGCTTTGCGTACGAGTGTGATATGGCTGCCGCGTTGGCGATAAACCAGGAAGCCAACTTTGCCAAGCGCCTTGACGCATTCAGCGCCAGAGACGACGGGCAACTTGCTCATGCGGCAACCTCGACGATTTCGACTCGATCGTCGGGGACGGGCTCGCCTCGTTCGCGCAGAGCTTCTTCATGGAGAGAGATTGCTTCGCGCACATTTGCCAAGGCCTCTTCACGCGACTTACCCTGACTCACACAGCCGGGAAGACTCGGCACCTCCGCTACCACGTAGCCATCTTCGCCCGGATATAAGAGAACTCGTCTGGTCATGATTTCAAGTTTAGCACGTCGACGCCTCTATCTATTCAACACCGGCAGCACGATCCGCGACGGATTCGCCGCCGAGTGATAGACGCGCTCGGTTGCTTTTTGAAAGTCAGAATCAGTGCCCACCTTGTAGTTGGGCAGGTACTTTTGCGGATTGCGCGCGACCAGCGGAAACCAGGTGCTCTGAATCTGCACCATGATGCGGTGGCCTTTCTTGAATGTGTGGACGATTCCAGGCATCACGTAAGAAATTTTCGTCGGCACGTTCGGCCGCAGCGGTACGGGCTTCTCAAAGCTGATGCGGAAGCGCGCCGGGAATGGTTCACCACGCAGAAGCATTTCATAGCCACCAGGAGTGGTAACGCAGGCCGCGGAATTTTCCGGCGGCCGCACGCCTGCGGGCAGCCGGAAGTCGTCCGGAAACACGTCGATGAGTTTCACGACAAAGTCTGAATCGGTGCCGCTCGATGAGATGAAGAGCTCAGGCTTGATGCTGCCGGCGACGGTTAGATCGGCGGTTAGCGGATCGGTTTGATAAACGAGTACGTCCGGGCGCCTGCCGGCGAAACGCTGATCCTCGGTCATGAAATCGCGGGGATACCTGATAGTCTCGGTGCCCATCTTTTCCGTGTAGGGAACTGGATTCCAGGGATCGCTGACGTATTCATCATACGGAGCGGCCCCAGGAGACCGTTTGAGCGGGTTTCTCGGTTCGGCAAACGAGAGTCCCCCGCCGCCTTCCAGATAAAGCGGCGTCGGCGTTGCCAGAGCCGGGTCCCAGCCTGCAAAACTCACCCACTGGTCCGCGCCGGTATCAAACACATTAACTTCCTTGATCTGGGAAATGTCGCCTTTATCCTTCAAAAAATGGTTAAAGAAAGGCAGCTCGAAGTGTTCGCGATAATAGACGCCGGTCTTGGCCCCAAAGTAAGCTGTGCCGAGCCAGTCGCCATCGGTGCGCGCCCAGCACCCATGGCACCACGGACCCACAACTAACACGTTGTAGATTCCCGGGTTCTGCTTCTCAATGCTTTGATAAGTTCCCAGCGCGCCAAATAGATCTTCATTGTCGTACCAGCCTCCGACCGTCATCACTGCCGCGTGGATGTTTTTCAGGTTGGGAAAAACATTTCGATCCTTCCAAAATCGATCGTAATTCGGATGGGCCATCATTTCATCCCAGAACTTAATGCGTACTCCGAGCTGCTTTTCATATGCATCGCCGGAGTTCTTCAGCCCTCCCATCTGCAGATAGAATTTGTAGCCGTCCTGGGTGCCGTAATCGAACTGCTTCAGTAGATCGTCGTTGGGAACAGGCTTCGGGCGAGGTTGGCCGAAACGCGTAAAGAACGAAAAGTTCTGGGCCAGAAAGAAAGCGCCGTTGTGATGGTTATCATCGCCGTGAAACCAATCAGACACGGGCGCCTGCGGCGAGATCGCTTTGATTGCCGGGTGACCATCGATCCCGGCCATCGAGGTATAAAAACCCGGATAAGAAATACCGTAAACCCCCACGCGGCCGTTATTATTCGGGACGTTCCTGACTAACCACTCAACCGTGTCATAGGTGTCGGTGGTTTCATCGACCTGGTTTCCCGTCTTATTGGGAATGTAGGGCCGAACATCTTCGTAGACACCTTCGCTCATGTACCGCCCGCGCACGTCTTGATAAACAAAAATGTACCCTTCGCGGGCGAACAATTCGTCCGGACCGAGCGACGTTTTGTATTTGTCCAGCCCGTATGGGCCAACGGTGTAAGGCGTGCGGTCAAACATGATCGGATACTTCTGCTTCTTGTCCTTTGGCTCGTAGATGCACGCGAAGAGTTTCACACCGTCGCGCATCGGAATCATGACTTCGCTCTTGGTGTAATGGCTTTTGATATAGTCAGCGAGCTCTTTTTCCTGTGGCGAGAGTTGGAAGGGGCCCTGGGCAAAGGAGTTAAGAGCAAACAAAACCACCAGCAAAGCTGAAGGCATTAGATCGAACAGACGCGTTGGTTTCATGCTGTACTCCTGCGCAAATGCCGTAAGAATAGATTTTGCGGGAATAGTAAATCGGGAAGCAGGAATTGTGAAGAGGAGAAAGTGGTCGAAGCGTGGATGACTCAAGCAGGCGGCACGCCGGTTGCTTCAACTGTATCAAGAGCGCTGAAAACTTCCAGCGCATACTTTACATTTCCGAATGGCGCTGAGACTTGGACTCCCTGAATCAGTTCACGTACCTCGATGAGCGATTCGCGCGCAATCTTGAGACCTTCGTCGCGTCCCGCTTCCTTGCTGAGTGCTGAGGCCGCGCGCATGCGATCCATAATTTCGGGGGTGACCTGCACCCCAGGCACTTCGTTGTGCAGAAACTCCGCATTGCGGAACGAAACCAGCGGCCAGATGCCGGCGATAATTGGAATCCGGCAGTGTTCGATTCGTTTGAGAAAGTCGCTCAGTTGTTGGGTGTCGAATACGGGTTGAGTGATGGCGTATTCGGCGCCGGCCTCAATTTTCCATTCGAAGCGCCTCAGCTCCTCATTCATGTTGACCGCGCCGGGATTCACACCGACGCCAATAGAAAACGCAGTCGGCTCGCCAATTGGATTGTTTCCGATGTCCAAACCGTGGTTCAGTTTGTTCACCATGTTCGTCAACCCGATCGCGTCAATGTCGAATACCGCCGTGGCATCGGGATAGGGTCCCATCTTTGGCGGGTCGCCGGTGATCAAGAGCAGGTTGCGCAGACCCATCGCCGCCGCGCCCAGAAGATCGGACATCATTCCGAGCAGATTACGATCGCGACAGCAGTAGTGCAGAACTGCTTCCATCCCTACCTCGCGTTGGACCATTAGCGCAGTTGCCATCGCTCCCATACGTGTCTGCGCGCGCGGACCATCGGGAATGTTCACGCCATCAACGCCGGCATCCTTGAGCAACCTGATTGCGTCGAGCGTCTTCCAGGGATTGCAGCCTTTTGGTGGCAGAACTTCGACGGTGGTGACGAATTCGCCTTTCGCGATCTTGCGAGCCCAGTTCGATCGCTCCTCGGCGGGCACCACCGTAACGTCGGGAGGCTTTAACTCGCTGATGTTTACTCTCGCAGTGCCCGGGACCGCAACCTGCTGAATTCGCGGACTGAACTGCCGCAGCGCATCAGCAATCATCTTGATGTGGGAAGGTGTGGTGCCGCAGCAACCGCCGACGAATTTTGCCCCGGCCTGGATGATTCGCCTCGAGTACTCAGCCATGTATTCCGGCGAGCACATGTAAATCTGCCGGCCTCCGACATCGCGCGGCAATCCGGCGTTTGGTTGCGCGGAAAGCCTTCGATCTGTCAGCGCGCGCATCTTCTCGATCGCGTTCAGCACGATCGCCGGGCCGACTCCGCAATTCAATCCGATAACATCGGCTCCCCATTCGGCGATCTGGGTTGTAAAGACTTCGGGGGTGGCGCCGAACGAGGTATTGCCATCCATCTGGATTGTTACCTGGGCGATGATTGGCAGGTCGCACAATTCGCGCACGGCCCTGATGGCCTGCTGCAGTTCCGAAATATCGGAGAAGGTCTCAAGCACAAAAAGATCTACGCCGCCCTCGAGCAGGGCGGAAATCTGAGCACTGAAGATCTGCTTGGCTTCGTCGAACGACGTTGGACCGTACGGCTCGATTCGTAAGCCGAGCGGGCCGACGGCGCCAGCGACCAACACTCTTTTGCCGGCTGCTTCGCGAGCTATTCGAGCAGCATTGACATTAATTTCGCGCAGGCTTGCTTCCAGGCCGTAAGGTTGCAGTTTGTTCAGGTTCGCGCCGAAAGTGTTGGTTTCGATGATGTCGGCGCCTGCGCGCACATATTCCGCGTGAACCTCGCGCACCAGATCCGCAGCCACCAGGTTTAACTCGTCGTAAGAGCGGTTGATATAGATGCCCTTGGAATAGAGCATCGTGCCCATCGCTCCATCAAAGATGTAAGCGCGGTCGGAGTCGATTAGGTCGCGGAAGCTCGGCATCGTTAATTTTTGATTTTTGAATTTTGATTTGCGATTTCTGGCGAGCGGCGAGCGAGTTTCCGACCACGAGAAGCGAACAATCAAAAATCAAAAATCTGAAATCTTAAATCCAAAATAAAACGTCCCGCGCTAAACAACGCGGGACTTCAAATCGTCTGAAGTTTTTCGGGTTCGTTCTTTGGAACTCGCCGAGCTGTTTAGCTGTTTGTTTTGCGTGGCCGCAAGTCGCCTTAACTCACCACGTTTTCAACAGAGGTTATACGCCGCCGGTAGCAACAGTGTCAAGCCTTTGGAATGCGGGATAGTCGGGTAATTGTGCAACACACACTTACCCCAGTATCGAATGCGGTGGCAAGAGGAGCGCGACACCGCTTTAGGTTGACCTGCCACAACAGCTCGGGCCAAACCGCCGTCGCCGCTTCGCTCTGCCGGCGCTCTTGTTTTGGAGTCCCGCCTTTAGGCGGTCGTGGAGCGATCGAGGGTTCCGCCTGAAGGCGGGACTCCAAACGACGCCCGGCGCTCGCTTCATCTCGCCTCAGCACTTGAAGGACAATCCCTTGACACCGTAGCTTCCTTCTGGCTGAATGCTCGCAACTCTCCGAGCAATTAGGTTTAAGGCTTTTTCGCTCTCTCGAATTCTCGAATAAGGACTCTGGCTAATGAGCACACCGATCGATGGAACCGCCGCGGCTACCTTGAATGCGAATGACCACGGCTTCTTTGGTCATCCGCGAGGCCTGTCCACACTCTTTTTCACCGAAATGTGGGAGCGGTTCAGCTATTACGGCATGCGCGCGATTCTGACGCTTTACATGACGAAGACCCTGGCGGAAGGTGGCCTCGGATTCGACGAAAAGTATGCTGCGTTAATCTACGCGACCTATGTTTCCTCGGTTTGGTATCTGCCATTGATCGGCGGGTGGTTAGCCGACAAGGTATTCGGCGCGCGCCGGGCGGTGTTGATTGGGGGAATCATCATCGCATGTGGTCACTATTCCATGGCGATTAATACGCACTTCAATTTTTACGCAGGTCTGATTTTGATCGCTTCAGGTACTGGACTGTTAAAGCCGAACATCAGCGCCATGGTAGGACAACTCTATTCGCAGGCTGACAAGCGACGTGACGCCGGTTTTTCGATTTTCTACATGGGTATTAACCTTGGCGCGTTCCTCTCGCCGATCGTCGTCGGCTTTCTGGCGCAAGCCCAATGGTTCAGAAATTTCATCACCTCGCTCGGATTTGATCCCAACAGTGCCTGGCATTGGGGTTTCGGTGCGGCGGGAGTGGGAATGACTCTCGGTCTTATACAATACGTGGTCGGCAGAAATCGATTGAGTGCCGTCGGTGTCAAGCCCGAAAAGCAGCAACATCCGACGATGGGACAAGGGCAGGCCAGTTTTGACTTCGTTACCCTGGGCTTGGCGATCCTGGGCGGCATCGTGGGCACGGCCATCGGGTTTTATTTTGGCGACGCTGGTTTGATCTCAGCATTGTTTCCCTGCGTCGTCGGGTTTTTTACAGGGTATCTGGTTGGCACTACCAGACTGCTGACAGGCGATGAGCTGAAGCGTGTGCTCGTAATCTTCATTCTTTTTGTTTTTTCGATCTTGTTTTGGATGACATACGAACAAGCCGGCTCGAGCCTGACGCTGTTCGCTGATCGGATGACAAATACAACCGTCTTCGGATGGCAATACCCGTCGAGTTGGTTTCAATCAGTCCCGGCGATTTTCGTAATTATCTTTGCGCCAATCTTCGCGGCGCTCTGGCAGAAACTGGGCGATCGCCAGCCGTCCAGTCCGGGCAAGTTTATTTACGGATTGCTCTTCGCGGGACTCGCGTTTGTGGTCGTGACTATCGCTTCGATGTTGGGCGCAACTGGACGCGTCAGCCCGCTGTGGCTGGTCGCTGTCTATTTGATACAGACGTTTGGTGAGCTTTGTCTGAGTCCGGTTGGGCTGAGCACGGTCACTAAGCTTTCGCCCGGCCGCATGGTTGGCCTGATGATGGGTGTCTGGTTTCTCTCGATATCCATTGGAAGCTATATTGCTGGACTAACCACCCGACTGTTCGAGGGAAATGATAATGCGGTGCTTACCCGGGGGTTCGCTACCTTCGCAGGTCTCACGCTCTTGGCGACTCTTGTGTTGGCCGTCTTGACACCCTTCATCAAGAAGCTGATACCGCGCGAGGCGACCTAACCGATCAGAGCACTAGTTTGAACAGGAGACTGACGTGCGAGATCGAATGAAATCGTGGGATTGGCGGCACGGCCGCAATTAGAGCGCCCAACCGGTACCCGGCCATAAAGAATATAGGAGACCTTGAACCTTGAAGATTAGGCAATCACTGTTGGTTTCTCTGGTTCTGGCATTGCTTTCTCTGCCAGCTATTGCTCAGAACAAACTTCTGACCATCGACGATATCTTCGATCCGTCTCCCACGAAGCGCGTTAATTTCAGCGGCAATCCATTCAACCCGCGTTGGTTGAAAGACGGCGCGCATTACATCGTCGTCAGCAAAGACCGAAATGCATTTCCCAGATTGCTGAAAATAGAGGCGATCAGCGGAAAGTCGGAACCGCTTTACGATGCCGCAAAGATGGAAGCGGCATTTGCATCGCTGCCGGGCCTCAACAAAGAAGAAGCTCATCGTTTGGCGAACCAAACCTCGTATCAATTCAATCCCGCCGAGACCGCGGTGCTGATTAATTCCGCAAACGATCTCTTCTACTACGAATTCGGCAGCGACCGCGCGATTCGTTTGACGAGCAACCCGGACGAAGAAGTTGGCGAAGGCTTCAGCCCCGATGGCCGGATGGTAAGTTTTATTCGTGGCAACAATCTCTACGTTGAAGACCTCAGCATGCAGCGGCGCGAGCGCGCGCTGACTCGCGATGGGGACGCAAAGATTCTCAACGGCCGACTTGATTGGGTTTATCAGGAAGAGCTTTACGGGCGCGGCAACTTTGGCGCCTACTGGTGGAGCCCTGATTCGACAAAGATCGCATTTCTTCAACTCGACGAACATCCCGTGCCCGCATATCCGGTCGTCGATCAGATTCCGCTCGATCAAAATGTTGAGATGACGCAGTACCCGAAGGCCGGCGATCCGAACCCGATCGTCAAGTTGGGCATAGTCAATGCGGCCGGCGGTGATGTTCGTTGGGTCGATAATTACAAGTATCCGGCAGAAGACCTGCTGATCGTGCGCGTAGGCTGGTTCCCGGACAACAAAAAGGTCTGGTATGTGGCCCAGAATCGCGAGCAGACTTTTCTCGATTTCAACTCAGCAAATCCTGACGATGGAGAGTCGGCAAACGTATTTCGCGAGAGCACCAAAGCCTGGATTGGGATCAATGACGACCCGGTCCGCTGGTTGAAAGACGGATCATTTCTTTGGCTCAGCGATCGCAGCGGGTGGACGCATCTCTATCACTATGGCGCCGGCGGAAATCTGATTAAACAAGTGACGAAGGGCGAATGGGACGTACGTTCGCTTGACGGAATCGATCAGGAAAAGGGAACAGTCTTTTTCAGCAGCAGCGAGCACAGCTTCATCGGCAATCAGGAATATGCGATCAGAGTCGACGGGACGGGCATGACGCGGATCACTACGACCGAAGGAAATCACCGGGCGTCCTTTAGCTCGAGCGGTTCGCACTTTATCGATTCGTGGAATGACGTCAATACTCCTACGCAGGTTCGCCTTTACGACTCGAGCGGAAAACTTGTCCGGGCAATCGACGAAAATAAAGTCGATGTCCTGGGGCAATACAAACTCGGCAAGGTTGAATTCCTTCAGGTGAAGACGCGTGACGGCGTCAACATGGAAGCGATGATGATCAAACCGCCTGACTTTGATCCATCGAAGAAATATCCGGTCTGGTCGTACACGTACAGCGGCCCTCAGGCGCCGCAGGTGCGGAATGCATGGGGAAACCAGCGTTACTTTTGGCATCAGTTGCTCGCTCAGAAGGGCTACATCATTTGGATCTGCGACAATCGCACGGCCGCCGATAAAGGCGCGAACTCCGCGTGGCCGCTCTACAAGAATTTCGGCGAGCTGGAACTTCGAGATCTGGAAGATGGGTTTGCCTGGTTGAAGAGTCAGCCTTATGTTGATGCTTCACGGATCGGGCTTTGGGGTTGGAGCTACGGCGGATTTATGACGAGCTATGCGCTCACGCACAGCCAGACATTCAAAGTCGGGATCGCCGGGGGCACAGTCTCGGACTGGCGAAACTATGACTCGATCTACACTGAGCGTTACATGCTGACCCCGCAACACAATCCCGAAGGTTACCGCAAGAGCTCTCCCGTTAATTTCGCGAAGGATCTGCATGGAAAGCTGCTTCTGATTCACGGCGCGATTGATGATAACGTGCACACGGCAAACACAATTCAATTTCTGTATGAGCTGCAGAAGGCGGGGAAGCAGGTGCAGTTGATGGTTTATCCAAAGTCGCGTCACGGAGTCACTGATCCCGTCCTGATTAGGCACTGGTATCAAATGATGACGGATTTTGTTTTGGGGAATCTGTGAATTCCCGCTGATGTAGCTGCCGAGGATCACCTGCGGAGCTCATACGATATCTTCTCATTCACACCCGGCTTCAGCCGGGTGACTGTCGTAGGAAAGAAAATATAACGAACCGTTTTAACGGTTTGCCTCATCGCGCCACTGCAAACCGTATCGCTTGACGAAGAGTTCGTACTCATCGGCAAAAGTTCGCTTCCGGTGATGGTCCTCCTGGTTGGAGATGTATTTGCAGACTCGGTCCAAGTCTGAATGTGAGACCGAGAAAGCTCCGTAGCCACGTCCCCAGGCGAATCTGCCTTTGATCAGACGGTTGTGATTGATCCAGTGTGAAGAACCGCCCTTAAGCAATTGCACGACCTGTTCAATATTTAGATTTGTAGGCAGATCTATTAGAGCATGAGTGTGATCCGCATTGAGGTAGTTCATTTTCATGTAAATGCCTTTTTCGCATGAATACTCCGTGAGATTTGTCGAAGCTTTCGCAGCGGCACGACGATCCAACATCGGCTCGCGTCTAAGCGTTTCCCAGATCATATGAAGCCAACAGCGGGAATAAGAATGGGTTGACATGTGGGCTGTCTCCTTTTGGGTGGAGAGTTTTACTCTGTTGTCGTCTTGAAGACAAGGAAAACCGTTGAAACGGTTGCATGCAAGTTTTATTGCATGGTTGGTCGCCCGGCTGAAGCCGGGTGAGAATGAAAAATTGAGAAAAATAAGTCATCGCCGCTTCCACTTCAGTTGTGAAGTTTTTAGCGCATGCGAGATCGAGCGCAAGGGAAACCATGTTTGGTCACCGCTTGAAAGTACGTGAGAATGAAAATGGGTCAAGCAAAAATCATCTCTTCTGACACCTCGGGCACCAGTAAGTTGATCTCCCGCCATGCGTCACTCGGCGTATGCGTGCGCCGCAATTAACGCACGGCTCTCCTTCGCGATCGTAAACCTGCCAGAAGTTTTCAAAGGCCGCGCCATATGAAAAGCCCTCTTCAAGATTGATCTGTCCTTTGATATGCATTACCGCGAAGCTCAGGACGTCACGAATGGCGGCGTGAAGGCGCGCCGTTCTTTTCGCCGACAAGGTGGTGGCGACCGCGAACGGGCTGATCCGCGCGCGAAATAAAGCTTCCGCCGCGTAGATGTTTCCCAGACCGAGCACCTTGGTTTGATCCAGCATCAAGGTCTTCAATGTTCGGCGTGATCTCGAAAGCGTCTGGATCAAGTAGGCCAAACTGAATTCGTCTCCGAATGGTTCAGGCGCGAGTTCGCGAATGCCTTTTGTTTGCCTTAAGCGAGAGGCTGACACGAGTTTCATCACGCCGAATTTTCGTTGATCTCGAAAGACCAGGCGCATGTGATTGTCCAGATAGAAAATTGCGTGGGCATGTTTGGGCAGGCGATCTTCAGGGTCCAGGTAAAGAAACTTTCCGGTCATGCGCAGATGCACGGCGAGAATCAAAAGATTAGTGCGTTGTGCGGGCGAGATGCCCGCGCTCCCGGTCTCAGAAGGCCCAGCTTTGCGGACGACCCCGTCGGGCCCAAGCTCGATCAGAATATATTTGCCACGCCGCGAGACGCCGGCAATTCGCAATCCTTTAATTCTTCGGTTGAAAGACGAGGGCTGCGTGGGAGCAATCAATTTCTTCAGTTTGATTTCGCTGGCGATGATTCGCCGGCCAACAATCGAGCGGCGCAAGGCGCGCACGACGTGCTCGACTTCGGGAAGCTCCGGCATGTGAGGAAGTTTGGATTCAGACCGGATTCAAAGTCAAAAAGACGTGAGGTCCTCGAGATTAATGGGGCTTTGATCCGATTATCGCCTCAACCTCAGATTGAATCTTTTCAACCAGGCCGGTCTGACGCGCCTCAATGTTTAGTCGCAGCAAAGGCTCAGTGTTCGAAGGCCGAATATTAAAGCGCCACTCCCCTGTTTCGAGGGAATAACCGTCCGTGAAATCTTCCTTGCCTTCCTTGCTGAAGCGGTCTTTGACGTTGGCGATAGTTTTCTGCGCATCCTCGACTCGATAGTTCAACTCCCCAGACATGTAGTGGCCTTCCATGTACGGCTTCATCACTTCGGAAAACGATTTACCGGTTCGTGAAAGGTGTTCGAGGGCCAGAAGGAAGGGAATCATTCCATTGTCGGCATAGAAGTTTTCCCGGAAGTAGTAGTGCGCGCTCATCTCGCCTGCGAAGATCGCATTTTCCTTTCGCATCCGGTCCTTGATGAACGCATGACCGCTCTTGGAAACGATCGGCTGCGCGCCATGTTGCTCGCAGACTTTTATAGTCGGCCAGATCACGCGCGGATCGAAAATGATTTTGTTGTCGCCGCCATGTTTGGTCAGCAACACGTCAGCAAGCAATGCGGTAATGTATGCGCCGGAAATGAAGTCACCCTTCTCATCCAGAAACATGCAGCGATCGGCGTCAGCATCCCAGATCGCAGCTAAGTCCACCCTGGATTGCCTGGTCAAACTTTCGGTCTCAGCCCGATTTCCCGGCAGCATTGGGTCGGGAGTGCCTTTAGGAAACGTTCCGTCGGGTTCGAAATTAAGCGTAATGAGGTTGATTCCCAGTCGCTCGGCAATCAGCAGCACGCCGCGATAAACGTAGCCAAAGTTTGCATTGGCGATTACCTTAAATGGCTTGATCGTTTCCTGATCGATGAAACTCAGAACATGATCGATGTAGCCATGAAGGACGTCTTTCTCTTCCAGCCGGCCTTTCGTGTTCGACGTGACCTCCTTGTCCTTCTCGGCTTTCAATACGTCACGAATATCGAACAGGCCGGTGTCGGACGAGAGGGCCGCCGCTTTTTCGCGGACGATCTTGGCGCCGTTGTACTGTTTGGGATTGTGCGAGGCGGAAACGACAACCCCGCCAGAATACTCGTCCGAAGAGCCGACAGCGTAATACAGCATGTCGGTCGTGATGCCGCCGATGTCGACGACATTAACGCCGGCATCGAGAAATCCATTCGTCAAAGCCTCTTTCAATTGCGGCGACGACGCGCGCGCGTCCATCCCGACGACCATCGTCCTGGGATGAAATAGATAGGTGTAGGCTTTGGCAATTCGATAGTACGCTCCTTCATCCAGGTCAGTTGGGTAGACGCCCCGGATGTCATATGCCCGAAAGCTATTCCAGTTCATGAGTTCAAATCCTTCTCTAGTTCGGAGTACCAGCTTCAGCCGGAATGCTTTTCATTCGACCTCGCCGGCTAAAGCCGGGACTGCAAAACACATGCGTCTTTAGTTTGGAGTACCGGCTTCAGCCGGAATGCTTTTCATTTGACCTAACCGGCTAAAGCCGGGACTGCCACATGCGTCTTTAGTTTGGAATACCGGCTTCAGCCCGAACGCTTTTCATTCGACCTAACCGGCTAAAGCCGGGACGCCAAAACACTCTAGTCACGCGCAGGTCTTTGTGTAGTCGGTCAGCGAAGTTTTATCGCCCAGGACCGCACCCGGACCGACGACGGCGGATCGGCCGATGTGACAGCCACGGCCGACGATTGCGCGGTCAATTTGCGCCAGCGTCCCCACGCGCGTGTGGGCCCAAACCACGGAATGCTCGATGCGCGCACGCTCCTCGACATAACACCCGGGGCCCAATACGGATTCGATAATTTGCGCGCCGGGTTTGATCGTACAATCGTCACCGATCATCGACAGCTCATCAATCTCGGCGTGCGTGGCAGAATCAAAGTTTCCGCGCCGGTTCTTTATGTGGATCCGCGAGACGCGGTTCGCCAAAAGGTCCTGATGCGTTTGTAAATACCGGGCCGGCGTCCCGATATCCATCCAATAGGTTCGTTGGGGAATATGCGCAAAGAAGGATTCGCCTTTTTCCAGGAGCTTCGGGAACAAACCATACTCGAACGAATGGTTTTCACCTTTGGGGATTAGATCGAGAACGGCGGGCTCCAGGACGTAGCTACCGGCGTTAATGTTCTTGCAGGTTGTTTCTTCGGGTTTTGGCTTCTCGAGGAAGCGTCGCACGCGACCATCGGATTCAGTCTCGACGACTCCGTAAGCGCTCGCGTCTTCCACGGGTGTCAACACGATCGTGGCGATCGCCTTTCTTTCTTTGTGCTGGCGAATTACGGTTTTGAGATCGAGATCGGTCAGGATATCCCCGTTGAGAACCACCGTCGGCTCGCGAATCAAATCCTCGGCAAACTTGTAGGCGCCGGCAGTGCCCATTGGTTGTGGTTCGACCGTGTATTTCAGTTTCACGCCAAACTCAGAGCCGTCGCCGAGCTGTTGTTCAATCTTTTCGGGTTGATAAGAAAGCGAAAGCGTGATGTCGATGACTCCGGCGCGCCGCAAAGTGTCGATCTGGTAGAGCAGAAAAGGTCGATTGCAAATTGGAACAATCGGCTTGGGCGTGTAAACCGTCAGCGGACGTAGCCGTGTGCCCTTACCACCAGCGAGTATCAGTGCCTGCATGATTGCTTAATTCGGTAAGCGCGAATGATCAAGGGGTTGAATTGCAAGCGTGAGTCTAACACTCGTGAGTAATTGTTTTCAATTCAGTGTCAGAACCGGAAGCGACAGCGACCGGATATTAAACTCAACTTGAGTGGTATCATCCCCTCGCTACTGCTCGGGGTTCTGACACCGAGCATGGATTTACGTTGCTTGACACACTTTCCAATTAAAAGTAATTCTAACTTAGGGCAGTGCGCCACGAGTAACTAAATGTCAGCGACTAAACAACCAGTAATCATCAGCGCGGTGCGGACGCCGGTCGGAAAGCTTCTGGGCGCGTTGAAAAATTTCAAGGCAACAGATCTCGGAGCGATGGTCGTACGCGAAGCGGTGAAACGCGCCGGCGTCAAACCGGAGGATGTCGATGAAGTGATCATGGGCTGCGTCATTCAAGCCGGACTCGGTCAGAATCCTGCGCGGCAAGCGGCATTGCGCGGGGGATTGCCGCCGTCAGTAGCCGCGGTGACGGTCAACAAAGTTTGTGGCTCGGGGTTGAAAGCAGTGATGTTGGCGGCGCAGGGAATCCAGCTCGGCGACACGGAGATCGTCGTCGCCGGCGGCATGGAATCGATGTCGAATGCGCCCTATCTGATTCCGAAAGGCCGGGAAGGTTACCGCCTGGGTCACGGTACGCTGGTCGATTCAATGATCCAGGACGGGCTGTGGTGCTCATTTGAGGATCAACATATGGGCTGCAACGGCGAGGTTGTTTCGGAACGATTTCACGTTTCCCGAGCCGCGCAGGATGAATACGCTTTGAATTCGCATCGCAAGGCGGCCGCGGCAATCGAATCAGAAAAATTTAGGGAAGAGATTTTGCCGATTGAGATACCACAGCGAAAAGGCGCCGCGCTGGTTTTTGACACTGATGAGCCGGTGCGCCCAGATACTTCGCTCGAGGCGCTGGGAAAATTGAAGCCTGCCTTCAAGGAAGGCGGCACGGTGACGGCCGGAAACGCGCCCGGCGTGAATGACGGAGCGTCGGCGGTCGTAGTGACCTCGGTTGACCGTGCGCAATCTTTGGGTATTGGGCCAATGGCGCGAATCGTGGCGCAAGCGACTTCCGGCATCGAGCCGAAGCTCGTAATGATGGCGCCAGTCGAAGCAATCCAAAAACTCCTGAAGAAAACCGGTTGGTCTGTAAAAGACATTGACCTGATGGAAATCAACGAAGCCTTCGCGGTCCAATTGGTCGCGATTATTCGTGAACTTGATTTGGATCCTGAGAAAGTAAACGTCAACGGTGGCGCGGTCGCGCTGGGGCACGCGATTGGACAGTCGGGTTCTCGCTTGCTGACAACCCTGTTATATGAAATGAAGCGGCGCAAGGCGCATCGGGGCATCGTATCTTTGTGCCTGGGCGGTGGGAACGCGGTCGCCATGGCCGTGGAGCGCTAACGACTTCATTCGCTTTTTATGACGCCTCTCGAACACAACAAGTACGTGGGACTTTCGAATCTCGCTTATGGGATCATCCACGTGCTCATGATATTCGTCATGATTCCGCTTGTTCTGGGGATGATGAGCATGATGGCGCGCAGCCAGGGTGGGCCCGCTCCGCCCATGGCGTTTATGGGAATTGTCATGGTAGTTGCCGCGGTGATCAATGTGATCATGTCGATCCCTTCGTTCATTGCCGGCTATGCTTTCTTAAAGAGGAAGTCCTGGGCAAAGGTCGCGGGAATTGTGGCGGCGGTCCTGTCCGCGATGAGCGTGCCGATTGGCACTGCGGTCTGTGTCTATACGCTCTGGTTCGTATTCGGAGACGCAGGCAAATCTCTCTACGACAAGGCTCCGGCTACGCTCCCGCCGCCTCCGCCGTCCGAGTGGGTCGGCGCCGGTCGACAAAGCGAGATCGAATCAAACTATCATCCACCGTTGTCGCCGCCGGATTGGCGCAGCTGAATCTTAATGACGGCGGAAGAGCACAATAAGACCTTGGCAACGCTCCATTTTGTGTACGGCGCGGTGCACGGGCTTACACTCCTGGCGCTGGTTCTCTTGATTTTGGTGATCGAGATGGCCGCGCCATTGCCGTTTTCGCTCTCCTCTTTTTGGCTCGCCATGGCCGCTGCAGTTTTCGTCGCCCTGTTTCTGGGCGTTGGGTTGTTGCCGTTGATTGTCGGCTATGGTTTGGCGAAACGACGAAAATGGGCAAAGAGCGTCGGCACGATTCTGGCAGTTGCTTCATTAGTCAATATCCCAATAGGCACGGCGCTCGGTATATACACTGTCAAGTTTTTCCGCAGTGAAGAGGGGACAAAGTTGTACGGCGGAAAGGCAACTTCGACAAACGAGACCGAATTACAGAATGCATTACAAGGTGCGCAACCGTTAGTGAATTGGCCGGATAAACTGAAATGAAAAGTTTGGAGTCCCGCCTTTAGGCGGTTTCATGATTAGGAGGCTCACCGCCTGAAGGCGGTACTCCAAACGGGCCGGCCGCCTGAAGGCGGGCCTCCAAACGACTGCGGAAGTCCAAACGGAGCTATGAGCGAAATATTCGGCGTCATCGGAGCCGGCACGATGGGCAACGGCATTGCCCAGGTCGCGGCGCGCAGCGGATTTGACGTAGTGATGCGCGACGTTGCTCAGGAATTTCTGGACCGCGGCATGACCTCGATTGATAAAAGCCTGCAGCGAGACGTTGATAAAGAGAGATTAACTAAAGACGTCAAGCGATCGATCATCGAGCGCATTCACACGACTACTGACCTGAGTGCTCTGAGCGAAGCGTTCATCGTCGTGGAAGCCGTCACCGAAAACTTCGAAGTGAAGTCTGAAGTTTTCAAGACTCTGGACCGGCTAACCAAGCCAGGAATCATCCTGGCATCGAACACGTCGTCAATTTCGATTACCAAACTCGGCGCGGCTACCCAGCGGCCTGAAAAGGTCATTGGCATGCATTTCATGAATCCGGTGCCGGTGATGAAGTTGGTGGAAATCATTCGGGGCGCCGCGACTTCTGATGAAACGTTCGAAAAGACACGCGGGCTCACGGAAAAACTTGGCAAGCTGCCGCTTGAGTGTCACGATTCACCCGGCTTTGTTTCAAATCGCGTGTTGATGCCGATGATTAATGAGGCGATTTTCGCGTTATACGAAGGCGTCGCGACCCGCGAAAGTATCGACGGCATTATGAAACAGGGAATGAACCATCCGATGGGACCATTGGCACTTGCTGATTTCATTGGTCTGGATGTTTGCCTCGCGATTATGAACGTGTTACATGATGGCTTCAGCGATTCAAAGTATAGACCCTGCCCGCTACTGAAGCGCTATGTCGATGCCGGTTGGCTGGGTAAGAAGACCGGACGGGGATTTTATGAATACTAGTACTTAGTAATTGGTACTTCGTTTTTGTTTTTTCAAAGCACAAAGTACAAAGTACCAAGATCGGGTTGCTGGAAATGAATCAACCAACCATTTCACATTATTGTCAGAAGTGCCGCGCCGCGAACCCGATGGGCCAGGAGTTCTGCCTGCGTTGCGGCACCCGCCTGATGATTGTGGTGCAGCCGCCCTCTGTCCGCGTGGATGTGGCGGAAACGACCCCCCACGAAGAACACTTGCTCGAACGCCTGACCTTGCTTGAAAACACGCTGGCGCGATTGGCCGAACGTTTGGAAGAAGGACTCAAGCTTTTGCTGCGCCATTCGGAAACCTCTTACGTGAATCACGCGCTGGTCAAGTCGCTAATCGAAACGTTGCACGAATCCGGCATCGTGGATAGCAATCGCCTGGAAAGCACCTGGCGCGCAGAGTGTGAAAAACTACAGCCCGCGGGCGAAGAAACGAATCCCGGGAAACGGAAACGCCGGCCAAAACAGAAGCGGGAAACTCCAAAATAACCTGCTGTCGTCGTTTGACAGTGGCAGAGTCGCCCTATAAATTAGAAGCTTTGTGCTCAGATCGGTTTACGCGCGCTATAGAGATTGGCGCGCAACTGGCATGAAGATCGAGCTCGACAGACTTCAGGAATTAGGCGGCCGGTTCTCGCATATTTACCAGCCGCAAGAGCTTTCTCTGGGTGACGAAGACGCTGCCCTGACAGAGCCGGCAGATGTTCGGGGTAGTATTAAGCGAAGCGGGGAAGCAATCGATTTGCGCGGCGAGTTGCGCGCCACAATCGAAGTCGCCTGTGGTCGTTGCTTGAAACCGGTTCGCATACCGGTTAATGCTGATTTCGAAGAACGGCTTATTCCGGCAGTGAGCTGGAGCGGAGAGCCCCAGCACGAGTTAACTGAAGATGATCTGAATTTGTCTGTATTTGACGGCGAGGCAATCGACCTTGACGAGCTCGTACGCGAAGAACTTTTGCTGGCCGTGCCCGGACATGTTCTTTGTCGCGAAGACTGTCAGGGTCTTTGTCCCGGTTGCGGAATCGACCGAAACCTTGGCAGCTGTCAGTGTGAAACGAAAGAAATCGATTCCCGCTGGGAAGAACTTGGAAATTTGCTATTTTAGATTTTTGATTTTCGATTCCTGATCGCCGTCGCCGGCAATCAAAAATCAGAAATCAAAAATCAGAAATCCAAGTATTCGGAGTAATTATGCCAAATCCAAAACGCCGCCACTCAAAAGCGCGTCGCGGCAAACGCCGGGCGCATGACGCGCTGCGCGCGCCGCAAACAGTCCTGTGTCCGAATTGCCAGGAGCCGCGTGCTCAGCACCGCGTCTGTCCCAAGTGTGGTTACTACAAAGGACGAGAAGTAGTCCAGGTCGATCAGAACGAATAACGGCTCTTGCTGCTTTCCGAAACTTCGCAGAGGCAATTAATGTCGAAAGTCAACGCTGGAATTCTCGGCACGGGTCACTCCTATCCTGAAGGCATTCTAACGAATGCCGACCTCGAAAAAATGGTCGAGACGTCGGACGAGTGGATTACCACGCGCACCGGCATAAAGCAGCGCCGGAAAGCCGCTCCGGGCGAATACACTTCGCAGTTTGCGGTGGGCGCTTCCCGGGAAGCGCTCGAGCGGGCAGGCATAGAGGCTGAGGATGTCGACATCATTCTTTGTGCGACAGTAACCCCGGATCAGATCCTGCCGTCGACCGCCTGCCTTATTCAGGCGCAACTTGGCGCGAATAAGGCGGCGGCGATGGATGTCGTCGCGGCCTGCTCCGGCTTTTTGTATGGATTATGGCTGGCGGACTCAATGATTCGAACGGGCCAGGCGAAATACGCGCTGGTAATCGGAGCTGAGATTCTCACCCGGTACGTGGATTATACCGACCGCGCAACCTGTGTGTTGTTCGGAGACGGAGCCGGCGCCGCGATTCTGGGTCCGGTTGAAACAGATCGAGGAATTCTCGCCGCGAAGATTCGTTCGGACGGACGGTACGAAGACCAACTTTTCGCACCAGGTGGCGGCACGAAAGGCGGCTTCAGCGCGGAGACAATCGCCCGCGGCGACCACTTTTTCAAAATGAAGGGAAATGAGCTCTTCAAAGTTGCGGTGCGCTCGATGGCTGATATTTCCCGCGAAGTCCTGGAAGACGCCAATCTGAAAACTGACGACGTGAAACTGTTTATTCCGCACCAGGCGAATCAGCGAATTACGGATGCGGTCGCGAACAAGCTGAATGTTGATAACTCGATTGTGTATTCGAATATCGCGATGCACGGCAATACCTCCTCGGCTTCGATTCCGATCGGGCTCGATGAATGCGTCGAAGCCGGACGTGTTAAGCAAGGTGATGTAGTTCTGATGGCGTCATTTGGCGGCGGCGTGACCTGGGGCGGCGTTGTCATGCGATGGTGAGGTTCATTGGCGATTTTCGATTGCCGATTGCCGATTTTGTTTTTGGTTGATCTTCTGGTTCGGAGCGCGTCTGGTTGCAATCAGCAATTGGCAATTGGAAATTGGCCATGGATTTAATCGGAAATCGGAAATCGAAAATCGCGTTCGTCTTCCCGGGCCAGGGTTCGCAATATCCGGGGATGGGCAAGGATTTGGCCGACCATTATCCTTCGGCCGCTCAGGTCTTTGAAAAAGCTGATGCCGCGCTCGGTTTTGCAATTTCGGATTTATGTTTCAACGGTCCGGCTGAGGAGTTGCAGCTGACACAGAATACTCAACCCGCCATCTTAACGGTTTCGATCGCGGCATTGCGCGCGATGGAATCGGAGGGCTTTCCAAAGCCGGATTTTGTCGCGGGTCACAGCCTTGGTGAGTATTCAGCGCTGGTTGCCGCTGGTTCGCTCTTCCTGGATGACGCGATACGTACTGTCCGAGCCCGCGGCGCCTACATGCAGGAAGCAGTGCCGGTTGGGAAAGGCGCGATGGCGGCAATACTGGGCGCTGATACATCGACTATTGAAGCGTGTTGTGCGGAAGCGAGCCAGGGAGAAGTTTGCAGCGCCGCAAACATTAACTCGCCCGGGCAGGTAGTAATTGCCGGGAATGCCGCCGCAGTCGATCGCGCAATTGAATTACTGAAGCAGCGTGGCGCCCGGCGGGCGATGAAATTGAATGTCAGCGCGCCATTTCATTCCGCGCTGATGGAGCCAGCGCAGAAGCGTTTGGCTCGGGATCTCGAAGCGATTTCCTTTGAAGATCCGCAAGTGCCGGTCATCACAAATGTCGACGCAAAGCCGGTAAACACCGGAGAAGAGGCGCGAGCCGCGGTTATCCGCCAGGTCTCTTCGCCGGTCCGCTGGCTCCAGTCAGTTGAATTTTTAGTGAAGCAGGGTGTACAAACTTTTATCGAAATCGGTCCCGGAAAGGTGCTAAGCGGACTTGTGCGCCAGATCGATCGTGGCGTGCGGTGTTTAAGTGTGGAAGATGCCGCGAGTTTGGCGCAGGCCCGGAATGCTGTCGGCCCCTGAATGGGCGACGAAACTTAATTTGTCGTCCATGCAAAGAGCATATTTGACGACACGTATCGACAAGCTAAAGTTTGTCGAACATTTTCACAGAGGAGCAAACTAATGCCCGATCAAGAGATTGAGCAAAAAGTAAAACAAATTATCGTTGACGAGCTGGGCGTCGATGAGAACGAAGTAACGCCCAACGCGCGTTTCATCGACGACCTGGGAGCGGACTCGCTCGACACGGTCGAACTGGTAATGCGTTTTGAAGAAGAATTCGGGATCGAAATCCCCGACGAAGACGCCGAGAAAATCCAGAGTGTGCGCGACGCTTACAACTACATCGATCAGCACAAGGGAAAATGAGATGTAGGGCTCCGGCCCCCGGCCCGCGCTGGCGGTTATCTGTTCAGTTGCGGGCAGGGATAAGTCTTGCCCCTGCGTTATCAGATGGAGAATTCTGGTTTGAATCGTCGCGTTGTCGTCACCGGCGTCGGCCTCGTCACGCCTGTCGGGAATACTGTCGAGAGTACCTGGACCGCTTTAACTCAGGGTAAGAGCGGGGCCGATTACATCAAGAAATTCGACGCCGAAAAGTTTTCGGTTCGCATTGCCTGCGAAGTGAAAGACTTCGATCCCCTCTCATTCATTCCCAAGAAAGAGGCGCGCAAGATGGGCGCCTTTATCCATTACGCGATCGCGGCGTCCATTGAAGCCGTCGGCGATAGCGGCCTCGCGCTCACTGAGGCGGGCCGGTTTTCTGATGAGATTGGCGAGAATGCCGGGGTTTACATCAGCAGCGGCATTGGCGATTTTTGGGCGATAGAACGCGAACACTCGAGACTGCTAAACGAGGGACCCGATCGAGTCTCACCATTTTTTATTGTTTCAGCCATCATCAACCTGGCGGCGGGCCAGGTTTCAATCCGGTTTGGCGCTAAGGGGCCGAATTCCGCGACGGCGACCGCTTGTTCGGCGGGCGCGCATGCCATTGGCGACAGCTTCAGGATAATTCAACGTGGCGATGCCGACGTGATGATTTGCGGTGGTGCTGAATCGGCTATTACACCGATGAGTGTGGCCGGGTTTGCTTCGATGCGCGCATTGTCTACTCGCAATGACGATCCGCAACACGCGTCGCGGCCTTTCGAACTGGATCGTAATGGATTCGTGATTGGAGAAGGCGCCGGCATTATGGTTCTCGAAGAACTGGAGTTCGCAAAGCGGCGCGGGGCCCGTATTTACGGTGAAGTCGTGGGCTACGGAATGACCGCGGATGCGTTTCACCTGACCATGCCTGACGAGACCGGCTCAGGCGCGATCCGAGTTATGAAGAAAGCACTCCGTGACGCAGATGTGCGGCCGGAGCAAGTCGGCTATATCAACGCGCACGGCACGTCGACGCCTTACAACGACAAGTTTGAGACGCTGGCGATTAAGAAGACGTTCGGTGAGCACGCCTACAAACTTGCGGTCAGTTCCACGAAGTCCATGACGGGTCACTTGCTCGGCGCGGCCGGCGGTGTCGAAGGCGTCATCTCAGTCTTGTCAATTCACAGAAATACGCTCCTGCCGACGATTAATTATGTAACTCCGGATCCTGAATGCGACCTGGATTACGTTCCCAACCAGCCGCGTGAAGCGACGGTTGAATATGCGCTCTCGAATAGTTTTGGATTCGGTGGGACAAATGCGGCGCTGTTGTTCAAGCGGTACGAGGGATAATTCCCAAGTCCAAAGTCCCAAGTCCAAAGTCCAAAGTACTAAGCCATGAAAATCATCGTCCTCATGAAACAGGTCGCGAACAAGGACGCGATCCTGCGCATTAATAAAGATTCGACCTGGATCGAAGAAGCGGATCTGTCGTTTGAAGTTAACGAGTCTGACGGATACGCGCTGGAAGAGTCTCTGCGGATCAAGGAAAAAACGGGGGGCGAAGTAGTCGTTTGCTCCATGGGTCCGCAACGCGCGAAAAGCGTAATCAAGGATGCCCTCGCTCGCGGAGCAGATCGGGCGATCCATGTAATTGGAGACAACCTGTCCCACCTTTCACCTTATTCAGCCGCCCGAGCGCTGGCCGAAGCAATCAAAGCTGAGCAGGCCGATCTGATCATGACGGGCTTGCAGTCTGACGATTATGGCTATGCTCAAACTGGCGTAATCCTGGCCGAGATCCTCGGCTTGCCGCATGCAACCATCGTCATTGAAATCGACGCGACGGGAGAGCAGCTGCGCGTCAAGCGCGAACTCGAAAGCGGATGGTATCAATGGTACACGATGCCCAAGCCGGCGCTGCTTACGATTCAATCGGGCATCAGTCAGATTCGCTATGCGACGCTGAAGGGCATCATGGCGGCCAAAAAGAAAGAGATAAAGGAAGTGACCCCGGCCGCCGACATCGCCAGCCAACCATCCCATCAACGGATCGAGAAAATTTATTTGCCGCAGAAAACAAAGCAGACGCAATTGCTCGGTGGTGGTGACGCGAAAAAGGGAGCAGTTGAATTGGCCGAGAAACTGCGTAGTGAAGCTCGGGTAATTTAGTACAAAGAATGTAATCAAAGGCGAGAAAATGCCTGACCCATGGAAGGATTCTTCCTTTCAGCGATTTATCAACAACGATAAATTCGTTAAGGCCCTGAAAGAACTCGATTCGAAGTAGTCTTCTTCATCAATCATGAGCAACGGAATTCTGGTTTTCATCGAGCACAAAGCAGGCACGTTGAATAAGACGTCGCTGGAAGCGATTGCTGCCGGACAGAAGCTTGCGGCCGATCTCGGGCAAACCGCTTCGGCTGTTGTTCTCGCGTCCGCGGTTGAAGTGCTCGCGCAAGAGATCGCTGCATACGATTTAGCGAAGGTCATCTATGCGGATAACGCCAAATTGACTGACTACACTCCTGATGCGTACGCGGCGGCAATGGAACAGGTGGTGCGCTCGGCGGGTCCTCAATACGTTGTCATGGCCCACACTTATCTGGTGCGTGACTTTGCGCCGAAAGTGGCCGCGCGTTTTGGCAAGGGTCTGATCGGCGACTGCATTCGCATGAGTGCGAGCGCCGGCAAAGTCACGTTCACGCGGCGCATATTTCTGGGAAAGCTGGATGCCGACGTTGTTTCTAATGGCCAGGCGCCCGTGTTCGTTACCTTTCAGTCCGGCGCGTTTCGTCCGGAGCAGGCCGCGAAGGGAAGCGGAGCCCCGGTAGAAAAGATTTCTGTCGACGTCGGCGAAATTCGCATGAAACCTGAAGCGCCATTTCAGGAAGTTAAGGCGGCGGTCGATCTCAGCAAGGCGGAGATTATTGTAGCCATTGGGCGCGGCATAAAGAGCAAAGACAATATTGCGCTGGCCGAAAGATTGGCCGAAGCTTTGGGCGCCTATTTGGCAGCATCTCGCCCAATCTGCGATGCCGAGTGGCTGCCGATCGATCGGCAAATCGGATCATCGGGACAAACTGTAGCGCCAAAACTTTACGTTGCCGTCGGTATCTCCGGAGCGATCCAGCACCTGGTGGGGATGAAGAATTCACAGACCATCGTGGCTATCAACAAAGATCCTGAAGCGCCGATTTTCGACATTGCCGATTATGGAATCGTCGGTGACTTGTTCGAAGTCCTGCCCGTCCTGACGGAAGAAATAAAGAAGTTGAAAGCGTAAAGTGGGCGCGTGTTGCGCGACATGTTGGAGGTAAAGGAGAAAGACCCGTAAATGGACGGTGATAAGCCATCGCGGAGCGACGAGATGAGTTTAGCTCGGCCTTTTAAGGGTAATGACATACTTCACGAATCAAGGTGTTGAGTCCAGCCCAGGAGTTACGCCGTCGGATTCGGATCTCCGTTCTCCCTTCTGGGAGAAGGGTCGGGGATGAGGGCTTAGAAAGTCGATCTAACACTTGAATGTTTACGAGAGATGATTTCGCTCCTTGAGCGAAATCATCTCTCGTAAGATCACGGTAGGAGCGTTTCAAGGGTCAAGCCCTCACCCAACCCTCTCCCAAAGGGAGAGGGCAATTGCGCCATTGGGCAGATACTTGATGCGTCAACTGTGTTGATGCCCGAACCGCAGGGCTAACTCATGCCGACGCTACGCGCCGGCTTTGTACTAATGCGCGTGTCACGGACTTGCTAATGTTTGCACCTCTTTCAAAATCTCATCCGGTTTCCACTGATTTCCTCTATACATCTTCACAAAGCGGCCGTTTGAGTCGATGATTGCCGTCCGCAGCGCATGAATCATTTGATCCTGACCTGACTCAGTGTTGTGGTAGTACTGAAGACTGAAATACTGAGTAATGCCCTTAATCTCATCCGGAGTCCCTGTGGCAAACTCCCAGTGTTCGAATTTCTCGTTGGCAAAGCGTCCAGTCACACCGGCGCCATAACTGCGAAGCACCTTGGGAGTGTCGTAGTCGGTATCAAAGCTGACGCTCAGCAGGTGGGTTTTGGAGTAGAGCGCGGCGTCTTTCGCAAGCTCCATGTCAATCTGGCGAAAGTTTTCACTCATCAGCGGACAGTAGTCAGGTAAGGGACAGCGCGTATAGATGAAGGTCAGCACCAACGTCTTTCCCCGGTACTGACCCAGGTGAATTCCCAACCCGTCCTGATTCGTAAGATGAAAATCCGGGACCTCCTCGCCGTGCTTTGGCTCACCCGGGACCTCGACATTCGGATCCATCGAGACATCATCTGTCACCGATAATATTTCGATCCAGGACAATGGTCCATCGACAACCAAAGTCGCCGTAACTACATTGCCCGGCTTGATCATTTCCAAATCGCCGTCATCTTTGACGTTAAAAGGCATGGTCATGCTGGGCATGTAACCGGGAATGTCTTCATGCGCGATTGTCGCCGTGCGTGCGGTCTTGTCGACGGCGACCACTTTGCCTTTCAAATCGTAGCGCTTTTCGTTCGGGGAGTGTCCGCGCTTGCATGACCAGCTCATCAGAATCGCGCCGGCGAAAAGTATTGATAGAACAACTTTCAGGGTGATCCGTTTATTCATATGAGAATTAATTCAATCGAAATTGCCGGAGAGCTAGATTAGTCGTTTCGCACCAGTCGCTCAAGGTGGGCCGATAGCCGGTGTTGTCCTAATAGGACAAAACCCGATAGCCGAGCACCCTAATTTGAAGGTGAGGACCGGGCGTCTCGGGCAGAAGGCGGAAACCCGATTGTAAGGGTGGGCGCCGTGACCACGCACATGATGCGCGTGCCGGATAAAAAGCAGATCACCTTGTGTTACGATTAGCGCCATGGTTTCGGCAGTAACAAAGCAGGCGGAAATTCTCGACGGCCGGCCGATCGCTGAGCAAATAAAGCGCGAAGTCGCCGCGGAACTGGCACAGCTTTTTGCCGCGCCCTCCGAGCGCCCGTGTTTAGCTGCGGTGCGCGTAGGCGAAGATCCTGCCTCGGCAGTCTATGTCCGCAACAAGGTGCGAGCGTGCGCGGAAGTCGGACTATGTTCAGAGCTTCATGCATTGCCCGAATCAACGACCTCCGAACAACTGCTGAACTTGATCGCAGAATTGAATCGGCGCGAAGAGATTGACGGGATCCTCGTCCAGCTGCCTTTGCCAAAACAGATTGACGAGCCAGCGATTATCGAGGCAGTCGATCCAACAAAGGACGTTGACGGCTTTCATCCCATGAACGTCGGCTTGCTGGCGATGGGTCGGCCGCGCTTTGTGCCGTGCACGCCCGCAGGCGTAATCGAACTGCTGGAACGGAATAAGATCGAAATTGCCGGGGCGAACGCCTGCGTAGTCGGGCGCAGTCAGATTGTGGGTCGTCCCGTTGCGAACTTGCTGCTGCAACGTCATGCCACCGTAACAATTTGTCATTCACGCACGCGCGATCTCGCCGCCGTAACCAGGGAGGCGGATATCCTTGTGGCAGCGATTGGAAAGCCCGCGTTAATCCGACGTGATCACATCAAACCGGGCGCAACGGTAATCGATGTCGGCATCAATCGGATCAGCGATGTCGAAGCGGTGGCCGAATTATTTGGCCCTGAAGCGGAGAGCCGAATCGAAGCAATTAGAGATCGTGGGTACACGCTGGTCGGCGATGTGCATCCTTTGGAAGCTGACGCGGTAGCCGGCCGGCGCACTCCAGTGCCGGGCGGGATTGGATTGTTAACGGTGGCAATGCTGATGCGGAATACGCTGCAAGCTGCGAAGCTGCGCCGAAATTTGGGTAATGACATACTTCACGAATCAAGGTGTTGAGTCCAGCCCAGGAGTTACGTCGTCGTAATCGGATCTCCGTTTTCCCTTCTGGGAGAAGGGTCGGGGATGAGGGCTTAGGAAGTCGATCTAACACTTGAATGTTTAAGAGAGATGATTTCGCTCCTTGAGCGAAATCATCTCTCTTAGGGTCACAGGTAATAGCGCCTCAAGGGCCAAGCCCTCACCCAACCTTCTCCCATAGGGAGAGGGCAATTGCGGCATTGGGCAGACACTATGCGTCAACTATGTTGATACCGAAATTTGTAAGACGGACCTTGTGCCTGCGCCATCACGGGACAAAAAGGTCTCGTCCCTACAAAGCCTGGAAGGGGTAGCCTGCACAATTATGCTGAAAGTCGGTCTGACCGGTTCGATTGCCGTCGGCAAGTCCTTTGTTCTGAAAGTTCTTTCCGACCTTGGTTGCCACGTCCTCGATGCCGACAAAACGGCGCGCGAAGTTGTGGCGCAGGGAACAGCAGGGCTCAATGCCGTAGTCGATGCATTTGGAAAAGATATATTGCGGGCCGACGGTACACTCGATCGTGTCAGGTTTGGCGCGATGGTTTTTGCCGACGAAGAGAAAAGGCTGAGGCTAAACTCGATTCTTCATCCCTTAATCATTGCCGAACAGGACAAGCAATTGGGCGCCCTGGAGCAGGAGGATCCGGGCGGCATCGCCGTGGTGGATGCTTCCTTGATGATCGAGTCGGGCAGCTATCGCCGTTTCGATAAAGTTATTGTCGTGTACTGCCGATCCGAGATTCAGGTCGAACGTTTGATGTCGCGCGATGGACTTTCGCGCGTCGAAGCGGAAAGGCGCATCGCGGCGCAAATGCCTCAGGAAGAGAAGAAGAAGTACGGTGATTTCCTGATCGATACCTCCGCAGGATTCGAGGCGGCGAGCCATCAAACCAAAGAAGTCTTTGCTGATCTGAAACGCGTGAATGGATAATCTCGCGCATTCGCTCGTCGGTCTGACGGCTGCGAAAGCCGGATTGGACCGGTGGTCGCCGGCAACGGCGGTCGTTTGTGTCATCGCGGCGAACGCTCCGGACATCGACGTTCTCACACTGTTTACCGGCGGCCGCTGGAGCGCTCTCCATTATCATCGAGGTCTAACTCACTCGATCGTGGGCACGGCAGTTCTTGGAATCTTATTTCCGACAATTTTCTGGCTCGGCGATCTATTGCTTGGCGCGCTAAGAAAGCGGAAACCGGTAATTCGTTATCGCGGGTTGTTGGCGGCTTCTCTGATTGCCGCGGCGACGCACCCGCTGATGGATTGGACCAACAATTACGGTGTTCGCTTAATGCTGCCATGGAATGGTAGATGGTTCTACGGCGACCTGATGTTTATTGTCGATCCTTATTTTTGGCTGATTGTAGGAGCCGCCGCTTTTCTGCTTACCAGCAATCGAACTTCCAAACTCATTGCCTGGTGTGTTCTGGCGGCGCTGGTTTCAGTAGTTCTGTTTCTCGCCACCAGCGGGCGAGAGGGTCTGGCGCATCCTTATTTGGTTCGGGCGATTTGGTTTGGGACGATCTTTGTGATTGCCGCTGCCCGAGCTGCTCGTGCGGGCCAGAAGCTGGGCCCGCGGCTGGCTATAACCTCGCTCATTTTGGTCGGCGTTTACTGGGTGATCCTCAGCGGTGCGCACTTGCGGGCCTACGGCGAAACGGTTGCCCGGGCAAATTATCTTGCGTCGCAACAAAACGAACGCGTTATCAAATCGGCAGCGATGCCCACGGCCGCCGATCCGTTTCGCTGGCTCAGCGTCGTAGAAACCGACCGCGCGATTTACCGGTTTTCAGTGGATATAAGAAATTCAAATGTCGAATCGGGATTTCAGCGCTATGAGAAAAGCGATCCGAACGATGCGGCGATATTGCTCGCGGAGCGGGACCCGCGGGCGCGGATATTTCTCGGTTTCGCCAGATTTCCAGTGACGAGGCTCAAGGATGAGAATTGTATCGGTCAGACTGTCGTGCAATTCGCCGATATACGCTACAATGAACCGGGCCAGGCGCGCAGCAACTTCTCGCTCGAGGTGCCGGTGGCTTGCCCGCAGAAATGACGGACCGTTCTTTCAAGACCATTCTTTTGAAGCCCCCTCAACAATAATCTCAAATAAGAAGAAATAATGACCAGCCTGTCATCAGAGCAAATCCGCGAAGCTTTAGCAGATGCTGCCGTCAAGTCGACGGGCGCGGGCAAACCAGGAAAGTTGGCAAGTGTTAGATCTTCGCCGGGCGCATACTTCTCGTTCGGTGCCTTGACTACTTTTTTATCGTTGATTTTGCTCCGCGGACATTACGAGACAACCGCCCTGTTTTTGAGTATTGCTACCTGGACAGTTGTTCCCGTGCTGGTTTTCACGGATCGGCTGAACTTTAATGGCCAAGTCCTCGCGCGCAGTGGTCTTATCGCCAGACTCTCGGGAATCATTCGGGGCCACTCTCTGAGCGTCGCGGTGAATGATGTCGAGGCAATACAAGTCAGCGCTTTGCGAACCTTGCGGCGAGGCGGCAGCGTGCGGTACCGCTATCGGGTTGAAGTGACTGCGAACCAAACGGAGCTGGTTTTCTCATCCGGCGGAAGAAGGTTCCGCGAGATTTTGCGATACCTGCTGCCGGCGATTCCGGAAGCCAAGATGGACGCGCGGGCCGCGGAGCTTCGCGACCACCTCCACGATCCGGGCATGCTGAGCGCTGAGGTGCAGCAACTGGGAATCGCGTCGACCATCGTGCTCGACGCAAGTGACCTGGTGGCAAGCGCCAGAAAAAATATTGGCCAGGAAGCTCGGCCGAATACTACTGACGGAGACCTTGAACGCGCACGCCAGCTTCGCAAGGTAGCAAACAACTTGCGGATTGCAGGGCGATTGCGCGAATCAGCTGAGGCTTTTCGTCGCGCCCTGCTGGTAACACCGCGGAATGCCGCCTTGATTTATGAATATGCCCGGCTGCTAAGGTCACAGGCGAGTGCGTTGGGCGATGCGCGTATGCTCCGCCGTTCTGGCGCGGCCCTGCGGTTGGCCGTAAAGCGCGACAATGGCAATCCGGATCTATTGACCCGAATCGGCGAGTCATTACTCGAACAAGGTCACGCGGATCGAGCGAGAAAAGTATTTCGGCGCGCTTTGGAAATCAGCGAGGGAACTTTCCGGGCCCAATTAGGTCTGGCCGAGGCATCTTTGAGCGAAGGGAAGTTAGCGCACGTCATCCATCATTTCAGCGAGGCCGCGCGGATCGCGCCGGACAAAGCGACGGTGCGTTTCGCGCGACGCGAAGTTGATTACTATGCCCGGCTAAATGACGACGACGATTATTTGGCAGCTGAGTTGCGCCGAATGAACTGGCTACAGCATGTCTCTCGCATTCAACAATTCGCTGCGCGGGTAAGTTTTGCCAGCCTGCTGGTGGCTTTGCTGGGCTCGTCGTTTAATCAAGGCGTAGCCGGCATCGCATGGGCGCTCGCGTCGTCTTCGGTAATTGCGTGGTCGAGCTCGCTGGTCGTCACCAGGCTGCTTTCAACGCGAAAAAAGATTGACGCGGTTCCGTAGCTTCCTTTCCAGCCTCGAAAAGACTTCGCGAATTCAATTTGGAAGTGCAACCTGCGTTAACCAGCAATGTGGAGTCTTGAATTCATTATTCGTGTTTGCTCGAGCTAGCGGTGAGTTCTTATCTCCCTCTCCCTTTTGGGAGAGGGATGGGGAGAGGGCCTACGCTGCGCTAGACCCTTCCCCTTAGTCCCCTTCCCAAAGCGAAGGGGAAAGAAGGCAATGCCGTTGCGAAGTTGCACTTCCAACTCAAGTTCACGCGACTATACCGGCCGCTTATTGGACGACCGCAGCGGGAATCCTACCGGTTAAGCGCTCTTGCTCTTTGACGAGGCGCGACCCCTTGGCTTAACGGTCCGCGTGGTTTGCTCCGCGGCCGAAGCGACCGCGTTGGTCCTGGCGGGCGCGGGATTGAGGAAGGCGTCCCAACGATATTGCGATTGGCTGCGCGGCTCACGCAAACGTTTGAAAACCAGATTTGTGACCCCTTCCGTTACCCAGTTGTGATAGAACTCGCCTACTGAAGCCAATTCTGCGTCGGGGGCCGGGTTCATAAAATCGATCGCGTACGGCACTTCATCCTTAATCGCAAATTCGACCGTGTTAATGTCATACCCGAGCGCAGTGCAAAGTGTGCGCACGTCCTTCGTCACGCGTTGCGCCAACTTTGGACTCAGGTAATTCGGGTCATACACGTATTGTTCGCCCGAGAGGTAAGGCTTGCGCGGATCGTATGGCATGATCATCACTTCTTCCTGGCCAATACAGTAGCAGCGAACAAACTGATCAAAGTCGATGAATTCCTGAAGCGTCATGCAGAGTGTTCCCGTCTCATCGTATTCGACGATTAACTCTTCCAGGGAATTCACGCGTGAAACATTCTTCCAGCCGCCGCCATCGAAGGGTTTCATGATCGCCGGCATGCCTACATAATCAACGATGCCTTGCCAGTCGAGCGGGAATTCCAGGTTTCGCAAACTTTCACTGACGATACCTGTTATGTAGTCCTTCTGGGGCAGCAAAACCGTTTTCGGCACGGCAACTCCCAATTTCGGCGCCAGCGAGTAGTTAAAGAACTTGTCGTCCGCGGACCACCAGAAGGGATTGTTAATGATCGTCGTGCCTTCCAGGGCCATCCGTTTCAGGGTCGCGCGGTAGAAAGGCACCTCGTGCGAGATGCGATCGATGACCACGTCGTAGCGCGGAGGCGCGTCGTGACGGACTCCACCCAGCTTGATAAACTCCGCGATCACCTCCCCACCGCCGCGTTCGTTAACTCGCTTTATAAGCTCGTCCGGAAAAGTCTTCTCGCGACCGACTAGAATGCCTACTCGTTTCATAACCCAGCTTCCTCGTGTTTGATTATTATTATTGAAAGAAACTACTTTTGCGCGAGCCGGTCGGATTGTCAAACACACGAATCCATTGGCCCTCAGTTCAGATTACAGCTGAAGGCATCCGGCGAGCGCGAGGGCGCATCAATTCAAAGGCTAATGTCACTTTCTCCCTTTTCATATGCTACAATCTCGGCGCAAATTCGCGTTGATCTCCCGACCGAAGCATCCGATGAATATCAGGAGCGTCACTTTGTTTAATCGTAGTTTGATCATTTCATTCTCGTGCCTGCTCCTGGCCTACTGGATAATCCCGGCAAGCCTGCGCGTACGAGCCCAGGACCCGATAACCGCCCCTCAGAGAACAAAGAGCCAACCCGCGCTTCCGAAGAAGCCCGAGACGAGCCCGACTCCGGCGGTTGTTACCGGCACCACGGCCAATCCGACCGGCGATATGATAGCCGAGGGAGTGGTTTTGATTACCGGTGGCCGGCCCGCGCTGACGCAAGTGCGTCGCAACGGCGTGGAAAGCGGGCGCCTCTCGAGAATTCTCGATGACGGTCGCACGGAGGAGGATCGCTACGAAATGAAATTCATTCGTGGCGAGAACGCAGATAAGGACAGGTTGCGGGTCGATCACAAAACACCGCAGCTCGAATACGCGCTGGTAAGTAATAACGGCAAAGTCTTTGGAATCGTCAACGGTTCGTCTTTCACCCCTCGTTCCGACACGAGTGCGAATTTCCTCGCCGACCACGTGCACAGTATTGATGCCTTGCTTCGTTACAAGGAAAACGGCTCGAAGGTGACGCTCGTCCGGAAAGATAAACAAAAGGGACTTGATTTCTTTGTTATTGACCTGGTCGACAAAGACAATCAGCAGACCCGCTACTACGTGAGCGCCAAAACCTTGCGGGTGCTTTGGCTGGAATATGAAGACACGCCGGCGGGAGCCAGAACGCCCATCAAGTACGAAAAGCGCTTTCACGATTACCGGCTGGCTCAGGGAGGTTGGACCCCGTTTCGAATCGTGCTGGTGCAGGATGGCAAACCGATTTTAGAGACGCGGATTCTCACCATTACTTACGGGGTGAAGATGGAAGATGCTCTTTTCCAGACCCCGGAACAAGCGTCAGCGGCCAATCCTTAGAATTCCAGGCTTAGCTCTCCCGGTCCTGCCTCAATCGTTCCTGCAACAATTCCGGAACCCCAGCGCTTCCCGCGCGTTTGTAAGTCGGGTGGTTCCGAGCGAAGTGTATAATATTTGAGTTTGAAATGACTGCCCGCGACGAGCCGTGATGATTTAGAGAATGCCGTTTCAGAGCTGAGAGCCTACCTGCCCGATGAGAACGCTGAGCTCGGTCGAAGAACTTGAATTCGCCCCCGCGGCGATGCCTGCGCGCGTCGTGATTGCCCCAATGTCAGATCATGCGCTGCTGGAAGCCACCCGCGCGGGAGACGAAGATGCGTTTGCGGAATTGGTAGGTCGCTATCGAAATCAGATCACGAGTTACATCTATAGGATGACGAATGATTATGAAGAAGCTGTGGATCTGGCGCAGGAAACCTTTGTCAGGCTTTATCGCGCGGCGGGACGCTATCAAACGACGCATGCTTTTTCGACTTACCTTTACCGCATCGCCACGAACCTGGCGATTAGCGAGTTGCGGAAGCGAAAACGGCGGCGCCTGGTCTCGTTGACCGGGTTGCTGAACCCGGGTGATGGCGGGGAAGCAGTCGACTTTAATCCCGCCGACGAGCGGCCTTTACAGGACGTGAATCTGGTTGAAACTGAGAGACGTGAGGCAATTTCGAGGGCCATCAGCACGCTGCCGGAAAAATATCGCGCGCCGCTGGTGCTGCGCGATGTTCAGGGAAAGAGCTACGACGAAATTGCGGCAATCTTAGCGACCAGCGAAGGTACGGTTAAGTCACGGATCAACCGGGCGCGAAACTTCCTGCGCGACAAGATGCATGCTTATTTGTAGGAACACCATGATCACACAAACAGATTGCCGCGTCATGCGGCGAACGATTGATGAGGCAGACCCAGGCGGGCCACTTTCTTCGCAGGCCGCCGAGCACATCGCGGTGTGCGATTCGTGCCGCGAATTTCGCAATCAGCGGGTGCGTTTGCGCGAACTGGTCGGAAGCCTGCAACCGGTCGAGGCGCCGCCGGATTTCGATATGCGCTTGCGGGCCCGGCTCGTCAGCGAGCGCGCCGGCGCTGCGTGGTTCAGTTTACCGGCATTTTCTTTTGGCCGCCCGGCCTTTGTCGCCTGTGCAGCGGTTGTAATTCTGCTGGGCGCAGCGGTCCTCGTAAATCGGACTGGCTTCTCATGGAAGTCGTCCAATCAGGTGAATGCAATCGCAACGAGCGGGCCGAAGCACGTCGCAGAACCACCGAAGGAAACAAGAAAACCCGTTGAGGTCCCCGAAGACAAAATAGCAACGGGCGTGTCTCAGCCTTCGAAAGCTTCGACGAGCGGCCCGCGGCGGTTGGGACCTGAGCGAAACCGGCCGGCGAATATTGCCGTGAAAACAGGCAGCGGCACGTCGAAAGACTTTGCGCTTGGACCAGCACCGGTATACAGGCAAGACCAATCAGAGTCAAACGCAGCTGAGATTTCCCTGAGCAAACCTTTTGAATTCTCCTTGCAGGACAGTCGCGGCGTGACGCACAGGATTTCGTTACCGCCGGTTAGTTTTGGCTCGCAGCAATTGATTCAGAATGGCCAACGCATTCAACCCACAAGCTATGCAGCGAGTCGCGTCTGGTAACTGGTGATTTACTTGAATGATGTTTATGCGTAGTAAGCTCAGCAAGACAACAATAATTGGCGTAATGCTCGCGGGCGCGCTTGGCGTGCGCGGACAGGTAGCGACCACAGTAGATATCAGGACTACAGAAAGCTCTGCCCAGGTCCAGGACAAACCCGGCCCGCCACGCCGGCCTGCAACGACACCCACCCGCGTAATTGTTGATGGTCAATCTGAGGCGAATGCTCCGCAAGTCGTGACGGTGGTGCACCAGCTCAGCGCTCTGAAGATGTTGCGGCTGTTCTTTCGCGAGCAGGGCGAGAAAGACATCGTCGCGAGAATGACCGAGCCGCTTCCCGTTAGCGACGTGCATACCAATATCATTGCCGGGCTGGCGTTTGATGACGGGCGAACCATTGCCGTCTGGTTGCCGCAGGCGGCAGCCGAGATTGATGCGCCGCTGATGTTCGGCGCTCCGTCGGGCCAACTTCCGGAAGCGTTAGCGTCCTCGGCTGCCTTTGCACCCAACAGTCCCAACTTGTCGGTTGTACTTAGTGATGGCCGCCGGCTTCGGGTTACGTTCGTAGGTCTGGATGGAAATACAGGGATCTCTGTCTTGCGAGCAAATATCCGCAGCGCCGTGCCGGGCGTAAGCGAGGCGGCCGACAGGTTGGTTGTAGGGCAGCGAATGCGCCTTGTCGCCCCGCAACTCGCCCAGGCCCCCGCGAACGTCCCGCCCGGGACTGTATATGCGCGCATCGGCGACGCCAAGGTGGCGCTTGATAAGATCCTCCGGACGTCAGCCGGCAAGGTCGAGCACCTGACGGCGACCGCGACAGATCTCTCACCCGCATTTGTCGGCAGCATTGCTTTGAATGATGCCGGGCAGACGGTGGGAATCGTGGAAGATATTGAAAATGGTCAGGCCCGTTTGCTGCCGCTGTCGGTCGTCGAAGCAGCGGTGCGCCGGGTCGTGGGCCGGCAGGCAAGCGTGCCGCGTCCTTTGCTGGGGGTGCGGGGCGAGCCTGTCGACAGCCCAACGTCGCGAGCCTTTTTTCTCGCCCATGGTTGGACAGAACCGGACCTGAACAGGTTGATGGAGAAACCCATGGGAATCCTCTTGACCTCTGTCCTGCCGGGAACGCCCGCGGCGCTTGCGAATCTGAAGCCGGGTGATGTGATCGCTCGGATTAATGAAGACGAAGTAAGAACTGAATCTGACTTTTCAGCCTTATTGGGTGAAGCCGGGAGCGGAGCGTTAGTCAATTTTACGATTTTCAGTGGAAATCACCCGACGCCCGAATCAGTTGAAGTGAAGCTGGGTGGTTCCTTCCAACCCGTCTTCGAAAAAAGATTTTTCATGAACTTTCAAATGACTCTGCCGGGTCCCCTGACCACGCTCGGCATCGAAAGTGTTCCCGTCTCCACCAGTTTTGGTTCAGAGTCCAAAAGCCAGGAAGGACTTCTCGTGGTATCCGTTGTGCCTGAGAGCGTGGCAGCGATGAGCAACGTGCGAGAGGGAGATGTCATAGAACTGATCGACGGACAGCCGGCAATGCGCGGCATTGCCGTTCGCTCTCAACTGGAAGCCGACCGGAAGCACTCCTTATCGATTGTCCGGGGCCAACAGCATTTGCAGGTCATGCTTTCGGCTCCTCCTTCAAAACCGTAAACTTCTCTTCAGGTCCGAAATACTCAGGGAGGCGAGCGAGAGCGTCTGCCTTTAACTTTTTTTGGCTCTCCTGAACTGTGCTAATCTAGCCCCGCAATCAATCTTAATCCCGCTTTTTAAGAGTCAACGATGCATCGCGAAGCTATCGCCCGCTATCACGATCTGCTCAGTAGTGCCGATTTGGCCGAGGAATCGCGGGCTATGCTCGACGAAGGCCTGGAGCGAGCAAAGCTGATCTTCGGCGGTCGCCGCTTGTCCCCATACTTGCGCCCGCATTTCGTGTCGGAAGAGAACTTCCTGCGAGCCCGACAGGTTTGTGAGATCGTCTGGAGCGCGATCGAAAAGGTCAAAGACGCCGCCATCGCAAATGAATCGCTGCTGGACGAGCTCGGGCTGACCGATAAAGAACGCGAGCTGGCCCGAATCGATCCCGGCTACCGGGCTGTTTCGCCCACGGCGCGCCTGGATTCCTTCCTCACCGATGAAGCGTACAGTTTTGTCGAGCTAAACGGCGAAAGCCCCGCGGGCATTGCATATGCCGACGCCGCGTTCGAAATTTTTGCCGAGCTGCCGGTAATGAAGCGTTTCGCCGATGACTATCACCTGCGTCGTTTCCACGGCCGCCCGCTGATGCTCGAACTCCTGTTGAATTGCTACGAAGAATATCTTCAACGCAAGGCCGACAAGCCGCCCACAATCGCGATTGTTGATCTTAAGGGATTACCAACGCAGAAAGAGTTCGAGCTCTTCCGCGAATACTTTGAGTCGCGCGGCTTCCCGTCGATTATTTGTTCTCCGGAAGAACTGGAATTCAGCGATGGCCGGCTGCGGTTTGGCAACAGTCAGATCGATATCGTCTACAAGCGACTATTGATCAATGAATACCTGCCGATCATGTCGGAGTATCCCGCTCTGCTGGATGCTTATCGCGCCGGGGCGATTTGCATGGTGAATAGTTTTCGCGCGAAGTTGATTCACAAGAAGGCGCTCTTTGCCGTCTTGACTGACAAGCGTCATCAGTCGTTATTTACTGAAGACGAGCGGGCCGCGATTCGAACTCACGTGCCATGGACGCGGCGCCTGCGCTTCGGTAAGAGTGATTATTTTGGCGATCCAATCGACTTGATTGAGTTCGTTGGCTTGCACAAGGATCGGCTGGTGCTGAAGCCAAACGACGATTACGGCGGCCACGGAATCTATATCGGCTGGAACACGGACGAGATTTCCTGGGCTGAGGCGATTCAGAATGGGTTGGCAAATGGAGACTATCTGGTGCAGGAACGGGTGCCGACGGCGCGGGAAATATTTCCGGCGTTAGGCGAAGATGGATCGATTAATTTCACCGAGCAGCTTGTCGATCTCGACCCTTTGCTCTTCAATGGCAAAGTCGGATCGGCCTTTACCCGGCTGTCTTCAACTGAATTGGCTAACGTAAGCTCAGGCGGCGGCATGGTGCCGACCTTTGTTATCAGGAAGCGCTAGAGTTGCCTTTGCCGGCCCAGGCTTGTCTCTGCGTTGAAATAAGGCTTTAATTCCGCAGCAAGAAGGGAAGCGGTGCGTGCCCGAAGAATTTGAAGGCGATGAGATGACGCGCGACGAGCGGCGGCAATTCGATCGCTCCCGCCTGATCGTCGATGTCTATTTCGACGGGGGTGAAGCGACCGGAGTGGCGAGCACAAGAGATCTGAGCCTGGGTGGAATTTATCTGAGCACTAAGGCGAATATTCCCATTGGGAGTACACTGACCCTGCGAATTCCGGTCGGCGTGCAGCGCGCAGTAGTAAAGGGAGATGTCATCTACAGTAATCCCGGACAGGGAGTCGGCGTTCGTTTTCATCGTCTTTCGTCCGAAGCTCGCGCAGTTATGGAGCGAGAATTAATGGTGTAATTCCAGTCTGCCGATCTCTTCTGGCGGTAGAATTTATGTTTCAGCAATTCACACTTGGCATTGAAGAGGAATTCCAGATAATCGATCCGGAAACGCGCCATTTGCGTTCGCACGTATCGGAAATGCTGGAAGAGGGCAGGATGCTGCTGGGCGAGCAGATCAAGCCCGAGATGATCCAATCCCAGGTTGAGGTCGGCACCGGCATCTGCCAGAACATTCAGGAAGCGCGGGCCGACATTTCGCGACTGCGATCGATCATCGCTTCGCTCGCCGGGAAGAATGGACTGAAGATCGTTGCTGCTTCGACGCATCCGATCTCTCGCTGGCAGGACCAGAAGATTTTTGACGATGAACGTTACGAGCTGCTCATCCAGGAGCTGCAAACCGTCGCGCGCTCGCTTCTAATTTTCGGCTTGCACGTGCACGTCGGCATCGCTGACCGCGAACGTCAGATTCATATCATGAACGCGTCGCGATATTTTCTGCCGCACGTTCTGGCGTTGTCGACCTCGTCTCCATTCTGGATGGGCCACAATACCGGCCTGAAGTCGTACCGCTCAGAAATCTTCAAGCAGTTCCCGCGAACCGACATCCCGGATCATTTTGATTCTTACCCCGGTTTTCAACGCTACGTCGATCTGCTTATCAAAACCCGTTGTATCGATAATGGCAAAAAGATCTGGTGGGACGTCCGGCCGCATCCCCACTTTCCTACGCTCGAGTTTCGGGTCTGCGACATTCCCACGCGCGTAGACGACACCATTGCCATTGCCGCACTGTTCCAGGCGATTGTCGCCAAATTGGACCAGCTCATCGATAAGAATCTCGGCTTTCGGCTTTACCGTCGCGCTTTGATTCAGGAAAACAAATGGCGCGCCGTGCGTTACGGTCTGGAAGGCAAGCTGATCGATTTTGGCAAACAGAAAGAGGTGCCCGTCCGCGATCTGATTCGCGAGCTTCTGGAGTTTGTGGATGACGTGCTGGATGATCTCGGATCGCGGAAGGAAGTGGAACATGTGCACACAATCCTCGAGCGGGGCACTTCCGCGGACGAACAGCTTCGCGTGTATCGAGAAACCAATGATCTAACGGCCGTAGTGGATCGTCTGATCGAGCTGACTGTCGAAAACATTCCGAAGGAAGCAAGTATTGCGATAGGTCAGGCGAGGACCGCGCCATCAAGCATCTCAAAATAGATCCGTGCCTGAGAAATTCAGCGACAAAGTCGGCCCCCATGTCCGCTCTCTAAAACCTGAAGATGAAACGCTGTCCAAAGTGCGCGCGAACTTATGCTGACGACACGCTAAGGTTCTGTCTTGAAGACGGCGCCAGCCTTGCCCGCGTCAGCGACTCGCGGGCGTCTTACGAAACAGTCAGAGCGCGCGATCCCAATCCACCGCCCACGGAAAAGATTTTTTATGATCGATCGGCGCCGACTCTAAAAGTAGCTGCGGGCGCGACCACGCCATCGTTCAAAGCGGCCCAGGTAACGCCGGCGCGGGCCGACGGCCATCGATCGAATTCGCTCTTGACCGCCGGTGTGATCTCAATTGCGATTCTTCTTTTGGCGTTAGTTGGCATCGCTGCATATTTTGTTTTGCGGCAGTCAGGGACGGGAACCGCGCCGGCGAGCGCCAACAGTACTCCGCCGGCAAATAATCCTTCGCCCGTTTCCACCCGCGCCGTTAGCGGGCCGGACAATTCTGAAATAACGACCAACGCCGGGCTGAGGATATCGGCGAGCGCGTCTTCGGTGAGATACGCGGTGCAGAACAATACGTATTATGCCGCCAACGCGATCGACGGAAAGCGGACTACGGCCTGGATGGAAGGAGCAGATGGCTCAGGTGTCGGTGAATGGATCAAATTCGATTTTGATCGTGAGATTACGCTTCATCGAATTCTAATTCAGCCCGGCTATTTCAAAAGCCCTGACATCTGGTCAGGAAACAATCGCGTAGCGAAGGCGACCGTGTCGTTTTCCGACGGCAGCTCGCGCGACCTTAACTTTACGGACGTGATGCAGAGTCAGAAATTCGACGTTGGATCAATCAGAACGAAATGGGTGCGCCTCACCATCAAAGAGGTTTACGCCGGCAAAGATCCTGACACTGCGATCTCTGAGGTCGCGTTTGAATGGGAACCATAGATCCGTTTCAGAAGCGAAGTGTCTGCTTCTGAGTTTTTACCGGCAAACTTTCATCGACTCTTTTTCTTTCGAACAGGCGGCTCCTTGACGCGGAAGCGCCCGGCCTCTTGCCGCCAAAAGCTGCTGCTCAACTCCGGCGCATCCTGCGCAGCGCGATTCATCTCCTTGCGGACTTTGTCGAGGCAGTCCTTAACCTTGCCGCGGCAGGTAACCGGGAGGTGCAGAATCTCTTCGATGTCGCGCCGAACCGCTGAGAACCAATCGGCAGCCGTCGCATGCTGCGACGCGCGCTCGGAGAAGCGCAGGAATGTTTGAAGGCCGGCAAGGACCGCCGCGAGGATACTGATCGAAGCAACCAGCCGCGATGGAGTCGAGTTCTTCTCGAGGCCCGCGAAGATCGCAGTTCCAACAATGCTTGAAAAGATGATGCTGGGTACCCCAACTACGTAGTTGAGCAGTCTGAACCTATCTGCAGAAGCGTAGTGGGCAGCCTGCGCTGCATAGACGCGACTGTGCCAGTCCTCAAGGAGTTCTACGGCCTTAGGATCATCCCAGTCGCGCCCGTCACTCTCCGTTATCTGTGGTAGGGTGTCTTCGGATTGCATGGTCACCTCCATTTGCGGGCGCCCGTAGTCTTCCGACGAGCGCGGCGCGAAAATCTCATTGGAAGTACTTTTCTGAGAACTGATTAATCGCCTGGCTGAGCCGGCGAGTTGTCAGAGGCAGCCCGTTGGGAGTCAGCCATTGCGAACCTGCTTGCTGGCGAGAAAAGTAGGTCAGACCCAACAAAAAGTCAACGTCTTTTCCTGGAACATCGGGCCGCGTAGATTTCGATCTATCTCCCGTGTTGGCTGGTTTATGCGATTGCTTCGGGGTGAGCGGGGCTTTAAGATGACGAAGTAGTAAAGGCAAGGGTTCTAATGTCTCAGAGCTTCGAAGCACCGCCGGAGCGCAGCGCCCGCAGCCAAAATCTTCCCGGCACGGGCAAGCGTGTCAGCATTCTCGGCGTGCCGATAGGATTCGGCGCGAGCATGGCCGGCGTTGATCTGGGGCCGGCAGCTATGCGCGTCGCCGGGCTCGCGCAAAGAATCGCGGCCATTGGGTATGACGTCAATGACCTGGGTGATTTGCATTCGCAGCGTTCCACTTCGCTTCCCGGTTTCGACGAGAAGCTGAAACACTTGACTGAGATTTACGGAGCTTGCCGGCAACTGGCAACCAGTGTTTATGAAGTCTTTCAGGCCAATGAATTTCCGATCATACTGGGAGGCGATCACTCGATCGCCATCGGATCGTTTTCCGGCGCCGCGCGTTATTTTCACGAGCGCGGCGAGAGCCTGGGTTTGATTTATTTCGATGCGCATGCGGACATGAATACTCCCGAGACGACGCCCTCAGGGAACATTCACGGCATGCCTTTGTCGGCATTGCTGGGACATGGCGCGCCGGAATTAGTCGGCCTTGGAGGTTATTCGCCGAAGCTCGATCCCAGGCTTTGTGCTCATGTCGGCGCCCGCGAAATCGATCCCGGTGAACGAGAGCTGATCAAGGAACTTGGGGTCCGTTTTTTCACGATGCGTGAGATTGACGAGCGCGGATTGGCTGTTTGCATGGACGAGGCTATCCACATTGTGCAGCAGGCAACGGCTGGTTATGGTGTGACTTTTGACATTGACGCCCTGGACCCGGGAGACGCGCCGGGCTCAGGCACGCTGGTCCGCGGTGGATTGACGTATCGCGAAGCGCATCTGGCGATGGAGAAGATCGCGGAGGCCGGCGGTATGCGCTCGCTGGAGGTTGTTGAGATAAATACAGCGCTGGACGTTAACAATCGCACGGCGCAATTAGGCGTTGAATTGATCCTGTCGGCGTTGGGAAAAACGATTTTGTAAACTTCCCTCTCCCTTTTGGGAAAGGGTTAGGGTGAGGGATTACAGCAAAGAGAGTGGTTTCGTTTAGAGTCTGATTACTGCCCGACAGACGCGGGCGCCTTTTCGGAAAGGTGTCCGCTGCTAAGCATAGCGTTAATTGATATGCCAAAAAAACTTCGCATTGGCGTAATCTTCGGCGGCCGCTCTGGCGAGCACGAAGTATCAATCCGCTCGGCCCGCTCAGTAATTGAAGCGCTCGATCCGCTCAAATACGACGTCGTGCCGGTTGCCATCACGCGGGAAGGAAAGTGGCTCGGGCCGGCGCAGGCAGCAAGACTTCTTCCCGCAGAAACCCGGCGCGCATTCCCATCAAAATTTGACGAACGCGATGGTGACGTCGCCATCATCGGTGATCCTTCACGCAGCGGTCTGGTGAAGCTCGATACAAATAACGACTCGGGTCAGCCACTCGATGCCGTCATTCCAATCTTGCATGGAACCTATGGCGAGGATGGGACGATCCAGGGCTTGCTCGAAATGGCCGCCGTGCCTTTTGTCGGCTGCGGCACGCTCGCGTCCGCGTGCGGCATGGACAAAGTCACGATGAAGGCTTTGTTTCACAACGCGGGACTACCGATCTGTAAATACATCTGGTTTCTGAGGTCCCAGTGGGAGAGCGCGCCTGAGCAATTGCTGCGGCGCGTGACGAAAGAGATCGGGCTGCCGGCGTTCGTTAAGCCGGCAAATCTCGGCTCGTCGGTAGGTATTTCGAAAGCGACTGCCAAAGCCTCTCTGACGCGGGCGATCGAGTTGGCAGCGCGATACGATCGCAAAATAATTGTCGAACAGTTGGTTGATGGACGGGAAATTGAATGCGCGGTCATGGGAAACGATAAGCCGGAGGCGAGTTTGCCGGGTGAATATGTGATTCATGATGAAGCGGCGCGCTTTTTGGATTACACGGAAAAATATTCGAGCACCGGCCGCGTCGAATTCGTCGTGCCGGCGCGCATCCCAAAGGCGCTGATTACGCGGATTCAAAAGTTGGCCGTGCGCGCGTTCCAGGCGATCGACGGCAGCGGCTTGTCTCGGGTGGATTTCTTTCTCCGCCGCGACAATAACGAACTAATTCTCAACGAAATTAATACGATGCCCGGCCTGACGGACGTTTCCGGCTTTCCCAAAATGTGGGCAGCCACCGGTGTCCCTTTCCCGAAAATAATCGATCGATTGATTGAGTTGGCGCTTGAGCGCCATCGCGAGCGCGCGCGAAATGAGACCAGCATTTGATTTGACCGCCAGGAACTGCTTTTTTTGATCGCAACGATACACACGGCACGGGTGGATTAGTGTCAGGCACTGCGGCTAGATACGTAGCTCGTCTTTTGAATGTTAGTGCTGACCCAGGTGATGCATATTACCGCAATTGACGGGATTATGAATCAGCCAAAGACGGAGCCACTAACAAGCGTTTGTGTGGATTAAAGAAATGTGTAGTAGCAATAAACAGAACCTTCTTGTTGGAGGAGTGATTGATGGTTTTTGCGCTGCGGGAGCGTATTATGAATCACGCATAATAACCGCGTATCACGGTATTATGGTGCAGGATTCATAATTAGTAGTTATCCCGCTTCGCTTTTTGAAAACTACAAATCAACAATCGAGCGTGGTGATTCACTTGGGTGGTGCATCGATGGCTTCGCGCGCGGCCGTCGGGTTGAATCGGGCTTGGTAATGCGAGTGGCCGTGGCGGCCGTGAACGCCGCGCGCGCTCGTTATCAACCGAAGGGTTGCGCGTTACAATCATGGGCGGGATAACAAGTCGTTGCAGCGGAGCGCGAATCGCGTAGCCTTCATCGACAAGGGGCTTGATCGCCCAGTTTGTACGCGCCCGCTGAACTCCGGCGTTATCCCGCTTCGCTTTTTGAAAACTACAAATCAACAATCGAGCGTGGTGATTCACTTGGGTGATGCATCGATGGCTTCGCGCGCGGCCGTCGGGTT
>Ga0207685_10000016_pt1 | contig 151990 bp, 117 predicted proteins | sample LARL111metaG_FD_184350 | JGI IMG/M metagenome (GOLD analysis project Ga0207685, IMG submission 184350) | Corn, switchgrass and miscanthus rhizosphere microbial communities from Kellogg Biological Station, Michigan, USA - LAR L11-1 metaG... | ecosystem: Host-associated > Plants > Roots >...
CCGGCGGTACCGGCGGTCACATTTATCCGGCAATTGCGATCGCGAATGAGATCAGGCGACGCGATCCTTCGTCAGTAATCAGATTTGTCGGGACAGCGCGAGGACTGGAAAATCGTTTAGTACCGCAGGCGGGTTTTGAACTTTCGATCATTGAAAGCGCAGGATTGGTAAACATGGGGTTAGGGCAGCGCCTGCGGGGACTGCTAATCCTGCCGAAGAGTTTTCTGGCCGCCCGGCGCCTGATCAACTCGTTCCGACCTGACGTCGTGGTCGGCGCAGGGGGTTATGTCACCGGTTCGGTCCTGTTAATGGCGGCGCTGATGCACGTGCCTACTCTGGTAATGGAGTCCAACGCCGTGCCGGGATTTACTAATCGGCGGCTGGCCCGTTTCGTTGACGCAGCGGCCGTATCGTTTGAAGCAGCGCTGCCGTTCTTTGGCGACAAAGCGGTAGTTACGGGAAATCCGGTCAGGTCTGAGTTCTTTGAAATCAAAGCCAAAGAGCGTGACCCGCAGAAGTTTTCGCTGTTGCTGTTTGGCGGGTCCCAGGGTTCACGAGCCATTAACGAGGCGATGATTGCGGCGGTACCGTTTCTTGAAGAATATCGAGAAAGGATGCGCATAACTCATCAAACGGGCAAATTGGATTTTGAAAGAGTCAGTGCTGGCTACACCGCTGCAGGTTGGAAAACGCAGGCGAAGGTGAGTGAATACATCGACAACATGATGAAGGTGTTCGCGGAGAATGATTTGATAGTTTCAAGGGCCGGCGCCACGACCAGTTTCGAATTGATGGCGGCCGGAAAACCGGCATTGATGGTTCCGCTGCCGGGCCAGTTGGAACAAAGGCGCAATGCTGAGGTCCTGGCGAGTGTCGGCGCGGCGCGAATGATCTTGCAGGACGACCTGAACGGTGAACGGTTGGCAAAGGAAATCAGTTTGTTGATCGAGTCTCCGGATGAAATTACAAGGATGGAGACCGCCGCCCGGAAGTTGGCCCGGCGCGATGCGGCAGCGGTGACCGTGGATTTGATTGAACGGCTGGCAGGCGGAAAGCAGAAGGCAGAAGGCAGAAGGCAGTAAGCAGTAAGCAGTAAGCAGAAAGCAGAAAGCAGAAAGCAGAAAGCAGAAAGCAGAAAGCAGTGGACGCCAACTTACGTTTTAAGGCTCGGGATAGAGAGGCAACTCACGAGAATCTTACTGCTTACTGCTTACTGCCTACTGCTTACTGATTTTTATGTTTCGTCGCTTTCAACACATTCATTTTATCGGCATCGGCGGCATTGGTATGTCGGGCATCGCGGAGGTTTTGGCTAACCTCGGCTTCCGTGTTTCCGGTTCCGATCTGAAGAAATCATCAGTGACCGCGCGCCTTGAAGACCTCGGCGTCGAAGTAACTGAAGGACACGCCGCCGATAACGTTGGTGATGCGCATGTGGTGGTGAGGTCAACGGCGGTCCGTGATGACAATCCGGAAATCATTGAAGCGCGCCGGCGTTCGATTCCGGTCATTCCGCGCGCCGAGATGCTGGCTGAATTGATGCGGATGAAGCCGCACACCGTGGCCGTCGCGGGTTCGCATGGAAAGACCACCACGACCTCGATGGTCGCAACCGTGCTGGGGATTGCCGGACTTGACCCGACGTTTGTCGTGGGCGGAATCGTACGGAGCTACCTGTCCAATGCGCGCCTGGGAAAAAGCGATTTGATGGTGGTTGAAGCCGACGAAAGCGATCGTTCATTTCTGATGTTAACGCCGACAATTGCCGTGGTGACGAACATCGATCGCGAGCACATGGACTATTACCACGATATGGACGATGTCCGTAAATGCTTCGCGGATTTTGTAAACAAAGTTCCGTTCTATGGCGCGGCGGTGCTCTGTTTGGACGATCCGCATGTCCAGGCAGTGATTCCCAAGGTGGAACGCCGGCGCGTCACTTACGGTTTGAGCGCCCAGGCTGACGTCTCCGCGCATGAAATATCTTACGACCAGACCTTCGGGTCAAATTTCGCCGTATGGCGCGGAGTAGAGGTGCTCGGCCGGGTGACCTTGCGAGTTCCGGGGAAACACAATGTGTATAACTCGCTGGCAGCGATCGCCGTCGGATTGGAATTAGAAGTGCCTTTCGATCAAATCGCCCACGCCCTGAGCGAATTTACGGGCGCCGACCGGCGATTTCAATTCAAGGGTGAAGAGGGCGGCGTCACCGTGGTTGACGATTACGGTCATCACCCGACGGAGATCAAGGCGACGCTGAGTGCGGCGCGGATCGGCGCTCCGAATCGCCGCATCGTGGTGATGTTTCAGCCGCACCGCTACTCGCGCACGCATGATCTGCTGGAAGAATTTTCCAGCGCTTTTAATAACGCAGATGTGTTGTTCGTGACCGATATCTATGCGGCCAGCGAGACGCCCATTGAAGGAATAAATGCCGACGTGCTGACCGAGCGGATAAAGAGCTACGGTCATAAGCGCGCGGAATACATTGGAGCGCTGGATAATGCGGCGGAGATTCTGCATGCAAATGTTCGCGAAGGTGACCTGGTGATCACTTTGGGCGCGGGATCCGTTCATCGCGCCGGGGACCAGTTACTGAAGATGCTGCGCGGCAATAAGGCGGCACAGAGCGCCTGATACAGTAACGCTTGCATAGCGGGCGGGTGAGAATGAATTTAAATCGCGAGCATTGATGGTTGCAGTTGTCATGACGAAAGTAAACGAGATGGCCGAGCGTGACGCGGCGATAAACGAGATCGCGGCGCGACTGGGCGTGCGGGTTGAGCGCGGACGGAGTTTTGCGGAGTTGACCAGCCTCCACGTGGGCGGCGCCATCGATTGGGTTGCGGTCCCGGAAACCGAAGCACAGGCAGCAGCATTCGTTGGTGAGCTCGATCGAAAGGAGATCGCCTGGCGTCCGCTCGGATCCGGAAGCAACGTGCTGGCTGATGATGGTGAACATCATTACTTGATTGTCAGTTTGAAGGAATTGAAAGCTGTTCCGGTTTTTGATGCCGAGCGAATTTCGGTGAGCGCTGGTTATTCGCTTCCGCGTCTGTGCGTCGACGTCGCACGCCAGGCCCTTTCCGGTATCGAGGGATTGAATGGAATTCCCGGAACTGTCGGTGGTGCACTCTGGATGAATGCCGGGGCATTTGGTCAGGAAATTGGAACCGTGGTGGAGTCGGTGCGTGTTGCGCGGGATGGTCGAGTCGTCGAAATTCCCGGCAGCGATGTGAAATGGAATTATCGCCACACGTCTTTCCGCGAAGGAGAGTTGCTGTTGGGCGCGATGTTGATCTTGCGAAAAGACGACGTTGGAAAGATTCAAGAGCGGATGGCCGAGGCGAAGGGCAAGCGCATGAGCAGCCAACCCCACGGCGCGCGTTCCGCCGGTTGCTTCTTCAAGAATCCGCCGGATTCGATGGGCACCGGCAAAATAATCGATGAACTTGGTTTTAAGGGTTCAAGGCGCGGAGGTGCAGTCGTTTCTGAAAAGCACGCTAACTTCATAGTCACCGAAGGTGAAAACGCAAAAGCTTCTGATGCGCTTGAACTGGCCGAAGAAATTCGCGAGCGGGTAAAACGCGAGCACGGAATCGATCTCGAATACGAAGTCGAAGTCTGGCGATCAGAAAATCGCTGAATGGAAAGCCTATGAGAGAACAAGTCATTGCCTCGCCCGGAGCGCGCCGGGCCGCGACCTCCCCAGGAGGTTTTGTGCAGCGGCCGAGCCGCCGCCAAAGCGCCGGGCGTGGCCGAGTTCAGCTTCGCGTGCTCTTGAGGTACGTACCGGGAGTTCTTAAGTACGTAATGATTCTAGCAACCGTGATTGCTCTGGTGATCGCCTACCGCGCGGCAGCTTCTGCTTCATTATTCCAGCTCCGCGCTACAGACGTCACTGGCGCAACTCGCGTTTCGTCCGAGGAAGTTTCCGCCGTGACGCGACGCGCGGTTGCGCGCACAGGTGTCTGGCGCGCGGATCTTTCTGCAATCAGCGCTGAACTTCAGCGCCTGCCGGGCGTGCGCCGGGCGATCGTTACTCGCGTGCTGCCCGATCGGTTGCGAGTTCGAGTAATCGAGCGCGTGCCGGTTGGCGTGGTCCGGACCTCGGCCGGACACTTCGTCTGGGTCGACGAGGAAGGGGTTGCGCTCGGCGAAATGAAGAGCACCGATCACATGCCGGCGTTTTTCATTCGCGGCTGGAGTGACGACGATGTTGAGGATGCCCGCAAGGAAAATGCTCAACGAGTGCACAGATATCTCGAGCTCACGCGCGCATGGGATCCGATGGGCTTGTCGGAAAGGATCAGCGAAGTCAACCTGATCGACATTCGCGACGTGCGCGCGCAACTTGCCGGCGACGATTCACAAATTGAGGTGCGGTTGGGAAGTCAGGACTTTGGCGAGCGATTGAAAGATGCGCTTGAGGTGCTGGACTCGCAAAAGCAAGGTCCGCGAGCTGCCCTGATTACTTACATCGATCTAACTCAGGGACGGCGCGCCGTAATTGGTTTTAGTACCGGGAGCAAATTGTCGACCACGCGAGACGGCAGCGAAGAAATATCCAGGAATAGCGCGGCGGCGAGCGCGACGGTAGCAACTCAACCAGTCGCCGAGACTACCGCTGCCGGTAATGCTAATCCCGTTCAAGCCGCCGGCAAGGATCACAAGCCGGCGCCGGACAACAAACGAAAATCGGCGCAGCGCTCGCGGCATTGAAAAGGTCAGAAAAAATCGTTCATGGCAAAGCGCGGAAATCACACGGTCGGACTCGACATCGGCACCAGCCAGGTGACGTGCATCATTGGCACGCCGGACGAGGGTGGACTGTTTCAAATCGTCGGCGTTGGCGAGGCCGAAGCTCGGGGTTTGCGCAAGGGAGTGATCGTTAACCCGGACGCGGCAATTGAAGCTGTTAAGCGCGCGGTTGAAGAAGCCGAACGCATGAGCGGATTACAGGCAGAGGAAGTGGCAATAAACCTGGCCGGATCGCACATCATGGGATTCAATGGGCAGGCCATCGTCGCAGTCTCCAATCGCGATCGCGAAATTACGTCGGACGACGTGCGCCGCGCAATTGATTCTGCCTGCGCCATCCAACTGCCTGCCGGCCGCGAAATTGTCGATCGTTTGCCTCAGGAATTTATCGTTGACGATCAGGACGGGATCAACGATCCCGTCGGCATGACCGGCGCCCGGCTGGCTGTGAAGGTTCATATCGTAACCAGTCCGGTAACTGCCCGGCAGAACGCCATTAATGCCGTCAATCACGCCGGACTGGTGGTAGCAGACATGATCCTGGAACAACTTGCCGCCGCCGAAGCCACATTAACCGACGACGACAAGGAATATGGTGCGGCGCTGGTCGATGTGGGGGCCGAAACCACCGGCCTTTGCGTTTATCAGCGTGGCGCCGTGCACCACACGGCCGTCTTTGCGCTGGGTGGTTCGCATTTTACGAACGACATCGCGTTTGGCCTGCGGACGCCGATTCCTGCGGCCGAAGAAATCAAACGCCGAGTCGGTTGTGCTTCCAGCGCGTCGCTTAGCGATGCGGAGCGCGGCGAAGTTGTCGAGGTTCCGTCAGTCGGCGGACGCGCGCCGCGACAATTGTCGCGACAAATTCTTTGCGACATTTTGCAGCCCCGGGCAGAAGAAGTCCTGATGCACGTGGCTGACGAAATTAAGGATTCCGGATGGGACCGGCAACTGTCGAGCGGCATTGTACTCACGGGTGGAGGCGCGTTGCTCGGTGGGCTGGTTGAGATCGCTGAGCAGGTTTTTGATGCGCCCGTACGCATCGGTTATCCGGAACGCGATCGCTTTGGCGGTTTGGTAGAAGACATTCAGAGTCCGGCGTGGGCCGCCGCCGCCGGCCTCGCACTCGTGTCACAGCGCGCGCACGCGATCGAACAGCGAGCGGGTGGCGCGAAACGCGGCGGCAGTGGAAGGCTCACGCATTTTGTAGCGAAATTTCGAAATCGTTTCAGTAGTATTTTCTGACAAAGTGTTGTATGCTGGCGCGCCGGCGGCACAATATCTTGTCCGCAACATATAGATGCCATCGCTGAGGTCAGCCCAATATAGACGAAAAAGGTCCCTGAAGCCTTCAGGCGCGGGGAGAGAGGAAATGACCATGACACCTGAAGTCCGCGAATCGGGCAGAGGCATAAATATTTTCATCGATGACGAGCCGCCGGTCACCGGCGCTCGCATTAAAGTGATCGGCGTCGGCGGTGGCGGCGGCAATGCGGTCAATCGGATGATCGAAATGGGAATCGAAGGCATCGAGTTTGTAGTAGCAAACACCGACCTTCAGGCTTTGAAGAGATCTCGCGCTCCGGTGAAGATTCAACTGGGCGGCAGATTAACGAAAGGGTTGGGCGCAGGCGCTGATCCGGAAGTTGGACGCCAGGCCGCGCTCGAAGACACCGACAAAATTATCGAGGTGCTCGAAGGCGCTGACATGGTTTTTGTAACCACGGGCCTGGGGGGCGGTACAGGAACCGGCGGCGCGCCGATTATTGCATCACTCGCCACAGAGCTGGGCGCGCTCACGGTGGCAGTCGTCACCAAGCCGTTTCAGTTCGAAGGCCGCCATCGAATGCAACAGGCGGAACAGGGATTGAGCGAGCTTCACGAATCGGTTGATACCGTGATTACCATTCCCAACGAGCGTTTGTTTGGCGCCGTGCCGCAAGGTTCCTCGCTGGGTGATGCATTCAAAGCGGCGGACGATGTGTTGCGTCAGGCCGTGCAGGGAATTAGCGATCTAATCACGGTGCCCGGGATGATAAATCTTGATTTTGCCGACGTGCGCACGATCATGGCGGGGATGGGAATGGCGTTGATGGGCGCCGGACACGGGCGGGGAGAGAACCGCGCGATTGACGCGACGCAAGAGGCGATTTCTTCTCCGCTGCTTGAAGAAGCGACCATTAAGGGCGCCCGCGGAGTGCTCATCAATATTACCGGTGGACCTGATTTGACTCTTTATGAAGTCAACGAAGCGTCGACAATCATCCACAACGAAGCTGATGAAGATGCGAACATTATTTTTGGCGCGGTCATCGATGAGACGATGCGCGACGAAATGAAGATCACGGTGATCGCTACTGGATTTCAACGAACTGCCGCAGTGGTCAGCGCGGTCGCGGGTGCGCAGATGCCGCTAACGACAGCGCCGCGCTATGCGCCCAGACAGCCGGTTGAACCGATGGCGCCGTCCGCCAGTCCCCGGCGTTCGGACGACCTTGATGTCCCGACCTTCATTCGCAAGAAGGCGGACTAAAAACCGATTAAGTAAGCTGACAGAGCTGAAGCAGGTGCCCGTGCACTCTGATGTTAAATTGCGCTTCACCTCCTTAACCGATTCCACGGTTTGAATCTCGTTGCGTTTTTCTCGTCCGTCGTGTAGCATGTCCATCATTCCCTGAAGGATATTCACTACGGGTTAAATAGCTTCTCTCCTCGAATGGCTCGCGGCCTGTAACCCAGCGGCGCGCGTCTCACGCAAGATCGCGGCGGGAATGTGTCCGGCGAGCGAGAAGCACTGTCCTAATACATCGGAGGTAATAAAGTGAATCGCAAACTAATTAGAACTACGCTGGCCGACGTCAAAGCCAAGCGCGAGGCGGCGCAAAACCGCGACCGGATGAACGGCAATCCGCATCGCGGCGGCGGTCCTGTACCGTCACGCGGACCTCAGCCCGCGGCAGTTCAGGTTCGGAAACGTCAGCCGCCGCCGAACGAGACCCACGCCGAGATTTACTACTACAAGAAACAGATTGACGCGCACACGGCCATGATAATCGTTTTGCAAGACGGCGAAGAGATTGAGGGTACAATTGAATGGTACGATCGTGGCGCCCTGAAGATTAATCGGCGGACCGCGCCAAATCTACTGATCCTGAAGCGCAATATTAAGTACATGTACAAAGCCGAAGAGCGGAATGCGCCGGCAGCACCGCAGCTTTCAGAAGCCTGATAATCTCGCCGTAACCAAGACGAATTAATCTGAAGATAGATCACAGTTGTACTTAGGCGATGACTAACCAGCGTCATCAACCCTTGTCGTCCTCAAATCCACGGTCATCACAAACATTACCGCGTATTGGAATCACCATCGGCGATCCGGCGGGCATTGGCCCGGAAGTGGTCCTCAAGGCGGTTGCGGAGAGCGAAGTCCGCGAGACCTCAGCACCAGTAATTATTGGTGACGCTCAACTACTGTCGCACACGGCGCGTAAGCTCGATTTGCAGTGCGGTTACGAGATCATTCGAAAGGGAGAAAAACTCCCTGGCCGAATAGACCAACCGATAATTTTCCATCTCGACGACCTCAATGCCGCGGTAGCGCCAGGCATTGAGTCGGGTCTGGCGGGAAAGGCTGCGGCTGGTTACATCGAGGCGGCTGTCGAGTTGTGCGCCGCCGGCGAGATAGACGCGATTGCTACCGCCCCGATTAATAAACGCGCTCTCTTTCTGGGCGGCTACAGCTTCCCGGGACACACCGAATTTCTCGCGCACCTTACGGCTACTGAAGAATATGCAATGGGTTTTATCGCGGCGAATCTGCGCGTCGTCCTGGTATCGACACACGTCCCGCTGTCGGAAGCGATTCGCCTGATTACTCGCGAGCGCGTGGAAAAAACAATTCGCCTCGCGCACCGTGAATTTTGCCGCTGGGGCATTGAACGCCCCCGAATTGCCGTCGCGGCGCTGAATCCTCATGGCGCCGAAGGCGGCCTTTTCGGCGTCGAAGAAGCGTCAGAAATCCTTCCCGCGGTTGAAAGTTGTCGCGCCAATGACGAGATAAATGTGCGGGGACCTTTCTCTGCTGATACAGTTTTCTTACGCGCCTCGCATGGAGAGTTCGATGGTGTCATTGCGTGCTATCATGATCAGGCTATGATTCCTGTTAAATGTCTTTCGTTTGGCGAGGCGGTTAATGTAACGCTGGGTTTGCCATTCATTCGCACCTCGGTCGATCATGGCACCGCCTTCGACATTGCAGGAAAGGGAATCGCGGAACATTCCAGCATGGTGGCGGCGATAAAACTCGCGGCCGAGCTTGCCACGAAAGCGGGAGAGAGCGACAAGGCCGTCGAGACTGCTTGAGGTCATCCTGGACATGAGCGAAGCAGTGAGAGAGAACCGGCGCATTCTGGTCGCTGACGACGATCCGGCGATCCTGCGGCTCGTGACCACGCTGCTGTCCAAAGAAGGTTTTAAGGTTGTCACGGCTCGAGATGGCCGCGAGGCTTTTAAGGCTTTGCAGAGTGATGGGGATTTTACGGCCGCGGTTTTTGACGTGGTTATGCCTCACATATCCGGCCCCGAATTGGTGCGCCACATGAAAACCGAAAAACGTTTGATGAAAATTCCGGTCATGATGATGACCGCCGAGCAGGATCCGAAATTATCTTCGGATAGTTTTGCCGCGGGCGCCATCGTTTTTCTTCCCAAGCCGTTCACGACCATTCAGCTCCAAACCATGCTCAGGATGCTGGTGGGCAAAGCTCAGAGTTAGTTTGTTTATCCCGGGCGTCAAAGATCATCGACTTGCCATTGAGGAGTGTTAATCATGATTAAGCGAAATGTCTTCGTAATGATCCCGGTTGTCGCGTTTGCCTGCTGTGCTTTGTTCGTCGCCGGCCGCACGCGTGCCGCGTCGGATCTGACGCCGAAACAAGCTCGTCGGCTGATCGCCAGCATGGCCGGCATTCAGTTGCCGTCCGACGCGGTGCGAATAAGAGAGATTTCGACGTTCGGAAATTCTGCCGTGGTAGTGGCTCAGGTTGAGACTGCTTTCCGTTTGGTTAAAGGCGACCAGGACAAATGGCGGGTTGCGGAGATCCGAACCGGCGACCGGCGCTGGGAAGATGTCGAGCTTTTAATCAAGGCACTCGACGTTGAAAAGACCGAGCGTGCCCGCGCTGAATTACAATCGATCGCGACGGCGCTTGAATCCTATCACCGCGAGCGCGGTTCTTATGTCGAGTCCAAGAGCGAATCGGTTCTCGTTGATCACCTGAGCCCCCGGTATCTGACGCAGGTCGTCCGGGTCGATCCGTGGCATCAGCCTTACCTCTATGAGGGCACGCGGACCGGCTTTATTCTGCGCTCGGCCGGTCCCGATGGAAAGCCTAATACGCCGGACGATATCATGTTTACAAACGGTACGCATTGACCTTTCCGGCCTGTTTTTGCCGCGCTATCTTGCGCTGACTGTAACGTTTCTTGAAAAAAGCCTTGACGCGGTTTCCGCGCGGATGCTAGGTTCGGATCAGCCTTGGTGCTGCGCGAGCTCCAGCCCATCCGCTTCAGATTCGCCCAGGCCTTCAAAACCTTCCGGATGAGAGTCAGATGACCGGACGAAAACTTCTGCTCGCCGACGATTCGGTCACCATCCAGAGAGTGGTCGATCTGACCTTCACGGATGAAGGCATGCAGGTCATCACGGTTGGCGACGGTGAGCAGGCAATTCGGAAGCTCGAAGAGTTTACTCCCGACATCGTACTTGCGGACGTTTTGATGCCCGGCCTTGATGGGTACCGTCTCTGCGAGTTCATGAAACGAAGCGAGCGATTTGGTCAAATCCCCGTCATGCTTCTGGTCGGCTCGTTTGAGCCCTTTGACGAAGCGGAGGCGCGCCGGGTAGGCGCGGATGATTTTGTGACTAAACCGTTTCAATCAATACGACAACTTGTAAATCGCGTCGGCTCGCTGCTTGGTGGCAAGCCGGCGAACGACCTGGCCGTAACTTCTGAACGGTCCACACTTGGTTTAGCTGGAACCGCGGCTGCCTCGGAGCCGGATCACGAAGACAGAATTGAAACTGCGCCATTGACCGCGGTGTCCAACGAATTCGACGAGCCGGAGATGGAATTACAGACAGCTGATACTTTGAGGTTCCAGCCGGACCAACCCGCGGAAAGATTTGAACGCGAGCCGGCCTTCACGAACGCAAACGCCTACTCAGCCGAGACCACCCCCATGGAACGAAGAAGCGAAACCCGAACATCGATGGAGACCTTTAACGACGCTCTTCTCGATCTTGATGATCTGGATGCCGATATTGTCGCCCCTGGAAGTGATGACACAATTCTTGATCTGGAATATGAATCTCCGGTGACTGTTTACGCGAGCGTCGCATCTGAAACCTTCCAACCGTCCGTTGAGTTCGCGGGCGCGACACCCGCGGCGAGAGCAGTTGAGGAATACCGGACGCCAGAAGTGTCGATTTCGTCTCAGCCCAGCGAGTCATCATGGACTATCGTTGAGGACGAAGTCGTGGTCGAAGAGCCGGTCAAACCTGAAGTTGCGGAAACAAAGGCTTCAGCCGCAGCCGGCCGCCAGATTGGCTTGCACGAGCTATCGCCGGAAGCAATCGACGCTATTGCTCGCCGCGTCGTCGAGCATTTGTCTGAGAAAGTTGTGCGCGAGATTGCCTGGGACGTCGTGCCTGAGTTGTCGGAGTTGCTAATTAAGCAAAGACTGGACGAGCAGAATCGATAGCCGATAGTGATTCAACAGACGTTGGGGAGGCGAGCTACGGCTCGCCTTTCTCTTTTTCCGAGAGATAACAGCTCGACGTACTAATATGAAAAGCCTGCGGCATGATTTACAATCGCATGGCAACAACGTTTAGGATTGCACGTATTGGCGGGCAGGAGCCCGCCTCTAACGTTAGCAGGCGGAATGTTAAATGACCGAGATCCCGAAGATTTATGATCCGAAAGAAGCTGAGCAACACCATTATGCTAAGTGGGAGCAACTCGGCCTTTTCGCGCCTGAAATCAATAAAGACCCTGATGCGCCGGTTTTTTCGATTGTAATTCCACCGCCGAACGTGACTGGTTCACTACATATGGGCCATGCGCTGCAACACACAATGATGGACGTGATGACTCGTCACAAACGCATGCGCGGACATCGGACTTTGTGGCTGCCGGGAATGGACCACGCCGGGATCTCAACCCAGTTGATGGTCACGCGCGAACTGAAGAAAGAAGGATTGACTCGTCATGATATCGGGCGCGAGAAATTCGTCGAACGGGTTTGGCAATGGAAGGCCGAATACGGCGGACAGATTCTGAAGCAGATACGCCGGCTGGGGGCGTCGGTCGATTGGTCGCGCGAGCGTTTTACCATGGACGAAAATCTTTCGCGGGCAGTGCGCGAGGCGTTCGTTCGCCTTTATGACGAAGGTTTGATTTACCGCGGTAAACGCATCGTGAATTGGTGTCCTCACGACCAGACTGTGCTGTCCGATCTGGAGGTCCAGAGAGAGCCGCAAAAAGGGAAGCTTTACTTTCTTCGCTACCTATTCAAGGACAATGGCGGCAGTGTGACGGTTGCCACCACCCGGCCTGAGACAATGCTGGGAGACACGGCAGTCGCCGTTAATCCAAATGATGATCGCTATCAAAGCCTGGTCGGCAAAGTCCTCCTTCTGCCGCTGGTTAATCGAGAGATCCCGGTCATTGCTGACGAGTTTGTCGAGGCGGAATTTGGCACCGGCGCGGTGAAAGTCACCCCGGCCCACGATCCGAATGATTACGAAATGGGTTTGCGTCACCAGTTGGAACAGGTGCGGGTAATCGATCAGTTTGCGCGCATGACGGAAGAGGCGGGGGCGGAATTTGCGGGACTGGATCGCTACCAGGCACGCGAGAAAGTCGTTGCAAAACTTGATGAGTTGGGGCTACTCGAGAAAGTAATCGATTATGAATTTGCCATCTCGAAATGCGAGCGCTGCAAGACAGTGATCGAACCTTTGATCTCGACGCAATGGTTTTGTCGCATGGACGAATTGCGAGATCTCGCGCTCGGAAAGCTGCGCCAGGAAGCCAGGCCGCGGTTTGTTCCACAAGTCCCGTATGAAAAAGTTTATTCGGACTGGCTCGAGAACCTGCGCGATTGGACTATCTCGCGGCAGCTTTGGTGGGGTCACCAGATCCCAGCCTGGTACACGGAAGACGGCGAAGTCATAGTGGCGCGCTCACTTGACGAAGCGCGAAAGAAAGCAGGCACAGAGGCACTCACTCAGGACCAGGACGTGCTCGATACGTGGTTTTCATCGGCGCTATGGCCGTTTTCCACGATGGGCTGGCCGGACGAGACCAGGGACTTAAAAACCTTCTATCCTACGTCGGTGCTGGTGACGGCCCGCGACATCATTTTTCTCTGGGTATCGCGAATGATGATGACCGGTTTGAAATTCATCGGCAAAGAACCGTTTGCCGATGTTTACGTCACCGGCACCGTGCTCGATAAACATGGCCAGCGCATGTCGAAGACAAAAGGTAACGGCATCGATCCACTCGAGGTGTTCGACAAGTACGGTGTTGATGCCACTCGGCTGACGCTCGCGTCAGTCGGCTCGACCGACACGCGGTGGAGCGAGCGACAGGTCGAATCGTATCGCAATTTTGCCAATAAGATTTGGAACGCGGCGCGATTCTGTTTGCTGAACGCCGGCGGCGCTGAATCTGTGTCCGAGCCATTTGCGGATCAGCGCGGGCTGCCGTTACACGACCGTTGGATCTTGTCGCGGCTGAATACAACCGCGTCGGAGGTGAGTGCTCAGATTGATGAATACGATTTTCACGGCGCAGTGCAGAGGCTTTATCACTTCTTTTGGGACGATTTTTGCGATTGGTATATTGAACTCTCTAAGGCAAGTGTCACCGCGGACGTTTCTTCACCGGAGCGCGACACGGCGCGGGCTCGAATGATTTCGATTCTCGAACAGGCGCTGCGTTTGCTGCATCCGTTCATGCCCTATCTTACCGAAGAGTTATGGCAGAAACTGCCGATCAAGCATTCACAGTTGCTGGATCGCGCCTACGCCGGCGCCGAGGCAACGATCATGCTCGCCGCTTACCCCAAAGGCCAGTTATCGCTGATCGACGAACCTGCGGAATCAGAAATGAAAGCCGTCATTGACTTGATATCGCGCGTGCGAAATATTCGCTCGGAAATGAACATCAAACCGGGTGAACGCGTGCGCGTACTTATCGCCGCAGATGAAATGCTGCGAAATACCTTTTCAAATTCGTCAGATCAAATTGCCCGTTTAGCGCGAGCTTCCGAGATAAAAATTGATGAACGGTTGGACGGAGGTAAAGCATCTGCCCGAGCTGTGCTTGCCGGCGGAGCTGAAGTGGCAATCCCGCTGGAAGGTCTGATCGATTTCGGGCAGGAACGCGCCCGACTTTCGAAGGAAAAGGATAAGCTGCAAAAGGAAGCCGCGAAATTGGAGACGCAGTTGGATAACGCTGATTTTGTCGTGCGGGCTCCGGCAGAAAAAGTTGAGGAGTTGCGGGAGCGAATTGCTGATATTGCGCAACGAGCGACGGCTTTGGATCAGATATTGGAGGCGCTTTCGTGAACTGGCTTGACGAAGGCGCGATGTATTCGAGTGTGGGCTTGTTCCTGCGCGAAGATCTTGGCCGCGGAGACATCACCACGCAGGCCACAATCATGCGCAACGCCCGGGCTCGCGGACGTTTCGTTGCCGGCGAACGAATGGTGGTCGCCGGACTGGAAGCGGCGGAAGAGGTTTTCGGCTCGCTCGATCCGCAGCTACAACTCGAAGCCTTTGCCTCTGATGGTGAAGAAGTCGAGGCTGAAAAGGTCATCGCCCGGACCAGCGGCTTTGCGGATGTCTTGCTCGCCGGCGAGCGCGTGGCCCTGAACCTGCTGCAGCATTTATCCGGCATTGCGACGATCACGCGGGCGTTTGTTCGCACCGTCGAAGGAACAAACGCCAGGATTGCTGATACCCGCAAGACGACGCCGGGCATGCGCATGCTGGAAAAGTATGCGGTGTTGCTGGGCGGAGGAGTTAATCATCGTTTCGGGCTGGATGATGGGATTCTAATCAAAATGAACCACGCGGCGATTGCCGGTGGCGTAGGTGCAGCTCTCAAGAGCGCGCGAGAGAGGGTCGGACACGTGCACAAGCTCGCGGTCGAAGTTGGGAGTGAACAGGAAGTTCGCGACGCGATCGAGGCATCGGCAGATGTGCTCGCGTTTGCGCGATTAAGTACAGGGGAATGTGCGGATTTGATTGCCAGGGCGCGCGAGTTTTCCGGGCAGGTCGGAATCGAGGTCTCCGGCCGGATCACTTTGGAAAATGTGCGCGCATATGCCGAGGCCGGCGCAGATCTGATCCGGGTTGACGCGTTAACTCAGTCCATCCGGGCCATGGACATCAGTTTTCAAATCCAACCGGGATAGAATTCGACAAGCGCGACCGTCAGGGAGGGCAATTTTTCCCGGCTCGTCATGTTGGTAGCGGGCCGAGTGAAAGAAGAGAGAAGCGCTTGATGGCGACGGCTTCTGACCCAGTCAGAGATCATGCGGAACTATTCGGTTTCCGTCGCGTGGAATTCATGAGCATCCGGAGTTAAACTAATGGCATCAGTTTAAGCAGACTTGGTTCCGGCGGTGGTTGAAAAAGAGATGGGCATCAAAATCACGCGGCAAATGGTGATCGGGCTGGTGGCAATCGTGCTGATAGCCGGTTGCTTGATTGAGGCGGGCGCGCAACGCCGCCGTCATCGCAGGCGCCGGCCATCCACGCCTCGGATCACGAATCCGGCAATCATCACACCGCCGTCAGACTCTTCGAGCAGCGGCGCGGATTCGACTACTACTGATAATCAAACCGGCGCTCAACAAAAGACTGATGATCCTGACGAAGTGAAACGCAATATTCGGTCGCTGTCCACTCAGGTGGATAAGCTGAACGAAAGACTCAGTCAGATGCAGGAATCGCAAAAGTCTCTGGTCGATCTTGAGCGGCTCACGCGGGCCGAGCAGCGAAGCGAAAGCCTGCGCGCCCAACTACGCGACGTGCAGGAAAAGGAAACTCAGATTCAGGGGCGCGCCGACGAGCTTGAGTACGCTTTGCAGCCGGAGAATATCGAACGCGCAGTCGCCATGTACGGCACGACGCATCCGGAAGTAGCCCGCGAGCAACGCCGCAGGCAGTTGGAGGGTGAGAAGGTGAAGGTTCGCGCTCAACTGGACACGCTCGAGCAGAGCCGCACGCGTTTGGAAACGGCAGTCGCCGCAGCGGACGTTGAGGTCGATCGACTGAGACAGAAAATGGACGCGGCTGATGCCGCGGCGATTCAGAATGCCCAGACTAACGGGCAATCGACAGGAACAACTTCACCGGCGGCCCAGCCGTACCCGAGTCCGACACCGTCGCCGAGTCCTTTTCCTCAGTGATGAAGAGCACTTTTCGATTCCAACGGATCAGTCTGGTTTCCGATTTCCCTGTTCACTGCTTACCGCTTACTGCTTACTGACTTCATGGGCACGATTCTACAACGCGATCTCTATCGATTGATTGCCGACGCAAATGCGCGGGGTGAACGTGTCGTCGTGGCGACGGTTGCCAACACACGAGGATCGACGCCACAGCGGCGCGGCGCAAAGATGTTGTTTTTTCAGAGTGGCGAGACGGCCGGCACAGTCGGTGGCGGTTGCGTGGAGGCTGAAGTCTGGGGCGAAGCACGCGAAGCGATGCAGACCGGACTATCGGCTCTTCATCACTTCACACTGACCGCGGAAGAAGCCAGCGAAGAAGGCATGGTGTGCGGCGGGACGATGGACATTTTCATCGATGTCTGGAACAACGGCGAATCGTAAATCGTAAATTGTGAATGAAATTGATTGGCAAGATGCCAAGGTCTCATGGAAAGCTCGTTCCTCGACAACTACAAAGCCAAGCATCAGCATCCGCTGAATAGGCTCTGCCACATGATCGGTATTCCGATGATCACCGTGTCGGGGCTGCTTTTCTTTTTCAACTGGCGCTGGGCGCTGGCATTGTTTATAGCCGGCTGGCTGCTTCAGTTTGCCGGTCATGCTATCGAGGGCAATCAGCCGGCCTTCCTTCGCAATCCGATCTATCTGGTGATCGGCCCGTGGTGGTTCGTCCACCGCGCCGCGCAAGCGATTGGTCTTTTCAAGCCTTCCACGTCAGAATAATTCCTGCAGAAAACCGACCTCGGGGTCCCCAGCCGGGCAGCCCGGCTGGGGCTGTCAGGGAAGGTCCAATTCGCCCGGCGCGATGACCATCGATAATCGTGAAGTCACAAGATGCGATCAGCAATGCTATCCGTGAGCTCTTGGAGAGCGGCGCGAAAGCGATCCTTGTGACCTTAATTAATTCTCCAGGCATTGAATCAAGCGATTCAACAGTCGGCAGCAAACTCATTATCAAAGAATCGGGCGAGCGAGTCGGGAGCCTCGGCAATTCAACATTAGAAGAAGCGATTGCTCGCCACGCCGATGCATTTCTCCGGGGGCGGGATGAAGCGAGATTATTAAATGTCGAAGAACTCGCGCCCGAGACTGAAGAATTCGCGTCCGAGATTTTGGCGTTACGCGGCATTTCAGTTCTGTTTGAAAAGATCGAGCCCGAACCGCGTCTGATCATTTGCGGCGCCGGGCATGTAGGAGCCTCGCTCGCGCGGCTCGCCGCGCTCGTGGGTTATCGCGTCACGCTCATTGACGATCGCGCCGAGTTCGTAAAGCGCGAATTGTTTAGTGGGCAAAGCGAGAATAACGTCGAGCTGGTCCTGGCAGATGATTGGTCTGGAGCTGCAGGCGCAGCAATCGGCAAGGGCCGCGGTGTTTCAGTAGCGATAGTTACGCGGGGCCATAAGCAGGACGAAGACTGCCTGCGTGCCGTGATCGCCGCCGCGCCGGATTACATCGGCATGATCGGCAGCAAGCGGCGCACGAATATCGTGCTCGATAAACTGCGTGCAGAAGGCGCTCCGGAAAATGCATTGAAGAGAGTACATGCGCCGATCGGGTTGGATATTGGCGCGGTGTCTCCGGAAGAAGTTGCCCTCGCAATTCTCGCCGAGGTCGTTGCCGAGCGGCGAGGCGGGTCATGCGCGCCGCTATCTTCGTGGCGGCGCCGTTAGTTCCCGGGGCGCAGATATTCTGACGGCAGCGGGGTTTTCTCGTCCTCTGCCTGCCAAAAGACCGTTACGACCCACCAACGCTTCCCGTCGTTCATTAACTGAATGCTGTTGATGCCTCGAGCAAAAGGCTTCGCGTCGTCTTTCGCGTGGCGCGACTCGTAGGTGCTGAAAACGTGCGCGATGTTCCCGAATTTTTCCACGCGGTGCGAAACCTCACGTTCAAAGAAACCGTTCTTTTCGAGAAGCGGAGCAGAGCGTTGAATGTATTCGTCCGGCGTCAGGATGCGGGAAGCGACTTCACCAGTTTGACGGCGGCCGGTAGGGATTAGCCGCGCGCCCGGAATGAATAACGAGCGAAAGCGATCCCAATCGCGCTTTCCCGGGGAGCCCGAAATCACGTCATAAAGTGAGGCGATTGTTGAATCCATCGTGGCGACGTCAGTGGGGTTTGCCGTGGGCGCCGGTATCTGCGCCGGAGCTGATTGAGTTGGTGTCGCCGGAGTTTGTGTCTGTGCTTTAACTACTTCCATACCGGCAACCAGAATTAAGAAAGCAGGAACTATTATCAACCGGTGCAGGTCTTTCATAGTTTCCATCCTCCATGCCATTTGGAATCTCGCGCTTGGAACACAAGTACGGCTATGTACCGAAAATAGTTTCGTACGACAATTATTGCCGAGACGCCTTAACATTTTGCATGCGGCTGCCTGCGAACCGCACGCAAAGACGTGGGCGCTCCATCGCTCTCCTTTGGCGCAACGCGCGAGGCGTGTTATTAACATTGAAATGTCCACCGAAATCAGAACGCAGAAAGATCCTGGTCGTGGTGTCAGTGTAATGTTTCGCTCGCTGCGGCACCGCAATTTTCTGCTCTTCTGGTCAGGCGCATTCCTTTCCAACACGGGCACCTGGATGCAGGCAGTTGCGCAGGGCTGGCTCGTCCTCGAGAAATCAAACTCACCCTTCTGGCTCGGGGTCGACGGATTTATGGCGACGGCGCCGGGATTGGTTTTGACGCTGGCGGGTGGCGTCTTTGCCGATCTCGTCGATCGGCGAAAGCTGCTTATCTATTCGCAGGTAATTGCCGGATTCTCAGCCCTGACTCTCGGTGCATTGGTAGTAACTCATGTGGTTCAAATCTGGATGATTTTGTGTTTGTCGTTTGTCACCGGATGCTGCATGTCGATCGCCGGGCCATCTTACCTGGCGCTGGTTTTTGATCTCGTCGATCGGGAGGATCTGGCCAACGCCATCGCGCTGAACTCGACACAGTTTCAACTCTCGCGCGTCCTCGGACCGGTGGCCGCGGGAATCGGATTCAAAGTCTTTGGGCTGGCCGGATGCTTTTTTGCGAACGGATTGTCATTCGCCGCCGTGTGCATTGGCCTGGCAATGGTCAGATTTGAAAAAGCGCCGCACATCAGCGCCGCGCCGGATCGCTCAGTCGGAGACAAGAAGGCATTTGTCCAGGACCTGGTTGCCGGATTTCGTTATGTTGCTCACCGGCGGCGGGTGTCGCTGCTGCTAATGATTTCGGCGGTGACCAGTTTGTTTGGCGCGCCGTACCTTTCGATGACGCCGGTGTTTGCGCGCGACGTATTTCATCTCGGTGAGACGGGCCTGGCTTTGCTAATGGGGATGGCCGGAGCCGGCGCTCTGTTCGGCGCCCTGTTTCTGGCTTATATGGGCGATTTCAAGCACAAAGGAATGTTTGTCCTGGCGGGTGCGTTTGGTTTTGCGATTTGCTTAATCTGTTTTTCGCTTTCGACTGTTCTCCTGCTTTCGCTTGTTTTTCTGTTCGCGCTGGGATTTGGAATTGTCTGTTCAGTCGCTTTGAGTAACACGCTGCTGCAAACGCTGGTGACCGACGAAATGCGCGGTCGCGTGATGAGTATGTTCATGTTGTCGTTCATTGGCGCGATGCCCATCGGTAATTTGATTGCGGGCGCTGCCTCGCATCGGTTCGGCGTGCCGCACACATTGGCGGCGGGAGGATTGATTATCACCGTGTTCGTCGGAATCACTGCTCTTCGGAGTCCCAGACTGCGGGAGCTTTAATTGTCAGCAGTTTGGTATCCGCCGAGCGTCAACTTGTGAGGCGACAAAACTAAAGTCTGTCGGACATCGGAGCCGGCCCATTTACTCAATCAGAAATTGATTTGCGCTTTGATCATATCAGTGAGAAACTTCCGGAAACTGACATGAAAATAAAGACTAGAAGACCGGGAATCATCGGTCCGGCAATACTATTCACGGTTGTTGCCGGCATCTGTTACGCGCAATCGGGCTGGCTCGGGAAGAAGATCGGATCGGGCGGAAAGGATCTGAATGCGGTCTATTTCGCGGATTCGAAGCGAGGCTGGGTTGGCGGCGATGGTGGTTTTTTCAGTCACACTGACGACGGCGGGCAGACATGGATCGCGGACCGCATCGGCACGGACCGTAACATCAATGACGTACACTTCACGAGTAAGGAGGTTGGTTTTGTCCTCGCCGGCGCAAGCATCTACAGCACCGTCGACGGCGGACGCACCTGGCGTGAAATCCGCACGTTCAATCCCGAGGGCGCGACGGCCGAGCTATACAGCCTCCGCTTTAACGGCAAGAAAAGAGGTTGGGTGGTGGGTTCCGCCAGCCACGGCGACGACGTCGTAAACAGCATTTTCGCTTTCACTAAGAATGGCGGCGATACCTGGGAAGTCCTGCAAGCGCCCACGCGACGCGAATTGATCCACATCGACTTCGTCGATGACAAACACGGCTGGATTGTAGGCGCCGGCGGCACAATTATGCATACCGACGACGCCGGCGAGACCTGGACGACCCAGAAGTCCGGCACGGAAAACACAATATTTCACGTCGATTTTCGTAATGAGCATCACGGTTGGGTGGTCGGCGAGCGCGGCACCATTTTGCTTACGGATGACGGCGGCCAGACATGGTTCCCAGTCAAATCACCCGTTCGCTCGACCCTGCTCAGTGTCCAATTCATTAACAATGATGACGGTTGGATCGTCGGACGTGGCGGCGTGATTTTGCGTTCGGAAGACGGCGGGCGCACGTGGGTGCAACAGGAAAGCACAACAAAACAGAACCTGTACGCGTTGTTCTTCGAAAAAAAGAGTGGCTGGGTCGTCGGCAGTGACGGATTGATCCTAAAATACGAGAAATGACGAGCGAAGCAACCTCGGACTATTTTCTGGTCATCTGAATGATTGAGGTTATTCCGGAAGTGCCCGAGGCCGCAATCAGTTGGCCTGACTCAAAGCGAAGTGCTGAGAGTAAGCGGCACGAGATAACACTCGGTTCCTCCTGTGAGTACCGCCCGGTGTGGGGGCACGCCGGGCGGTCTTTTTGTATCCGCTATTATTTCTTGCGACGCCCTTCCGTATCGTAATACTCAAGGGAGTCCGCAAACGGTGTGACTTCGTCGCTGATCGTCTCAACATCACCGACAATTACGATCGCGGCTTTGTCCGGCGTAACATATTGTTGAGCCACACGTTGAATGTCCGCCGCAGTGACGGCGTTAACGTGATCACGGTAGGTGTTCAGGTAGTCGTGAGGGAGATCGAACATGCGAATGCTTACAATCTGTTCGATTAAGCCTTCCTGAGTTTCTATCCTGATCGGGAAGACCCCCGTCAAATAGGATTTTGCGTCGGCCAGTTCTTTGTCAGAGACTGCCTCATTGCGGATTCTCTCCAGTTCAAAGAAAAACTCTTTCAAAGATGCCCCGGTAACGGCCGTTCTGACTTCCGCGGTCGCGCGAAAACTGCCGGCGACTCGGCGAGTATCGAGACTCGAATAGGCGCCGTAGGTGTAGCCTTTTTCCTCACGCAGATTCATGAACAACCTCGACGAAGCGTTGGCGCCCAAAACTGTGTGCATTAAGAGCATCGGAAAATAGTCCGGACTGGTGCGCGCGATCGCCCGGTTGGCAATCACAATATTCGATTGTTCTGAGCCGGGCCGGTCCACCAGGTATGCCGCGCGGGTCGGATGATCCGGCAGCGACGGAAACGTGATCGCCGATGCCGCGCCGAGAGGCCAGTCTCCAAAAAGTTCATTCAGCCGATCCAGAAGTTCTGCCCGTTCGATGTCTCCGACCGCAATCATCACCGCATTGTTCGGAATAAAGTTTGAATGATGAAAGCGCTGCAGCCCATCCCGGGTCATCGCATCGAGCGATTCCGGCGTGGCTGAGACGCGCGAGTAAGGGTGATCACCGAAGATGACCTTTGCGACGCGCTCGGTTGCTAGAAACGTCGGCTGCGCGCGCTGCTGGATTAGCAGTTGCTTCGTATTTTCTCGCGCCAGGTCGATTTCATTCTGGGGAAACGAAGGACGCAGGGTGATGTCAGCCATCAATTCGAGCGCTTCATCGGTGTAGATTGAAAGCGCCGAAGCCGACACCGTCGTAAAGTCAGAACCCGAACCGGCCAACAAAGTCGCACCAATGCGCTCAATCTCTTCAGCGATTTGCTTGCTTGAACGCGTTTCGGTCCCCTCGTTCAGCAGGTGGGTCATCATGTCGCTGAGGCCGGGAATCCCCGGCGGATCATTCGCGTCACCGCTGCGAAAAGCGAGGCGAAAGCTAACCAATGGCAAATGTTTGTCTTCGACCGTAACGACTTCCAACCCATTCGATAATTTAGTCGTGACGGGTTCTGGAAGCGACAAAGGTCGGAGCGCCAGCGGCGTGGGCAATTCACGGTGAAAGATTTCAGTTACCATTTGTTTCCCGGGCGCAGAATCGGCGGCGCCAAAATACCTACTCGGGCGCGAGTTCCGCGGTTGGCTCGACCCGTACCGGCTCGGTTGGCGGCGGAGGCACCTGAGCTGGAGTCGCTCCGGGCTGAGCCTGCTCGCCCGGCGGCTGGGGTGCTGCGGGGGCAAGTCTCATTTCTTCCGGCGCCGGCACGATGTCCAGGAAAACGCGATTGTTTGTTACCAGGTAGCGCGCCACCGCATCACGAATCTCAGTCCCGGTAATCTTCAGATAGTTCAATAAGTCCGTATTGAATAATTGAGGATCGCCGTCATAAAGAGCGAACTCGGCCAGGCCCTGAGCGCGAAACAGCGACGATTGCCGGCCGCGGACCGCTTCATTGCAGAGATTGTTGTGCAGCTTCTCCATCTCTTCATCGCTTGGGCCGGATGTTGCCAGATGATTGACCTCTGCGAAGATAGTCTCGCGAATTTGCGAACCATCATGATCAGGTTTGGGAATCACAACGATTAGTAACCCTGACGGGCCGCGGCGCTCATCTATGCCGCCCTGAATTTGAACCACCGACTCTTCGCCTTTGACAAGTTTCTGATAAAGACGAGCGCTCTCGCCCTCAAACAGCAAATGGCTCGCCAGGGCGAGCGCGCAATAATCGGGTGTTCGCCGCGCCGGAATCTTCCAGCCCAGCGCAAACGCGGGGACGGGCGCGAGTTTGTCGCGAAAGACGTCCTCTCGAGTGGCTACTTCGGCCGGCTCGCTAACATCGACCGGCGGAGGATCGGGCTGGCGCGGGATGGCCGCGAAATACTTCTCGACCAGGGCCTGAGCTTCAGCCGAATCGAAATCACCGGCAATTGAAAGCACGGCGTTGTTGGGCGCGTAGTAAATGCGGAAGAATTCGCGAATGTCCTCGACTGTCGCCGCGTCAAGATCTTCCATGGAGCCAATCGTTGAATGAGAGTTCCTTGGATTCTTAAAACACATCTCAAATAGACGCAGAAACCCGTTCACGTATGGCTGATTGTCGTAGCGCAGTCGTTTCTCTTCTTTGACTGCTTCACGCTGATTGTCGAGGTTTTCCTGCGTGACCTTTAACGAACGCATGCGATCGCTCTCCAGCCAGAGAGCCAGCGGCAGTTGATTAGCCGGCAGCGTTTCAAAATAGTTGGTGCGCTCGCTGGAAGTCGTGCCGTTCATCGTCCCGCCGGCATTCGAGATGTATTGAAAATGCGCGGCCTTGGGAACGTTTTCTGAACCCTGGAACATCATGTGTTCGAACAGGTGGGCGAATCCCGTGCGGCCCGTGCGTTCGTTGCGCGACCCCACGTCGTAATAAACCGCAACCGACACGACCGGCACCGAGTGATCTTCGTTCAAAACCACTCGCAAACCATTATCTAAAGTGAACTGTTCTATTGAGGTTTTAGGAAGCTGAAAAGGTTTCTGCACGTGTTCCTCAATTTGTCGCCGTGCATCGGGGTCATGATGGCGTTTCAAATTTCTATGACAGAGCTAATGAACCTATCCTAACCCAATTAGGAAACATGCTCCAGTTGCAAAGCGAGTTCGCTTTGCGGCTGGAGCATGATGGCTGTGTCAGAAGCCCGACCGTGAGGGAGGGCGCTTGCCATGGGAAGTTGCCCTTGCTCACGCGCTGGCCTCTGTAACATTGCTTACTCTGGTTTCTTGCCTACCAGTCCGCGCAACTCTGCGCGCAACCGCTCAATCTCCGTCAATTTTTGTTCGACCCGTTCGAATAACGCGCCCTGGGTCTTGATGCCTTCATCGATTAAGAATGACGCCGCTTCGGCGCGGGTCCCGAAAACTCCGGCCTGCACCAATTGGCCGAGTTTGACCTGCGCGTCCTGCGAAACCTTAACCGCCAGCATGTAATCATCTTTTGCCGAGATTGCGCGTTCAATCGTGCGGCTAATATCGCGGCCGATTGCCGAGAGTTGCTCTGGCAGGCGGGCCGCCATTTCCTTGACCGAAGAACCTACGCTCCGCTCGTTGCTCTCATCCGGCTCATTCTCCTGCACGATCAATTCCTTTCTTTCCGATTCCGTATTTTCAGGCTGTGGTTGAAATGAAGTACTCATTTAATTGGCTCCTGCAAGCTTGTCTCAAGAATCCTGTACGTCCGTTGGGGTTGTTGGGTTCATTTTATTGGCCTCATCGGTAGAGGGCAAGGAGGCGATTTGAAACAGAGGTTCAGTCAGTCGATTAACTCGCGTGAGAAATCCCCTTGACCTCAAAAACGACTAAGCGTAATCTGCGTGCATTCCCCAAGAAAACTGACCTAACGGCTGATTCCCTCAGAGCCTCTGCGGTCTCCCGCATACTCGCCAGTTAGATACCACAGTCCGCAACTTCGAAAGGAGTTTGCTAATGAAGTCCGCGATGATGAACGGGGCGTATTGGAGGTCTCCGCGACGCCGTCTCGGTATCGGTGTTTTACTGTTGGCAGTTGCCGTGATCGGCGCAAGCATGATTGCGTGGGCGCGCCAGGGATCTGTCAGCGCACCAACGATATCAGCAACTACCCTCCGCGAAACGCCCTTGCTGGCCGCGCCTCAAAGCTCGGCACAGGTCAGACTTGAAGCCGAGCATGTGACGTTGCGGTCGACTGGATTCGAGCCGAATGAGTTCACGCGTCCGGCAGGGCGATTTCTGCTTTCCATAGATAACAAGGCTGAAGCCGGTGAGCTGACGTTCCAACTATTGCGCGAGGACGGCAGTCTCGAGCGCGAATTGCCTGCCCGACAGGACAAATTCCGTTTGCGACAAGTAGTCGAACTCGGGTCCGGGCGCTACGCGCTCGTGGTAGTCAATCATCCTGAATGGGCATGTCGGATAACAATTCAGTAAGCGGCGATTAGTAAGCAGTGGGCATTAGCGGTAGCGGGGCAGAAACCCGACCGTAAGGGAGGGCGGAGCGCAGTAAGAACTAAAGAGGATTTGCCATGACCCGAGACAATCGCCCGGTCAATTTCTTCGCTTCGATTTACATTCGTCAATTCTTCATCGCCACTATTAGCCTATCGGTGTTGCTCTTCAGTGTCGTACCGAGCGCGCAAAATAGCAATCCGACTGACGGCTCGACACCGGCAGGATTGAAGCCCGGTGCGCCGTCTGGTTCTTACGGCCTCAGCGGGTTCGACAACGTCAATCTCTACAACGGGAATCTCAATTTTCGTCTGCCATTGTTGAGGATAGGCGGACGCGGCAGCGCAGGGTACACGATGACGCTGCCGATCGAGCAGCATTGGACCATGGACAATTACGGACCGGATCAGGATGGGTTTATTAGTAGCACCCCGAACGGTAATTGGTGGGACATAATCACGCCCGGCTACGGCGTGGGAGTGATGCAGCGGCGAGAGGTTGGAACTATGGGACGAGCCTGTCCTCCGCCTCCTAATTATGAACCCACTTACACCTTTGAGAATACGATCACGCGACTGACCTTTACGGCTGCCGACGGGACTGAGATTGAGTTTGTCGATCAGCAAACCGGAGGACAATTTCATTTCAACCCTCAATGCGCAACGAGCCCTTACTCGCGCGGGAAAGTCTTTGTCTCGCATGACGGAAGCGCGGCAACATTTATTTCCGACAGCGACGTGATTGATCCGCTGGTCGCTGAGTACGCCTTTGAGAAAGCCTCCTGGGCTGACACCTACGTTTCTGGATATCTCTTTCTGCGCGACGGCACGCGTTATCGGATTAGCGGTGGTTACGTATCGCAGATCCGAGATCGCAACGGAAATACTCTGACCTTCACGTCAAATGCCAATTATGATCTCATCATCACGGATTCACTGAATCGCCAGGTCACGGTTAACTACAACTATCAGGACTCGTCACCTTATGGTTTGTGCGACCGCATTACCTTTAAAGGCTTCGGCGGCGCTACGCGGATCATACGCATCTCAAAAACCTCGCTGAGCAACGCCCTGAAATCAGGTTGGCAGACAAATTGTCAATTCTTCGGCAGCGATTGTTCTTCGAATAGCGGGACGTGGGGTCCTACGGTGGTGTCAGCCATTTGGCTACCAAATGACGATGGCGGCAACCGGCATTATCAGTTCTACTATAACGTCTATGCTGAGTTGTCCCGCGTAGAATTGCCGACCGGCGGCGCGTATGAGTACGATTGGGGGGCCGGCCTTACAGGGGCAACAGGTTATTACGCTTCCGGGGCTTTTGTTACCGACGATTCTTATCACTATCAAGTCTACCGGCGTGTGCTGGAAAAACGTGTCTATTCGGATGGTTCAACTCTGGAAGGACGCACAGTGTTTACGAGTCCCGAAGGCTGCAACAGCGGTACGGGCTGTTCAGGCGCAACTTCTTCTCCCGGATATGCCACAGTCGACGAAAAGGATGCTAGTGGCAATCTGCTAGCTCGGCAGCGCCACTATTTCAACGGCGGCGGCGCGGCGGCCTCTATCGCCTCACATGATCCAACCGCAGCGGTTGATGACATGGAAGGGCGCGAGACTGAAACGCGCAGCTACGCCGCCGATGGGACGACGCTCCTGCGCAAAGTGGTCAATACTTGGACAGCCGCTTCTGTCTTAGGACAAGGGCCCCACCTGACTGAAGTCGACAGTACGCTTTCAGATACCAATCAGGTTACCAAAGAAACTTTCGCTTACGATAACTACGGCAATCGTACCGATAGCTATGAATACGACTTTGGCTCCGGTGCGGCGGGTTCGTTAGTTCGTCACACGCAAACGACTTATCTGACAACGAACGACGTCAACAGCGCGGCTTACGACACAGTCAATCCCAGTAACAGCAGTCCGAGTATCTCTGCCACTATTCACATCCGCAGTCTGCCGTGGCAAACGTCTGTGTACGATAGCGGAGGAATGGAGTGGGCGCGGACGAGATTTGAATATGACAACTATGCCTCCGACACGAACCACGCCAGCTTAGTTGGTCGCACAAGCATCAGCGGGCTGGACTCTACCTACACTGCTTCGCTGACGACGCGTGGGAATGTGACGGCGACCACGCATTATCTTTTGAACAGCAGCGGATAACACTGATGGATTGCTCGTTGGGAAAGTGCTCTACGACGGCTTGGGTCGGACGACCGAATCGCGGCAATACGAAGGCAGCGGGCATTACACCGCCGTTCAGACGCAGTACGATGCCCTGGGTCGCGCTTACAAAGCTTCTAATCCTTTCCGTCCGTGGAACAGTGAAACCGCCGTATGGACCACGAGCGCGTTCGATGCTTTAGGACGCGTGACTTCCGTGACTTCACCGGACAGCGCGGTAGTGACGAGCAATTATTCAGGCAACACGGTCACGGCGACTGATCAAGTAGGCAAAGCGCGCAAGAGCGTGAGTGACGCGCTCGGCAGGTTGACAAGCATTTATGAGGATCCCAGCGGATCGAATTATCAAACGAATTATACCTATAACGTGCTGAATGATCTCACTCAAGTCAGCCAAGGCACCCAAACGCGCACGTTCGGTTACGATTCATTGAAGCGATTGACGAGCGCTGCGAATCCCGAAAGCGGCACGGTCACTATCGATGCTTATGACAATAACGGAAACGTCCTTGTGTCGACGGATGCGCGAGGTGTTTCCACTCATGTTTCTTATGATGAACTGAATCGTCCCACGCGGCGCTGGTACAACTCTTCCAACAGCACTTCCTCGACTACGAACAACAGTCCGAGCTTGCCTTCGGGCGTGGGCGCAACTGCCGAAGTTGCTTACTTCTACGATTCGACGTTGCCTTCGGGTGCGCCTTCGTTCACGCGCGGAGCTTCGATTGGGAAACTCATAGCCGTCACCTATGGCAGCAACAGTACGACGGGTGATTACTACGGATTTGATTCAGTTGGCCGTGAGATTCTCAAGATTCAACAGACGGGCAGCGTCAACTATCAAGTCAGCGCGAGTTACAATGTCTCGGGCGCGCTCACTGCCGAAACGTATCCTTCGGGCCGGACGGTGACAAACACCTTCGACAGCGCCGGCAGAACGCAGAGCGTCACCGGGACTTTAGGTGACGGTACGTCGCGCACTTATTCAACCGGCATCAGTTATTCTTCGCTGGGAGGATTGAGCCAGGAGCAATTTGGCATGACCACGCCGGTTTACAACAAGCTCGCTTACAACAATCGCGGCCAGCTTGCGGAGATTCGCGAGAGCACGACCGGCAACGACACCAGTTGGAATCGCGGCAAGATCGTCAACGATTACAGTCTTCAGTGCTCAGGGGCATCATGTAACGGCACCGACAACAACGGCAACCTCCAGAAGCAGACTGTCTATGTTCCCAACAACGATGCGAACACCAGCTCAACTTCCTGGTACCAGCAATACAGTTATGATGCCCTCAATCGTCTGACGCAGGTGCATGAATACACCGGGAATACCTCGCTCGATTGGCAGCAAAGTTATTCTTATGATCAATATGGGAACCGCACCATTAACGGCAACACCAGCATGACCTATCCGTCAGCCATCAACAGCGTGCAGGCGGCAATCGACACCAGCAATAATCGCCTCTACGCCACCAACGATTCGAATCATACGGTGGTGGACTACGACGCGGCGGGTAATCAGACGAAAGACTATCTGACCTCGAACGGCACGCGCACTTACGACGCCAACAATCGGATGATTACGGCCACCGACAGTTCGAATCATACCAGCACCTACACCTACGACGGTGAGGGGCAGCGGATTAAGCGGAGCATCAATGGCACTGAGACTTGGCAAGTCTATGGGCTTGGTGGTGAATTGCTGGCAGAGTACGCAGCCAATGCGAACGCCAATAGTCCGCAGAAAGAATATGGTTACCGCAACGGACAACTCTTGATAACGGCGGATGTACCAGCGACGTTCAATGGTTATTTCTACCGGCGCACCATTACCGTCGATCACACCAAAGTTCCCAACACCGATCAGAGCAATTTTCCGCTGCTTGTCAGCGGGACCTACTCTTACTTAGCGACTACAGCCAATAGTGGTAACGTGCAGAACTCAAATGGCTTTGATGTGATCTTTGCATCCGACTTAGGCTGCACGACGAAGCTCAATCATGAAGTCGAGAGTTACAATGCCGCGACCGGCGCGGTTAATTACTGGGTCAAAGTGCCGACCTTATCGCACACCAGTGACAGCGTGATCTACATGTGCTACGGCAACTCAAGTGTCACCACCGACCAGTCGAACCCGACCGGCGTTTGGGACGCAAACTACAAAGGCGTGTGGCATCTCGGCAATGGCAGCACGCTATCGGGAGTCGATTCAACCAACCAACTGAACGGAACGAATCATGGGGCCACTTCGGTGTCGGGAAAAGTTGGCGGTGGGGCGGGATTCAATGGGAGCCAAAATATCAGTGTCGGTAACAACAGTCTGACGAGCGGCATCACACTCGAAGCCTGGGTCTATCGGACGGCGGCGAATGGCTTTGACATCTTCGCCGACTTTGGCTGGAACAGCACGGACGGATTCGTGGCGATGATCGGGAATACTGGAACAACGCATGGGTTTGTCAAACACGCGGTGCAGTACGTTGATAGCGGGGTGTCTTCGCCAGCCAATACCTGGCAACACATTGTGTGGACGGTCGATGCTGACAAAAAGCCGCGACTGTTTGTGAATGGCTCGCTGAGGTTTACGTCTACAGATACGCAGGCGTTGGTGGCTTCGACGCACGGCGGAAGTTTGGGTTCGCGTTTGGATTCATCAGGCAACGCATCTCAGTTCTTTACTGGGAACGTTGATGAAGTGAGGCTGTCGAGCACGGTGCGCTCTGCGGACTGGATTGCAGCCGAATATAACAACCAGAATTCCCCAGCGACTTTCTATTCGGTCTCCGCTGCAACCAGCAGCTCAGGGGGTACGATGGCGAACGTCCGCTGGCTGGTGAGCGATCAACTCGGCACGCCGCGCATGGTGTTCGATCAGAGTGGATCGTTGGCGAATGTTTCCCGGCATGACTACTTGCCGTTCGGTGAAGAATTAACGAGCAGCCAGGGATTGAGATCCGCTTCACTCGGTTATGCAATCAATGACGGCACGCGGCAGCACTTCACCAGCTATGAGCGGGACTCGGAAAGCGGGCTGGATTACGCACACGCACGTTTCTACGCGAACATGCAGGGAAGATTTACTAGTCCTGATCCATTGATGACTAGCGCCAGGCCAATCGATCCTCAAACGTGGAATCGATACACTTACACTCTCAACAAGCCAACAAAATACTCAGACCCCGCAGGCATGCAACCAATAGCTGCCGGTAACTACGACGCCGTTATGGAACGAATAAGTAGTTGGGTTGGTGCTGGACAGTCCGGCGGCGATGTTGCCGAGTTTGCCTATAGCATGAATGAGAACGCGCAAGCGATGCTTGACGATTACGAAGAAGCAGCGGCAAACACGCAATCCTCTTCGCAATCCGAAGCCGATGCGCCAACCGGTGGCGAGCCGCAGCAGCGACCGATTCAGTTCGATGCAGCCCAACTAATGGGAGAAGACGAGAAAGTCTTACGCGAGGCTCCATTCAAAGCAATGCCTTCCAGCGGTAAACCAACCTACGACACCGCAACTCTCATAGTTGATGACTCTCGGGCCGGCAACGTGAACAACGGAGACGCGTTTACAGTTCGAGTTACCTTCACACTTCCAGAGTATGCGAAGTCTGTTACTTCTGGCCTAAGCTTTGTTAAGTTGCCAGCCGACAATCGATTTGGCTTCTACAAGCCACCAAAAAAAGATGAAGCATACGAGTTCCACTCGAACCGACGATCAGCATATGTTGATATTCATCTACTGCAGGTCAACAAGGAAGCGACCAATAGTTATCTCACGATCTCCATACGGGGCTATTACGGTAGCGGAGATCCTTTTTCTGGCGAGGCACGCGTCGAGCTGAAAAGCAAAGCTGATTTACCCCCGCCCAGATTCCCCAGAATTCCATACTGAGTGATTTTCTAATTCTCAAGAGGTGTACCATGAAAGTTCTTCAATCCACCATAATAAGTTTTCTGATTAGCGGTTTCTTCGGTTTGGCACAGGGCTCAAAACCATATAAGGAAAAGTTTGTTATTGCACCGCCAGAAAACATCTTGCTCGTGGTGGCTTCGCAGCCTAATGCTCCGTTACTCATCGAAGAAGCAAAATTGCTACTTAGCTTAACACCTGGCGAACATCCGCGTTTTCACTACAGACTGCGCAGCATCAGTAAGAAGCCAATTCGCTCTTATACAGTCGCCGCTTGGTTTTCTGACCAAACTGGCGGGACGATTGATCATGGCGAATCGTCAATCATGTTGAGTGGTGACATCAGAGCAGTAAACGAATCCGGCTATGAAGTAGTCCCGCTTACAGATGAAATAAGAGAGAAGCTTGGACTTAAGAAAGGAATGCAAGGCATCGTAGTTTTGATGGTACAAAGCATAACGTTTGCGGACGGCTCTTCGTATAATGCTGAACCCACCTCACGAGCTCTTCTGCAATTATTTGAGGATAAGTTTCACTAGCACCTGAGCGATCAAGTCGGCACGCCGCGAATGGTCTTCGATCAGAGTGGCTCGCTGGCGAATGTTTCCCGGCATGACTATCTGCCGTTCGGTGAAGAGTTAGTTACCGGCCAGGGATTGCGATCATCTTCACTGGGATACGCCGTGAATGATGGCACGCGGCAACACTTCACCGGTTACGAGCGCGATAGTGAGAGTGGCCTCGATTACGCGCATGCGCGTTACTACGCGAACATGCAGGGAAGATTCACTTCACCTGACCCCTTTGCAGCCAGCGCGCATGCTGCTGATCCACAAAGCTGGAACCGTTATTCCTACACATCCAATAATCCGGTAAATCTCATTGACCCGAGCGGCATGGAGGTTCCGAAAGGCCCAAGCGATTCAAAATGGCTTGCCGGTGCTCGCGCGGAAGAAATGGGCGCTGTTGACCTTTTCGAAGGAACCATTACAAACGGGATGAACGAAGATCCTGTGGAAATCGCCGAGGTCGGCGGGGACGGAAGAGCGCACTATGATGATTCGGGTCACGAGGCGATTGTGGCTGGTACTAACAAAGAGATCGAAGACGAGCCACAGGCTGGCGGCCAAGTGACAGCATCCTATAAAGCTACGTATGCACAAGTTCCAGCCTCCGGTATTGGGTATTACAGATCCGGCAACCCCGCAATCGAATACGGTAATTTGGTGGTTATTTCCGAGCTAATACAATTTGCCGCTCAATGGCATCAACTTCATCCGGACAATGACATTGGAATTGGCGAAATGAGCGACAACTTAGGGCGGTCGATCCCGCCACATAAATCTCATATGTTTGGTCTACGTGCGGATATTCGACCGATGCGCAATGACGGAGCTCATGCCCCGGTTACTTTCCGCGATGCCGCGTATAATCAGGGCCTAACAATAGAATTGATCCGGGGCTTGAAGGCGCTCCCCCACGTTAAGAACATATTATTCAACGATCCAAAAACTATACGTATGGGGCTAACCCTTTACTGGGTTGGGCATGATAATCATCTTCATGTTAATTTTACCAAAGGGTGGCAAGGGAGAATTCCGTGAGCCAGAAGATTCAGTGGAGACTTGTAATTTGCAGCACAGCGACATTGATCGGCTTGATACTTGGCGTATTTGGTCGATCCAACGAGCTTGCAAGAGATCGTGAAGGATCGGGTTTCGAACATGTCACTGGCGAAGTCAAAACTACTGCGCGCTCGTCGACACTTCTTGAGCGCGACGTAAAATCTCTTATCAGCACTTGTTTTAGTGGACTACTGAAACTTGATGACAATACACTAAAACCAGTTTTCGTCCTAGGGGATTTTAATGGCGACGGACGACGTGATCTCTTTGCCCCTGTTCGTCTCGCTCGGAATGTTGATGCGAAAAATAGATCGAAACCGCCCTTTACATACCAACAAGTTCTGGATCCGACGTCTCCTGCAAGCGCAGCGCTCGATCTCAGACTTGGCGATCTTGCCGAGGTCGAAACTTGGCCGCTCTTTTCTGTCGTGCATGACATAGACGGAGCAATGTCCAATCGATGTTCTCAAGCGGGAGGAAAGTACCTCTTGTTATTTGCTATGGACAACGGCACAAGCAGGATTCGGGTCTTTAGCAGGGCGAAGCTTCCAAGAGGCACAATTGGCGACGAGACGGAAGATGAACCGCCACCTCGATTGAGAGGAGCCGCGATCCTTCTCTTGGATAACGAAGGCTCGGGCAGTGCCTTGTACTGGGATGGATCTCGATATCGATGGTACCCGTACAATTGAGTGTGGCAGCTCACTTGGCGCGGACGATGCGTTCCGACCGTTCCCATAAATGTTCCATAACCCGTTTCCGTAAGAACGTTAGAATTTGACTTTAGGGGTAATGTGCGCGTATTTTCCTCTCACTTCATTAGAGGCTGAATTCCCACGGGCCTGGGCCTCGCGCACTCGAAAGATCCAGCCTGGAAGTGTTCCCAGTTGAACAAGCCAAACTAAAAAGAACTGGGGTCAGGCCTTCGATTCTGCAATTCTCGATTTCCCCTCCGATTTGAAGTTGCCACAAGCAATACCGGCATTAGTAAATCCCGTTGGGCTGACAGTTTAGGTGGTGACGATAGCGTTGTTCTGGAAAAACAGTTTGACGACAGGCGCGGGGCGGCCTAGCATCCGCGTCCATGCCTCGGAAAGCGCGCGCTGAAGTCGAAGGTGGTCTGTACCACGTAATCACGCGCGGAAATAATCGTCGACAGATATTTAGTGCGGCGAATGACTACCAGAAGTTTCTCGCCCTCCTCGCAGCGCAGAAGACTAAGCTGCCGTTCTTTCTGTACGCGTATTGTTTAATGTCCAATCATGTGCATCTATTGATCGAGAGGCAGGCCGGTGGCAATGATTGAGAATTGCAGAATCGGAGGCCTGACCCCGATTTTTTTCCAGAATCTTGGACATTTCAGCCAAGTTCCGGCAGGCATGGCATTATGGAATACTACCTCTGGCAAACTAAGTCCGGGCCTCGTTAGACGCCGAAGAGATGAGGGAGTAGTCTTCAACACGCCATAAAGATTCTACTTTCTTTGAAAGGGGAATACCGTGATACGCCGTCGCGATCTTGTGAGAAACAAACACTTCGAAAACGGTTTTGGCGTCAGCTTAAGACATTCGGTCGAATTATTTCGACGCTCAAAACCAATTTTGATCATTATCCTTTTAGTTTTGACTGTTGTTTCTATAGTTGGCAAACTAGATGCTCAAACAACTCCGGTCAAGACCTTAAGAATTCGTAAAGGACAAAGCAGTATTCTTGTTCGTGGGATTTTGCGGCCCCGCGCGAAACAGCTGTATAGGCTATCTGGACGTGCCGGTCAACGCTTGCGCGTGCGTCTGGTATCTTCGCGTTCTTCGTTCGAAGCGTTTGATGCGGTGTTATGGGTTCAAAGTCGCAAGTATTATCCGGGAAACAAAGATACTCTGCTTTTGGAAGGAGTGGATCGGCACGGAATGACTGACTGGTCCGGAACTCTGCCGATTACCGGAGAATATGAAGTCATCATATCTAATCCCGACGTCAGCGATCATCCGATACGACACTCAGTTCATTACAAGCTCGAAGTGGAGATAGAATAGACACATTTGCTGAACCCCCAAGGTCGACGGTTTCGATCCCGCTCCCCGCTACCACCTGTCACACAAAACTTTTCAAAGAGTTACCGTCGCTTCCGTTTTTATCCAATCCGCCGTTTTCACACCGACGACGTGAAAAGGGAGAAACCCGGGCCAGGCTTGCGATTTTTGCGATTCTCCATTTTCCCTGAGCAGGGCGTGGGCGTGCCTCGAACTACCTCATTCCGCTGGCAAATATGGTCCACGGCCGCGACTTCATGTCCTGCAGCAGATCACGCATCCAATCGTATTCCGGGTGTTGTTTGAGAAAGTTGGCGGCGACGAAATCCATGCCGCAGGGATGACCCATCGCGGCCCAAAACTGCATCTGCTCCGCCATGTGAGCGTCGATGGCTTTCGCTTGTACGGTGCCGCCGGGGTAGAACTTGCCCCAATCCCATTCCGGAATGCCGCGCGCCGAAATGTCCACGCAACCGCACAGGCTGCGCTCGTTCGGGCCCTGCCGTTTCTCGTAAGCATCATAAGTGTCGCCTTCCATCTGCTTGACGACGTCGGCGTCAATCGTGCGCGCATTCTTGTTTACCATTTGCTCCCAGCGGGCCTTTCTCGCGAGGGGCGATCCGCCGCGATTGCTGAAATCAAAATTGGTTTCCACCCGCGCAAGTTTCGGATCCACCGGGAAATTCGAGCCGACGAAGAAGCCGTCTTTCGTCCGGCGCAGGCTATGCTCTTTCAGTCCCAGTTCGAACAGCGCTATCTCACCGGTTTTGTTGTCTCCGATCAACCAGTCGTTTGCGTAGCCGCCGTTGTTGCCGTCAAGCATGATAGAGACGTAATCATCAATCGAGTTGCTGTACTGCATGGCCTTGCGTGAGCGATAAAATTCCGGCGTCCCTTTCGGATCGAAAGATGTAAACCCCGTGATCGTGGTTTCCGTAATCATCAAGCCGGCTGAGTTAATTCCGAAATCATCGTCGCTGGTAATAATTCCGGGCAAGCCGTCCATCAGGATGCGATAGCCGCGCGCCGGCTTGATATCAAAGATTATGTTCCATCGCTCGCCAACAACGTAATTGGTCCAGGCATTGTGGCCCATCGCAATGCGATGATCTTTTGTATAACTACCCGTCGCGACCATCGCGCTGCAATTACCCGGCGCGTGGGTTGAGGCGACGCGCCCATTTTGTTTGTCCAGCCACGGCACGTAATAGTAGGGCAGTTCTTCCAAAGCGTTCAGCGCGACAATGTCCAGACGGTCTGCCTTGACGCCATGGTCGTTGGCGCCTTTGACGATGCCGTCAATCTCTCTCTGAAATTCGGAGTCGATTTTTGGCCAGAGGATATCGCGCGATGCCGCGCGATAAAAATCCCAGTCATGTTTCGTTTCGTGCTCAAGAAACGGTTTGACGACGCGCAAGAGATCCGCGATTTCCGGCGCCAGCAAATATCCGTGCTGATAACCTAACTGTTCCGGCGTGCCTTCGAGATGCACGTAGACCCAGCCATTGCGTTCAAAGCGATAACTTCCTTTTAAACGCTGGTCCTCATCCGGCACCTTTGAACGTGACGGGGCGAGACTAAATGCTGCAAACGCGGTCACGATTAAACCGCAAAGGCCGGCTGCGATGATCTTGAGTTTCATGTTTCAATGACCTTTCACTTCGGAATTGCACTTTCGAGGTTTCCCATTTTAAGCATGTTTCTGCTAAAGTACAGGGTTTGTTTTGGACGTGGAGAAGCCAGCCTAGCTGACCGTGAAAGAGATTATTGCCACTGACCAGGCCCCCCGAGCCATTGGTCCCTATTCTCAGGCGGTCCGGGCCGGCAATGTTATTTTCGCGTCCGGGCAGATTCCGATTGATCCGGCCACGGGAGAATTTGTCGCCGGCGGTGTCGCCGAACAAACCGAACAGGTGATGCGGAACATCACAGCGGTCCTGGAAGCGGCGGGTTCAGGGCTGAATCAGATTGTAAAGACGACCGTATTTCTGGCAGACATGAACGACTTTACGGCGATGAACGAGGTTTACGCGCGATTCTTTCCCGAGACTCCGCCGGCGCGAGCCACGATTCAGGCGGCGCGCCTGCCGCGCGATGCCAAGGTTGAAATCGAAGCTATCGCTGTTCTGGGCTAGCAGCTGACTTTCGTTTAGGGGCGGGCCACTGCCCGCCGGATCTTTTTAGAGGCGGGCTACTGCCCTCCGGCAGATTGAGGTAATCATCATGGCACAACGTTGTGAGGTTTGCGGCAAGGGTCCGCAGTTTGGCAATAACGTTTCACACGCGAACAATCGCACACCGCGGAAGTTCAATCCAAATCTGCAGTCAATTCGCGTTCAGCTTCCAAAGGGCGGCGCGCGCAGAATGCGAGTCTGCACCAGTTGCATCAAAGGCGGCAAAGTAGCTAAAGCTGCTTAGATCCTATCGTCCTGAATTCTTAAGGAGCAAAAATCAAGTGAGTAGATTGTCAAAACAGTTAACCCTTTTATCGTTCGGCGCAGTGATGATTTTCGCGCTCGCCGCCTGTTCTTCCAGCGGTGGCACAGCGGACACGACCGTCGCTGCTACGGTAAACGGCAAAAAGATCATGATGTCGGAAGTTGAACGACTGGTAACTCAACAGGCGAAAGGGAAACAGGCTCAGCTTTCGGCCCACGATCTGGCGCAAGCTCGGATGCAAGTGCTGGACAGTTTGATTCAGCGCGAAGTTCTCTTCCAACGGGCCGAGCAGGAAAAGCTTTTGCCGAGCGAAGACGAGATTAGTGCTGCCATAAACAAACAGAAACAGGACAGCGGAACAACGGATGAAGAGTTTGCCCGCAAGTTGAAAGAGCAAAATCTGACGCCCGAAGCCCTCCGCGAAGAAGCGAAAAAAGACATTGCCATCCAAAAACTGCAGGACAAGTACGCGGGAAAAATCACCATCAGCGACCGCGAGGTCGAGGATTACTACAACAATAACAAGCAACAGTTTAAGAACGAACGTGGCGTAGCCCTGGCAATGATCGCAGTTGATCCTGCCGATAATAGTCAGCAGGGAATCACCAATGACGCGAAGGGTGACGCCGATGCTAAAGTAAAAATCGACGACATCTATCAGCAATTAAAGACCGGCGCGGACTTTGCCACAGTTGCGCGGGCGAAAAGTGAAGATCAGAGTTTGCTGCGCGGCGGAGACATCGGTTTTGCCACTGAAGATGACTTGAGACAAAACGGATTTCCCGCGGATCTCATCAGCCAGTTGTTTGGGCCGATGCAGGTTGGAAGCATTACGGCCCCGGCGAAATTCGGATCGCCCAACTCTCCTGGTGGGCGATGGTACATTTTCAAGTTGCAGGAGAAGCGGCTGCAAACGGAAAACCTGACGTTGGAGAGTCAGGGTGTGCGTCAGCAGATCACCGTGGCTTTGACGAATCAGCGGAAGGATATCCTCAACGCTGCCCTGGTTGAGGTGTCGATGAATGAAGCCAAGGTGGTCAATAATCTGGCTGCCGACATGCTCAATAATCCGAGCAATCTCGGCTTGCGTCCGGCAACCTCGCAGGCGGCGACTCCTGAAAATTCAGCACCCGCGTCCAGTCCAACGCCTGCAACGAAACCGTCTGCGTCAGTAACAAAGCCAGTCGCGACCGCCAAACCCGGAACGTCGCCGGCAAAATCAGCGTCGCCCAGGTGAGCCGCCCTTGATTGGCATGACGTCTCCCGTTTATTAGGCGCTGGTGCGCCGCATTTTTACAGTGGAACGGCGCGGTGCCGGGTAATTGGGCGCCGCGCCTTTGTTGTCTCCGACGCAAGCAAGGCCGGACGAGGGCTGAAGCTCTTTACGGGATATGCTCTTTAGACTTTCAGACGTTCATAAATCCTACGGCGTTCAGGATGTCTTGCGCGGCACCTCGCTGCAAATCAATCCCGGCGAGCATGTGGGTCTGGTCGGTCGAAATGGCGCCGGCAAGACAACAATCTTTCGCCTCGTGACCGGCGAGGAGGCGCCCGATGACGGCGAAGTTGTGCGCGCGCGCGGTTTGAAACTTGGTTTGCTGACGCAACATGTTCATTTTGAAAAAGGATCTACGGTGCACGAATCGGCGCTGGCCGCCTTCGGCCGCCTGCAACAGATCGAACACGAGATGCACGATCTTGAACATCGCATGGGCGACGCCGGGGATGACTTGGAAAAGGTCCTGGCGCGCTACAGCGATCTGCAACACGAATATGAACGCGAAGGCGGCTTTGAATATTCGGCAAAGGCCGAAGCCATTCTGCAAGGCCTCGGTTTCGATCGCGACACCTGGCAAATGGAGACGGAAATACTTTCCGGTGGCCAGCAGAATCGTCTCGGCCTGGCGCGTTTACTTTTGTCCGAACCCAACGTGTTATTGCTCGACGAGCCGACGAATCATCTCGACGTCGGCGCAGTTGAATGGCTGGAAGAGTTTTTGCAAAGTTACCTTGCGGGATTCGTCATAATCTCTCATGATCGTTACTTTCTTGACCGCGCCTGCCGTCGCATCATCGAGGTCGAAAACGGTCAGACGACCAGCTACAAGGGAAACTATTCCGCCTACCTGGTTGAACGAGAAGAGCGTCGCGAGATTCAGCAGCGTGCCTATGAGAACCAGCAGCGGCTGATTTCCAAAACTGAAGAATTTATTCGCCGCAATCTGGCGGGCCAAAAGACGAAGCAGGCCAAATCGCGGCGTACCATGCTCGCACGTCTCGACCGCGTCGACGCGGTTCGCGGCGAAAAGGCTTCAGGCGATTTTCGTCTTCAGGACATCGAGCGCGCCGGCACGCACGTGTTGACGCTTAACGAAGCGGCGATCGGTTACGGAGAAAAAGTTCTGGCGCGCGACATTTCGTTGATCCTGCGTCGCAGTGAATGTCTCGGCGTCATCGGTCCGAATGGATCGGGCAAGACGACTTTCCTGAAAACCGTCCTCGGAAAGATCCCGTCGCTGTCCGGGGAGATTCGTTGGGGCAGCAAGGTTGAAATTGGTTACTACGCGCAACAGCTTGAAGATCTCGACGAGCGTAACGAGATCATCATGGAGTTGCGGCGGGTCGCTCCGTCAGCGGCGACTGCGGGTGAGCTGAGATCGTTTCTCGCCAGGTTTCTCTTTTTCGGTGACGACGTTTACAAACACGTGCGGGATTTATCAGGCGGAGAGAAGGGAAGGCTGGCGCTGGCGAAATTGATTTACTCGGGTGTCAATGTGCTGGTGCTCGACGAGCCGACCAATCATCTGGATATTCCTTCGCGCGAGGCGTTGGAAGAAGCGCTGGAAGCCTATGAAGGAACGATTATCACAATCAGTCACGATCGGTTCTTTCTCGATAAAGTTGCGACCCAGATTCTTGCTCTTGATGGTCTCGGTAACGTCGAACATTACAACGGCGACTACACGGAGTATCACGACTGGAGAGCCGCCCGAGTTACCGAGTCAGAACCTCCCTTGAGCGCGGATTCAGAAACCCGGCCGTCAGGAAGGGCGCGAAATGCGTCAGCGCAGGTGGCAAGCGAGGAATCGGATCACCGAGGTAAACAGTCAGTACCATCCGCGTCAGCAGATGGATCCAAACGCGCCGTTTCAGAAACCCGACCGTCAGGGAGGGTGCAGTCTGGAAAGAGATCGTCGCACCGGTCGTCAGCGGATGAATCCAAACGCCTCAAGATCATCAAGAAGCCTCGCGATCCAGAGATAATCGAGACCGAGATCGCAGAATTGGAAAAGCGAATTGCTAAGTTGTCAGAAGAAATGACGAAACCTGAAGTAGCGCGCGAAATCAGTAAACTCGTTAAAGCAAACGATGAGTATGAGCAGGCGCAAGCACGTTTGGCGGAGTTACTTGATGAATGGGAGCGCGCTGAGACCGCCCGAAGTTTTCAGAAACGGCGCTGAGCTTTGGTTCTGACAAAGAAACGAGAGTTGAGGTTGACACCTCAATCAGGCGTTTGTTACTTTCGCCGTCGTTGTTGTTTGGAAGATAGATCGATCTTAGGCGCGTAGCTCAGGGGTAGAGCACTACCTTGACACGTACGCGGCGTCAAGGGCTAAATACAACCCTAATAGGCGCGTAGCTCAGTTGGTAGAGCGCTGCCTCGACACGGCAGAGGTCTGGGGTTCAAGTCCCCACGCGCCTACCAATAATTCTCAATCACAGAGCGGAAACGAATCACCTGTTTTCTGGAGCGGCTCCGTTTTCTGCTAGTGTTCCACTTCAAAATCTGCAATTGGGTCTCCCGGCGCTGCTTTGTCATGTTCCTTCGGCCCTGCATCCCTAGTCACATAATAGAATCGCTATACACTCTTAAGAAAATAGCAATTGACTCTTGCCATTGGCTCGACTAGTCTTTGGGCGCTGAAGGTCTCAAGCATTTGTACAAAAAAGGGCTTATTAGGAATAGCTCAGTTTATGGCTGACTCCTTAACGGGCTGCCCTTCCCCACAACTCGCCGAATCAGCCTTGCAAAACTTCGGGTTAACAAGCCGGAGTAACCCTCCACGAACAGTTTAATCGTTTCAAGAAGGATTCTTCCTTATGAAAGACATTGGTTGTTTCTCGTCGCGGTTGGGTCGCTGAAGAGTCTGTGTGTTTCCTTTGGGCTCGTTCTCCCGTCATTAACATTGATTCCCGTTCGAGTGGGGGCAGGGTTACGAAAATGCGGGCCACGTAATGTCTCACAGCAGGGAACACGCGAATCCGAGCCAAACCAATAGCCAGACGGCCCAAGTGCCGGCTGTGCGGCCACACCCTGGACCATCGCCGGCGAAACTACCCCATCTCGATGAGATGCGAGCATTGACAGATAATGCTCGGCGAAATGGCGCGAGACCCCGAGCAAGCGCCGCCTCCGATTCCTTCTACGCGGTGCAAGTGGCGGGCGCACAACGTGGCCCAACATCGCCATTGCACAAGGACGTAATGTTCGCTAGTACGTCACCACGGTCACTTGTGAAATTATCTGCGACTTCCGCAAGTAAACATTTTTCCGGAGTGAAGCTCCGTCATGCGCCGGTGACCTCAGCGTTGCAGCAACCTGTTCTGCCGCAGCGGCCTCGAGAGATTGATCCAAGGTCGAGGCGCTAGGAATGGATCAACGCAAGGGCCCAAGGCTGCTCGCAAGCAAGGTCAGTCGGTTACAGATTTAGACCCGACAGTAGCGGTGGCGCTGAAGAGGGGGGATCGCACGGATGTGCGCAACGGCTTGTATGAATAGCATAGTACGATTGCCAGTGAGCGGTGATCTCACGGACGAACAACTATTAGAATTATATCTTTCCCTGCCCAAAAGGGAGCGGGATGAGAAATTTGCCGATACAGCCCGGGCAGCCGAAATTACAGGCTTATCTGTTCGAACTATTCAGTTCTGGGTCGAATGTGGACTCGTGCAAGCGGTAACTGTCGGACGGAAGTACCGTGTTGATTTAGATTCGCTGCGAGAGCATTTGAAACGCCAACTACATAGGCACATTGCCTAACAGAAATGGAGTCCAAATAGGAGAACGTACACGCAATTCACGCAGTTAGCGCTGCTCACGTAACTCGCGCAAATCACGCTAGACAGTCTTGCAACCTTCGATTTAGCTTTACCGACAGTTATAAAAAAACCAACAGGCAAGTTCGGCAAGCACAAATGCGGTTTGTGCCGTTTCATACGCGGTTAGGAGGAAGTATGAATAATCATAGAGTGTCCGGTGCTCCCACCAACGGTCGCGGTCGCATTCACAGGCGTATTGTCATCGCTTTAGTGTCAGTTTGTTTCGTGGTATATGCTGTTTTTCTTCAACACTTCGTCTCGATGAAGTGGACGGTTGCTGCGCAGGGTGGACCCCATATCTCAGACTTTTATTCATACGTTTCGTATCCCTTCAACACGCTGAAGAACCCAACCGGGCTACTCCTGCTTCACCCGAATAATCCTAGTCAGGGCGGTGGATATTTCCACCTCTTTATTGCGGATACAGGCAATAATGTGATTCGAGAGTTTACAACCACTACAGGCTTCTTGGACACGATTGCAGGAAGCGTCGGGACAGCTGGTTATGCTGATGGTCCTAATGCCCTGTTCGATCATCCCACCGGGCTCGCCGGAACCACGACAACGTGGAGCGAATGCTCCGGCGTTCACAGAGATACCTGCACCTACTATGACTATCAAAACCTTTATATTGATGATTCGCAGAATTATGTCGTGCGAAAAGTTTGTACTGGCGATCAAGATCCGTCAAATCCCGGCAACTGTAACTATGATGTGCAGACCGTGTGCGGTAATCATAGCAAGGGTTTCGTTGATGGTTACGATGACAGCGCATGTTTTGCTCAACTTGGTGGAATAACCATGGACGGCAGTTCGTGCTACATCAGCGATATCGAAAATCATGCTATCCGGGTGTGGGATGGGTCGAACGTGACGACCTTTGCAGGGAACGGGAGCCCGGGCTTCGTAGACGGCTACAGAACTACTGCTCAATTCAATGGTCCAACCAAAACCACCCGAGATAGCGCAGGAAATATTTACGTCACTGACGTCCAAAATCATGCGATACGAAAAATTGACAGCGCGGGTAACGTCACGACCATTGCGGGCAACGGACATCCAGGGTATGCGGATGGACAAGGCAGTGCTGCTCAGTTTTCGCGGCCGACGGCTATAGTTTACAGCTCCACCTGTAATTGCCTTTATGTAGCTGACAGTAATAACAACATGATTCGCCAAATAGACATGTCTGGTAACGTGACCACATATGCAGGTTCAACTACGGGCGGTCTAACGAACGGCTCTTTAGGAATTGCGCAGTTCGCTACGCCCACCGATATGGTCATTTACAACGGTTTTTTGTACATAAGTGACTCTGGCAACAACGTAATTCGTCGCATCGATATAGTGAATGGACAGGTATCGACCTTCATTAGCTAGGAGCTGCTCACTCGATACCGTGTTCAGGCAGAAGAGTAAGTCGTTAGTTGGAGCTGTTCAAGAGGAGGTTTTCTGATGAAACGTCTAATCGCGGGTGCGTTCAATTCTAAAGTCAGCGAATTCCTCATCCTGGTCATAGTGGCGTTAGCTTTTGTCGGATGTGTACCTTCACCGCCGGCCTTCACAACGGGAATTAGAATCACAATGGACTATAGACAGGCCGGTGTGGGCGGTGGAGGGGCGGTTCCTGTAGTCAATGGTATCACTCACGGTGTCATGGGTGACACACTTGGACCTCCGGGGCCGGGAGCACAGACGGCCACTGGTTTCGCAGGTCAAACCAACGAGTTCGGTATTGATGATCACCCCAACGCCCGAACAAACGCAGAGTGGACTTTAACCGCCGAATTTGCCCCCGTCCTTCCCCAATGTCCCCCCGCGACTGAAACAATACCTGTTCCATCAGTGGGCGAAATAGCAGACGCACATTGTATTGCATTTTGAAAAATAAGGTTCCAACACGTGCGTGACAATCTTCAGGTTGCTGTTAAGATAGCGCTCGTTGTGTTGACGTCTTTTGCCGCTATTGCCGCGAGTTGGTCCTATTTCTCCTCACGATCAGGATGTTCAGAAGTGATACTCTTCGCTACGATCGGCAATAAGCCGTTTCTGGACTACGTCTACAGGATTTGTCCCGATGGCTCAGGAGTTAGAGCGGTTTTTTCACCACGTCGCGGTCACAGTTATCTGTACGCGTCCGGTAATTCCTTGCGAGACAAGCTGATTGTCACGGTGCATGAAACGAATTTTACCGGACAAGTTCTCGATTATTTATACGTCAATCACCCCAGCAGCGGTGAATGGCGAAGGTTAATCACTGAAGAGGGCTATGAGGGGAAAGGAGTTATGTCTCCAGACGGGTCTAAAGTTGTGTACACGCTAGCCCCCGAAGAGAATCCTGGCTCCCGGCGTTTGTGGGTTACAGATCTCAATACGAGCCGAACAAGGCAGCTTACTAGCCCTCAAGAAGGAAGTTGGGATGGAAGCCCGATGTGGTGGCCAAACGGGCAGGGGGTTGCGTTTCTCCGCTCCCATTACACAACTGAAGGAATATTTTCGAACCTCCTGATCGTTTCAATATCTGGAGGAGAGCCCACAACTCTCTTGGCACCAGATGAACCAGTGTCGGCGTTTTGCTACGCACCGGATGGCAAGCGGCTCGCTATCTGGGATAAGGGAGGCCTTGAGCTTTTGGATACACCAGGAGAGCGACGGACTTTAATTCTGCCCTGGGGTAACCTAGCCAATTACGCTTACCGTGGAGGTGGTCTGGCGTGGTCAGGGATACAGGATAAGATTGTGCTAGCTCTTTTCAACAAGCAGTCTAACCAGGATGAGTTGTGGACAATCTCTAGTAACGGTACCGACTTTCGCCGAATCTATAGCCACAAGGACGGAAGAATCGTTCTTTGTTCATTTATCCGAGAATAACAAAATTCAACTGCGAGAATATCTCGAGTGATTAGCCGAGGTGAAACGCTTCGAACATTCGGCGATGACCTGGTTCAGTCCTTGCGTCAGGCTAAGAAGCAGGCACTCTGTCAAAAAGCTTGTGCGACGGCTCAACCCGATTATTCTCTCAAATTGCCAATCGTATCTTCGGAGAGCCAATTACCCTGGCGACACCTTTCTGGCGGAGCTCCAAGTCTAGCCTCTTTGCTCTGCGGTAATCTCTGAGCACACCAATATGACCTCTGCGACGAAGATCCACCGGTTTTTCTGCCTTTTATTTTGAAATGACAAAAGTGCAACGCTGCGATGAAGATTGATGCTTTGTAATTGCACTTTCGATTTGCCGGAATTTTGCCGGAATGCGCCTGGCTCTTATACAGCTTTAGCAGCGTAAAGTGACTTCTCTAGCCGCTTCGATCAAAAATTACGCCGTATAAACGCATTACGCGTTATACGTGGCGCGAATTCGCGGATTGACACGGTAGGGGTCTGGGGTTCAAATCCCCACGCGCCTACCATTTTTTATAACCGGTATTTCAAGAATTACCTGCCTTCATATCCTGGAGACCGGCTGCCTGATAGCCGTGAACTTAGCCTGTTCTCAAGAGCGACACCCCTTCGCCGCCGCTGAATACGCCTGCCACACACCCGGTCATCAACGTCGCCAAAGTAGCTGCCAGCAAGGCTCGCAAGCCGAGACTGGCGAGGTCGTCGCGACGTGAGGGAACAAGTGCGGCCGTACCCCCTACAAAGATTGCCACCGCTGCCACGTGGGCGAATCCGCAAAGCGCGTAACTCAGGATTACCACGGTTCGAGGATCCGTGATCTGTCCACTGGAGATTAACTGCGCGAGATGGTTGTATGAGAAGACCTCAGTAAGGATGACTCGCTCGCCCAACAAGCGAGCCGCCATTGGTATATCGCCCGGTTGCAGTCCAAGCAGAAAGGCGAAGGGATAGAAAACCCAGCTCAGGATTCTCACCAGCGAAAGCGGTTCGCTCATTCCTAACCACGAACTGCCGGCGCCGAGTAATTTGTCGACCAACGCTACAATTCCCAGAATCGCGATGAGTAGTGCCGAGACTCCTGCCGCCAGCTTCAGCCCGTCCATAGCTCCCTGGATAATTGCGCTGATCAGATTCTTCGAGCGGGTCGACTCATCTTCCGGAGGAACTGCCGCGAGAGTCTCCGGCGTTTCGGTTTCGGGAATGAGCAGCTTTGAGACGACCACGCAAGCAGGAATCGCCAGAACGGAAGCAGATATCAGATGCCCTGCTATCTGTGGAAACACTCCCGCTAGAAAGGCCACATAGACTCCGAGCGTACTTGATGCCACTGTCCCCAGGCCGGTAGTCAATACCAGCAACAACTCCGATCGCGTCATCTTTTCCAGATACGGTCGGACCACGAGCGACGATTCGATCCCAAGAAAGATGTTCGCCGCACTGGACAGTGATTCGGCGCCACTGATTTTCATCGTTCGGTGGAAGAGCCTGGCGAAGAGCCGGACGAATATCTGCAACACGCGCAGGTGATAGAGCATAGAGGTGAACGCTGAAAAGAAAATTACCACCGGAAGAACCTGGAAGACGAGGATGAAGCCAATGGATCCTGACTCCCCGGGGCTTGCCGCAAGAGGTCCAAACAGGAACACCGAACCGCTCTTTGACGCGTTGAGTAAGACCAGCACCGCGTCGTTCAGCCAGAGTAAGAATCGAGGCGAACCAGGTAAGCGAAAAATAATCAGAGCAATCAAAAGTTGCAGAGCGACTCCCCACGCTATCGTTCTCCACGCAATCTTTCGTCGATTACTGGAAAGCAACCAGGAGATTCCCGTGAAGATCATGAAGCCCACGAATGACACCGCGTGATGAATCATATCCCTCGCATCCTCTTATTGGTTCTTATTGCAAAGGCCGTAAGATACGAGATGAATGAAGGTTGAGGCAAATGGCGCTGGATCAGATCGCAGGTTTCTTTTCTGATTTCTGCGAAAATGGTGAGAGACTAGATGAATAGTGAAAAAGAGCGGAAAGCAGCATTAGAACGGAAACGTAAATGAAGGACAAGCTTGAGGATGAGCTTGACGCTTTGTTCAGGCTCCCAATGGCAGAGTTCACCGCCGCGCGCAACGCGCTCGCCGTCCAACTCAAGAAAAGCGGACGTCGCGAAGAGTCGGACCGTGTGAAGGCGCTGCTCAAGCCTTCGATCTCGGCGTGGGCCGTGAACCAACTCTACTGGCAGCATCGCGAGGCATTCGATCGGCTGATTGCGACAGGTCAGCGGTTTCGCCAGGCCCAAACCTCCGGACACGCCGGGAAAGTCGCGGACATGCGCGAAGCGCTCGACGCGCGACGCGACGCGCTCTCGCACTTTTCAGATTTGGCAACTGCATTGCTTAGAGCTGCAGGCAGCAGCCCGGCGCCGGAGACGATCCACCGCATTATCACTACTCTCGAGGCATTGTCCGCCTACGCATCGTTTTCCGAAGATCTACATCTCGGGCGTCTGAGTCGCGACGTGGATCCGCCGGGTTTCGACTCACTCGCCTCATTGATCCCGGGCGCCGGCATGACGAAGATGACCGAGGAACCGGGGCGGGTCACGTCCTCACAGAAGTCAGGGCGTGCCGCAAGCCCTCGACGAAAGGAGAAGCCGGCCAGCGATGCGAGCCAGTCTGAACAGACGCGTCATGCAAAAATAGCTTCTGCGAAAGTTTCACTGCAGGAAGCCAGGAGTTTGTTGATCGAAGCACGAGCAAGGGCACAGAGTTTGGAGGCAGCGCAGAAAAAAGCCAACGCAGACGTGAAGGAAGCCGAGAAGCATCGGCGCGAAACCGAAGAGCGTTTCGAGAAGGCACGACTTGCGTCGGAAGATGCGATCCGACGGGCGCGAAGCATCGCGGCCGAAGCAGAAGGGGCAGCGAAGGCGGTGGAAGGTGCCAAGCGCAGCGTCGAAAAGGCGGCGAAAGAGCTCGAGAGGTTATTTGGAGACTCGCCAGCAAGGTGATGGTGAGAAATTCGCTCGGCGATCATCGAGGGATTAAACCCGAAGGTATTGGTATTGCTTCATGCTCACTGCAGCTTCTCGTATTCTTTCTTTGCTTCAATCAGAATGGGAATATCCGGGTCGGCGTCTTTCCAGAGCGTGAAGAAGTCCTGATAAGCCTTGCGCGCTTTTGCGGTATCGCCTTGAAGCACGGCTCCGCGTGCGAGCCCGACGTATGCAAGAGGATACAAAACCCCGCGCACAGACCAGCCGCGATTACTCAGAATCTTTTGAAACTCAGCCGCCGCTTCCGCGCCTTTGTTCAGTTTTAAGTAGGCCTGACCTCGAACGTATTGTGGCCCAAAATTGCCGGTCGACTCAAAGCGATGCGCTGATTCCAGCAACTCAATTGCTTGCGCAGCATTGGCGCCGTGCAGCGCAATTTGAGCTCGATACAACGGAGCGCTCACTACATTCCAGAATGTGTTTTTCGGAAGCCGTTTGGAATATTCGTCCATAAGCGGCTCTGCGCGCCCTGAGTCGCCACAAAGGGAAAAAGCATTAGCCGCAATTGCCACTGCCGCGCGGCTACGCAAAATGGAGAAAGCCCTGACGACGAGGTCCGAAACCCTGTCGCTTTGGCCAAAGACTGCTTCCGTTACCGCCTGGCCAGCGAGGAACTGGGCCGCGGCCTCTTTTTGTTCGTGTTGCAGTGCAAGTTCAACCGTGCGCTGGCTGAATTCCCGCTCCTTGCGCAACTGGCCGCAGAAGGCCGCCACTTCAGCTTGCCATGCCTGGGCCAGGTATTCATCAGGCCGTCCCCTGGCCCAGTCGATCTGTTCTTTCATTGCTGCGGCATCGCCCTGCACGAAGGCGATCGAATAGCGGTGGGAATGCATTGGCATGGATTCGCGTTTTTGCGCCAGCGCCTCCTGAATTACCTGCCTGGCTTCATCGAACCGATCTAGAGAGATGAATGCCAGCGCCAGATTACTTCGCGGAATAACCCAGTTTGGGTTAAGACGAATACTTTCGCGGCAGGCTTCGGCTGCTTTCTCGAATTGGCCTACTGAATTGTACCGGTTACCCAAATTGTTCCAGGCCACAAAGTCGCGCGGATACGTCCGCACCAACAACTCGTACGCCTCAATGAATTTGTCAGCCTCAAATGTTGCGAAGGCGTAGTAGTCTGCGGCAATCCTGAGCTTTTCATACTCGCTGGATCGTTCTCGCAGATCAAACGCCTTTTGGAAGGCCTCTATGGCCAGCTCTTGCTGCCCGGCATTACTATATGATCCTGCCAGTTTGTCATAGGCCTGGGCGAAGTTAGGATCGAGTTCGACTGCACGTTTTAACAACGGCATGGCTTCGCGATCCTTGTTCCCAAGAGCAAGTTGACGTCCCATGGAATAGGCCTTGAGCGCGTCGAGCGATGATGTGGTAGCTTGCTCAATCGGCGCGTCAAACTTTTGAATTGAAGCCAGCGATTCGCCCATTTTCTCGCGCAACCTGGTCGCTGCTTTGCCAAGTTTCCGGAGCACTTGCTCTTTGCTTTCAGCTTCAGTCTGCTCGCGCGCGATCGCGTCCCCAGTCAGCGCGTTAATCGCTTCGAGGGTGATTACGTAGTGACTGCCCAAGGGGGCAATTGATCCGGCCAGCAATGCTTTCAGTCCCTGTCGCAGGCAGATCTCACGACCGACATCTCGCGTTACGGGTTCGTCGGGCGAGCGGTCCATAAAGCACAAAGCCTCACGGATACGGTCGTCGCCAAAGATGTTCAGAAATGGCGACTGGCCCAATTGCACTGCCAGGGCCAGCTTTAGCGTGCCGTCGAAAACTGCATCGCCCGTGGTGTTGAGAAAATCAGCGAGCACGATGGTGTCTTTATCAGTGAGTGGAACAGCGTGAGTCTGTCTGAAATACCAAAACACGATTAGCGCCAGGGTCAGTGCCAGCAATCCCATCAATAAGACGGCAGCGCCAGTGTGTTCGAAGTACCACAACAAGATTAGCGTCGCGGCTAGTAACAGCAGCCCCATCGTTAGAATGGCGCCGAATCTATTAAGCCTAATCTGGCTGATAAGGTACTCTGCACTGGAGGCGCGTGCCGGCGGTGAACTCGAGCCGGGGCTTTCCAGTAACGGGCTCTTGAGGTGGACGCCCCTTGTCGCTTCGATCGACGCCGGCGCTGCACTAATGTCGATTCCGGCAGGGTTCGCGAGTTCGCGCCGCAGTTCCCGCAACTCGATGACTACGTCTTTAGTTGTTTGATAGCGATCTTTGGGATCCTTCGCCAGACATCGACGCACAATTCTTTTCAGTGTGTTTGAAGCATCGGGCCGTAAGTCGGTGATCGGAGGCGGCGACCCACGAATGATCTTGTTCAGCGTATCGATCGCGTCTTCTCCCGCAAAAGCTTTGTGACCTGTCACTGCCTCAAACAGAATGCAGCCGAAAGAGAAAATGTCTGAACGTCGATCGATGTCGTTTGTTCTTCCCTGCGCTTGTTCTGGCGACATGTAACCAACAGTGCCGAGCACTGTGCCGGGTTCCGAGTGCTGCGAAATGATCGCGGTATCTATTTCACTCAAGCTGCCTGAGAGTGTTTGTGCCTCGATCAATTTCGCGATGCCGAAGTCCAGAATTTTTACGTGACCATCGCGCGTCACCATGATGTTGTCGGGTTTGAGATCCCGGTGGACGATGCCGGCAGCATGAGCCTTCGATAAGCCTTCGGCAACACGTTGCAGGTAGCGCACGAGCTTTCTCAGATCAGTCTCGCTTTGAATCACCTTGCCAAAGGTCTGCCCGTCTATGAACTCCATCGCAATGAAGTTCACACCGTTGCTCTCCCCGATTTCATAGATGTGAGCGATATTCGGATGATTCAGAGCAGCCGCGGATTTCGCCTCGCGCACGAACCGCTGCATCCGATCGCCATTCGCTGCGAGGTCCGCAGGCAGAATTTTCAGCGCGACTTTGCGATCGAGTTTAGTGTCCTGCGCGAGGTACACTTCGCTCATGCTACCCGCACCGAGCTTGGAGACAATGCGATAGTGGGACAGGTTCGTGTCGGAGGATAGCTCTGCCATTCGTGCTGTTTTACGTCACTGTGGCATATGGCGCAAGCTCAAGGTGAGATCGGTCTGCCAGGAGATATGCATTGAATATTGCCCTATCGCACACCCAACAAAATATCAACGGTCAATTGGTCGAGACGCTCGTAGGGTAGCTTCCTGGTTGTCAATTCGGCTCGATCGAGTGTCATCGACTTAAGCTGAGCAGCTTTCGCGGGGCTGTAACTTTCCATTAGTCCATTGGATTCCGGCGTCGCAGAGCGGATTTCAGCCAGCAGCGACTGAATCTCGCTGTCTTCATTGAATTGCCGTGCTTTCTCCTTGAGGATCAGATAATTTCGCATACAGCCGGCCGCGAAATCCCAAACGCCCTCCTGGTCTTCACTTCGATAAGAATGGGCGTCGAAGTGTCTTGGGCCCTGGTAAGATTCTTCAAGCAGTCTAACCAGAAAGAACAGGTTCTTGATCGATTCGGATCCGAAACGAAGATCCTGATCAAAACGCGGTCCTTTTTGATCGTTGAGATCGATGTGAAATAACTTGCCGGCTTCGATTGCCTGGGCGACAACGTGATAGAAGTTTAATCCCGACATTTGTTCGTGTCCGACTTCGGGGTTGACACCAACCATTTCCGGATGGTCGAGCGTCGCAATAAAGCCGAGCATTGCGCCAGTAGTCGGCAAGTAAATGTCGCCGCGTGGTTCATTGGGTTTGGCTTCTAGCGCGAACCTGTAGTCATAGCCCTGGTCGATTGAATATGCGCAGAGAAAATTGAGCGCTTCACGATTCCACTTCAAAGCGTCACGCGGATCCTTGGCTGCATCGACTTCCGCACCTTCGCGCCCGCCCCAGAAAACGAATATTTTTGCCCCGAGTTCCGCGCCCAGATCCATCGCACGCATCGTCTTTTGCGTGGCATAAAGCCGGACACGCGGATCACTTGAAGTGAAGGCGCCGTCTTTGAAAACCGGATCGTAGAAAAGATTTGTCGTGGCCATCGGCACCTTCATGTGGTGATCAGCAAGCGCCTGTTTGAATTCGCGCACAATGCGATCATGCTCAGCCGGAGTCGCATTGATCGGCACCAAGTCATTGTCATGAAGATTGACGCCGTAAGCTCCAAGCCGGCTCAGCTCCTTAACGATCGTGATTGGACTCAGACTTGCCCTGGTAGCATCGCCAAACGGGTCGCGGCCGCGATTGCCGACCGTCCAAAGTCCAAAAGTGAATTTGTGTTCAGGTTTTGGTTGGTAGTTGGTGCCTGGCATTTTCATCCTCTCGGGTTTTGATGATGCGATGACCCAAAAACGACTGGGAACTTGAAAGAGATACCGGGAAATTCACCTAGGAACTGCAACAGAAGGTTGTCTTGCCGCTTCGCCCCGGAGGGGCGAGATGTTTATAGCCTGGTGGTTCTTTCTTTTAGTCCGAAAGCTCCGTAGGTGCGCAATCGCTTTTGCCTGCCCCGCGAAGATTCCCTTGCGGGATTTCGCTCCTAACGGAGCGAGATCTTTGGGCGTGCGCTCGTAGCTATAAACATCTCGCTCCTCTGGAGCGAAAACGAATTCAACTGTTGCACTTCTAAGTTGAATTCACCTTCTTTCAAATTCGTAGTATCACCGTTAATCGTCGGCCAGAACAATTCACTTCGCGACCACTTGAAGCTTTGCTGTCTGATATTTTACCGAACTGGTACCCACCATGATGTCAAACCAACCGGGCTCAACCACGGTTTCCATGTTCAGATTAAGAAACGAAAGTTTGTCGGGTGTGATGGTGAACTCGACGATTTTACTTTCGCCGGGCAACAGCGAGATGCGCTTGAAGTCCTTCCGTTCCATTACGGGTCGCGTTACCGAGCTCACCAGATCACGAATGTAGAGTTGCACGATCTCATCTCCGGCGCGGTTGCCTGTGTTCCGGACGGTAACGCTGACCTTAGTCTGATCCTGGGGTCTGATTTGCGCGGAGCTTAGTTTCAGGTTCGAATAGTCGAACGTCGTATAACTCAGACCGTATCCAAACGGAAACAAGGGTTCTTTGCTGGTGAAAAGGTAACCGCGTCGAGCCGTCGGCTTGCGGTTGTAATAAGCGGGCAATTGCCCAACTGACCGCGGAAAAGTCACCGCCAACTTACCTGCCGGATTGAAGTCGCCAAACAGAACATCGGCGACCCCGACTCCGGTTTCCTGACCGAGATAGAACCCCTCGAGGATTGCCGGCACCTTTTCCGCGACGTAATTAATCGAGATCGGCCCACTGTTGATAAGCATCACAATCGTCGGCTTGCCGGTTTCCAGCACGGCTTTTACGAGATCGTTTTGCCGGCCGACAAGGTCCAAACTGTCGCGATCCCCGAGATGGTTATTTGCCCAGGCCTCCTTGTTCGTATCTTCGTTCCCGCCCAGCACGAGCAAGGCGGCGTCCGCGGTCCTGGCAACATCGACAGCCTCAGCGATCAACTTTTCGTCGTCTGCGGGAGTGTTGAGGTGCGAAGTATCGGCGAACCAGTCGCCCCCCTCCTGAGTAATCTTGCATCCTTCAGCATAAGTTACTTTGATCTGTTTACCGACTTTTTCGGTAATGCCCTGAAGCGCGCTAACTCCGCGACCCGGATCGTCGCTGTAGCCGCCGAGATGTACACGGTTGGCGTTTGGCCCGATGACGGCAATGGATCGCAACCTGGAAGGATTCAGCGGCAGCAAATTGTTTTCATTCTTTAGTAGCACGATCGATCGCCGGGCGGCCTCGGCTGCCAGTGCTCGATGCTCAAGTGAGTTCGTTACTCTGACGGCTCGATCAGGATCGACGTAAGGATTCTCGAATAGGCCGAGAAGGAACTTCGCCCGAAGGTTGCGCGCAACGGCTTTGTCGACTAAGGCCTCTGGGATGGTTCCGTCCCGAACCAGCTTAAGCAACAATGGAAAGCAATCGGGATCCGGCAGCTCGATGTCCACGCCTGCTTCAAGGGCCAGCCGTGCTGCTTCCGCTTTGTCGTTCGCCACGTGATGCAGCATATCCAGCTGAGAAATTCCGTCGTAGTCAGAAACGACGTAGCCTTTGAAACCCCACTCCTGCCTCAGAACCTTTTCGAGCAGCCATTTGTTAGCATGCGATGGCACGCCGTCAATCTCGTTATAAGAAGCCATTACGCTCATGATGCCGCCTTCTTTCACGGCCGCTTTAAAGCTGGGAAAAAAGAATTCGCGCAGAACTCGCTCGGAATAGTTTGCCGGGGCGATGTTTGTGCCGCCTTCCGGCTGACCGTGAGCGGCAAAGTGCTTCGCCGTGGCAATGACGTGTTCTCCATTAATAGTGGGCCCCGGCCCTTGCAATGCTTTGACGATTGCCACCGCCATGCGAGAGACGAGATAAGGATCCTCTCCATAAGTTTCTTCTGTGCGTCCCCAACGCGGCTCGCGCGCGAGATCCAGATTCGGCCCAAGCACCTGTTGGCTGCCGCGAGCTCTGGTTTCAAGCGCTCCGGCAGTGAAAACTTTGCCTATGAAATCAGGATCCCATGTGCTGGCCAGCGCGATTGGTTGCGGGAAACTTGTGCTTCCCCGAGCCATATGACCGTGCAGGATCTCATCATGAAAGATTGCCGGAATCCCCAGTCGCGTCTTTTCAATCAACCACTTCTGCAGCGCGTTTGCAAAGATGGCTCCGTCGCGCGGCGCCTTCTGCTCACGCTGTCGCGCGATTTGCCCAATGCCATATTTCATTACCCGTGCGGCCTTCTCCGGCGAGAAGTCTCCGCGATCGGTTGCGAAATCCGTCCGGGCATTTTTCTGCGGCCGATTTGTCCAAAGACACGTCATCTGCGCAATCTTTTCTTCCAGCGTCATGCGCGAAAGAAGATCGTCAACGCGTTGATCGACTGAGAGCCGCGGATTTTTGTAGGCGGGGATTTGTTGCTGCAATCGAGCCTTGTCTGAAGGCCTGGAAGCAATGACTGCCACGAGAAGCGCCAGGGTAAAGAAAAAGCGAAATCCGGCAGGGAGTCTGGGAAAACACAATGATGGCCGCTTGCTACGTAACCCTGAACGCTCTCGATCGGTCCGTACACGTAAGCTGGTCTTCAGCTGTTCTATTAACATATGATTTCTCTGCGACCGTTAAGAATCAGTTCGAGTGAAAAACATTTTGCTGCTACTTGGCGAGGATCTCATTCACGCCGCGGCTTTAGCCCGGTGGTACTTTCGGGCTAACGAGATCCGGAACCGTTTTAACGGTTTCCATCTCCGCGGTGATTCTGTAAACCGTTGAAACGGTTTTCCAGGATCAGCGAGAGCGCCTGGGACACCGGGCTAAAGCCACGGTATGAATAAGAGAAGGCAAATCAATAAGACTTTGGTGCACTTCCAAGTTGAATTCGCAAAATGACAATTGCAAAGGGTCAGCTCGTTATTGGTTTTAGTGCTGGATATATTTGTTTGAACCGTTCGTACTGACCTGCGAGGATTCTCACCGACTCTGCATTGGGCTCGACATGATCAGCAATTCGCACGACCGCATCGCAGGCAGCATCGACGGAAGACCATACACCCAGCCCAACACCCGCTAAGACGGCCGCACCAAAAGCTGCGCCTTCTTCGGCGGCAACTGTATTAACGGGTTGTCTGTAGACGTCAGCCTGAATTTGTCGCCATAGACTTGATCGCGCGCCGCCACCACCAAGCCTGATCTCCTCGACTTGAACTCCTATCTCATTAAAAATTTCGAAAGCGTCACGCAGACTGAAGGCCACTCCTTCCAGCATCGCGCGCACGATGTGAGCGCGCGTGTGACTGGCCGTCAATCCGACGAGCGCTGCTCTGGCAGATGGATCGAGATGAGGAGTGCGCTCACCCATCAAGTAGGGAGTCCAGATTAACCCATCGCAGCCAGCGGAAACCGATGACGCTTCTTTGGTTAGTCTATCGTAAGAATCGTAATCGTCTCCTCCGATAGCGCCAAACTGATCTCGGAACCAGCGCAAAGACAATCCAGCCCCCTGGGTCACGCCCATTACGTGCCAGCGACCCGGAATCGCGTGACAGAAGGTGTGGACGCGACCCTTTGGATCCAGCATCGGTTTGTCGGTTGCTGCGAAAACGACACCGGACGTGCCGATCGTCGAGCTGGCTGTGCCCGGACGAACGATTCCCATTCCTACAGCGCCGGCCGCCTGATCGCCGGCGCCCGCAGTGATTGGTGTGCCTGCTCGTAATCCCGTAGCTTCGGCGCCGGCTTTTGAAATAACCCCGGTTACTTCCGGCGATTCGTAAACACGAGGTAACAGACGTTCGTCGATCTCAGCGGCCGAAAGCATCTCAGTCGACCATCTACGTGCCTTCACGTCAAACAGCAAAGTACCGGAAGCATCGGCTACGTCGGTGGCTCGGTCGCCGCTCAGCTTGAGGCGCACATAGTCTTTCGGCAATAGAACTGTGCGTACTTTCCGCCATAGTTCCGGCTCCCACTCGCGCACCCAAAGCATCTTCGGCAAGGTAAAACCCGTCAATGCAGGATTGCACGTCAATTCGATGAGCCGGTCAGCGCCAATCATCTCAGTCAGAGATTTGCACTGAGAATCCGTTCGCTGATCGCACCAGATGATCGCCGGACGCAATACTTCGTCGCTCTGATCAAGTAGAACTAAACCGTGCATTTGCCCTGAGAAGCCCACCGCCTTGATTTCGTCTCCGGATGATTTCGATAAGACTTCCCGGACGACGGTAATGGTCGCCTGCCACCAATCTTCCGGATCCTGTTCAGCCCATCCGGTACGCGGCGAAATGAAAGGAACATGCGCAGCCGTTGCTGAGGCCACGACGTTGCTGTCTGGATCAATTACCACAGCGCGCGTACCCCCGGTACCGACATCGATGCCCAAGGTGTTCATTTAGAATTTTAGATTCGAGGAGAGCTTTATTAGCACAAATCGTCGCGGTCGACCAGGTAGTTAGCTGTACGGAAGCGCGCATCGCAGAGTTCCGGTCTGCTTGCTGCCCACGCTCATTGCTCACCGCAGAACGAGGGTCAGTCCGCGGAGCGGGCGACAGCATTTGGAGTGCGGTGGCAAGCGCAGCGCGACACCGCTTTGGATTAATTTTCCTTTAGATCACGCAATCCAAAGCGCCGTCGCCGCTACGCTCTGCCGGCGCACTCCACATTTTCCGCCACGGTCGCGATTGCCGTCATGCAATAGCCCCGAAAAAATTGAGGCCCGAGGGCTGACATAATAAAAACCTCATGTCGATTCTTCGGACCTGACCATGATGTCAGTACCATCCGCGTGAGCGTATGGGTTGAGTACTCCACTTGAGCATTGATCCCACCTGACCCTCCTTTGTTCGTATTGACCTTATCTTATTCATTTGCGGCTGCGCCGCCGAAGTTCGGGGCGCGGCCGCAAATCTAGTTAATGAGTCCTCGCCGGAAAGGCAGAGCCTTTCCGCACTGCGTTGCGGCAAAGCCGCAAGACACTAACGACTCGACTGCGAATCCAACGGCGTCGTTTGCCCGCCGCCGCCTGCCCGCATACCCTGGCGGAATCTCTCCCTCTCCTCCGGCGTCATCTTCTCCCAGCGCTCGGCCTCTCGCCGCCAAAAATTGGAGCGATGAGAGCCACGTACACGCATACCAAGGTCTCCGAACAGAATCCGGCAGAGAGCGAACAGCCCGAGAGCCTGCCAGAAGGTAATTTGCGGCCATCCAAACAACGCCGGCAGATTCCAGTTCCACAGATGCATCACCACTTCGCCACCAATCCCGATGAAAACCGCGATCCCCAGTGCTGCCGCCACAAACATCCATTTTCTTCTCATGTTATTTTCCTCACTTCTTCGTAAACTCGTCGTGAATGCTCTGCAATCGTTCGCGCAGATGCAGCGCCGCGTAGCGCTTTCGTGCGAGCAGCGTGTTGATGTTCACGCCACTTTCTGCGGCTAACTCTTTAAAGCTGCGCCCTTCGAGTTCGTGCGCGATGAATACTTCTCGCTGCTCGTCTGGCAATTCGTCGAGCGCAAGTTCCAGCTCATCAATCAGTACGCTGCGGGCGTAGAGCGCTTCCGGCCCGGCATCGGGCGATGGCAAGAGATCTTCGATCTGCACCAGCTCGCCGTCCTCGTCCTCCACCATTCCGTCGCTGAAGGCCTCTGGCTTCTTCTTGCGGAAGAGATCAGTGATGCGATTGCGCGCGACGCGAAACAGCCACCCCGTCACGTGATCAATCGGCATCAGCAGGCGATTGGCTTCGACCAGTTTGTAAAAGACCTCCTGCAGGATGTCCTCGGCGTCCGCAGGGTCGGGCACCCGCCGGCGGATGAAGGTGCGCAGCCGCGACTGCTCCCGCTTAACGACTTCGGAGATCCGCTGATCTTGCTCAGCCATAGCCCAGTGTTTTGTCAGCGCTTCGTCCACCTACTAGTTAAGACGAATGAGCGAGACGAATATTGTAAGGTTTCATATCACGCTGAAAGCGCTACAGAAAGTAGCCAGGCGTGAGCGCGAACCGGGGTGCCCGCGCGGGCATCCCGCGTGGTGGGTGGGATCCAGACCTCATCGTGCAGTAAGGCCCGAAGGGCCGCGATGCAATAGCTCCGACCGTTAGGTCGGGTAACAGTCACCAACAAAAAAATTTAGGCCCGAACGGCCGACATAACGAAAACCTCATGTCGGTCCTTCGGACCTCGCGAGGCAGAAGGCAGAAGGCAGAAGGCAGTGGCGGCTACTTCCGGTTTGTTGCTTTATATGCTTCCTTTTGTCCGCGCCGAGCCTGTTCGTACGAGTCGTAGATATTCGGACGAGAAAGCACTACGCCATACTCAGCCAACGCTTCGCTCCGCTTGCCCGCAAGGTCAAATGATTGAGCCGCTCGGAGGTGCGCCCTTGTAACCGTGCCGGCGTCAGCTCCCTTCACGATCGTTGCCGCCAGAAACTCTCCGGCGGCGTTCTGCGGCTGGCCAATCAGGAGAAGGGCTTCACCATAACGAAAGTGTATCAAGTCCAGAGCACGCGGAGCAGCGCCGGCCGCAGGGCGCTCGTGTAACATCATGTCGAAGGTTCTCAGAGCTTCGCTCTCCATCGTGTCCGCCTCTTTAGTCTTGCCTGCCGGGCGAGCAATCGCCGCTTGTGAAACGAGACTGTCAGCAGTTTCCAGTCTGAACAGATAGTTGCGTGGATACTTCTCCTGCAGTTCTCGCGATAGCGCCAACGCCTCAGGGTAACGTTTCTCCTTTTTGTAAATGGCAATGAGCAGGACCCTGGCATCGTCGTGCGTCCACTGTCCCTCTTTCGCCACCCGCTCGAGCGTCTGAATCCCGCGCTTCTTCGAGCCATGGGCTCCGGCGATGCTGACCAACATTCTTGCGGGTAGAGGCAAAGTGCCAACGATGTAGTCGTACATCCCAATGGCTAACTCAGCATCATGGAAGCTCGGATCCAACTTGAGCACATCGCGCTCGGTATCAACACCGCTTGAGCCGGAACGCAGGGCAGCTATAAAGCGTCGCTCCACGGTTGCCGCGAACGAAGCCTTCAAAGATTCGGTCGCTCCGAGCATGTAGAGTGTCTGCGGATCGCGAGGGTTATGCTGCAATCTCGCTTTTTCTAGTTGAGTTGCCTGGCGTGTCAGATCGCGAAAGTCCTGGACCAGGCGCGGATCAGGTTTGTCTTCCGTTCCAGAGTAAAACGACTGCGTGCTATAGAGGGCCGCCTGTAACCGGCGTGCTTGATTCAACGTCTCCAGCCAGAGTGTGGTGGCGAGCATCTGTGGCCCAGTCGGGTCGTCGGGATACAACCGGCTGATCTCTTTGAAGTTTTGCCGCGCCCCGTCATAGTCAAGATTGAAAAGAGCTTCAGAGCCTTTCGCGTGTAGCTCCTCGAGCCGCGGAGTAACAGCAGCTGTTACTTTCTTGTTGTCTAATCGTTGTCCGGAAGCGCCGGCGAACGGCAGCGCGGAAAGCAAAAACAGGAGAAGTAATATCGAATACTTCGTTCGCATTCGTCCAAGAGTGCTGACTTACCTGGTCAATATAATAAAGCAATCATAACGCCATTACGTGTTCTGCCAAATTCGTGGCTATTGCTTCCGGATCCTCTTTGGGAGAGTAAGTGACTGGCTCGCCGATGATCACAGAAACCTCACCCGGCCAGGCAAAATGTCGACCGGCTCTTTTCAGTTCCCATAATCCGTCAATTCGCATCGGCACCACAGGAGTATCCAGTTTCTGAATTAACAGACCGGTGCCCGGCATGAAAGGATTCATTGCTCCATGCTTTGTGCGTTGCCCTTCGGGAAACACCAGAAGACTAAATCCCTGGTCCATCATTTCACCAGCAAACACAAAGCTGCGCCGAAAGCCGCTTTTCTTCGGCATCGAAAAGACATTGAAGAAGAAAACGACTGACACGTACTCGAGCAGATAGAGCAGGCGAGTTAACACGCCCGTTCCAGGTGGTGGATGAATCCATTCTCGGAGTTGCTCTCCGTCCATGGCGATCGCCATTCTGGTTCGGAATCTTCCCGGAAGCGCCAAGAGAGCCAACGCGTGATCCGTCATAGTTACGTGATTGCAGATGAATACTAACGGCCCGCGAACGTTCCGCAAATGCTCCTTGCCTCTAAGTCTGGGCCAACCCATGACGCGGGTGACCGGCAGGACGATCAGGTAAAGCAGCGCAATTCGCAGCCAGCTCAAAGGCCAACGCTGTTGCCATTTTGGATAGGGATAGGGCGCCGTTTCTTCGAGCCTGCCTTCGCGAATTATCTTTTCAACTTCGCCCAGCGTGGTCGCATCGGTGAAGGCGGCTTCATCGATTTCTAATTGATAGCGATCCTCGAGTGCACTCAACAACTCGACTCGGCCGAGCGAATCGAGCTTCAGATCCGCTCCGAGTCTTGCAGATGGAGCAAGCGTCGCTGGTACGTCCTTGCTGATGCGCCCGATGATCTCAACGAGGTTGTTCGAATGAATGATTGGAGTAGCAACGGCGCTGCCGGAGCTCTGACCCTCTCGCGCTGACTCAGCTCTCACAACTTCTCTGACGAATTGCTTTCGGACCTTTTGCAGGCCAGTACGCGGAAAGTCTTCGCCGGGCCAAACAAACCAGCGACGGATTTGCTGATGCGGCGCTAGTAATTCATTTGCCCGGTTGACGACAGATTCAGCGTTCGCTTGATCGTCGCGCAGGATCAGCACCGCAAGCGGTTCGGGCCCATGAGGGCCTTCGATTTCGAGGACTACGGCGGCTTTGATCTCTGGTTGGCGATCCAGGACGAATTCAATGTCTGCCGGGTAAATGTTCACACCGGCGGACGTGACAATAACCTCTCTCTTTCGGCCTTTGAAATAAAGGTTCTGTTCCTTGTCGATCTCGCCAACATCGCCGGTGCGAAACCAACCGTTTTCCGTCGCGTTCATTTGCCACTCGGCTTTCCAATATCCGGGCGTAACGTTTTCCCCGCGCACCAGAATTTCGCCATCGTCGGCCAGTTTAACTTCCTGCCCCGGCAAAACCTTGCCGATAGAGCCGCGGCCCTTCTTGAACGGGTGGTTGACGGTAACGAGCGACGCAGTCTCAGTCATGCCATAGCCCTGAATCACGGCAAATCCGAGTCGCTGCCAGAACTCCTCGGTCTCTGGATTGAGCGTTGCGCCTCCCGACACGAAGGCCCAGAACTTCCAACCGAACATGTTATGAATCGCACGAAACGTCCACCAGCGGCGTAGAAAATTTTGGCCGGCCGACGAGGCAATTGCGTTATGAAATCTGTCCAGTTTTCCTCGCGCCTCGAAGTCGGTCTCGATCTTTTCTCGCAGTGCATCGAGAGTGCGCGGCACGGTGATGACGACGGAGATACGCTCGCGTTTCACGGTTTGAACGATCTGTGATGGACTCAGAGACTCTTGAAAGAAAACCTCGCCACCAAGTAATTGCGGCACCAAGATGCCGACGAACTGTCCGAAGACATGGCTCAGCGGCAGCAGATTGAGAAAACGAACGGGGTGAACCAGGCGCTCCCATTTCAGATAGCGCTTAATCTCCCGCTCGAGCGGGGTCAGATTCGCGACGAGATTGCGGTGTGTAATGAGAACACCTTTAGGCTCAGCCGTCGCTCCTGACGTGAAGACGATCTCTACCGTATCGTCATAACCGTTGTGCGTTAAGGGACAGGGTTTTGAGGAGTGATGCGCGATCTGCGAGCTCAGTTCGTCCAGCTCGATCAGCGGCAGAGTTTGCCCGACTAAGAGGGAAGTAGTCGCGTCACAGAGCGCAAGCTTTGCCTCAACCTGCTCTTGAACTCGTTTGACGAATCCAGGCTCGCTCTGAAGATCAAGAGGCACGACGATCACTCCGCGAACAAGACATCCAAAGAAGGCTGAAACCCACTCAGGACTGTTCCTGGCCCAGAGCAAGACGCGATCGCCTTTTGCGATCTGGCGCGCTTCCAGTTCCCTGGCAAACCGCATCGCGGTGTTCGCAATTTGACGGTAGGACCAGCGCTTTACTCTTAGCCCTTGCCTGTGCGCGAACGCGGTCTCGTTACCGCGTAACAGAAAACCATCGAGGTAACTGGCGACTGTTGTGAACATCAATCCTCGATCCGGAAAAATGATCCAATACCGTGCGTCACACGGTTATAATTTTATCAATTTATACAGTGTGGAGTTGATTTCTCCAGCCGCTTTGATCAAGTTTATGACGACCGCGATGATTATGCGCTTTACGAGATGTATAAGCTGAAATAAGTTGTGAGTCTCGCGACTGGCCAATTATGAGAGTGTTATTTATCGGCGGTACCGGCTTCATCAGCGCTGCGGTCAGCCGGCAGGCGATTGCAAAAGGACTTGATCTGTACCTTCTCAATCGCGGGTTGCGGGGCGCGGCGCCGCCCGGCAGCCATAGTCTGATCGCCGACATTCACCGGCCGGAAGACGTGAGCGCAGCATTGAAGGGATTGCAATTCGATGTTGTCGTCAACTGGATCGCCTACACACCGGCGGACATCGAACTTGATATATCGTTGTTCAAAGGCCGGGTCGGGCAGTACATATTTATCAGCTCCGGCGCCGCGTATCAAAAACCGCCCGCTCATTATCTGATTACGGAAGCGACGCCGTTGCACAATCCTTTCTGGAACTATGCGCGGAACAAGATTGCCTGTGAAGAACGTTTGCTGCGGGCTCGCGATGAAGAAGGATTCCCCGCGACGATTGTTCGTCCTTCGCATACATATGAGACGAACTTTCCGGTCGCCATCGGGGGCGGAGGCAGCTACACCCTCGCGGACCGGCTGAAGAAAGGCCGGCCCATCATCGTCCACGGCGACGGCACGTCCCTGTGGGTAGTGACGCACGCGGAGGACTTCGGGCGCGGATTCATGGGATTGCTCGGGAACCGGGAGGCAATAGGCCACGCCTTCCATATTACGTCGGACGAAGTGCAGACGTGGGAGGGGATTTATCGAGCCATCGCCGAGGCTCTCGGCGTGGAAGCGAACATTGTGCATATCCCGTCGGACTTTATTGCGCGCGCGGCGCCGAGGCTGGCGGGAACTTTGCTGGGTGACAAGATGTGGAGCGCCGTTTTCGATAACAGCAAGATCAAGACATTCGTGCCGGCGTTCGCGGCGGCTATTCCCTTTCGCGAAGGGATCCGCCGCACACTGAAGTGGTTCGATACGGGCGAGCAGCGCCAACGTGTGGACGAGACGGTGAACCAGGAGATGGATCAGATTCTCAGTTCTTATCTCGGCCGGCCTCAGTGATGAGGATTAGATCGATTTGTGAGCAGTGAAATGTTATCCATCGCCGCGAAACGTAAAGCGCCTGACAAGATGCGTTGGTAGTGCTCAGCTGGTGTGTTCTCATTGTCTGGACAATGGGCTCGCATGATAATTGGGCAAGCTCCCTCTAGGCGCGAAATATTATCGGGTGGGTCACATCTCGCTCCTCCGGAGCTACGGGCGTCAGGTCGACCGTTGCTATAAACATCCGGCTCCTACGGAGCTAAACAGTCGCGACCGTTCTATGGCGTTCTTTTCTTGCGAGTTGGCGACACCGTCATCTTAGCAGCATACTAACGGAGCGCTACCGTTATGATCGACGATGCGGCTCTCAGTTGATCAGTCCTTATTAAATCAAAGGAAAACCATATGCGGAGACTTTGTTTAATCGTTGCTTTGCCATTGATTTCCTACATGGTCTTAACTGCATCCGCGCAGGCCCCCGCGTCTTCACTTCGGTCCTCGGCCGAAGTCGAGCGTCGGGCCGATTCGATCCTTAGCCAGATGACGCTCGAAGAAAAGCTTGCTCTGCTCGGAGGCGTCGACGGCTTTTTCATTCGCGATATTCCCCGTCTCAATTTGCCGCGACTGAAGATGGCCGACGGGCCCGTCGGCGTCCGCAACTTTGGACCGGCTACGGCGTTTGCCGGAGGCGTTACGCTGACCGCTACGTGGAATCCGGCGCTGGCAGAACTTGTCGGCACCGAGCTCGGTCGCGACTGTCGCGCCAAAGGCGTGCATTTCCTCCTGGCGCCTGGAGTCAACATTAACCGCGCTCCAATGAACGGCAGAAACTTTGAGTACTTCGGCGAAGACCCTTTCCTCGCCTCGCGCATTGCGGTCGGTTACATCAAAGGCGTGCAGAGCCAGGGCGTCAGTGCGACGATCAAGCACTTTCTGGGAAACAACTCGGAGTTCGATCGCCACAATACGGACTCAATTATTGACGAGCGGACCTTGCGCGAGATCTATCTGCCCGCCTTCGAGGCCGCCGTAAAGGAAGCGCACGTCGGGGCCATCATGGACTCGTACAACCTGACCAATGGCCAGCACATGTCCCAGAACAAATACCTGCTCACCGACGTGGTGAAGAAGGAGTGGGGATTCGACGGTCTGATTATGTCGGACTGGTCCGCAACCTATGACGGCATCGAGGCAACAAACGCTGGTCAGGATCTGGAGATGCCTTCGGGCTTACACATGAACCCGCAAACGCTCAAGCCCGCGATCGAACAGGGTAAAGTTTCCGTCGCCACTATCGACGACAAAGTGCGTCGCATCCTCAGAACGGCCATGCGGTTTGGCTGGCTCGATCGTGATCAGACCGGGTTGTCTATTCCTCGATATAATCTGCAAGGGCGCCAGGTGGCGCTCAATGCCGCCCGTGAGGGCATCACGCTGCTGAAGAATGACGGTGGACTGCTCCCGCTGAGTAAGAAGAAGATCAAGTCCATCCTGATTGTCGGCCCTGATGCTTACCCGGCAGTGCCCGTCGGAGGTGGGAGCGCCGAAGTGCAGCCATTCGCAGCCATCAGTTATTTGGAGGGCCTGGCAAACTATGCGGGCAAGGATCCTGACAATCAGTTTCAGGTGTATTACGATCGGGGCTTGCTCACTTACAGCGATCTGGCAAACGCGACCAATTTCACTACATCTCAGACCGACTGGAAACCGGGACTGAAAGCGGAATACTTTGACAACTTTGAGCTGAGGGGCACTCCTTTGATTACGCGTACCGAAGAACACATTGACTTCGGGACGGCGGCGCGCTTGCTGTTTCCGGAGCAGACGCTTTCGTCACGTTGGACCGCTTACTACACTCCGCAGGATTCAGGCTCGTACGACATCTTCGTGCAGACGACGAGAGAAGTCGGCGGCTCTTATCGTCTTTACGTTGATGACAAACTCGTCCTCGACAGTTGGACCACACTTACCGCGCTGTCGGACTATCGGACGCTTCGCCTCGAGCCCGGGGGCCACAAGATTGTCCTGGAGCAACAGGGACGGGCGTACAGACGAGCTGTGCGCCTGAGGATGGGAATTGTCCGCGCCGGGCAATTTGTTAGCGCCAACGCCAAAAAGCTTGCCGCGAGCGCCGACGTGGTGGTGGTGGCAGCAGGTTTTGACACCGAATCAGAAGCTGAGAGCGCAGACAGGACTTTTCGCCTGCCGCTGGGACAAGACGAGTTGATCCGGGAAATGGCCGCGGCCAACAAGAACACGATCGTGGTCATGACCTCGGGCGGCAGCGTGGATATGAACCCCTGGCTTGACCGCGTTCCGGCGCTGGTCCAGGCGTGGTATCCGGGGCAGGAGGGTGGCACAGCGTTGGCTGAAATTCTGTTCGGGGATGTGAATCCGTCCGGGCGCTTGCCGGTCACCTTCGAGCGCCGCTGGGAAGATAACCCGGTCCACGACAGCTACTATCCTGAGGCGGGCACGAAACGAGTCATCTATAAAGAAGGAGTATTCGTTGGCTATCGTGGTTACGAGGACAATCGCACGAAGCCACTGTTCCCATTCGGGTTTGGACTCTCGTACACAACTTTCACGTATAACAACTTGTCCATTAAGCCAGTCTCGAAAAACGAGTCAGGTCCGCGCTATGAGGTTTCATTCGACGTTAAGAACACAGGGACACGCGGGGGAGCAGATGTGGCCCAGGTGTACGTTGGTGCTTTGCAAACGAAAGTTCCGCGGCCTGAGAAGGAGCTGAAGGGATTTGTGAAAGTAAGCCTTCGTCCCGGAGAGACAAAGAAGGTATCGATCATGCTCGACAGCCGCGCGCTGTCTTATTATGACGTCGCCGCAAAACAATGGCGCGCGGAGCCCGGCGATTTCAATGTGCTCGTGGGCCGCTCGTCCGAGCAGATTGAACTGCGTGGCACGCTGACTCTCGCTCGATAATCAGCCGAAGAGCTCGAATTCATTACTCTGGTTGTGAAAGAAACCCTCGGGAATAAAACAGAATTCCGGATTTAGAGAACAAAGCGATGAATGTAAGTTCGAGATTTCTATCGCTTTTACTATTACCTTTTGTCTTCCAATCGCCGCAGGATCGGCTCCTGCAACATTATGAGTCTGCGGAAGCGCTAGCCCGCGCGGGCAATCCTGCTGCAGCGGAAACCGAATATGCCGCAATCCTGGCCGAAGGATACCGCGCGGTGGGAAGAATCTACTCAGCGCGCCAGAAACAAAAACAGGCAATCGCAGCTTTCGAGGCCGCCGCTCAATATCAACCGGCTTCCCAGGAGAATCTATTAGACCTCGCGCTTACTTACTACGAGGCTGGGCTCTTCGACAAAGCTCTTCAACCCCTGAGTAAAGCCATCACCCTCAACGCTCAAAATTCCAGCGCGCATAGCTTGCTGGGTAAGACCTATTTCTCCCTTCGCGAATACGAAAAGGCCGCCGCGGAACTTAAAGCGGCCCTGGATTTCGGTTCGGATGACTTCGATACCAGTTTCACGCTGGCGATAGCGTACCTGCAGCAGCGCCAGTTTACTGATGCAAGGCAAGTGTTTGATTCGATGCTTCAGCACCTCGGCGACCGGCCAGAGCTTCATGTCGTGATCGGCCGGGCATTACGAGTGGCGGGCCGTCTGCCTGAGGCAATAGATGAGTTCAAGAAAGCGATCGCGCTCAATCCAAGTTTGCCGCACGCCCACGACAACCTGGCCCTCGCCTACCTGATGAATGAAGGCGCCTCGCGCCTAACTGACGCGGAGCGAGAATTCAAAACCGAGTTGCTCACAAACCAGGACGAATACTTTGCCAACTACTATCTCGGCATCGTTTATATCTTTCAAAGAAAGTGGGAGCTCGCGATCGCCTTTCTGACGAACGCCTCGCGAGTCCAGGCTGACAACCCCGATCCGTATTTTCAGCTCGGCCAGGCTTATCAGGAGTTAGAGAAGCATGATCAGGCTGTTGAGGCACTCAAGAAGTCCATCGCCCTGAATCCGGATCTGGCCCACAATAAATTCCAGGTGACGACTGCCCACTATCGGCTCGCACAGTCTTTGCTCAAACTCGGCCAGGTGGAAGCGGGACAAAAAGAGTTACGGTTGGCGTCGGAACTTAAGGCCGAAGCCTTTAAGGTGGCGCAAACGCTCAACACCCCATCCACTATGGGCTCGTCCCAAATGCCGGAAGACGAGAAGCTGCCGGCGATGGGTTCAGTCAACAGCACGACAGCTTCGTCGAACCTGCCCGACGAAAAAGCGATACGAGAGTTGGAGAGCGCCGAAGCCTATTATGCGAAGCTGCTGGCTGCGGTTCACAGCAGTATCGGATTGCTGCGTGCGGATCGCGGGGACTTCCATGCCGCGGCGGAACAGTTTCGTCTCGCGGCGAACTGGAACCCACAGCAGCAGGACGTCGATTACAACCTTGGCCTGGCATACTTTCGGACAGAATCTTATCGGGACGCAGTGCCGCCGTTGGAAACAGAAGTAAAGGCTCATCCAGAAAATATCCGGGCCCGTTGGCTGTTGGGATTGAGCTGCTTCAAAATCTCAGATTATCCCAGGGCTTCCGAACTCCTGGCTGACGTAATCACTTCCGAATCAACCAACATTGATCTTTATTACGCGCTCGCTTCGTCTCTGATTAAGCAGGGGAAGACCGAACTGGCTGACCAGGCAATTCAGCGGATGGCCAAAGTCACCGGCGATTCGCCCCAGCTCCACGATCTTCTTGAGAAGTTGAATCAGCTCAGAAAAACCGCGCCGGGACGGAAGGATCAGTAAGTCAAAGCATGGGGAAGCTTGATCAAGTGTCTTCGACGCGTAACGTCGGCATGAGTCTAGCCCGGTGTTTCTAACGCCGGGTTCAGATCAGGGCGTCCCCGTAAGAGCGCCTCAAGCTCAAGCGCTCACCCAACCATCTCCCAAAGGGAGAGGGCAATTGCGGCATTGGGCAGATACTTGATGCGTCAACTTATGTTGATACCCAAGGCCGGAAAGGCCGTCGAAAATACTTATTCGGGGGTTCCTTTATGCGATCGGAACGAAAGAGAATTCTAATCGGCGCACTAGTCGCTCTGCTGATGTCCGGACCCTGCCAGGTAATCTATGGCCAGTCGGATACGATCCAGTTCGTCGATATCACGGTCCCGGCCGGCATCACCTTCAAACATGTTTCGTCACCAGAAAAGAAATATATAGTCGAGTCGATGAGCGGAGGAGTAGCGCTCTTCGATTATGACAACGACGGCTACCTGGACATTTTCCTGGTCAACTCGCTGACGGTGGAACTATTCAAGTCGCACCAGCGAACCAGGAGCGCCCTCTATCACAACAACGGCGACGGGACGTTTACCGATGTCACCGACAGAGCGGGAGTGGCTGATATCGGGTGGGGTATGGGCGTGGCGGTCGGCGACTACAATAACGACGGCTTCGACGACCTTTATGTGACCTGCTTAGGTCCCAACCATCTTTTAAGAAATAACGGCAACGGTACTTTTACAGACGTGACTGCGAAAGCCGGCGTGGGTGACCCACGATGGTCAACTGGGGCTGCATTCCTGGATTACGATAATGACGGCAAGCTCGATCTGTTCGTAACGAATTACGTTGGCTTTGATATCAATCATCTACCCGCGTTCGGCGAGGGCCCGACGTGCCAGTTCAGGGGCGTTCCGGTGCAGTGTGGTCCCAGGGGACTGCCCGGAGCGGGTGACACCCTCTACCACAATAACGGCGACGGGACGTTTACCGACGTGTCGAAAAAGGCAGGCGTCGACGACTCGATCGGTTACTACGGGCTGGATGTTGTCGCCAGTGATTTTGATGGGGACGGCCTGGTAGATATTTTCGTCGCGAACGACTCGACGCCGAACTATCTTTACCATAACAACGGGAATGGCACGTTTAGCGAGATCGGATTCGAAGCGGGTGTGGCGGTCAACGGGAACGGCGCTGAGCAAGGGTGCATGGGCGTCACGCTGGGTGACTATGATCACGACGGAAGGCTCGATATATTCATCACCAACTTCGACGATGAATATAATGTGCTTTACCGCAACGTTGGTCCCAATTCTTTCACGGATGTTTCCTACAAAGCCGGAGTGGCCGCGGTTAGCCTTCCTTATGTCGGCTGGGGAACGAAGTTTTTCGATTACGACAACGACGGCTGGATCGATCTGTTCGTGGCCAACGGGCACGCCTACCCGCAGAGAGATCACTATCGTCAGCGCAAGTTGTTGCACAGGAACAACCGCGATGGAACCTTTTCAGAGGTTGGGATGCAATGCGGCAGCGCTTTGGCGGAAGAACGAGCGAGCCGCGGAACCGCCTTTGGTGATATCGACAACGATGGTGCCATAGATATCATCGTCAACGATCTGGACGGGCCACCGCAACTATTGCGCAATGACGGGGGAAACCGGAATAACTCGATCTTAGTGAAAACTATTGGTGTGAAGAGTAATCGGGACGGCATCGGCGCGCGCGTGAAAGTCGTTTCAGGGAACCTCACCCAGGTAGACGAAGTGCGCAGCGGCGGCAGTTACCTCTCGCAGAATGATCTGAGACTGCATTTTGGCCTTGAGAAGCGGACTACAATCGACCTCATCGAAGTACGCTGGCCCAGCGGCGTTGTCGATACCGTGAAAGGCGTCGGCGTGAATAAGATTGTGACGATCAAAGAAGGCAAAGGTTTGATTGAGCAGAAGGACTTCGTCGGGATTAGCAAGATCAGCAAACCCAGTTGAAGGTTCGCTTGGTTGCAGACTTCGGTTGAGCAACCGAGGATTGAGCAGCAGATAGGCATCGAGAGTCAACTCAAGTTGAGTTGTCTCGGGGTTGGGAAGGGTGGTTCACCCCCGCCCGTTGAACGCCACTCCAGAGCTGGGGCAAGCCCACCTTCCCAACCCTGAGGTTCTGCATCTTGCATCAAGTGAGCCACCGCTCGCCATCTTCATTTTCCCTAACCACTTGGACAGCGATCCTATCTCGCGTGGCGGTGCGGTATTCGAGGATCGCCATCGGCGGGTCGTTTGAAGGTGACTTGCCGAATACGCCGCCTGGTATAGGTTTTCTCGAATTCTTTAATCTCGATAAACTGATTCGGCGCGACGTCCCTGAACACTTGCTGAGTGCGACTGGCGGGCCACGTCACTTCGATGGAAGCGATCTGTGTGGCCTTGCCAATGCCGATGTGTTGCATCAGCGGTGACGCGCCGAACGAGCCGCCGCTGGAAACTTCGCGATAACGAATCGGGTTAGCTGGCCCGAGGCCCGCGAGCGTCAGCTTGATCTTCGCTCCAATCGCCGCCCGGTTGCTCTTCACGCCGACCAGCTTGATTGAGATCCAACGGTTCGAGTGTCCGGGGTTCATGAACAGCACGCTGTTGTACTTGTCGCCCGGAACCGCGCCGCCCAGGTTTTCGAATAGATCTTCATTGCCGTCGTTGTCCACGTCGGCGAAGGAGACCCCGTGCCCTTTCTGTAGATGTCCGGTTCCGCTTGATGAGCTGATATCGACGAAATATTTTCCCTCGTGATTGCGGTAAAGAAGGTTCGGCATCAAGGCCGTGTAAGTCGGCGCGCCGGTGCCGAGATAAAAGTCGAGAAACCCATCGTTGTCCACGTCTCCGAAATTCCCTCCCATCGCCGCCACTGAGCGGTCGAGACCAGTCTCATGTGTGACATCGGCAAAGGTCCCATTGCCGGTGTTGCGATAAAGCTTCATGGAGTCTCCCTGCCTTGGCAGTCCGACGTAGGGTCGCACCCACTCGCCCCCGCTAAAGTAGTAGCTTGCGACAAACAGGTCGAGACGGCCGTCGTTATCGTAATCCCAGAACCAGGTTGGGAAGCTCCACTTCGGTTTCTCGACGCCGAGCCTGGTCGCAACTTCCTCAAACGTGCCATCGCCCCGATTGTGATAGAGGAAGTTGTCCTCTCCATAGTTCGAGACGTAGAGATCCGGGTAGCCGTCGCCATCGTAATCTCCCCAGGCGACACCTTTGGTGAACGCTACGCGGTTAACGCCCGTCTTTGCCGACACGTCCTCAAACGTACCGTCACCTTTATTACGGAAGAGCTGGCTGGGGGTGTGCTCGTGTCCGACGAAGAGATCGACCCAGCCGTCATTGTCGTAATCGGCCCAGGCGGCTGAATGAGTGGGATATTCCACACTCAGCAGGCCGCTCTCGAGGGTCACGTCAGTAAAGGTGCCGTCGCCGTTATTGCGCAAAAGCGAGTTACGCATCGGCCATTCCCATCCGCCGCGCATCACATAGATGTCGAGCCAACCATCGTTGTTAAAGTCAGTCTGGACGATGTTGATTCCCCCGAGCTGTTCCGCAAGATGCGAGCGCTCAGAGACATCCGTGAACGTACCATCGCCGTTGTTGTGGAACATTCGCATCGGCTGACACGGATCGAAACTGGTCTCGACAATGTCGAGAAATCCGTCGTTGTCGAAGTCGTCGACAATTGAACCCCCAGCGTCGCCCACGGTGTCGAGGCCAAGCGAAGGGGCGACATCAACGAAACGGCCTATGTTTTCCTTCGACGCGAAAGCCGAAGGCGGGATCAGGTAAGCTTTCGGAACCTTGTCCGGATATTCCCCGAGCGTCTGATAGGCAATGTTGAGGAGCCAACGTATCTCCAGGCTCGACGGTTCGCGTTCGAGATAGCGCTGGAAATACTCAATCGCCCGTTCCGAGCCCGACCGCAGGGTGTGACGGGCAGCAACCGAAAGCGGAAAGATGCACATGTCCGCGGTGTGACGAGTCGCGCAATTCTCAACCTCGCCCCGGCGCATGTGGGCGATCCCGAGCGCCGCAAGCTCGAGGCTTTCCATGGCCGCAAACCTCGGATCCGCGGTCGAATGCTGATGCGCGATGCGGACGCCCTCTTCGAACTGAGGAATCGCGTTGGTGACGTCGCCTTTGTAAAGGTAGACAACGCCCATTGCATTGTGGAGCCGCGCGGCCGCGGCCGGATCGGCCGATTCGTCTGCGAGCTGGAGCGCACCCGCGATGTTGCCCGAAATTTCATTGATAGAGGCACGCCGGACATCGCAGAGCGTGCTTAGATTGGTTCGCTCGGCGGGCAGCCTCGCGAAGCTATCGATCAGATTGAAACCAGAGAAATCAGGCAGGCCCGTATCTCCCTGCGCTTGCGCCGGCGGCTGCATCTGTGCCTGGGCAGTCAGCCAACCGAAGGCTAGCAGCAACAGAACGAGGATTATTGGCAGTAGCGATTTCTTCACGTGCTGCGCTCCGCCGAATCAGAACAGAAGCGTCTGAATAGAATGCGGCAGGCTACCGACTGCGGCGGCCTGGCCCTCGATCCAAAGATAATAAGAAACTTTCTTATCGCTCTGGTTCATTACCACGACAGATATTTTTCCGTCAGGATTGATAAAGGCGGTGGAAAGCAGTTGGCTTCGGCTGGGTGAACAGCCGAGCCGCTTGGCGCCGGGGCGGATGAACTTTGAAAAGTGTCCAATGTAGAAGTACGAGTTTGTATAAATCAGCTCACCCGTTTTTGTATCGGCGTGCACCGGGGCAAAGCAGAAATTCTTTACGTGATTTGGTCCGCCCATTTCATCGAGCAGAACATTCCAATCCGTCCAGCCGACAGCACCGTTGTTGAAGTCATTGATCATTGAACGCCCATACAGCTCGCCTAATTTCCAATCTTTGAGCCTTTCAGCCTTGAACGAGTCAGAGCAACCTTCGGTGAAGATCAGGTTTTTCTCCGGAAAGGACTCGCGCACGAGCTTAACGTTATCGAACATTGGTTCGCCGCCGCTCCACGGCTCGTACCAATGAAAACCAATGCCCCAGGCATATTGCGCTGCTTTGGGGTCACTCAAAATGGTGCCGGCTCTTTGGTAGATCAGGTCGCGGTTGTGATCCCAGGCGATTATTTTTTTGTCTCCCAGCCCGGCTCTCTTCATCGTCGGGCCGAGATGGTTTTTCAAAAAGTCTCTCTCTTCCTCGGCTGAGTAAATACACGACTCCCAGGTTTGCGTGGCCATCGGTTCGTTTTGAATCGTGATGCCCCAGATGGGTATACCTTCCTGCTGGTAGGCCTTAATAAACCTTGTGTAATAGTTGGCCCAGGATTGATAAAACTCCGGCTTCAATTTTCCACCGTGAAGCATGTTGTTGTTGTCCTTCATAAAAGCCGGCGGACTCCAGGGGCTGCCGAAGATGATTAGTTTGCCACCGGCCGCCTCCTGAGCTTGCTTGATAAACGGAATCCGAAATTGCCTGTCGTGACCGACGCTGAAGGACTGCAACTCTTTGTCGCCTTCATTTACATAGGTGTAACTGGCGCTCGAGAAATCACAGCTATGAATATTGGTTCTGGCGAGGGTGTAACCGATGCCGCTCTTAACATCAAAATACGCTTTCAGAATTTCCTGTTGTTTAGGCGCGGGCAATTTTGCAAAAGTCTCAGCGGCGGCATCAGTAAGAGCGCCGCCGATGCCCAGCATCGTCTGAAATCTCTTAGCCGGATCGACGAATACGCATATCTGAGTTTCCAACGGCTGGCCCATGGGTTTGAAGGTCGCGCTCTCAGTAGCAGCCAGGCGGTAATCACTGCTGTCGGCGGTGGTGTAGACTGCTACCTCTCTACCTGCGATTCTTTCCGCGATCGAAAGCGGCGCTGAAGGTTCAGAAGCGATAATCGGTTCAGCCGGCGCTAATTGGGTCTTTGCCATCACCAGCGCCGACGACGATGCTGCCAGGAAACCACGACGATCTATTTTCATGGGTGAGAACTTTAACACAACTGAATGCGTGGAGGGTTAGAGACTTGGACGAGACATCAGAGAGGTACAAACGCCGGACGGTAATCAAGAGTTTGGGTTATGCCGCAGTTGGCCTCGCGTTAGGTGGTGATAGAGGTTTCAGCCGTGCGCTCTCTGCCGCCGGCCGTGAATTTGTGAGTAAACGTCCGGCAGCCGGACAACGAAAGTTCGTAAGTGATGCAGTCGAAGCCAGGATCAGCAATGTAAAAAAGGGGATTGCTGATCCGGAGCTCGCCTGGCTGTTTGAGAACTGTTTTCCGAACACGCTCGATACGACCGTTACTTTCGGCACGCATGATGGTCGACCCGATACCTATGTGATCACCGGCGACATAAACGCGATGTGGTTGCGCGACTCAACCGCGCAAGTCATGCCTTACCTTCCCCTCGCGCGTGAAGATAAGAAGCTGAAAGAAATGATCGCCGGTGTCATTAACCGGCAGACGCGCTGTATTCTGATTGACCCTTACGCGAATTCTTTCGACTTCGGCGCCAAAGCGTGTCCCTGGGCCGAGCACGACCAGCCTCCCATCCGGGCGGAGGTGTGCGAGCGCAAGTGGGAGATTGACTCACTCTGCTATCCGGTGCGACTCGCACATGCTTACTGGAGAGTAACAGGCGACGCTTCCTGTTTTCATGCCGGCTGGCGACAAGCAAGCAAGCTGATCGTCCAGACGTTTCGCGAGCAGCAGCGAAAGAAGGACGCTGGTCCGTACTCGTTTAGAAGAACTACTGACAACCCAATCGACGCGGCGCCGTTCGCAGGGCATGGCAACCCGACCAAAAGTGTGGGGCTGATTCACTCGGGCTTTCGGCCGTCGGATGACGCCTGCATGTACCCCTTCTTGATCCCCTCGAATTTCTTCGCGGTGGTTGCGTTAGATCAGCTCGCGGACATCTTCTCGGTGGAACTTTCAGATCAGCCATTCGCGCGCGAATGTCAGGAGCTGGAGCACGAAGTAAGAGGGGCAATCGAAATCTATGGCAAAGCACGTCATCCGAAGCACAATTTAATTTATGCTTATGAAGTTGACGGTTTCGGAAACCAGCTTTTCATGGACGATGCGAACTCGCCGAGTCTTCTGTCGCTTCCTTACTTCGGTTGTTGCGCCGCTGACGACGTCACCTACCTGAATACGCGAGCATTCGTGCTGAGCGAGGACAATCCGTACTTTTTTCGCGGGCGCGCGGGCGAAGGCGTCGGCGGACCGCACGTCGGACTGAATATGATCTGGCCCCTGGGAATTACTATGCGCGCGCTAACCAGCCGCGACGACCGGGAGATTCTTTCCTGCCTCAGGATGCTGAAGACGACGCACGCGGGAACGGGGTTCATGCACGAAGCGTTTGATCGGAATGACCCTCAGAAGTTCACGCGCTCCTGGTTCGCCTGGGCGAACACACTTTTTGGCGAGTTGGTTTTAAAGATTCATTCCCAACGCCCGTACTTATTGCGCCGGGTGGTGTAACATACAAACCGCGCGCCTATGAACGCTTCTTCTTACTTTGCTTTGGCTTTGGGATTTGTACTCGGCTTAAAGCACGCGACCGAAGCCGATCACCTGGTTGCCGTTACCACGATCGTCAGCGAGCAACGCTCGATCGTGCGTTCCGCGTGGGTTGGCGTGCTCTGGGGCATCGGCCATACGGCTTCACTCCTGCTGGCCGCGACCGTCGTCATTCTCCTGAACATCAGCATCCCGCAGCATGTTTCCAGGTTGCTTGAATTTGGAGTGGCGCTGATGATTATTTTCCTCGGGGGCCGCGTTCTTTACCTGCTGTTTCGAACCAGGACCCGGATTCATACTCATTTACATGGACATGATGGTTTCGCGCATTCGCATCTGCACTTTCATGATCAGAACGACGCCCATGCGTTGTTACCGGCGGGAATGGGAGAAACCTTCCAACATCATCAATCTTCCCGTTTCGCTGGCTGGAAACCTTTCATCGTGGGACTGGTTCACGGCTTGGCGGGCTCGGCGGCGTTGACCCTGCTGGTCCTTACGGAAGTGGTGCGCGGCGGTTCGCGAATGCTCGGACTGGCTTATCTCGTTCTGTTTGGTATCGGTTCGATTGGCGGGATGCTTGCAATGAGCACTCTAATCAGTATCCCGCTCCTATTAACATCTCGATGGTTCGAGCGCTTCGAGGTTCCCACGCGCCTTGTCATTGGGCTGGCGAGCATTGCCTTCGGCTTTTATTATGCCTGGCTTTGCGGCCAGAGTTAGGACACGTGTCTCTCGCCCGTAAGTGTCCTCTCCAGAAGACTGCCCTCGTGGAATCGCTTCCGGCCGGTCTACTTCTCCTATGAACAACAAAGAGCTCAAGTCGGTAGAGCGTCAAGCCTTCGCCGGAGGGTAGAGCTGTTCGAACTCCGGGTCGCCGTGAAGCAGCGCGAGGTCGGGATCCTGTCGGGTCCATATCGGATCCCGAAAACCTGCTTCCCATGCCTTCTTGATGGCGACGAGCGCGTCGGCAGCATTGTTCATCGCACAGAAGGCGCAGGCAGCGTTGTACAGAATCATCGTATCGTCGGGACGCAGGACCATGGCCATGTCTGCTTCACGCTTGGCCTCTTCGAACCGGCCCTGCATGGCGTAATCATTAGCCAACAAGACGCGTGCGCGCGCGTCCTCTGGCACCTTCTTCACGTGTCCCTCGTAGATCGCGATCTCGCGATGAAGGTAATTGATCAACGCATCTTTCTTGCCGAGCGCTCCGAGCGCGTTGTGTATCGGAATGGTCGTGTTGTAGTTCTCGCCGGCGTGCGCGAGCGCCTCCTCCATGATGTCTAAAACTTCCTGGTATCGTCCGGCAGCAAAAAGGGCACGGCCCAGTACGTAGTAGCCGCCGTCGAGATCAGGATTCCTACTCAACGCCGTCCGGATCTTATCGACGGCCTCACCGTAACGCCCGTCGGCAAAATTCACCCACGCCTCGGCGCATTCGATCTCCGGTGCCTCGTGCCCCCTGGCGCTTGCCTTCTGTGTTGCGGCGATGGCCCGATCTATCCACTGCTGCTGGCGCTCGAAGTGGTAATAGTATTCGGCGCAAACTTTTCCCAACCCTGCGTGAGCGAGCGCAAAATCCGGATCGAGTGCCACCGCGTTCTCGTACATTTGAAGAGCAAACTGCAAATCCTGCCGTCCAACGCGGCGGGCATAATTTCTCCCTCTCAGATAGAGATCGTAGGCCTGCAGGTTTTCGGTCGGTTTCGCGGACAGAGCCTGCTGCTCCTGGGGCGAGAGCGTGATCCGCAATGCGGCGGCGATCTTCTCAGCGATCTCATCCTGCACTTCGAATACGTCCTTCATCTCGCGGTCGTATCGTTCCGACCAAAGCGGGAAATCTGTGGCTGCGTCGACGAGCTGAGCGTTGATGCGCAGGCGCGCGCCGGCCCGACGCAGACTGCCGACCAGTACGTACGACGCGCCAAGCTCCTTTCCGACCTGCCCTGCTGTCACTGATTTGTCGCGATAGGTCAGCACCATCGCCCGGGAGAAGGTTTGTAGTCCCTTGATCTTCGACAGCTCCGTGGTGATGTCCTCGGTGATGCCGTCTCGCAGGTATTCGTCCTCTTTCATGCCGCTCAGATTCTCGAAGTAGAGGACGGCAATGGAGTGTTCGTGAAGCGTCGACGCAGCTCGCCGCAGCCCACTTGAAGCGGCTAAGTGTCGCCCCGAGTCGAGATCGCGCTTTAATCTCTTGAGGGCAGTCTTCAGATCAGTGGCGCTCTGATACCGCAAGTCGCGGTCCTTCTCAAGCGCCTGCCCAATGATCCGGCTGAGCTCCAGCGGCAGCGACGGATTAACCTGATTCACCGGCGTGGGATCTCGATTCAGGATCGAGTCGAACACGACTGCCGATGTCTCTCCCTGGAAGGGGAGGACGCCGGTCGCCATCTGATAAAGGACGGCGCCGACGGAAAAAAGGTCCGTGCGCGCGTCGGCGATCTCTCCGCGGGCCTGTTCCGGCGACATGTAACCAATTGTGCCCATCGTCGCGCCGGCCGAGGTCAACCCGTCCGCGCGCAACGTGGCCATCTCCGACGAAAGGTCTTTTCCCTGGCGACGATCGATCTTGGCCAGGCCGAAGTCGAGAATCTTTGCCTGCCCGCGCGAGGTCACGAATATGTTCGCCGGTTTCAAATCGCGATGCACGATCCCTTTGGAGTGTGCGGACTCGAGGGCGTCCACGATCTGGACACCGAGCGTCAGAACCGAATCGAGGTCGAGGGGACCGCCGCGAATGCGGTCGGCGAGCGACTCGCCGTCGAGCAGCTCCATGACGATGAAATGCTCCGAGTCGAACTGCTCGATCCCGTGGATCGTGCAGATGTTTGGATGATTGAGAGAGGACGCGGCCCGAGCCTCTCGCTGGAACCGTTGCAACAGACTCTCGTCACCGGCCATCGCCGGTGTCAGGAATTTCAACGCGACATGGCGTCCCAGGTTGGTGTCTTCAGCCTCATACACGACACCCATCCCACCCTCACCAAGCTGCGACGTGATGTGATAGTGCGAGATGGTCCTGCCAAGCATGAAAGTACCCCCGGAATGACGATGCTGCTGCTGTGGGCGGGCATAGTAGTACAGCCCGATGCAGGTATCAAGGAATCGGCTGGCGTGTTAGTAGCGTTCTCCCGGCACCTTTGCGACTTTGCGTGGTGCATTAGCCCGACCGTCAGGGAGGGCTGATGTCAGAAGCGCCCGCACGACGTTTATACAAAACTCGCGCGCGAATGGTGTATCATCGCGCGCAAATTTTTGCCGTTGAGGAACGTTCGATGATAAGACGCTTAATCCCTGTAATCCTTCTCTGTTTCTCTCTGACCAATCTGTCCGCGCAAACCAAACCAACGCCGGCGGCGGATGATTACAACGCCATTTTCAAAGCACTCAAGTGGCGATCAATTGGCCCGTTTCGTGGCGGCCGCTCGAATTGTGCCGCGGGTGTCGTCGGCGACGCACGAACTTATTACATGGGGACGACCGGGGGCGGCCTGTGGAAAACAGATGACATGGGCATCAGTTGGCGCAATGTTTCGGATGGCTTTTTCAAGACAGGTTCGGTCGGCGCCGTCGCCGTCGCTGAAAGTGATCCGAACGTTATCTACGTCGGCATGGGCGAGCATGCGGTGCGCGGTGTGATGACTCACCCGGGCGACGGCGTGTACAAATCAACCGACGCTGGAAAGACCTGGAAGAAGGTCGGGTTAGATTTAACTCAGCACATTTCGCGTATTGTCATCGATCCAAAGAATCCGAACATCGTCCTGGTAGCAGCACAAGGCGCCTTGTACGGCCCTTCGCAGCAAAGAGGTATTTACAAATCGGTTGACGGTGGAACTACCTGGAACAACGTTCTGTTCGTAAATGACAAGACCGGGGCGGCGGAATTGTCGATGGACATGAATAATTCGCGCATCCTTTACGCCGCGATGTGGGAGCACGGCCGTCTGCCCTGGAAAGTGATCAGCGGCGGGCCGGGCAGCGGTTTGTACAAATCCACCGACGGCGGCGACACGTGGGACAGAATGAAAGAAGGCCTGCCCGAAGAAATGGGGAAGATGTCGATCGCGGTCAGCCGTTCGAACCCCGAAAAAGTTTACGCTCTGATTGAAAGCGATTCGGATAAAGAAGCCGGCGGCTTATTTGTTTCGAACGACGCGGGCAAAAAGTGGAGCCGCATCACCAATGACCACCGTCTGGTCCAGAGAGCATGGTATTACATTGAAATGTTCATTGATCCAAAAAATGAAAACACGATTTATGTGATGAGCGCGCCTGCCTTGCGTTCGACCGACGGCGGTAAGACGTGGGAAAGCTTATCAGGCACGCACGGCGACTTTCATGATCTTTGGATCAACCCTGACAATCCGAACAACTTCATCATCTCGAACGATGGCGGCTCAGCGATAACGTTCAACGGCGGCAAGAGCTGGAGCACGGAACTGAACATGCCGACGGGGCAGTTCTATCGCATCAGTGTCGACAATCAGTTTCCGTATCGCATCTACGGCGGACAGCAGGACAACACATCTGTTTCGATTGCCAGCCGTGAGTTAGGCAGCTCAGGCATCACCAACGTGAGCTGGGGGCCTTCGGCAGGCGGCGAGAGCGCTTTTCTTGCTTTTGATCCAAACGATCCGAAACTGGTATTGGGCGACAGTTATCAGGGCACGATCGAGGTGCTTGACGTGCGAGCCAGGGGCGGCACGAACATTATGGCTGCGCCCATTCAATACCTTGGGATGGATGCTAAAGACCTCAAGTATCGTTTCAACTGGAACGCTCCGATCATCTGGAGCAAACATGAGCCCGGAACCTTTTATCACGGCGCTCAATACCTGCTGAAGACGAGGGATTGGGGCAAGACGTGGAAGGAAGTTTCACCTGACCTGACGCGCAACGAAAAGGAGAAGCAGGGCAGAGCCGGCGGCCCGTACACGAACGAAGAAGTTGGCGCGGAAAACTATGGCACGCTGAGTTACATAATGGAATCGCCTGAGGAGAAAGGCGTGATTTGGACCGGCAGCGACGATGGACTTGTGTATTTAACTCGCGATGGTGGCGCCAACTGGAAGAACGTAACACCGCCCGGTTTGGCAGAGTGTTTGATCAATGCGATTGAAGTATCACCGCACGACAAAGCGACCGCCTACATCGCCACGACGCGATACAAGTTCAGCGACCACGCGCCGGGCCTTTACAAGACGACGGATTACGGCGCCACCTGGACAAAGATTGACAACGGCCTGCCTGCCAATGCGTTTACCCGCGTCGTGCGTGAGGACGATGAACGCAAAGATCTTTTGTTCGCCGGGACTGAGATCGGTCTGTTTCTGTCCTGGAACGGTGGCCGGGATTGGTCGCCGTTCCAGTTGAACCTACCGATTACTCCCATAACTGATCTGCGGATACATCTGGGAAACTTGATCGCCGCAACCTCAGGAAGGGCGTTCTGGATTCTGGACGACCTGAGTGTGCTGCGTCAGTACCAGAAGGACGCGCCGTCTTTCAGTATCTATCGGCCCGGCAATGCTTATCTCGTAAATGGATCGAGCGAGCTGGACGAAACCAGTGAAGAGTTCACGGGCGCGAACCCATTGCGCGGCGTCAATCCGGCCTCCGGCACGGTCATCTACTATCAACTGCCCGAGTTGAAAAAAGACGACCAAATCATGATGGAGATCAAAGACGCTGACGGAAATCTGGTGCGCACTTTTTCTTCAAAGGCTGACGAGAAGTACAAGAAATACGAGGGCGCTCCTAAGCAGGATCCGGTGCTGCCCAAAAACAAAGGAATAAACCGATTCGTTTGGGATATGCGTTATGCGACGATGCCCGGCGTGCCCGATGTCGATATGGAGACCAGCTTTGCGGGGCACAAAGCACCGCCGGGAAAATACTCTATTACGTTAAAGATGGGTGCCCAGACGATCTCGACTGAAACTGAGATACTTGCCAACCCGCTTTACCCGACCGACGTTGCCACCTACAAGGAATACCATCGGGTGATGGGGAGCATGGAAAACGAATTGGCTTCCATGCATCGAATGGTGAACGACCTCCACGACAAACAGAAACAATTAGAGTCACTGCTCAGTTCGCTGCCCGCGGGTGATAAGTTCAGCGCAGTTAAGAAAGACGGCGAGGCCTTGTTGAAGAAGCTGAAAGCCTGGGATGAAGACATGGTGCAGCGCAAATCAAAGACCTATGACGACGTCGAGAACTTCCCGAACAAGTTCACGGCTAACTACATGTTCCTGATCAACCAGACAGAGAGCGATATTCCCAGAGTGAATCAACCATCGCTCGATCGCATGAACGAGCTGAATGGTCAGTGGTTAGCGTTGAAAGCCAGAGCCAACGAGATTCTCGATAAAGACATTCCGGCGCTGAACAAACGGATGTGGGATGCGGGATTAGGAGCAATCTGGAAGTATTAGGGCCGGATATCTTCACGCTGATCTCCGCTCCTCAGGAGCTACCGTCGTATTCGGATCTCCGTTCTCCCTTCTCCCTTCTGGGAGAAGGGTCGGGGATGAGGGCTTAGGAAGTCGATCCAACACTTGAATGTTTAAGAGAGATGATTTCGCGAGCGTGTCAGTACCGGGAGCGGTAGCGACCGGATCACAGCTCAACGTAGCTTGATTGATCCGCCTCGCTACCGCTCGGGGTACTGACACAAGTTCGCGAAATCATCTTTCTTAAGATCACAGGTAAGAGCGCCTCAAGGTCAAGCCCTCACCCAACCCTCTCCCAAAGGGAGAGGGCAATTGCGGTATTGGGCAGATACTTTGATCGGTCAACTATGTTGATGCCGTTGAAACTGTCTCCGAATCTCCACACCGGGCTTCAAGCCCGGTGTGAATGATAGGCCGCACTTTCAGACTTTTGAGGAATAGCTGGCACGCCGCCCACGGTCTGGAATCACCCACCATGAAAAAACACATTCTCATCTACGGTCTCTGTGGCGGATTCCTAATCGTTCTCCTCAAGCTGATCGAGTACCGCTTTCTGGTGGTCGAGCACTCGATCGAGATTTACGGAGGTCTGGTTGCAGCAGTCTTCGCGGGGTTGGGGATATGGCTCGGACTCAAGCTGACCAAAAAGAAAGAGACCGTGGTAGTGAAGGAAATCCCGGTTGCGGCGCAACCGTTCGCCGTAAACGAGGTGCGCTTGCGTGAGCTGGGCATTACGCGACGCGAGCGGGAGATCCTCGAGTTGATCGCCGAGGGCTTGAGCAATCGCGAGATCGCCGAGAAACTCTTTGTCAGCGAGAACACGGTGAAGACGCACTCGAGCCGTCTGTTCGATAAACTTAGCGCCCGCCGGCGAACGCAGGCCGTGCAGATAGGTAAAGACCTCGGACTGATTCCGTAGAGGGTAAGTGCTTGTTTTTGTTTCCTCTTCCCTTTGAGAAGGGGACTAAGGGGAAGGGTCTAGCGCACATAAGCCCGCCTCAATTCGTTGCTCGGGCTCTGACTTCACTTACCATTTCTGAATTCAGGAAAATCTCTCGTAGACTTAAGTCCGTGACGCTTGCGGCAATGCGTTCAATAATCTCGGCGGATTTGGCAAATGCTTCGCGCGCGGCAACAGGATCGCCGGCGCGCGCTTTCAGGCGACCCATCTCTGCGTAGACGGCCCACTCGACTAGCGGCGCCGGGTAGCGTCGCAATTCATCGAGCGCAGATGCAAATTCTGCTTTCGCGGTCGCTATGTCATCTTCGGCAATGGCTATCTCGGCCAGAAGCTTGTGAGCCACTGCGGCATATTTGTGAACTTCATACTTGCCGGCAGTCTCAAGTAATCGGGTGACGATTTCACGCGCCTTTTCCCTTTCGCCGCGCCCTAGGAAATATTCAGCCATCGCCGCATGCAGGCGAATATTATAGCGCCACCGGAACCAGGCATCGCGCTCGAAAATGTCACGCACCCTGTGAAACGCAGAGATAGTCTCTGCTCTTCTGCCGGAGTGCGTGTAATCGATGCCGAGGTTGATCAATGAATTGGCTTCGGCTTCGAGCACGTGATGTTGATGGCCAATCTCCAAACCCTGCTCGTCGTGCTTTAGAGCGCCGGCGAAGTCCTGCAATTCGCGATGAATCCAGCCAATGCAGTTGGGTATGCGCGGATACCAGAACAAATCGCCGTTGCGACCCGCCATGCGAATGGCCTCTTCAAGGGTCGCAAGCCCTTCGGACATACGTCCTAGGTTTGCCTGCGACAGTCCCATAAAGAACATTGAAGTAAGCAGCAGAAATCCGTCGCGCAACTCAGAAGCGAGACGACGGCCTTCAACTTCGCATTCCATCGCGCGCTCGTATTCTGTCTGGAAAAAATAGAGGCACCCGCGCCAGATCAATCCAGCCGCCAGTGCCGGCTTGTGGTCAATTTGTCTCGCAGTCTTGATGAGCTTCTCAAGCGTCGGCTTGGCTATGTCCAGTTCTCCATAACAAAGATACTTGAGCGCCATTAGCGCCGCCGTCTGCACACTCAACGCCTCACTGCCGGCGAGTTTCGCTGCCGCGAGAGCTTCATTGGCGCGCCTTTCCATTTCTTCCAGACGATGCGAAAAGAACAATGTGAGCGCCAGCGCATTTAACGCCTCAGCTTGCTTCTCAGGCGAGCCCAGGGGCTTCTGGTGGTTCAGCATATCCGTGTAATCGTCAACAGATTGCGCAAAGCGGCTCAATGCCATGTTTACGGCGCCGCGTTTTTGGTAAAGCGTGACCATCGGTTCCGTCTGCGCTTCGGCAGGAAGTTTCTGAACCAAACCGATCGCGCGGGTGTAGTGATCGGCAGCTTCGGCGTTCGCATAGAGTTTCGTCGCATTGTCGCCGGCATGAGTCAGGTATTCGATCGCCTTCGGAAAATCACGCCCCCGCTCGAAATGCAGTGCGAGTTGGGTAGCAATTTGCGGCACGCGCTTGCCGTAATGACGCGCCAACTGCTCGCCTGCCTGCCGATGAAGCATGACGCGCCGCTTATTGACTAGATCGCTGTACAGAAAATTTTGGTACAGCGCATGGGCGAAGCGATAGCGAGTTGCCAGTGAGCCGTCCGGCAACTCCTCTTCGCCAAGCGTTACGATCAGCCGGTGAGTTTTCTCCAGGTGAGCGAGGCTTTCTTCCAGATCAATTTCGTCGACATCAAGGAGGCCGGCAGCAATGGTTGACAGGAATTCAGCGCCCTCGACGCTGGCGTATTGCAGCGTGCGACGCTCCTCGGCTTCCAGGGCATCGATCTTCCTGCTTATCATGCTGCGCACACTCTCGGGAGCTTCCAGATCCAATTCTGAGAGCGGACGCGCGAGTGTCCAATGCGCATTATTCTTTCCGATATCGCCTCGCTCGCTCAGGTACTGAAGCAAGTTGATAGCGAAAAGCGGATGTCCCTCAGTTTTGTCGTGAACCATGGTCGCCAGCTCAGGTGGAAAATCATTTGGTGCAAACGTCGCATTCAGATATTCCGCAATGTGATCGCGCCCGAGCGAGCTTAATGCAACTTCTTCGCAAAGATGATGCGCCTGCATCTCGGCCTTAAAACTTTTCAGCGGATGATTGCTGCGCTCGATGTCTTCGGGTCGAAACGTTCCGGCGATCAAAAGCCGCTGGCTGTTAATCCGCTGGCAGAGGTGGCGCAGCAAGTCTATGCTCGACGGGTCAGCCCAGTGCAAGTCTTCGAACAGCAAAACGATCGGAGAAGTTGTTGCAAACATCCCGAGTGCGTCACCCATCTCGCGCATCATGCGCTCCTTAGTTGCGCCAATCGTCTCCTGCTGCAACCTGTCCAGCGCGCCGGTGGAGGCGAACGCCGCAGGTAATTGCGTACACCAGGTGGGCGCGTGCGTTCGCATGGTCGCGGCCAACCGTTCCCGACCTGGCCCATCCAGCAGCGCTCCAATCGCATCGAGAAACGGCAGATACGCTTCGCCAGTGCCGTATTGCTCGACACATCTCCCGCGCGAAACCAGCAGCGCCGGATATTTCGTGCGCGCGCGGCGCAGGAATTCGTCAGAGAGCGAAGTCTTGCCGATGCCAGGTTCGCCAGTTATGAAAACGACGCGACCGGTCCCCTCGATTGCCTGCTGTAGAAATGTCTCGAGTTTCTTGAGCTCCGGCTCGCGTCCTACGAATGCAGAAGCACGAGTCTCAATCAAATCCTTGTCGTAAACAATCGGGGCGCCCAACCATTGCCCGGTAATCGTCGCTTGCAAACTTCTCAACGCTTCGGCTATTTCCGCGACGGATGAATAGCGACGCTCTTTTTCTTTTGCCAGGGCCTTTTCGATAATTAGATCGAACTCGCGCGGGAGCTCAGGCCTGAGCCGGCCTGGCGGAGTGGGATCGCTGGTGGCGATTGCGTGCATGACGGTCAGCATGCTTGGGCCGGTGAAGGGCAGCGAGCGGGTCGCCGCTTCGTAGAGCACACAGCCAAACGAAAAGATATCTGAGCGCGCGTCCAGACCTTCGCCGCGAGTTTGCTCGGGCGACATGTAAGCAGCGGTCCCGAGCACCGTTCCCTGATCGGTCAGGTTCATCAGCGTGAGCGCTTCGCCATCGACGGCGTCAGCGACCGTGCGGACAATTTTTGCCAGCCCAAAGTCGAGAACCTTCACCCGCCCGCGCGGCGTCACCAGGATGTTTGCCGATTTGACGTCACGATGAATCAAGCCAATCTCGTGAGCGGCTTCCAGCGCGTCCGCTACTTGAGTTCCAATGTCGAGAAGATTCGCGAGCGGGAGAGCACCCTCACGTTCGATCAGTGCCCTAAGGGTTTGGCCGTCGATGTATTCCATCACGATAAAGTCCACACCCTCGACCTCTTCAATGGCATGAATCGTGACGATGTTCGGATGATTGAGCGCCGACGCCGACTGCGCCTCCTTCAGAAAGCGACGCTTGGCAGCCAGGTTTTCATTCGCGGATTCGGGCAGGACCTTGATCGCGACCGTCCGGCCGAGCTTTGTATCGTCGGCCTTGTATACTTCGCCCATGCCACCGCTGCCGACCTTTTTTAGCAGGCGGTAATGCAGAAGCATTTCTCGCGGTTCCGACGATTTCAAGACTATGGTCTCGATGTACGAGTTGCTGATGAATGCAGGGCTACTGATTTCTGGTATCCGACACTTTAATGAAACTGATCCGGGTGCGCAACCTCTCACTTGCCGGGAAGCGGGCAGACAAAGACATCATATAGTTCTGATACGTAAGTAGCCGTCGGGCGCGCAGACGAAGCCATCCCGTCAGGAGACCAAAAATGATTAAAGGCGTCCGGAGGACCGGTACGAGGTTCGTACCAGGTCGGCCCTTCGAGCCTTGATCGGCAGGCCGTGTCAACGATGACGACAACTTTGGTAAGATTGAATCATCATCATGCGAATAGTCCTCATTCTCTGCTGCGTCTCGATGTTGGCGGCCACTTCGTTCTCGCAGACTGCCGACACTCGATCTCAGGTTTCCTTCATTCGATCAAAGGATAGAACACGCATCGCCGTTGAGTGCACGGGCAGCGGCCCAAGTCTCTTGATTGTTCATGGAGGCACGGGTGACCGCAGCCGTTGGAGACCTTTACTGCCGCTGTTCGCTTCGCACTTTACAGTTTGTGCCATGGATCGCCGCGGTCACGGAGAAAGTGGAGCCGGTTCGAACTACAGCTTGAGGAAAGAATTTGAGGATGTCGCCGCGGTCGTTAACTCTCGACCCGAGCCGGTCTTCGTTCTTGGCCATTCATACGGGGCGGTCTGTGCTTTAGAGGCGACGTTTCTTACAAATAAGATCTCAAAGTTGGTTCTTTATGAACCGCCGCTGCAGGATCTCGATCACACCGCCGTTGCCGAGCGAATGGAGAAAATGATCCACGCCGGCGATCGCGAGCAGGCGTTGGTGACGTTCTTGCGGGAGATCGTGATGATCTCGCCGGATGAAATCGCGGCGATGAAACGGCAGGCATCGTGGCCCGGTCGCGTCTCCGGCATTGATATACAGATTCGCGAAATTCGAGCACTCAGTAAATATCATTTTGATGCAAAGCGAATGAGAACAATAGAGGTGCCAATGTTGCTCCTTACCGGCAGTAAGACCGCTTCACCGCAACTGAAGCAGGCAATCAACTCGTTAATGGATACTTTACCCAAGCGGACTCTCGTAGTGTTCGAAGGTCAGGAACACAATGCGATGGATCGGATTCCACAGCAGTTCGCTGAGACCGTCACGAACTTCCTGCGGGACTACTGACCGGCTTCGGGCCGCTGCACAGGGTCTTATAAATATTGGAGCAGACATAGGACAAGAAAATTAACGAACGGCTTGTCAGTTTCGCTAACTGAAATTACCAACCATCACCCGCGCATCTAGCGTCGCTTTCTCGCTTTCAACTTCGAGCCTGCATTTCTCGCTTTTGACTTCGCCTTTGTGTTCTTCGTTTCTTTCGAATTGCTGTTCTCTTTCGCTGGTTTCTTCGTCGCGTGATTTAATTCCCTGACCGGCGCTTGCGCTTCATCCAGCGAAGCGGCAATCAATTCATCGCCTGGGCGCTTACCGTCGATGAAGGCGAACACATGGTAATTGGCGTTGCGCTCGCGAATTACTTCGATGCGGCCCTCGTCCTTCATGCGCGCAAGTTCAGTCATCAGAAAAGACTGTTCGGCGCCGGCCATATAACGATAATCGATGTCGAATGCCAGTCCGGTCGAGTGCGGCGGCGTGTCGATTAGTACGGCGTTGCGGTTCACCCGATTCAATGTATGTTGATATTGTTCCGGCCTGATCAGAGAGCTTACCGGTAACGGGCGATCAAACTTGTCGTGATATTTCTTCGCGATTTCTTCCAGGATTTTCAGGGCTTCCGGCCTGAGCGAACGGAGCATGGCAACCTTCATTGCCTGACGGTCAGATGATTCCTCGATATTGAAAGATCGTCCGCCGAAATTTTTTGCCAGCGTCTGCACCGACTCGTAATCCTTCAGTAGTCTCTGCCGGCTGTCAGGCTGACCGTAGAATCGATCGAGTTGTGCTTTAGCTTCGTCCGTTGATGTCAGCTGTTGCTGCCGCGCAGCGATTTCTTTTTGCAGCTCGCTTTGCTTAGTGCGGTCGCGTTTTTTCAGCGCTCTCAACTGAGTTTGCAGACCCGAAATCTCTGCCTGCAGGTTTGAGCGCGCGTCGTCGAGGCGTTGGTACTCGTCGCGCAGCTGGCCTTCGTTGAGGAGTTCAATGCTGTGATCGTCTTCATACCGGCTGAATGCGTCCGCGTCTGCAGTCGCGCCGACGCCGTAAAGGATGTAGGTATCGGTGACCGCCGGCACGGAAACCAATTCGCCGCGCTCAAGCATCGCCGCGAGATCCACAAAGTCCTGACAAGATCGGACATTGTATTTCCGGACCTCGGCAACCTGCGTAGCCAGGAACCAATGCCTGTCGCTGTAGTGCCGCAACTCCGGCGGGGTCTCCACCTGGCCCTGGCCGGCGGACTCGCCGCGATCGGCCTTCACCTGGTCCACGGCACGGTTCCACAAATCAGCATCAGCACTGCTCGGGCCCGCAAGATTCGACAGATAGTTGGTCGACTGATGAAGCGCCTGTCGCCTGATCGCTTTGAAGCGAAGCACTGCCCACACGGCGACACCGATGAGAGCGCATAGAACGATACTCACCGCAAGATAACTCGTTCTTCTTTTCATAATCAGACCCACCGCCGGACAGAGGATGACGCTCAGATCACGACTGTCATCAAGATGCGCGCGTCTTTTTATGCAAATTTCGGGCGAAGACTAGGATTTGCAGCAAATCGGTGCAGCGAGCGCTCTGCCTGAGTGAAAAGCGTGGCAGAAAAGAGCAGTTTCAGGGCACTGAACAACTCAGCGCTGTTTCGATTCTGGACAACTCATCGTTTGACCGTTCCGGATTGCCTAATGCGGCCGCTCGCACTAGAATGCCCGCGCCAAACAGTCACACACACTTACTCGATGAAGGAGGAGTTATGAAAGTACGTTTAATCGTACCCGCAGTGGCATTACTTTTTGCCGGCGCCGTGATGTCCCTGGCCGACAATCCCCAAATAGGCACCTGGAAGCTGAACGAAGCAAAGTCAAAGTTCAGTAAGGGAGCGACGAAGAATAACACCGTCGTTTACGAGGCGGCCGGCGACCAGATTAAGGTCACGGTTGATGGCGTTGACGGCGATGGTAACGCGGTACACAGCGAATGGACTGGAAAATTTGACGGCAAGTTTTACGCGGTCAACGGCGATCCCACTTCGGACATGCGCTCGTACCGGCGAATAAACAGCCGCACGTTGGCGTTGACGGGGAAGAAAGCCGGCAAAGTTACGGTAACCGGTCGAATCGTCGTTTCGGCCAATGGCCGCACCCGCACCGTCACTACCAGCGGCAGGGATTCGAAGGGCAGGCGGATTAACACCATCGCGGTCTACGACAAGGGATAGCAGGCAGAGTTCAAAACCAAACATGATCCGTACTCTCACCGGTCACAACTGCTAATCCCGGTTCGGTGGCACTTTGGTAATGTCTTGAGGCGCCGAATCCATGAGCATCATCTGCGTCCGCAGCGTTGGCGTTGACCTCACAAAGCACGCGGCGTATCGTAATTGTTGTAGAAGTTTTAGCATCAACTGGCCGCGGTAAATCTTCAGAGGGTCCCCGCCAGACCAATCTTCAGCAAGACCCCCACCCGACTGCCGTCCCCCTTGACCAGACTGGGTGTCGCATCGCCGATTTGCGAATGTCGATTTCGATAAATGAATCGGCAGGTGGCCATTGACTGTGCGCTGACGTGGTCGCCGTAGCGACTGTGCCTTCAGGGCGCGGGGTGAGTTCGCTCTCGCAAGTGTTCTGGATCTGTTTTTGCAAAGGGGACGACGAAGGGGGGATTTGTAATGAGTACTTTTAAGAAACCAGCATCCCTGGTTTTTGTAATGGTGAGTCTGCTTTTCCTCATTCCGAACGGTTCATCCGCGATCGGTAAGGGTGACAAGCGCAAAGCACGACCTGCTAATCGGTCACTGACGCAGGGTGAGATTAAGGAGGCGGCACATCGCTTGTCTGAGATGGGTTACGGCACCGGTCGAGTCGATGGAGCGATCAATACCTCTGCGCTTATCGCTTTCCAGAAATGGGAAGGCCGTAAAGTGACAGGCCGTCTTGGCCGCGACGACTTCGACGCCATCATGAATGCCACGGCGCCGCAGGCAAGAGACTCAGGTTACCAGCATGTTGAAGTGGATCTCGATCGCCAGGTGCTCTTGTTTATGGATGACGAAGGAGCCGTCAAAAGAGTTCTGCCGGTGTCCACCGGCAGCAATAAGCATTACCGCGAAAAAGGAATGAGCGGTTTGGCCTATACGCCGAGGGGCCGTTTCAGGATCTATGCCAAGATGTCGGGGTGGAGAAAATCGCCCCTGGGGTTGCTTTATTATCCCAACTACTTCAGCGACGGACTCGCGATTCATGGAAATCCCTCGGTCCCGACAATACCTCAGAGTCATGGCTGCATTCGCGTTCCCATGTCCGCGGCGGTCGAGATGAGCAGACTACTGCCGGTGGGAACAATTGTGCTGATCTATGACAACGAGTCGTTTGTTTCTGCCAAAGACTGGGCGGAAGCAGATAAACAGAAGCAGGAAGCGGTTATTCGGTAGGGCAAATCGTAACGTACCGGCTCGCGATCGCAAGCGGTTCTGAATCGGTTGCCCAGCTCAAGATGTTTGCTTCTTCGCGTAGCGAGCAACGATCAACCTGACGTAATTACGCGTTTCCTCGTACGGCGGAACCTTGTAGCCATATTTTATGACCGCGTTTTCTCCCGCGTTATAACCGGCCAGGGCCAGATCGACTCTTCCATTGAACATCTGAAGCAAATCTTTCAGGTAGCGCGTGCCGCCCATTATGCTTTGCGCGACGTCGTACGGATTGGTCACTCCGTAGCGAGCCGCGGTCCCGGGCATCAGTTGCATTAGACCCTGCGCGCCTTTGGGGCTCGTCGCGCTCATGGTGAAGCGAGACTCCTGCGACATCAGGCAATAGATCAAATAGGAATCGACACTGTATTTGTTGGCGTAGAAACGGATGAGGGAATCGATCTTGCTATTACCCGTGCTCCAGGCGAGGTCGGAATTAGAGTTTGCCGACAGCCCTGAGATAACCGGCGCGACCGGCTTGCTAGCGGCGGTGATCTGATTGTGAATATCCGCGACTTTGGCGCGCGCGTCAGCCAGGGCCTTATCGCTCGCTTCCACATCGACGCGCGAGATTAGTCCCTGGTTGTAGAGGTCTTTCGATTGGTTATTGCGTTGCTCAAGCCGCTGAACTTCATTTTCGTAAAGCGTCGAAAGCGCGGTAAGACTGCCCTTGTAATCGCTTGCGGAATTCGCAGTGTCGCCGGTCTTTTTAGAGGCTGGGACCGAACCGGTGTTAGTCGCGCTGCTCGCTGGTTTCTGTTGGGCTGGGGTACTGACTTGATTAACAGGCAACGCCACGGTATTTGACTGAACCGGCGTGCTCGCTCGGTTTGCTATAGTCGGCGTAGCAGCGCCTGACTGGACCGGCGCCCCGGGGTCACGCTTTTCCTGGGCCATTGTCGGAGCAGCGGACAACGACCAAAGTAGCGCAATTCCAAGCAAAACCGCCGCTGAGAATCGAGAAATAATATTGCCGGAGCGTCGTGAGGAGATTTCCATATTGGGATAGACACCGTGAAGAGGTGGACGGTTACGATGTCCGTAGTGTCATTTGAGTTGCTAGGACCCAGACCGCGACACCCAACCCGAGGATGCTGAGCCCCCCAACGGCCGGACCGCCAAAGTGGTTTAAGTCCCCTATGGTGCGTATCATAGCCCGCATGCCTCGATCCGGCGCGCGAATCTCGCGGAATGCAGGAACCCGACCGTCGGCGACGGTGCCGAAACCTATGCAAGATCGGCTCAAGAGATTGCCGCTCGTGGCAATCGTCGGCCGCCCGAATGTCGGCAAGTCGACCTTGTTCAATCGACTGATCGGACAACGTCGCGCGATTGTCGGTGATGAACCCGGCATTACTCGCGATCGAATCTATGGCGAGGCCGATTGGAATGGGTTGCGCTTTGCGCTGGTCGACACGGGCGGCATTGTGCCGGATGACGATGCGGTGATCCCGGCAAATATTCTGAAACAAGCTGCGGTGGCGATCGGTGAGGCGAGCGCCCTGATCTGGGTTGTCGATGCGCGGAAGGGTCTGACCCCGCTGGATGAAGAACTTGCGCAGCGGCTGCGCCAAACCGGAAAACGAGTGCTGGTCGCGGCTAACAAGACGGATGCGGCCGCGCTGGAGTCGGACCGGGCAGACTTTTATCGCTTTGGATTTGAAGAGGTGTTCGCAATCTCCGCGGAGCAGGGAAATGGGATTGGGGAGTTGCTGGATGATTTGATCAAGGAACTCACGAGAAGAGGGGAGGGGAAAAAAGGCAAAAAAGAGGAAACGCGCGAGGCGGCGGCAGTACTACTAAGCACCGGCGAGGATGCTGGTGAGGCGCAGGCGGACCTGCCTGCTACTCGAGAGTTGCGACTGGCCATAGTTGGCCGGCCCAATGTCGGCAAGTCATCTTTATTGAATCGATTGTTGGGCGAGGAGCGGGCCATTGTCTCGCCAGTTGCCGGCACCACGCGCGATGCAGTTGACACCCTGTTCGCAACTCCAGATCAGACTTTTCGGATCATCGATACCGCGGGTATTCGTCGCAAGGGCAGGACGCACGCTATGGCTGAGAAGCTTTCCGTGATTATGGCGCGAAAGAGTCTGGAGCGCGCCGATGTCGCAATTGTTTTGATCGATGCTGAAGATGGAATTGCGGCGCTGGATGCGGCCATTGCCGGCTATGCGGTGGAAGCGGGCTCTTCGATAATTCTCGCGCTGAACAAGTGGGACGCTGTTAATAATAAGGACACGGGCTCAGTCGCGCGCTTTGAGCGGAAGCTGCGCGAGCAGATGAAATTTCTTCCCTGGGCGCCGATCGTGACGATATCCGCATTGGGAGGACAGCGAATACAAAAACTTCTGCCCCTGGCGATCAAAGCCAATGAAGCGCGCCAGCGCCGGATTCCAACTTCACAATTAAATCAGTTTTATGAACGAATGATTCAACGCAGTGGGATCGTGCCCGCAAAAACACATGGCGGATCGCGCCTGCACGTGCAATATCTAACGCAGACAGCGGTACGGCCGCCGACATTCGTCGTATTCACTGCAGGCGGCAAGGCGGGTCTGCATTTCTCTTTTCTGAGGCATCTGGAAAATCAGTTGCGCGAAGAGTTTGATTTTTTTGCGGCGCCGATCCGGATTATTGAGCGGCATAAGAAGAGAGGCTAGAGACTTGAGGCTGGAGACTAGGTCTGGGATGCATACGCTCATCGATTTCAACTGAAACTCTCACCTTGAAGGAGGACAAAGATGAAGAATTCTTTTAAGAGCTACCGAGATTTGGAAGTCTGGCGAAAGGCTATGAAGCCGTCTCGGTTCCTCAAATCTTGCTGAGGGACACGCCAGAGGTTCATCGGCGGAGTTCAGCCGCTTCATTTTGATTTCAATGGGATCTGTAGCAGAACTGGAAACTCAAATCCTACTAAGTACCGACTTGGGTTATATGGGAAATGAAATTGCCTCTCAATTGCTCGATGAATTAGATCGCATCGGAAAGATGTTGCGAGGACTCTCGAAGGCGATTGCCCTTCGGAAGCAACATCCACGATAGGCTTAGTAGTTTGAATACTCGTCTTGCAAGATCCATACGATGAGCCAAAACATATCCAGCCTCCAGCCTCCAGTCTCCAGTCTCACGTTTGAAGTCATCGCTCATGAAGAGCGGGCGCGCACAGGAGTAATCTCGACGCGACGCGGCGAGATCGAAACGCCTGTGTTCATGCCCGTAGGTACCGCAGGAACGGTGAAGGGAACTCGATTCGAAGAACTCGAAGCGCTGGATCTCGATGCGCGCATAATTCTCGGCAACACTTACCATCTGTGGTTGCGACCCGGAATCGAAACCATTAAAGCATGCGGCGGCTTGCACAAGTTTATGGGCTGGGTCCGGGCGATGCTGACTGATTCCGGCGGATTTCAAGTCTGGAGTCTGGGCGAGCTGCGAAAGATTTCTGAAGCGGGAACTGAGTTTCGTTCCCACATCGATGGCGCGCAGTGTTTTCTATCACCCGAGATTTCGATGGAGGTGCAAACCGCGCTCGGTGCAGAGATTGTCATGGCGTTTGACGAATGCGCGCCCGGTAAAGCCACGCATGATGAAGCGCGAAAGAGCATGGAGTTGACGCTGCGCTGGGCGAGAAGATCGAAGGAGGCATTTAAGGTAGCGCAAGTTGCCAACTTGCGAAACGCAGAATCAGCGCAAGTTGACAACTGGCGCCACGGCCAGGCGCTGTTCGGGATCATTCAAGGTGCTTCGCATCTCGAGCTGCGGCGCGAGAGTCTGGAACGCACTGTGGAGATTGGCTTCGACGGTTACGCGATTGGCGGACTGAGCGTCGGCGAAGAGAAACCCCTGATGTTGGACATCATCGAAGAGATCGCGCCACGGATGCCGGCGGACAAACCGAGATATTTGATGGGCGTGGGAACTCCGGAAGACCTGATTGAAGCGGTTGCGCGTGGAGTTGATATGTTTGATTGCGTCTTGCCGACACGCAATGGCCGCAACGGCCAGGCGTTCACTTCGCGCGGCAAACTCAACATAAAAAATGCGCGGTATGCACAGGACCAGCTGCCACTCGACCAATCGTGCGGATGTTCAGTTTGCCGCCGACATTCGCGCGCCTTTATTCGCCATCTTTACCTGGCCGGCGAAATGCTCGCCAGCATTCTACTGACGCATCACAATCTGGCGTTCTTCCTTGACACTATGCGACGTGTCAGGCAAGCTATCCGTTCTGGCCAATTCGCGAAATTTCGGCGAGAGTACACTGAGCAATTAAGCTTCGGACTCGACTGATGAGCGGCTGAATTCAGGAAGAGTTCGCCCGCCAGCCGCCGCAGCAAATCTGATCAGAAACGCCAGGCATTTCGTAACAGGCAGACGGTAGCGGCACTGACAAAATGCACTCAATCAATCTGGTTTTGATTTTCTTCCAGGGCGCCGGTGGCTTCGGCTTTCTCATCCCGATGGTTTTGGTCTTCGGGGTCTTTTATTTGCTGCTCATCAGGCCGCAACAGAAAAAGCAACGCGAGCTCCAGGCCACGATCTCTCAATTGAAAGCCGGCGACAAGGTCGTTACGACCGGCGGCATCATCGGCATTATTACCGCTGTGCGGGACACAAGTTTTCTGATCCGAAGCGCCGACAAATCCATCCTGGAGATCGCGCGTTCAGCGGTGGCCGGAGTGGACGCGGAAGAAAAGAAGTAGTTCGACAACCCTAAGTTGATCGAACATGGCTCATGAAAAAGAGAAACCTGCTGCAGCGAACGATACTCATCCTGGCCGTAACTCTCGTCGGCCTGTACATAGTCATCGGCCCGCACGGACGCCGACCTCACTTAAGCGATTTCAAGTGGTCGGGCCTGAAAGCCACACTCGCAGATAACATTCACCTCGGATTGGATCTGAAAGGCGGCTCGCATCTGGTGATGCGCGTAAAGACCGAGGAGTATTTGAAACGGCTCTGCGAAGATAACGCGACGGCCGCGCAGAACGCCGCCAAAGACGCGAACTTTGAGGTGAAGGAAGCGCATGCGGATACGTCCGGCGGCGACTATCGCGTCGTGATGCAGGTTGGCGATCCTTCCAGGCTCAGTGAAATCCGCGATGCAGTTGAGAAGAAAGTTGATCTGGGCGATCGCGCGGGCTGGTCTTTTTCCGGTTCGGGCAACACCCTGACCTGGACGCTCTCGCAGGCCACGCAGCGAGCCCTGGCGCAGCAGGCCACCGACCAGGCGATGAAGATTATCGACAGCCGCATCAACACCCTCGGCGTAACTGAGCCCGAACTCGGAACGCATGGGGCGCAGGGTTCTCACGAGATTCTTTTGCAAATGCCCGGCATCACGGATCCGGAGCACGTAAAGCAGTTACTGAAAGCCCAGTCACATCTTGAGCTGGTTCACGTGGTGAGTTCTCCGGCGCCGGCGCCCGCCCAAACTTATTCCACCAAAGAGGAAGCGATTGCTTCGCTGAACAGCGGCGGTAACATTCCCGCGAACAAACGTGTATTGCCTTACTCGGAACGGGCTGAGCTGGCAACAGAAACTAATCCGAACGCGCCAAAAGCAACGAAGTGGGTGGTAGTCGAATCACCGGCAATCATCGACGGCATTGAGTTGCGCAACGCCTCGGCGGTGCAGGCCCGAGCCGGCGGTGACGACTACGAGATTCAGTTTTCGTTAAAGAAATCGGGCGCCGACAAATTCGGCGATTGGACCGGCAAGAATATCAACGAGTACATGGGCGTCGTGCTCAACGACGAAGTCAAATCGATTGCTTTCATCAAGTCGCAAATCTTCGACACCGGGGAGATCACCGGCAAGTTCTCGAAACAATCGGCCGATGATCTGGCGCTGACGCTGCGCTCCGGCGCGCTGCCCGCGCCAATTGAATACCAGGAAGAGCGCACCGTCGGTCCCAGTCTCGGCGCAGACTCAATTCGATCCGGCGTGCGCGCTTCGGTGCTGGGCCTTGGATTGGTCGTTTTCTTCATGCTGGTTTACTACCGCGGCTCGGGTATCAACGCCGTTGTGGCGCTGCTTCTCAACATGGTGCTGATGATGGCGGGGTTGATTCTGTTTAATGCGACCCTGACGTTGCCGGGTATTGCAGGCATGATTCTGACAATTGGTATGGCAGTCGATTCAAACGTGCTGATTTTTGAGCGCATCCGGGAAGAATTGCGCTCCGGCAAAACAGTCCCGTCGGCCGTCGAGCAGGGTTTCGGGCACGCCTTCATTACGATCATCGACACCCACGTGACGACGATCATTTCGTCTTTGTTCCTCTACGTATTTGGCGCCGGTCCGATTCGCGGATTTGCGGTAACGCTGGTGCTTGGGTTGCTCGTGAACTTGTTCTCGGCGGTTTATGTGTCGCGCACAATCTTCATCTGGCTCCTGACGCGTAAAGGCAGAAAGGTCGAATCGCTCAGTATCTAACACACTGTGATTCAAATATTCCATAACATAAATATTGACTGGCTCGGCAAGCGCCGCTTTTTTATCGGTCTCTCGATCATCCTGATGTTGTCGGGCATGGGCATGGCCCTATACCGTCACCAGTTTCATCCCAACGGCACTGACGCATTCAACCTGGGCGTGGATTTCAAGGGCGGCACTGTTGTCACCGTGAGATTCAAACAGCCACCCACGGCGGATGCCCTGCGTTCCGCGATCGACGCGGCAGGATTGCGAGGCGCCGTGATTCAACAGGCACTGGACAAGCCCGGCGAATTTCTTATCAGGCTTCCAAGACAAAGCGAGGTCGAAAGTCAGCAAGGCGTCGAAGCTGCTCGTTCGCGCGTAAATTCGGCGCTGAAGACATTTGGACCGGAAGCTGAAGCGAGTAAGAATCTTGGCGACGATCCGAAAGCTGCCTACAAGATCGAAGGCACGGACGCAGTTGGCGAGGTCGCCAGCAAGCAGCTTCGGACGCAGGCGATTGCCGTGACGATCGCCGCGCTGGTCGGCATGCTGCTGTTCATCGCTTTTCGTTTCGAATGGACTTATGGCGCGGCGGCGGTAATTGCAGTCTTCCACACAGTGCTCGTCACCCTGGGTCTGTTTTCCATCTTCCAGATTGAAATTAACCTGACCGTCATCGCCGCGCTGCTGACGCTGGTGGGTTTCGACGTGAACGATTCAATCGTAATCTTCGATCGGATTCGCGAGAACCGGAAACTATACCGCCGCCTGAGTCTCTACGAAGTTACGAATCTTTCGATCAATCAAACGCTTTCGCGGACCGTAATTACTTCGGGCCTGGTATTTCTCTCGGTGATCGCCCTGGTATTGCTGGGAGGTGAGACGCTCAGACCGTTCTCGCTGGCATTGTTGATGGGTATTATCTTTGGTACCTACGACACGATCGCCGTCGCCGGACCGATCATGGTTTGGTGGGAGAAGCGACTCGAAGCGGCGCATAAATTGGAATCATTACCAAAACGGCGCAGCGACACTCAATCGAATCGAGTTGGACACCGAGATAGAAATGAAACGCAGGAACCTTCGCGCGCGGCGCGCGCTTGAAGGGAACTGCGCGCCAGGATTCGGTGTCTAAAAAGCCGGGCAAGGAACTTATCCGCACAAGAATCGTGCTGATTTTTGAGGGATTTTGTTCTTGACTTTGCGGCGGAAGGCGGAATAGACTGCACCCGTTGCTGGCCAATTGAATACGCTTTGCAGTCGTGTCCTGTTGTTGAATTGATAGGAAGCACGGTGGGCTGTACGTCCGATGGTGGCCAGCTTCTTTGTGTGTTTCTCGCACAGTGGCTGGTTTAAGCTTCGACGCACTAAACCAAACCTGTCGCTGTTTCCCCTTTCAACAAGTTAGTTCTAATGACATGGAATCGGCTGCCATACATCCTTGACCCTTTTGGTACCGGATAGGGAGGATTAGATATGTTCGAAAATCTGGTCGAGTCTGGTTCGCACGCGCAGGACGTCAGGCGAAAAGGCTCATTCCTTCTCGCTTTCACTGGCGTCTACATTGTCCTGGGCGTTGCGTTTTTCATCGTAGGAATTCTCTGGTACAACGCGCAGCTCGATGTCCAGAATCTGGAATTGACGGCGCTGATTGCGCCGGTCCCGGCGCCGCCGGCCCCGAAAACGGAAGAAGCGCCGAAACCTGAGAAGGTCGAGATTAATAAGAACGTCGACGTGCGCAAGGAACTGATCGCCGACGTGACTCGCTCTGAGATCGTTCCGGAAAAGGTTTCAAATAAGGCCAGTGATATACCTCCGGTCCGTCGCGGCGTACAGACTGTGATTGGCAGCGGGAACACCAACGCCATAGCGCCCGTTGCTCCAGGCGCCGGAGGCACGGGAACGGGACCGGTAGGACCGGCCAAGGTTGTGATGAACGATGAGCCGCCACCGCCGCCACCCAAACCGACTCCTCATGCTCCAATTTCGGGTGGGGTGCTGAACGGTAAGGCTGTGCATCTGGTGACGCCGCCGTACCCCGCGATTGCCAGAAGTGCCCATGCTTCCGGAGCGGTACAGGTGCAGGTGTTAATTGATGAGAACGGCAATGTGATTTCAGCACATGCGGTATCCGGTCACCCGCTCCTGCAGGCAGCGGCGGTGGCCGCGGCGCGGTCTTCCAAGTTCACGCCCACGAAACTTTCCGGCCAGCCGGTGAAAGTTAATGGCGTGATCATCTACAACTTTGTGGCGCAATAAAGGACGGGCTTCGGCGGTTGCGGAAAACCGGCAATGCTTGCCGGCTTGCGTGCCGCGCAATTGAAATTTTAGTAATCAGACCTTTGGAGGGTTTATCGTGACTATTCTGACAAGCATTCTCGGAACGAAGGGTTTGGGCCTTCTTCTATTTTTCTGGCAGGCTGCCAGTCCTTCTGCCAGCCCGGCCGCCGGCGGCAACGAGTTCACCATCACTGAGATGGTCAAGAACATGGGCAGCGTGGCGATCACCGTCGTGATCATTCTCTTGATCATGTCGGTCTATTCGATTGCCATCATGGTCGAAAGATATCTGACCTACACGGCGGCGAAGAAACAGTCGCGCGAGTTCGCCCCGCGGGTGGCCCAGGCGCTGAAGAACAATCGCATCGAGGAAGCAATCAATATCAGCGACAAGCATCGGAAGTCGCACCTCGCCATGGTTGTCAACAGCGGCTTGCAGGAGTTTCGCGCTCACGAGCAGTCGAACGAAATCTCAGGCGACGAGATCGAGGCTTCGAAGCGCGCGCTGCAGCGGGCCATTGCGATTAAGACCGCAGAGTTTCGCCGCGGCCTTTCGGGTTTGGCGACCATCGGTTCGACCGCTCCCTTCGTCGGTTTGTTCGGAACCGTGTTCGGCATCATCAACGCTTTCCGCGGCATGAAGAACGCCGAGCAGGCTGGTATCGCGGCGGTGGCCGGCGGTATTTCGGAAGCGTTGTTTACGACCGCCCTCGGACTCGTCGTGGCCGTGCCGGCGGTGTGGTTGTTCAATTACTTTACCGGGAAGGTCGACGGTTTCGTGGTGGAGATGGATAACTCAGCCTCCGAGTTGGTTGACTACTTCATTAAGAACCGGACCAAGCAGCTGAATCCATAGTCAGGTGCAGTTGGCTGAACGCATTGGCGGCGCCGCATTCGCGAGCGCCGCGGCAGCGTCCTCCGGAAGTGCAGGCAGTTAAGGAGAGATTGTCTTATGGGAATGCAGGCTGGCGGCGGCAGTGGCGGGCTTCAATCGGAAATTAACGTCACGCCGATGGTCGATATTATGTTGGTGTTGTTGATCATCTTTATGGTGGTCACGCCGCTTTTGCAGCATGGAGTTTCAGTTGCGATTCCGCGCGACACCCGGAATGCCGAAGAGGATCAGGCAATTAACAAAGAGAGTTCAGTGATCCTGGCGATTCCGAATGACGGAGAGTACTGGCTCGGCAAAAAGCGCATCAGCCTGGATGATCTCAAGGCTGAAGTCGAGAAATCGCTCACAAATAAAGAGAAGAAGGATCGCGTCGTTTACATTAAGAGCGGCGTCGGCGTTAGTTATGGTGAAGTCGTTCGCGTGATTAACGCTGTCCGCGAAAAAGGGATCGATCAAATCGGCCTGGTCGCAGACAAGAAGAAGGGTGGCGCCGCCGCTCCCGCCAAGCCGGCCGGCACCTGATCGTCGGGAAATTTCCAGCTTTGAATCGAGGGTGAAGTTATGGCAATGACCGCTCAAGGCAGCAGCCGCGCTGTCCCTTACATCAACGTTACACCGCTCATCGACGTGCTCCTGGTCATGTTGATCATTTTTATGGTGATCACGCCGCTAAAGCCGAGCCGTTTTATGGCTGACATTCCGGCTCAGCGCGATCCCAACGAGAACATACAAAACTTAAAACCCAATCCACTGACCCTCGTCGTATCAGTTTCCAGCGCCACTGATCTGAAACTTAAGCTTAATAACCACGACAACCCGCTACCGGAAGAGCCTTGTAATGGCGTCGTTCCGGACTATGGCTCGGTAAACGATCCGAGTCATCTCGCGCAATGTCTCCACGAGACATTCGCCAGGCGTTTCAGCCCGCCGGCATTCAAGAGCGGGTACGAAACGCGCACGGACCTTCCCATGGAGCAGCGCATCGAAAAGACCGTATTTGTCAAAGCGCCTCGAACCATGAAATATGGCGACGTCGTGAAGGTAATCGACGCGATCAAGGGCGCGGGCGCAAATCCGGTGGGTTTGCAGGTTGACGATTTGCCGAACTAGTTTGCCGGCCTGGGCCGCGAAGCATTGCTGTCGCTTCCTGCGGCTTATCTTCTTAGTGAAAACGGAGCGAATCAGGATGAAACTTTCTCTGTCCAGGGCCAGCACGGCGATGGCTCTGGCTTTGTTTGTGATTTCCAGTGCCGGATGCTCACTCGTAAATAAGATCAGAGCCAAGAACGAGCTGAATGAAACCGCGCGCACCTACAAAGAAGGCCACTTTGAAGAAGCCGAACAGCATGCCAAGCGAGCCCTGGAACTCGACCCCAGCAATAAGACTGCTCCGATCTTCATAGCCCGAGTTATCCACCAACAATACAAACCTCAGGTGCCCGAGCCGGAAAATGTTGCCAAGGGGCACGAAGCGATCGAAGCCTATAAGCGGGTCCTGCAGGAGCAGCCTGACAATGACGAGGCTTACAAGGCAGTGTCGGTCCTTTATTCGCAACTCGGAGACGATAAGAGTTTGCGCGAATGGATTACCGCGCGCGCAACTAACTCCGGCATCAAGGACGATAAACGGGCCGATGCTTATGCGATCCTTGCCGGCAAGGACTGGGATTGTTCCTTCAAGATTACCGAAGAAAATAAAGTCGTGTCGGCCGAAGCCGGCAAAGGAAATGTAAGCTACAAGAAACCGAAAGACCCGAAGGACTTCGACACCGCTATGAAGTGCATCGCCGACGGGCTCGAACAGGTCAATAACGCGATCAAATTTGATGCGACCAACGAAAATGCCTGGACTTATCAGGCCAGTATCTTCACCGAACAGGCGAAACTTGCCGAGATGGATGGCAAGATGGACCAAAAAGCTGCGGCCCTGAAGAAAGCCGACGAAACCCGCAAGCGAGCCGACAGCCTACACGAGCAGAACGAAAAGAGAAAAGCTGAAGAGTCACCGTCGCCTCAGGGCAGTAGCCAATAGCAACCACGATTACTACGGCTTAACCCCAGCAAAAACGCGAATCCCATCAGCGATAGGTGATGTCCGACTTCGAGCCGACATCACCTGTTGTTATAATTGCAGTGGTCAGTTGTCAGTGACCAGTGGTCAGTTGTCAGTTGGTCAAGCGGTCAGTTGTCGCCGTCTCAAACAGCGGTTTCGGAGAACTTCTAACTCGCGACAGGACTAAACGAAAGACGACTAACAAATAACAACTGGCCATGAACAGTCGGAGACATAGGTAACAAAAGAGTCCGGAGACATGGGTTACACATTTTGTTTAGGTGGACGGCGCCAAAGACCATAAGCATCTTCGATGCGCAGCTCTTTCTCAATTAGACGTCCGAGTTTCAAGGAGCCAAAGTGAACGTTCCAAATACCGGTATCGACTTCTTCGAGTCCGACATATTCACGGGCGCAAACGAGACTAACGTGAACGCTATCTGAGCGCCAGCGGATGCAGCCATTATCGCTCACGCGGCGCGTTTCGAAATGGCCAGGATACTCAAGGGGCGGCAAGCGCTCAGGATAGGGACGCGGCGAGGGCTGATAGTGCGCAGCTGGAGTGTCCATCGCCAGTGCTTCATGTGGTCGTACATGATTGAACTCATAACGCCAGGGGTTAAAGCGGCGTTGCTGCATGGTTCTATTGGCTGCTGGAGGACGCGTGGTCTCCGCTTTCAAAGTGCGATGCATGCGTTCATGACAGCCATTTTGATACGGTTTTCCTGGCTCGATCAGTTCACGCTGGATTCCTAAACGAATGAACCAGGCGGAGAGGGTTGAGAGCCGCGCCAAGGATACCGAAGCAAAGGGGCCACCGTTATCGGTACGAATGCGTTCCGGGAGACCGAACTCTTGAAATAAGCGCCGGAATACAGGCTTCGCTTCGGCCCCCGAAGTAGAACTCAAGCCCTGGCAGGCGAGCAGATAGCGAGAGCATCCGTCCTTACCGTGAGGGGATAACAATAGTAGCCATCACGGGTTTTGAATTGACCTTTGAAATCGGCCGCCCACAGTTGATTGGGTGCAGTAATCACCGTGGCTGGCTTACCTGGATGACCAATGGGCCGCCGCCGCCGCGACGCCGGTACCAGGTTATGTCGTGAAAGGATGTCGCAGACAGTAGAGCGTGCTGGCCAATGGCGTCTGGGCTGATCGCGTGAAAGAATCTTTAGTAGTTTCTTAGCGCCCCACGTGGGATGGCGATGGCGAGCGGCCAGCAGAGCTTGAACCAAATCAACTTCAGTCGCTTGGGGACAATGACGTGGCCGGCGCGACCGGTCCATTAACGCGGTCGCGCCGCCAGCGTCGAACCGCGTGATCCATTTGTAAGCCGTTTTGCGGCTAATCTGATATTCGCGGCAGAGTTCAGAAATGGTATTTAACCCCCGCAGGTAGTCGGCAATGAATTCGTTTCTGAGATCCATGGGTGATGAACTTCTCCAGGGCATCGGGCACCTCCTTCACAGGACGTGCACTATGCCTAAAAGTGTTACCCATGTCTCCGGACTAAACTGTTACCTATGTATCTGGACCATACACCACTAACAACTGACCACCGACAACTAACAACTGGCCACCGATTCTTGTAATGGTTCGCATCGAAGAAATTTGCGATAAGGTTAAGCACAACCATCCGCAGGCGGACGTCGATCTGCTTCGCCGCGCCTATCTCTTCTCTGCGCGCGAGCATAAAGGACAGAAGCGCGCCTCGGGCGAGGCCTATCTGGTTCACCCGCTGGAAGTCGCAAACATTCTCGCCGACATGCGTCTGGACGCGGTTTCGGTCTCAACCGGACTGCTTCATGATGTGGTGGAAGACACCCTGGTTGATGTGGCCACAATTCGCGATTACTTCGGTGACGAAGTGGCGCAACTGGTTAACGGCCTCACGAAAATTGCGCAAATCAGTAACGTCTCGCGCGAAGAGCAGCAGGCGGAAAATGTGCGGAAGATGCTGCTGGCAATGGTTGATGACGTGCGCGTCGTCCTGGTTAAGCTGGCCGATCGCCTCCACAATATGCGCACGCTGCAGTTTCTCAACCCGGATAAACGGCGCCGCATTGCCCAGGAGACAATGGACATCTATGCGCCTATTGCGCATCGCCTGGGCATGGGTAAACTGCGCGGTGAACTGGAAGATCTGGCTTTCAAAAACCTTCATCCTGAGGATTACCGCGAGCTGACGGCGCAGCTCGAAAAGCGGCGCGCCGCCAACGAAGCTTTTCTGGACGATGTGACGTCCAAGATTCAACAAAAAATGGCAGAGGCTGAAGTCCCATATGTTTCCGTCGAAGGCCGCGTCAAAAGGCTTTATTCGATTTGGAAAAAACTTCACCGGCAAAGGATAGATCTCGATCAGGTTTACGATTTGGTCGCGGCGCGGATCATCACGCCGAACGAGATCCGTGACTGCTATGCCGCGCTCGGAATCATTCATCACACGTGGAAACCTGTTCCCGGCCGTATCAAGGATTGGATCGCAACGCCTCGGGACAACTTGTATCAGTCGCTGCACACCTCGGTCATAGGATCGAAGGGGCAGCCGTTCGAAGTTCAAATTCGGACCGAAGATATGCACCAGATCGCCGAAGAAGGCGTGGCTGCCCACTGGAAGTACAAAGAAGGCACCCGCGGCGCGCACGATGACGATCAGGCATTGAAGGCTTTGCGCTCGCTCGTTGAATGGACCCAGGAGGTCAAAGATTCGCGCGAATTTATTGATTCTCTTAAGCTCGATCTTTACCCGAAGGATGTCTATGCCTTCACGCCGATGGGTAAGGTCATTCAATTGCAGCGCGGCGCGACGCCGGTTGATTTTGCCTACATGATCCACTCGGAAGTCGGCAATACCTGCACGGGCGCGCGCATCAACGGGCGCATGGCGCCGCTCCGCTCGCAGATTCAAAATGGCGACGTAGTTGAAATTCTGACGAATCCAAATGCCCATCCATCGCGCGATTGGTTGAATTTCGTGGTGACTTCGCGCGCGCGCAATCGCGTTCGTCACTGGGTCGCGGATCAACAGCGCGCGGAATCGATCGAAATTGGCCGTAAGCTCTTTGAAAAGGAAGCTTCGCGGTTCCAGCTCTCGGCGAAGAAAGTGCTGGGCGACAGCAACGGCGATTTGAAACGAGTATCCAGCGAGTATGGATACGGCCGCACGGACGACCTGCTGGCGGCAATCGGATACGGCAAAATCATTCCGCGCAACGTCATTGCAAAATATCTCGGGCCCGAGCAATTCGAAGCACTGGACAAGCAAAAGGAATCAAGACTGCGAACCGGCGTCCGCGCCGTCAAGCGCTTGCTGACGGGTGACGATGCGATAGTTGTCCGCGGGGTCGAAGACTTGATGGTGAATCGCGCGCGTTGCTGCAATCCTTTGCATGGTGAAGAGATAATCGGGTACATCACTCGCGGTAAAGGCGTCGCCGTCCACACCGCCAGTTGTAAGAACGTAAAGCAGTTGATGGTTAACCGCGAGCGAATTGTCGCCGTGGAATGGGCTTCGCGACCGGAGAAGACAGCCTATGCCGTGAAACTTCTGGCGATCACCGAAAATCGCACCGGCATGATCGCGGGTATCACCGGGGCTATCTCAGATATGAAAACCGGCATCCGCGACGCCCGCGCCTCGGTGGCGCCCGATCAACGAGGCCGGATCGAAGTTACCGTGGAAGTTTTTGATGTGAAACATCTTGACAAGGTCATTAGCTCCATCAAGACAGTCCCCGGCGTGCTGGATGTCGAACGATTGCAAAGTGCCGCCTGACCTCTCCGCGCAACCTTGCCGACAAGTCGCGCATCCGTTAACATTGGCGAGTGGACAGACATCACCGATGCACTAGCTCCCCGGTCCCGGCAGCAATTTCTGACAACGTTCGAAGGTGAAATCGAACTTAATTTGAGGTTCTCGTGAAAAATAGATACTCGCTTGCGCTAATCGCGCTCTTACTTTTCGCACTTTCGCTTCCGTCCTTTGTTTTTTCTCAACAAAGACGGGACCAATCAAACAGTTCGGCTGGGGTAACTCCGACCGGCAAGAACGGCCCGGCGACGGGCGTGCCCAGCCGCCGTCCGCGCGTGCGCGGCTCAGCCAATCCGACAGAAGCCGTTAAACAGGATTTCAGCGAAGCACTCGAGGTGATTCAGCAACACTACATCGACGGCAATAAGCTCGACTACAACAATGTATATAAGTCGTCGATTATCGGCATGTTGCGGACGCTGGATCCGCATTCGAATTATTACGATAAGGAAGAGTTCGACGAGCTGAAGACGGATCAGCGAAGCGAGTATTTCGGGATTGGCGCATCGATCCTCAACTATGCCACCGGTGACCAGGTTGACACCTATATCGCGGCGACGTTTCCGTCTTCACCCGCCAATCGCGCCGGGCTTCGCTACGGCGATCGCATCGATCGAGTCGACGGAATGCCCATGCGCGGCAAGAGTTCGGCGGAAGTTCGCGACAAGATCCGGGGCCCGCGCGGAAGTCAGGTGAAGTTGACGATTACGCGCGCCTCGAACGGCAAAACCGACGACGTGCTAATCAGCCGCGACGCCGTTTCGCAACCATCAGTGCCTGACGCTTACATGCTGAGCTCCACTGTTGGCTACGTCGATATGCGCCGCGGATTCAATTACGACACCGCCGACGGGTTGGATCGGGCGCTTGATTATCTTCATGCCAAGGGCATGAGATCTCTCGTTCTGGACTTGCGCGATAACCCGGGCGGATTTCTCGATCAGGCGATCAAAGTCGCGGACACTTTCCTGCCCGCTCCACAGTTAATCCTTACCCAGAAGGGCCGGGACGGCTTAAACGACCACATCTACCGATCGCAGAACGTTAATCCTGACACCACCCCGTTGGTGATCCTGGTCGATGAATACACGGCCTCGGCTTCCGAGATTGTCGCTGGCGCAATGCAGGACCACGATCGCGCCTTGATTGTTGGCCAGACGAGCTTTGGTAAGGGTTTAGTGCAGAGCATCATTCCGCTCGAATACGGCGCAGGTCTAACGCTGACTTCGGCGAAGTACTACACACCGTCGGGTCGATTGATTCAACGCGATTACTCAGACGGCAATTTCTATAATTACATTTACCGTGGCGGTTCGCTTGCGGGCGACAATAAGGGCACGCAGAACAAGCCGGCTGGCCCGGCGAGTCGCACGGACACTGGCAGGACCGTATATGGCGGCGGTGGCATCACGCCTGATGAGCAAATCAAGGCCGGAAGACTTACGACCCCGCAGGTTCGGCTTCGCGATCCGTTGTTTTTCTTTTCGCTTGATTTAGTTACCGGCAAGGTCCCGGGTTTTGGGAAATATCAGGTGGATCGGGCCATCGAATTCGATCATGACCTCGAGACGAGCGATTTTGAAATCACCGATGCGCTTTACCGCGCGTTCCAGGCGTACGTTGCCAAGGACGCGAGCTGGAAAAATCTTGCACCGCAGCTCGATCGCAATCGATCATTTATCGAGATGCAGTTGCGGCAGAATCTGGTCACCGCCGCCTACGGAACGGTGATCGCCGCCCGCGTAATCACGCGGGAAGATCCACAGGTTGCCAAGGCGGTTGAAGTAGTGCCGCGCGCACGCGATCTGGCAATGGCGGCTACGCGGGCTCGCTTGCGACAGCCGTAGGATTGTTATTATTACCGTAAGCCAAGGCGGGCCCCGGTCCGCCTTTTTCCTTTTTGCGCCGCGCCGGGTGAGTTGTTGCGAGGATAAAACAAAGTCTTGCAGCTAAAACCGTTCGGTGGTAAGCTTTGAGGCATGGTAAAAAAGAATCTCGTTAACACTGCGGAGTTAGGCACCGCGGTGCGTCGCCGGCGAGAGGAAAAAGGCCTTAGCCTGCGGGATCTGGCGGAAGAAACCGGCGTTTCAGCATCGACGTTATCGCGCATTGAAAACGGCGCCGGCAAACCTGACGCTGACAATATTGCGCGGCTGACCTCCTGGTTGGAGATGCCCATCGAGCGAGTAATGCATCACGGAAATCGTAGCGCCGCGGACCTCGCCCCAGTTATTTACTATCCGCACGAATCCACGCCGGAAGTTGTCGAAGCGCACTTGCGGGCTGATCGCCACTTGACTCCGGAAACCGCCAAAGCCCTCTCTGAACTCTTTCGCGTGGCTTATGCTCAGTTCAGCGGCCCTTTAGCTGACAAGCAAACGCGAAAGCGCAGTTAACGGTCTTCGCGTCAATCCAGAACGAATCGCATTGAATGCTACCGCGAATAAGTGGTGCCGGAGATGATTCAATTAACTCTTCCTCCCACTGAAAAGCGAAAACAGTTCGAACTGCGCGCGCTCGGATTGCGCGATTTTGCCGGTGTTGACGTCGAACAGCCGCTCGATCCCTTTGCCCTCGCGCGATTTGCCAGGCTATTGGTGATTGATTTTGACGCTGTTCAAGGCTTGTCCGCGGAATCGCGTGAGCACTTACTCGGCGCCGCGACGAATGAATGGTCAGGCGGTGCCTGCTCTCAACCGCTGCCGAACGGCTGGCGAATAGTGATTCTCAATCCGGCACATGGCGTTGCCAGGAATCGCGCCACTTTGATGGAAGAGGTTGCGCATGTCTTTCTCGGCCATCGGCCGAACCGGCTTGCCGGCAGCGCGCCGCGTGCGGATAAGAAAACCGGGAAATTGGTCGCGCGAGAATACAACCAGCCCGATGAAGAGGCTGCTTATGCGATTGGAACGGCGGCGCTGGTTCCATACGCCACCCTGCGCCGCCTGGTTTTGATGCGCAAATCATCCCACGAAATTGCGCGCGCTTTTCGCGTGAGCCGCCAACTCGTCGAATACCGGATAAAAGTCACTCATTTGTGGCCGGATTTCAAACGCGCTTCGGCCTCGCTAACTGAACACGTATAATCTGGCTTCGGCCCTCGGGCGATCGGATCGTCGCACCTGAACGTTATGGCGGAGACTGTGCAACAAACAGCGGGTTTGTCGGTGGTGGACAAGCTGCGCATGTTACTCGACATCACCAAAACCATCAGCCGGTCACTGGATCTGAAAGAGGTTCTGGACCTCGTGATGGATACTCTCGACTCGTTAATTCCCTATGACGCGGCGGGAATCTATCTCGTCCGCTGCACTCCGCCTAAGTCGGGGGAAGCTGGCGATCCGGATGAAACCTGTGTCTTTCACACTGAAACTGTGCGCGGTTATGACATCGATCACCTTACAGAGTTGCGGCTGAAACTTGGCGAAGGACTAATCGGACGCGTTGCCGTTACCGGTAAGCCGCACATCGCGCCCGACGTGCGGAAAGACGCGCAATACATCAATGCTCGGCCAAAGACGCAGTCAGAAATGGTCGCACCGATTATCTCGAACGAAGAAGTAATCGGGGTGTTCGATCTTGAGAGCGACGAACTTAACGCTTACTCAAAAGATGATTTGGAAGTATTAATGCTGCTGGCTTCCCAGGTCGCGATCATTATTGAGAAAGTGATGCTCCACGAGCAACAGATCGAAAAAGAGCGGCTGGAAACTCAGCTCGAAGTTGCCCGCGAGGTGCAGCTGGCGTTGCTGCCGGCAAAGGATCCCGAGCTGATTGGCTTTGACATCAGCGCCTATAACTTTCCGACCGAAGAGGTTTCGGGTGATTACTACGATTGGGTGCGTATCTATGACGATCAGATCGGCGTAGTAATTGCCGATGTCTCCGGAAAGGGCGTTCCCGCGGCATTATTGATGGCTTTCCTGCGCGCCAGCCTGCGCGCCGCCACGCACATCGGTTACGCGCCGCACATATCGATGTCAAAAGTGAATTATCTGCTCTGGGAATCGATTGAGAGTAACCAGTTCGTCACGGCTTTCTATGGAATTCTTGACGCCACCAATCGGACGCTTGCCTACGCCAATGCGGGACACAACCCGCCTTTGCTCATCGCGGCTGATGGTAGCGCTAGTTTCGATGAACGCGGCGGTGTTCCGCTCGGTATGTTTCGGGATACTCGCTATTACGAACATTACCTGACGATCGCCCCGGGCGAGCTTCTCGTGCTTTATACGGATGGTGTAACCGAAGCGACGAACCCCGCGGGCGAGGAGTATGGACTCACCCGCATGATCGAAGCAGTAAAGCGAGACAAGAATTTAACCGCGCGCGAATTGATAGATTCAATTCATCAGGATGTCGTCAACTGGACCGATGGCGCGGGGGCCACAGACGACGTTACATTCTTCATAATCAAGGCGTAGTAGCTCGGATTTGAAGATACTCTCGAACTGTCGTAACCTTTGTTCACCCCAGACTTCTCCCCGGCCTTCATTCTTTGAATGAGATTTTAGAGGATGCAGGCGGGCTCTTAATCGTCGGGAGAATTCGGAGATTGTTCATACCCCTTTCTAACCATTCCCGCTCGTCAATCCTCGTCGCTGCCCTGATTGTTGCGCTCGTTCCTGGCGGCCCGAAAGCGAGTATTGTCCGACCGGAAAATCAAAGCGAAGAAGGCGTGCGAGTTGAATTGCCCGCGAATGGAAACTTGCGCGTCGAGAATTTGCGGGGTGGGGTGATCGTCAATATCTGGAAGCAGGACTACGTGGCTGTATCAGCTATTACGGACCGGGGAGAGGCGAGAACGTCTCCCGCCGTCATCCAGCGGAGCGATGGCCTGCTCTCAGTCCGCGTTGCGCGCGGTGGACAAGGCAAAAGCCCCAACGTCAACCTCGTGCTGAGCATACCGGAAAGATCGCACGCGGCCATCCTGACGCAGGACGGAGCGGTCGAAGTGCGAGGCTTATCAAACGCGCTTCTGATTCAGTCTGTTTCCGGCGAGATTCGAGTCGAAATTGCTGAAGGCGCCGGCGTCGATGTTATCGCTGAGTCAAAAACAGGATCAATTTCCTCGTCATTTCGCGACCCGGCGGCAAGACCGGGAGCGGCTTCCCAATTGCGCGAAAGCATTGGCGGTGGCGGGAAGAACCTGCGGCTGTATTCACAGGCAGGCAATATTATCCTTGCCCCTTTGAACTCCGCGACCGCGACCTCAGTCGAAGGAGATGTTCGTGGCCCGGGATCCGTTCAACCGGCGACCGTGAATCTCGACCGCGCCGGCGAGACTCGGATCGTACCGCAAACGCCGGAGCTGTCAGCTCCCGCATCACAGGCGCCGGCCGGGACGCCGGCAAAACCAACCGCCGGACCCGAAGAAATTTCTGAAGGCGACGTTATTCGGGTCGATACCCAACTGGTTACCGTTAATGTAAGTGTGGTGGATCGCAACACCAGCCGCGGCGTAAACGATCTTGCAGTTGGTGATTTTCACCTGTTTGAGAACGGGACCGAAGAGCAGATTCAACACTTCGAATCTGCGTCCGCGCCCTTCAACCTGATGTTGCTGATCGATCTCTCGGGATCGACGACCAGGGTGGTCGAATTGATCAAGGCGGCAGCGCTGCATTTCGTCGAAGCGGCGCGCCCGTTTGATCGCATCGGCGTCATGACTTTTGCGGGCAAACAAGTCATAGTTTCTCCTTTCACAACAGATCGCCAGTCGCTGCGGGCGCGCATCGCGGCCATCGAAAAGCCGGACGGAAGCACGAAGCTCTATGATTCGATGGCTTTTGCGATGGGAGAAGTCCTTCGTGAAGCCAAAGATTCGCGCCGCAACGCGATCGTGGTAATGAGCGACGGGCTCGACAGTGTGCTGCCGAACGTCACCGGCGAAGGTTCTAAGTTGCCGTTTGAAGAAATGATCAGACTGGCGAAAGAATTTGATGGTGTCGTCTATTCCATCTGGGTCGATACTCAGAGTTACGAGCCGCTAAGCCCGCTTGATATTCAGCAGGAAACGTTCGATCTGGCACACGATCAGATGAAACAATTGGCGGACGCCGGCGGCGGAATCTTTTACGAATGCGAGGAATTGAAAGATCTCGTCGGCGTCTATGATCGTGTCGTCGCCGACCTGGGAATGGTTTATACTCTGTCATACCGGCCAACAAACAAAGCGCGAGACGGATCCTGGCGTACAATCAGGGTCAACGTAAGTCGCCAGAACGCAGTCGCCCGCGGCAAGCGCGGTTACTATGCGGATTAGACGGAGATTTCAGCAGAGGACTTAAACAATTCGTGAAACGGGGTCCCGGTCTACTGACAATCGTTTTCCTCGTCGTCGCATTGCCGTGCGTGAACCGCTCGTATGCCCAAAGCCCTGAACCAACAGACACCATTCGCATTGACACGGATCTGGTGAACCTTAATGTCAACGTCCTTACTAAGACTCCTGCCCAACAAATAGCTGCTCTCCAGCAAAAGGAATTTGCGATTTTCGAGAATGGCGCCCCGCAGGAGATCTCCTTTTTTGCCTCTGCGGAAACGCCGTTTGATTTAGTATTGCTTTTGGATCTTTCCGGCTCGACCAGTAATAAGATTGGATTGATCCGCAAATCATCCAAGCGGTTTGTCGACGCGGCCCGATCCGGCGATCGGATTGCGATCGTTACGTTTTCTTCCGAGGTACGAGTTTTATCGACGCTCAATCCGGATCACGAGTTACTTAAAGAGAAGATAGATAATATCGAACGGCCGGGAGGCGGTACCAATTTTTGGGATGCCTTGCGATTTGTGCTTGAGCACATCCTCAGTCAATCTCGCGCCGAGCACCGGCGGAGTGCGGTCGTCGTAATGACCGATGGAATCGACAACGCGCTGCCTGAGGTCTACGGCGACGGCTCGCAGACAAGTTTTGACGAGCTCATTGAAATAGTCCGGCGATCAGACTCGATAGTGTTGCCCATATATCTGGACACCGAAAAGGAAGCGGTCAGTAATCATCTGGCTCCGGCCAGCGCTTACATTTTAGCTAAACAACAGTTGGCCCAGCTGGCAGCGGAAAGCGGCAACTTGGTTTACCAGGCTCGTAAGTTGAAAGATCTGGACGAAGTTTATGGTCAGGTCATTCGCGATCTGAGCACGATGTACAGCATCGGATACCGGCCTGCCAACCCGGTTCGTGACGGATCATGGCATAATGTAACGATTCAATTGATCGGACATCCTGAACTGGTGGCGCGCGCTAAGCGTGGTTACTACGCAAAATGATGCGATTGAGACGGCTTTCGCTTCCGCTGAATCGAATGATGAATTCAATTGCGGCTCCCCTTGGTACCAGGCGTGTGCTTCTGGTTCCCCTGCTTGTAATCTCCCTGAATGCATGTTCGTCCAGCAAGCAATCCGAGGGGCTCGGTGTTTATCCGAAGGCAGTAGGAATGGCCGATGAAACCTCGGCTATTCAGTCGCTTCGCACCATCGCGACCGCGGAAACGCAATTGAAAGCGACGAGCGGCGCATACGGGAATTTTGATGAGTTAGTTCAGGCGGGGTTTCTTGACGCCAGGTTCGCCGGAGCGACGCCAAATGTAAGAGGCTATCAGTTCACCATAATGACGAACAACGATTCCGGGTTTACGATTAATGCCGATCCTCAAACCTCAGCGAACCAACCGACAACCGGAACGCGCCACTTCTTCTTCAGTTCCGTAGACAACACCATTCACGCAAGTCCGGATCGCGCGGCTTCGAGTAGCGATCCCGCGATCTAAGCGCTGTTCGATCATTTCGCGGCACTCAGGAAAGCCCTCACTTCGTCATTTACAATTGCGACAATTTCACTTCGCGGCAGTCCGGCAAGCGCCAGATGGGTAAGCGCTCGCCGCAACTGTTTTCGCAATTCGTTATCAGTCTGATCGCGCACCACTCTCGAGACGACCACAGCCCCGGAACCGTGCCGAACGCGGACCAGTCCTTCCTTTCTTAATTCCCGATAGGCCTGAGCGACGGTGTTGAGGTTGACTCCCAAATCCGCGGCTACCTGGCGGACAGGTGGCAGTGTCAAACCTTCGTGAAGTTCACCGCGAGCGATTAGGGATTTGATCTCGTCAGCTACCTGATGGTAGATGGGTCGCTTGTCAGCTGCATCAATAGTTATGTACATAGAACGTCAATTGTAGATTGTCGCGCGACACTATACACATTGACGAACACGCCCGTCAATACTGGGATATAGGTAAGTGTGGAGCATGTCCGCATTTTTGACCACACAAAAGTCAGAAGGGAGAAGTGAAATTCAAAGCTGAAGCGGAATGCTTTTGAGTTGAGCCAGATTATCTCTCGTCGCGATAACCCTTATATGATTTCATATACGCGCCTCTTGCTTCTCGTAAGACCATCTGCCTTATAGGTTGAATTGTGCCGAGGAAGTCGTAATCCCTTAAGTTTGCCAAAAATCGTGATTCGATTGTCGATAGGTACTGAAGAAAGTAATCGACTCTTTCCTCTCGAAGTTGCAGTCGTGTTGGAACGTCATGTTCTGTCTCAATCGTCCCCGTCATGGCGGTGAGATCGCTCCATGCTTCCGAATCCTCTATTGCGGTGTCGAATAGGCAGGCTTCAACATAGACGAGTTTCCTGTTCAGGAACTTGGATATGTAAGCGCCACTGCGAGTAATCGCCACGACGGATTCGTCGTCTATCGCCTCTCCAGAAATAGTCCGCACGTAACCAAACTTTTGAAGCAAATTCAAACAATCAATGATATTGCCCTGTGACGCACCGCCACGTGAGAAGATCTCGACACATTTGGAAACAGGTACTTCTATGTGATTCTGGTCTTGTGCGTTGATTCGTAAAAACTTCAGCAGATGCAATCGTAAGAGCCGAGTGGCCTTAGCTCCAAGTTTGGAATCAAAAAGATTGAGGCATGAAGCCCTATCTTCTTTGTAGTATTTCCATTGACCCAACATTGTTCCCTTGAAAACTTCATGAAACGGAAATCGATAATGTATTAACCCACCCAGATAACTGCTAATTGCTCGATCCGCTTCTATGTGGCCTGAAGTTAAGAAATTTGTGAAAAGTGTCAACCCCTTTCTGATGTTTGTGTCCGAAATTGCGTCGATGAAATCGCCGGCTTCGCCTGATAGAACACTTGTTTGCACAATATCGAAAAACACACTGAGATCAGGAACCTTTATGTGAACACCACTCCGAGTATCCACGTTAGCTTCGATCCCTTCGAGAATTTTTTTTGAGTAGGAAAGCCTTTTCGATAGAACACTCTTAAAAGGCGGTGGATCAAGCCAGAGCTTTCTTAGTTCAAAGGCATCAAATATCGAATCGTTCCTATGGCGCACAAATGTTCTATCCCGGATAGAGACTATGACGTTACTAAAAATTCTCTTTGATAACGCCAAGCCTTCTGACAATACGATCGTTTCCAAATCCTCATCCTCGTAAAGATCAATATTATCCAAGACGATTACGCAGAGTGTTCTACTCGCAATGTAATGGAATAACTTGTCTACATAAGGTTCTATTTGATCAAAGTCTTGTTTTATATGGTCGGTAATCACTTCATCGAATTTTTCGCGCTGGTGCGCGATCAAGGCAAATGGGCCTTTAGCCAAGGCCGAAATTTCCTCTTTGTAGGCAGGTTCAATGGCGTTCTTGTAATCAGTTGGATTGTCTGAGTGTTCAGCCAGGAGATACTTTTTTAAATGGTCATAAATAAATGCTCTAGGATTACCCTTTTTTCCCATTTGTTCGAAGTCAATGTATATCCAGTGTGCCTTTTGAGACTCCAAGACCCTTTTTCCTGCTATGAGTTCGAAGTGCTTGAGGTAGGTCGATTTTCCAGAACCAACACCACCAATAATTAAAGTCACTGGCGGAGCAAAACTAGGACGAGTGCCTTCCACCAAGGATTCGAGAGGACCATGAGACTGAGCTTTTTTTATTCTTCTTGCAGGTTGAACAACGCTAGGTTTTGTGTCGGCAAGATGGACACCTAGCATAACGTCAAATTTGGTTCGCGCCTCGGTGGTGACGAAGCACTTTTCTAAATCTTCCGAATTGCTAAGGAGAGCATCAGCGTACAATGCTTTGTCTAGTGCTGGCGCGATGTGGGTCGGCGATGTTGTTTCTATCGACCCGAGCATCAGCGTCCCGAACTTCAGATAACAACCTATTTTCAGGTGATGGCGGTCTTGTATTGTCAACTACTTCGAGGCTGCCTTTTCCAACTTTTGCAGAACTGAACAGATCGAATAATGTTTCTGCGTCTCCATCTACGTCAAAAGGGAATAACAATCCGGCGTATGCATCTTCGATCTCGTCCTCGGGAATGAAGTAACACCAACATATTCCATTTGTAACGACAACCACATCACTGTTCTTAGATAGGGCATATTCTCTGGCTTGTGATATCGCGTCAGCTATTTCTCCAGTTCCTAAGACAACACCGGTAATCTTTAGTTTTTTCCTCTTAGTAGGCGAGGGAAAGCTCGCACCGGATTTCTTTGCCTCAATCACAACCGACGTGTCGCCAGCTCTAAGTAAATAATCAATATAGCCGCGCTTAGGACCAGTATCTGGTGCTTCAACAAATACTTGTCCGTGTTTCCACGCGAGGACTTCTCTAATCATTCGATCAATAAGGTCAAATCTAGTTTGAGCTTCTGAGTCGTTCGAGAGGTCGTCCTTGCCAACAATAAATTTCTTCAACGCGTCGAAGGCCTCGGAAACCTCTCCCCAATCGATTTCTTTTGTTAGGGCGTCAGTCATTGTTCACTTATTACCGCCGTTAACGCATACTTCCTAGGAAATACCGTACTATATCACCTAACGCATCAGTGCTACATCGTCACTGCGGTACTTATACTTTCCGGAAAACAATCCGAACCTTTTGTAGATTCTGGCTGTGAGCCCCACCGAGATTGAGCCACTTGAGCACGCGGTCAATTATCAATTGCACCACCGCTTTATTCATACCGAGGCGGGCCACTTTCCATGCTAACAGTGGATGCATTCGACAGACGCCGGTCGGACTAAGGAGAAAATCCTTTGACGTAAAATGCTGTGTCAGGACAAATCGAAGTACTGTCCGGTCAACTAATGGTCTGAATGGCTCCATCAAATCATAAACTAGCGCCAGTCGGCCGGGGCGTGATGTGTGCAAATAGCCAATCGAAGGATCGAGCCCCGCTTCTAGAGTAGCGATGTGCACGTGGCTCCCACTCCGTAGAATGTGTAAACAGATCCAATGCCCACATGCGATGGTAAGCCAACTCGCTAATCAAAGAATTCCCCACGAGGGTAAGCAAGAACCTTATTGCCAATTCCTGCCCTTCTTGTTGTGGCCTAAGCCTCTAGTTGTAAGTGGTCCTAAAAATGGAGAGGGTTACAGGTCATGGAGCAGATCAGCTCGCTACATTTATAATAACGGCGGAGGAGCTTTCGGAATTCTTGTTTGACAGAATGCTAGCCCTGGTAATAGGCTACGCTTCTCGCGACCTTCGCACACCTTGATTTAGGTTCTTATTTCCTGACCTCTAAGGAGATCTTAATTATGGGAAAAGGATTATCCCTAATTCTCCTCTTCGTTCTAATACTTTCTTGGCAAGTAGATGCGGAGGCCAAAAAAAAGAAGAGGCCCTGCCGTTGCAAACCGAACCCGATTTCTTGCTCAAGAAACAAGAAGGATATCATTGGTTCCCAGTCCCAATCATCTGCGAATGCTAATCAGCAAACAACATCTGCTCCGACCGAATCAAGTGTTCAATCAGATATTAAGGACAAACAAACTACCAAGAATGTTGGGGAAGGATTCAAAACCATAGTCGAAGGTTCACGAGTCTTGAACGGTTGGAGCCTTATAATCATCGCTGCCTCGATAGCAGCTATAGTAAGTACCTCTTATATTCGCCCTCACAATAAGAGGATTCGGGCCATCTATCTACTCTTTCTGCCAGGCTGGATTCTGCTCTCGTGGTCTGTTTATTATGGTGATGCAGTATCGAGACGCTACATGGCTGCGCTAATGATCAGTGACGAGAAGAACCTCAAGCAAATTGGAGAGAGCATTAACAGCGATTTCTCTTCTCAAATCACCTTGCTTCAATTTGGACTATTATTCTTTGCGGTCTGGTTGTTTTGGTTTCTCTGTTGGTGGGTTTTTGGTGACTGGTCGATAGGCAAAACTAAAGCATAGGAGAGGGGTTTCTGATGAAAAGTATAGGGCTGACCATTTTGTTTATTTTCATCATAGGAGGCGTGAGCAAGGCTCAAAATTGCGACTGCACGATTTATCCTTTCAAACCAGATCCACCGTGCTACGAAAAATGTACAGCTAAGATACTAGCAAATGCCGTGGAAGAGGAGTTAGAACTCATCGTTGGTTTGGATAAACACCTTGCTGGGAAAATTGTGGAATTTGACGGAAGAAGGAACGCGGATTCACTGGAACCTTATCGTCATTTGTTTGACAAGAAAGAATTTGAAACTCTTGATAAAAAACTTCGATCTCTGAATAAACTTCAAATCGAATATTTCCAGAAGCCTGAACCCGCTAGAGCAAACATAAGAAGAGAGTTGCGCAAGCTCCTTGGAAAGCCTGCGATAATGATGATGCCCGAAGCGAGGAATGCACTAGACGCATCTGTGAGATTTCAACATAAGGGTCTAACGGCCCCCCAGCAACCTGTGGTCAAAAACGCGGGCATCTCTCACACATATCTATATCCCACACACCGTCAATACTTCAGGGAATAATCAATCAACGTCTATTGCCGGTGATATAGTTTGCCAGGCCCAGAGCTGCAGATGATACGGCAGCAATGCCGGGCGAATCATTGACGGTGTCGGAGATGACAAAAATGCTGGGGTAAGCTGTCTTGAACGAGTCGTCTTTTGTCGCGGCAAATCTGCTCGCTGGGTGGCCCACCATACCAAGTTTCCGTCGCGTTCTTTCGTAGTAAGTCTGGGGGGTGGCCGTTTCGATAATCTCAACACCGTTACCAAGTTCAGGCAGGGCCTCATGGAGTTCGCTCCAGAATTGCTCGAGATAATCCTGGTCCATCCGCTCAAGCTTTTCGTTGTTTTCGTGGAAAGTGAACCACTCGCCTACATCGGTCCAATTCCAAACCGTAACGGCGCGCTTTCCGTCCGGGGCACGTTTGTCCCACTGAGGAGCGGCGGCGAAGAAAAAATGGCGCGGCGGAGATCCGGCATCAGTGGAAGTAAGATCTCCAGCAGCCAGGAATCGATCACCGCCTAAGCGAGAACTTACAGATTCATCCAGGGCCAGAAACAGCAGGTAAGCACCCCAACTCTGCCGCGCTTTAAGGTCGGAAGCTATGTTTGACGGAGTTCGTCTTGGTCCTATTAGTTTTCCGTAGGTGTCCCAAATAGTGAGATTGCTGATGATGGCGCGAGTCGCGACCACGCTTTCGCCGGTCAGCAAATCCACTCCAACCGGAGATCCGTCCGCGCCATATGCCAGCCGTAATACCGGCGTGTCCAGGCGAATTGTCCCGCCGGCATTTCTGATTGCCCGACTTAGCGAGGCGGCGAGCGACTCTGCCCCACCGGCTATTTCAAACACTCCTCGTTGGGGTGCCAGCAAAACGGCGGCCGCAGCTGACCAGGTACACTCTTGAATTGAGGCCTGCGCGAACATCTGCAGTTGCGCCTCGACAAACAAGCAGAAGCGCGAGGTTCGGTCGGTGAAAAGTTCCGGGGCGATCTCTTGCAGCGGCCGCTCCTGGCCGGTGGGATTGGCCAGTTGCCGGTAAAAAGAAACCGGCTTCTCGCCGCATTCCGGAAACGACTGCCTTAAACTGCATTCGAACTGTTCCGTATTGTCGACGACGACAACATCCGTGCGGTCTGGCAATCTGACGGTGTAGGGTGACGAAGCACGGCGAACCTCGGGCGGTGCGACAGTTAATTCAGAAAAAATCTGGTCATAGATTCCGCCGGGCTCCCAGCCCGAATAGAGACCAGCAGTTGGTTCAAACTTATAGCCCTGAAATTCAAAGTTAGTCACGCATCCGCCGGCCGGGGACGCCCGTTCGAACAGGCAAACATTCAAACCGCGCGCAGAGAGAAGCGCTGCTGTCGTCAAACCCCCTAAGCCGCCGCCAACAACGATGACTTCGTACGACATCGATCAATAGAAGAGCCCAAAGACGTGACTCAGTATCAGAGAGCTGGAAGGAGTCCGCTGGAAGATGCGATGTAGTATCCGGTCCAAATCCGGAACGTAAGGTCCCGCGATAATGAAAACCGACTGTACTCCATTGAATACGAGGTGAATCACATAGCACGGCAGCAGGCGTTGTGTCCGAGCCCGGATCAAGGTCAGCGAGAAACTCAGCAATAGAATAGTGAATAGGACGCCGAAGTTAGGCCAATACTGAGGTCCGTGAACGAGGGCAAACAAACTCATCACAATGAACACAGCGCCTCCGACACCAATTACCCTTTGTAATGCCGAATACAAAACTCCGCGATAGATTACCTCCTCAACCAGAGGCGCGGTGAACGTTGCCAGAAACGCGGTAGTCAAGGCGTTCAATCTGGAGCTCATGATGATCTTTTCCATTTCGGTCGTTTCGCCGCCAAAGCGTGACAGAACGAATACTGCAATTAACAATAGGGCGATGGCGACGCCCACACTTCTCCAGAATCGAAAGTGCGGATGCCAACTCCAACCAAGTGTTTGCCAAAACGGCAATCTGCCAAATCGCGTCACAACCGCCCAGGCGATCGCGAAAGTGATTAGGTGAGCTGGAATGATCCCCAGAATGTTAAAGAAAATGAAAGTTTTATCGGCAAGAGCGGACTCGCCCTTTAGCGCGCCACTTTGGTAGCGATAAAGCAAATAAGGAAGTGAGCAAAGCGGTGGCACCAGCAGCAACAAAATTACGCTGGCAAACCAGGTCAACAAACCGAGCGCTAATTCCGAGCCGGAGGAAATTTGCTGAGGTGTGCCCGCACCTGAAAGTTCATCCGGTCCGATGATTGTCGGGCGATCGATTTGCTGGTTTGAATAAGGAGTGTCGTATGGCGGCTGCACTGTTTCTGTGAGTTTAGCGTAATTATTGCACCTGCGCTAAGCGCACGTTCATCGCAATAAGTATTTCAAACCGCCGGGTAAGCGGCCTCGAGCAGGGACGGACCAATTTGCGGCGCGGCCAGCATCAAGCCAATGATCGTCTTTGCATCTTCGATTTCTCCCTCGGTTATCATTTGCAACGCGCGGGAAATCGGTAAACGCACCACTTCGATCAGCTCGTCATCTTCCAACCGCTGTGATGTTTCGGTCAGTTCGGTGGCGAGATAAAGCCACATCTTTTCCTCGCAGAAACCCGGAGAGACGAAAAACTCGCAAAGCTTTTCCATCCGGCCGGCCACCAGACCCAGCTCCTCTTCAAGCTCGCGAGCTGCGCCTTCTTCAGGACGTTCCTGATGGTCCAGCGTCCCGGCCGGCAATTCCAGGAGATACTTGACTGCAGGATGACGATACTGGCGAACCAGGGCGATAGTCCCGTCGGCGAACAGTGGCAGGATCACTGCGCTCCCCGGATGATGCACGACCTCGCGCACATATGTCTTATCGCCTTCGCGAACCGTGTCAACGGTGACATCGAATACGCGGCCGGAAAAAACTTTCTTCGAATCAAGAAACTCAGGTGTTTCAATCTCAGACATCGACCACCGCCAGCAGAATATGCCAAGCTCTCGCTCGCTAAGTCATTCAGTTCAGTGGGCCGCGCTCTGACCAACAACGGCCGTGCTCTCGCGGCTTAGCAACTGTTGCATTACGCCAATTAGGTAGAGCGAGCCGGTAACACAAATTATTCCATCTCCGGGTGTTGACTCCAGCGCGATGCGCAGAGCTTCCTCTGCCGACGCGGCGAGCCGCACCCTTCGCTCATCGAATCCTTCCGGCAACGCTGCTTTCAAGGCTTCGAAAGCGGCTGCGCGCGGATTATCGAACTGGGTAAGAATTAGTTTATCGCCTTTCAAAAATAACGTTGACGCCATTTCCCGTAAAGCTTTGTCGCGCATCGCGCCAAAAATCATCGTGATTGGTTCCTTGATGAATTCATGCAGATATTCGCGCAAGGCGCGGCTCCCAGCCGCATTATGCGCACCATCGAAGAGCACTCGGGGTTCGCGGTCCCACATCTCCAGGCGGCCGGCGTGTATCGCGGTTTCAATTCCGTGGATGATGGCTTCGCGGCTGACCTGGAACCCGGACTCGCGCAACGTTTCTCCAAGCGCAATCGCAACCGCAGCATTCTCGATCTGATGCCGGCCGCGCAGACCGAGCCAGACTCTTTCATAAATGTCATTGCCGGTTTTGAAAGTCACGCAGCAGTGACCTTCTGCTGATGTTGCGAGTAGATCAATATCTTTTGATTGAATGAATTTGGACTTCGCGCGCGATGACTGGCACCGGCGCCTGATCACTTGCAGCGGGACTTCTGATTGAGGCGCGATGATCGCGGTCACGCCCGGGCGAATAATTGCTGCTTTTTCCGCCGCAATTTCCGCAAGAGTGTTGCCCAGATATTCTTCGTGATCCATCGCAATTGAGGTAATCGCTACTATCTCAGCGCCGGCTGCCGTAGTTGAATCGAGTCTTCCCCCGAGCCCGGTTTCCAAAATTCCCACTTCGACCCTGGCATCGCGAAAAGCGAGCAAAGCGATCGCCGTCAAGTGTTCAAAGAAAGTCGGCATAGTTTCCAGCCGGCCTTCTGCCACTGACCGGTCCGCGATTTCTTTCACCTCAGTTGTGAAACGCGCGAAATCATTTTCGGAGATCGGGAGGCCTTGGATCTGAATGCGCTCGGTTATCGACACAAGATGCGGCGAAGTGAAGAGCCCGGTACGAATGCCGGCGGCCCGACAGATTGAGTCGAGCATAACTGCGGTCGATCCCTTACCATTCGTGCCGGCAATCTGAACCGAACGGAACTTCTTGTGTGGATTTTCGAGAGCGCTTAAGAGGGTCTCGGTATTCTTAAGACCGAGTTTGATAGTCAGCGTTTCATGGCCGAGGCTGAGGAGATAGGAAAGCGCTTCATCGAAATTCATTTGGGCGCAATGGATTCGCGTAAAACTCAAATCGGACTCGAAACCTGAAACTTGAAACTTGAAACTGCGCTGACGTCGTCCCGCGCCAGATCGGGATTCATCATGAAATCCAGGGCTTCGATAATGAACGGTCGTAATTCACGACGATCTATGATGGCGTCAACCATTCCGTGCTCGAGCAGAAATTCAGATCTCTGAAAGTCTTTGGGAAGTTTCTGTCTAATCGTTTGTTCGATCACCCGGGGGCCCGCGAACCCTATTAGTGCTTTAGGCTCGGCGAGGATCAAATCGCCCAGCATGGCAAAACTGGCGGTAACGCCGCCCGTGGTCGGATCAGTCAACACCGAAATGAACGGCAGCCTGCGTTCTTCGAGCGCGGCGAGCGCGGCCGAGATCTTGGCCATCTGCATTAGCGACAGCGCGCCTTCCTGCATGCGCGCGCCGCCCGAAGCGGCGAAAATTACAACTGCTGCCTTTTCGTTGATGGCCCGCTCAATTAGCCTGGTGACTTTTTCACCGACAGCGGAACCCATCGACCCGCCTATGAACAGCATGTCCATCGCACCCGCGAAGACCTTGTGCCCGCCGACCTTCCCGGTTGCGGTAATGATCGCTTCCGGCAAACCTGACGCATTACGCGCCTGCTTCAGACGTTGCGGGTAAGGCTTGCTGTCGACGAATTCGAGCGGATCCTGCGAGACAATTTCCGCATCGAGCTCTTCGCAGTACTTATCGTCAAACAAATTCTCGAGCCGTTCGTAGGCGCCGATGCGAAAATGGTAGCCACAATGCACGCAAACCTGGAGCGCTTCCTCCAGCTCTTTCTTATAGAGATGGGCGCCACACTCGTCACAGCGCACGAAGACATTCTCGGTGCGAACGACGCGCTCTGAGTCGCGGACGGGTTCGATCTTGCCTTTCTTCTTGCGAAACCAGGGCATAGTTAGAAATTATCTACACGAACCTTCCAAACCTGGGGAATTTTTCGGATTTCGAAAGGTTATCACAAAAGGAAAAGAGGGCGAAGGATATTCAGGGTGAACTCCTCTTGAGGTTACTTACGCGTAGCCGCTATGTTAAGCTAACGCTCGTCATCAAAACCAAATTGCTCGGGGGAAATTATGGCTGAAGAAAACGTATGCCGAAATCCGACGTGTACCTGTCCGCCCCAAAAGGATGGAAAATATTGCAGTGCGTCGTGTGAAGGCGCCGGACAAACGGTAGAACTGTCTTGCGATTGCGGACACGACGAATGCCAGGGAAAATTTTAACCGCTGTTCGGGGGTGACGATTAACGTCGGGCGATTATCCTGCCTCGGTTAATGCCAGGAACTGGCCGGCCAGCCTGGGTCCTACTCCTTCGTCTTCGTGCTTGAAAAAGACGAAAGCATCTTTCCATTCCTGCTTTCGCAGGCGGCCCATCCATTCGATTAGATCATTGTCCGCGTACGCGGAGCGGCGCAGTCGCAAGTAACCCCACCTGGCTGTGCTGATAATCTCAGTCAGGGGCTTTTCGTCGGTGTCGGAAACAACCAGCGCGCAATCCTTCGCGCGCAGCAGGTCGCGGATTTCACCATCAAACCAGCTTTCGTGCCGAAATTCGAACGCTGCGCGCTTGTCGGCCGGCAAAAGCGCAAGAAAATCTCTCAATCGGTCAGCGTCTTTCTTCGAATTCGGGGGAAGTTGAAAAAGCACGACCCCTAAACGGTCTTCCAATATCGCTGCAGTTTCCAAAAGGTATTTCGTTTCATCAGCGACATTCTTCAAACGCTTGATGTGGGTGATGCGTTGGGTCGCTTTGATGGAAAAGCGAAACGATTCGGGCACTTGGGCCTTCCAGTTTTCCATCATGCCGGCCTGGGGCAGACGATAAAAGGTATTGTTGATTTCGACCGCGGGTAGTCGACCGGAGTAATACGAAAGCATTTCTTTCGCCGGCAAGTCTTCAGGATAGAAGCTGCCTTTCCATTCTTTGTAGCTGTAGCCGCTGGTGCCGACGTGAAGTTGCATGTGTCGCTTAAAAGAGAATCCGCAGATTACGCATATAATGCGGACCAAGTCTGGAAGCTAACTGGATCGTCAAGAGATTGCGCGAGCAATCAGGAAGGCCGCACCCGCCGCGACGCTTCCGATCAGCGCTGTTTGCAAAGCGCTGCGCATCGGTCGCGTGCCCGTGAACCGCCCTTTGATAAATCCAAAAACAAACAAAGCGAGCAGTGTCAGTCCGACAGAATAGAAGAGTGCGGTGGCGACCTCGGCTTTGATATAGAGAGCAACTATGTAGGGGGCCAGCGGAATCAAGCCGCCGGCAATGTATGACGCCGCAATCGTCAGGGCGCTAACCATCGCCCGTTTCGGATCCGGTTTCTCCAAACCGAGTTCGAAGCGCATCATGAAATCGATCCACTTTTTTGGGTGTTTCGCCAACGCTTCCACGATTGGTTCGCTTTCATCGTATGTCAATCCATACGAATGCAGCACCTGGGCGACCTCGCGTTTTTCCTCTTCCGGGATCTCGACGACTTCGCGCTTTTCGCGCTCTCGTTCCCTCGCATAGTGCTCGGCATCGCTCTTCGCGGCCAGATAGCCACCCAGTCCCATCGCGATCGAGCCGGCAGCAATTTCAGCAAATCCCGCCGTAACGATAATGCCGGCGCTATTAATCGCGCCGGTCAATCCGGCGGCGAGGGCGAAGGGCACAGTCAAACCGTCTGACATGCCGATTACTATGTCGCGCACAGTTTCGCCCGCGGTGAAGTGGCGTTCAACGTGACGAGTCTGCGGCATAATTGGTCTTGTTAATCATCACTGTTCTGAGAAAGCATTTTCCATTTGTCATTTCCCATTTCCAGGCACCGGCACCAGAAGCCCATCCGTAGACCTCGGCGCGAGCCCGTCAGTGAGGGCCCGGACGGCGAACATATCTTGCTCGCGCGCGCGGACTGCCGATATGCGTCCTCATAAATGGTCAATGAAAAATGTCAAATGACATATGGAAAATGATCAGAACTTCCCAAAGAGCACCAACACTCCGATCACAATAAACGCAGCCCCCGCGGCGCGCTTAATCCAGTCCAGCGGCAGATATTGGCTGAGCACGCTGCCGACAACTACGCCGATCGCCGAAACGGCCACCAGCGCCAGCGACGCCGCGATGAAGACTTCCCAGGGCCGCTTCTTTTCGGCGGCCATGGTCATTGCCGCGATTTGAGTTTTGTCACCCATCTCTGCGAGGAAAATTACTCCAAAGGTTGTCAGCAGCACGCGCCAGTCCATCAGTCGGTACCTTCTTCCTACAAAGTCTCAATCCATGTAAGTCACAAACGCGACCCTGTCAACCTTTTTCGGCGCTTACGTGTCTCTGGATTGCTTCCAGAGAATCGCGCGAGAATCGCTTCTGCCACCAGCGTGTCACCGGATAACCAGTTCTGGCGAGCCAATGTTGCGGTCTTGAATAGGCGAGGATGTCGTAACAGACCGAATCGTCTGAAGCGTTCCATTCGATTGTGAATCGTTCTTCGCCGCTTTCTGCATGCTGGATGGTAGTTCCGTAAGCAAAGCCAAATCTGCGGTTTGGCCCCTCGGTTTCGTCAATGACATAGATGATCCGGCAACTGTTCAGCGACCACAAAAACAAATGATTTACGAGAACAGCAACGGTTGAGCCGAGGGCGACCGGCGCGTCTCTCGGAAAAAGTTTTACCCATCCCAGATCGAAATGCTTCCAATGCTTCAGCAAGGTCGCTGCCCGCTCGAAGGTCTCGGGTCCCTTTCCCAGTATCACTCGATTGTGATCAACCCGATAACCGGCCGGTGGCTGAACCGCAGTCATACCGGCTTCCGTATATGAAAACGGCAGGGTCTCCGTAGACCGTAGAAAATCGGCAATCCTTTTTTCCGTTGGCCGTTTTAACAGGAACATTAGGGTTTGGGTTGATTGAACTTCGGTTGAATTGTCGATGGTCGCAGGCGACCTTATCTTGCTATTATGTGCGCCCGGAAATGACCCGAGATGCACCCTGAGCCGGGACAAATTCCTGACAACGATCTCCTGAGCGCCGTTGCGCGCCACGACGAGGCAGCGCTGGCGGCGGTCTATGATCGGTACAAGTTAATCCTCTTCAGCCTTATCTTCCGTATATTACATGACCGCCAGGAAGCGGAAGATGTTTTACAGGAAGTTTTTATTCAGGTTTGGCGACGAGCCGGCGATTTCAACGAAGCGCGCGGACGGGCCTTCACATGGTTAGTTACGGTGGCGCGAAGCCGGGCAATTGATCGCCTGCGAGCTCTCGCCTCGCGCGGGCGGACGATCGCTGAAGCGGCCGGCGAAGTCATCCCGGAAACTGCCGACGCTGTCGCGGATGCGCAAAGATCAGAACAGGGAAGAGTCGTGCGTCGTGCGCTGGCCGAATTGCCCGAGGAACAGAGGAGAGCCCTTTATCTCGCTTATTTTGAGGGGTTGACGCAAAGCGAAATCGCCGCGCGCCTCGGTGATCCTTTGGGCACAGTTAAGACTCGGATGAGAGCGGGCATGATCAAAATGCGTGAAGTATTGATGAGCGGGTTGGCGGACTTTAACTGATGGTTCATGCGGATTACCAGGATATGCTGGCCGCGCGAGCGCTGGACGCGCTCGACGATACGGATGCGCGCCTGGTTGACGAGCACTTGGCGGGTTGTGCTGAATGCGTGCTGGAGCTCGAAGCCTGGCGCGACACCGCAAGTCTACTCGCGCACAACGCGAACCTGGTAGAGCCCGGCGCGGAGATTGGAAAGCGGATCATGGATCAGGTTCGCAGGAATCCGGCTGCGCGTGCGGAAACTGGAGGAAAGGTAGTGCTCATGCCGTCGCGGACATTCGGGACGAGAAGGGTGTTGCCCGCTTTGTTGAAAATAGCAGCGGCGATTGCGTTTGTCGCGTTGATCGCGGGAACGTTCTTTTTTTGGAAGCGGGATTTGGAATTAAGGCGAGAAGTGGCGCGCCTTTCTCGAGAGATTCGTTCACAACAAACCGAGATGGCGCGCGAGCGCGACACAATTGCTTTGCTGACCGGTCCCGATTCAAAGCGATTGGAACTGGCCGGCACCGAGCAAGCAAAGAATGCGCACGCCACGTTCGCTTTCGATCGCAGTTCGGGACGGGCGGTGCTGGTAACAGAAGGCTTGCCTGCCACCGCCGCCGACAAAGCGTACGAGCTCTGGTTTATAGCCAACGGACATCCATTGCCCGGAAAAGTCTTCGCCGTTGATGCCTCGGGTCGCGCCACACTCTCGGATCTAGTGCCGCCTGAGGCGCGCGAGCACGCTGTCTTTGCGGTCACGCTCGAGCCAAGGGGCGGCGCGAGCTCTCCGACGGGACCAATCTATCTCAGCAGCCCGAGTTCGTAATCCAGAAAATCCAAAGACGCGATCAGAATCGTAGATTTCCCGGACATTGCGTAACTCAGATCCGGATCAGCGTAAGGCAAAGTCCGATCTGTAACTCAAGAAAAGGAGAACAAAGATGAAGGTACTAAAGAGATTCGCGCTCGCCTTCTGTTTATTGGGGGCGCTGGCCGCGCCGGCTTTGGCGCAGGAACCGATGAGCAGCTCAATGGGCGGCGCGCAGGAAGTGAAAAAGTCTCTCTACGATCGGCTGGGTGGTTACAATGCCATCGCCCTCGTGGTCGATGATTTTATTACCCGGCTGGCGACCGACAAGCGTTTCGAAAGGTTCTTTTCCGGGTTTAGCACTGACTCAAAGAAGCGTTTGCGCCAACACATCCTCGATCAATTTTGTGTTGCTGCCGGCGGTCCATGCGTTTACATGGGACGCGATATGAAGACGAGCCATGGCGGGCTGGGAATTACCGAAGCTGATTGGGACGCGGCGGCGAAGCATTTGGTGGAAGCGCTCGACAAATACAAAGTGCCGAAAGCTGAACAGGACGAGTTGCTCGCGTTTGTGGTTGCCCAGAAGAAGGACATTGTGGAGAAGTAATCGTTTGGCCTATTGCCGCTAATTCAGGAACTGCTGTCGGGCTGCTGCCTAAAAAGGCGTCGGCACATGAAACGAGCCGCCTGTTGCTGGGAACGCATCAGACGTCCCCGTCCGCACTGAGCGCGCAGCGCGAATTTAGTTGGAGGCTCATTTTCTTTTGAAAGCCCCGAGCGTGCTAACGCACGCTATGCGGAAGGGGACGTCTGATGCGTTCCCAGCATCAACCGACTCGGTTTCAATTGCTCAACGAGTTTTGGGCCAAGCCCTGTCGGCCTGTTTCGCCGGGCAGCCTGATTTCTTTGCAGTCCTTTCCCCTGGGCCCAGGACAAATAAAGAATCAGAAGTGAATGTTAAAAGCGGCCGCTGCCGCCGATCGAGTAGGCGCCGGTAAGAAACGGATTGGTGCGGCGCTCATAACCGATGGTTGTGGTTGGCCCATGGCCGGAATAAACTTCAACGTCATCTCCCAGCGGCAGGATCTTGTTAAAGAGCGAGTCCATCAATTGTTCAGTTGAGCCGCCCGGCAAATCAGTTCGCCCAATTGATCCCGCAAACAAGCAATCGCCGACGAACACCTTCTTTTCATCTGGTTCAAACAGCACGACATGACCCGGAGTATGTCCCGGACAGTGAATCACCCTGAAGTCAAGTTCGCCGACTCTGTAGCTTTGCCCGTCTTGCCAGTGCTCATCAGCCAGAGGAGGCTGCTCGTAATCAAATCCCATGGCGGCCCATTGCGCGCGGGGAATTCCCAGCCAGGCCGGCTGATTAGGTAATTGCAGATAAAGCGGTTCGTCTGCCGAATGAATAATGATTTTTGCCTGTGGCTTCAGTCTTTTCAGGGCCGTCACCCCTCCGATATGATCCAAATGCGCATGAGTGCAGGCAATTGCCTGGAGCTCGAACTCATGTTTGTCGATGGCCTCGACGATTGTCGCCGAGTCGTCGCCCGGATCGATGCAGATCGCGCTCTTTGTCTTCTCACAACCGACAATCCGGGTATGTTGCTGAAAGGCTGTGACGGTAATTTCTTCGATGATCATTTCATTAGTCAGTTGTTAGTAGTCCGTGGTCAGTGGTCAGTCGTAAACAGTTACTCAACAACTGACGACTGACAACTGACAACTGACAATTGACAACCAAGGAGTATAATTCCTCATCGGAATTTCTGCATTAGATCGATCATGCCACTTAGTGCCACAGCAACTTCGCTGGCCGAAGTTTTAGACGAGATGACCGCCGAAGGCGCGGCGGAGCTGACCGAGCATCTTGCGGACGGCGCGCTGAAATGCTATGCGTGCGGCCACCGGTGCCTGATCAAAGAAGGGAAGCGAGGCATCTGCAAAGTTCGCTTCAACGAAGGCGGACATCTGCGCGTGCCCGTGAACTATGTGGCCGCTCTGCAATGCGATCCTACTGAGAAAAAACCTTTCTTTCATGCGTTGCCAGGCTCTGACACGTTGACGTTTGGCATGCTGGGTTGCGATTTGCACTGCGCGTATTGCCAGAATTGGCTGACGTCCCAGGCTCTCCGCGACGATGCGGCGGTGGCGCTGCCGAACATCGTAAGCGCTGACAGATTGGTGGCGATGGCGAAGGCGTATGGAGCGTCAATGGTTGGCACCAGCTATAACGAACCGTTGATTACCGCGGAGTGGGCCGTAGAAGTTTTCAAAAAAGCCGGGCCGGCCGGGTTTCGCACCGCGTTCATCTCAAATGGCAACGCGACGCCCCAGGTACTTGATTACATTCGACCCTGGACTGATTGTTACAAGATTGACCTCAAATCGATGAGTGACAAAAACTACCGCCAGCTTGGCGGCGTGGTCGACAATATTCTCGAGACGGTAAAGATGGTTCATGAAAGGGGGTTCTGGGAAGAAATTGTGACGCTCGTGATCCCCGGTTTCAATGATTCCCAGGATGAGCTGAAACGCGCGGCCGATTTTATCGCCTCGGTTTCGCCCGACATCCCCTGGCACGTAACGGCGTTTCATCAGGACTATCACATGAAGGACCACGCCAACACGACCGCCGAACAATTGATTCGGGCCTGCGAAATTGGACGCGATGCCGGCTTGCGTTACGTCTATGCGGGCAATCTGCCGGGCAGAGTTAGCCACTGGGAGAATACTTTCTGCCCGAATTGTGACGAGCTGCTGGTGGAACGCTATGGCTACATTATCCGGCAGGTGAAAGTTACCGCCGAGGGAACGTGTCCTTCATGCGGTGACAGAATACCTGGCATTTGGGCCTGAGCGAATCGGGATCCGGTAGCGGAAGAAACGTCGAAGGCATCAACCAATTCCAGCCCAACCCAACGCCTTGGGTACGCGCCCCCGCTCAATCATTAACGCCGAAGGCGTTCATGCCTTACCACTAATTGCGGGCGTGGCTCAAATTAACGAACGCCTTCGGCGTTCAGCTCATCTCTGCCTTACTTCTTTGGCGGCGCCGCGATTGGAGTTCCCTGATGAAACAAAGCCTGCCACTTGCCAGAGCGATTTACCCAGATGGTGGTATGTCTTGATCGATCGGACTTCATGCCCGGCACCTTCGCCATGTAAGTTACCAGCGAAGCATCGTCATCAAACTTTACCGTTTTCCATTCGCTGAGTTCCGCTTTCGAGAAATCAAACATGGACACGCCTTTGACCGAACCTGCCTTGTCAAAGACACCATCAGCTTCGACCTCAACGGAATCCGAGGCCAGGTAGGATCCGAACAGGTCGTAGTTCTTGTTCTTCAGAGCGTCCCAAACCATCTTCTCGTTCGCAGTGACATCCGGCCCCGTCGCCTGCGCGGTTGCCGTAGGACTGGTCGCGGCTTTCGCCGCGGGTTTCGCGGTTGCTGTAGGAGACGGAGAAGCCGGCGGCATAGTCTCGGCGCGCGTCTGCTGAAAATAAACCCCGAGCCATTCACCGCCACGATTCACATACGCGGCTGCTGCTCGATATGGACCCGGAGGAATCGCCTGGCCGTTGTAAGTCCCCGTCGGATTTACGTTGTAGGTAAGGACCGCGGCATCTTTGTCGATCGTCAGCATCTTCCAATCCGAATAGGTAACGTCCGTTAGGTTGAATTCCTTCAAAGAGGCAATGCTGCCGGCCTTGTCATAGACACCGTCACTTTCAACATCGATGAAGTCGCTGGCGAGAAGCTTTCCGAACGCGTCCCAGTCTTTCTTTTTAATCATGTCCCAGCCGGCTTTCTCTTTGGCGATCAAGTCCGCTTCGGCCGGGCCGGCTGTTGATTTCGTTTCAGCCGTTGTGTTTGTATTCGCATTCGAGGTCATGTTGGTATTTCCCGTGGGCGTACAGGCAGCCAGCACGGTTAGAAATGAGACAACCGCAAGAATTTTCTTCATGGGCCACAACTCCGTTCGCTGGATTGAAAAACTGTGGGATGCTTCTATGCCAAATCTCTCTTTACGTCAAGGCCTAAGGGCTAACCTGATTGACAGCCGAAACGCCTCGGGCTAGCATCGGTTTACAACTCTTCGCAAAAGCGAAACACCATGAAGCCTTCACGTCGCAAGAGTGGCCGGGGTTCTAAAGGATCGATCATCAGCACAATTCGCAGACCGCTGGCGCCTCCGGGTCATCCGATGACTCATGCGAAGCCTGACGAGAAAGCGCGGCCGGCGGGACGCAAGGCGAAACACAAGCGCCGGCCGGAAGAATCTGAAATTGAGGAGTAGAGGGTCGGTAATCCGACCGTGAGGGAGGGCGCCCGCACGATTAGTTGCCCTTGCTTACGCGCGCGCTTCTGACACGAAGAAATGAACGAACTGGGCCAGGCTTTTCTCGAGCGTGCGCAATTTCATCTGGCAGAAGATTTCCTGCCAAAGATTGAAGCGTGCGTCAACCTGCTCACAGACGAGCAGATTTGGTGGCGCGCAAACGAAGAGTCGAACAGCGTGGGAAATTTGCTGCTGCATTTGAGCGGAAATGTTCGTCAATGGATCGTCTGCGGCCTTGGCGGCGCAAACGGCGTGCGTGATCGGGATTCAGAGTTTGCCCAGCGCGAGATGATTCCGCGCTCGGAATTATTTACCAGACTAAAGCAGACAGTTGAAGAGGCCGTTGAGGTACTGAAGCGACTCGATTCGAATGCGCTGCTTGAGAAGCGCGCCATTCAAGGATTCGAAGTGTCTATACTGGAAGCAATTCTGCACGTCGTCGAGCATTTCTCGATGCACACCGGGCAGATAATTCTGCTTACGAAGCAATTAACTGCGCGGGATATGCAGTTCTACGATTTGTAAGATTTGCAGATTCGCCTTGGTCCCCTCATCGATCCGCCCCTCAATTCAGGGCTGGAAAGCGTTAAGATACAAACCCTCACCTGCTCAGCAAGAGGGTCTGTGATTTTTCTGCTCGTACGATGGCCGTGACCTAGGGCTCATTTGGCGGACAGGGAAATCTCGGGTTAAGGGTAATCCGTCTCGGAAAGCAGAAGCAGCACTTATCTGAAGTTGCTGATCAGGACCACATCATTGTTTACGACGCCGCGCGAGCAGACCAATTGTTTGCCATCTGATGACCAATCAAAGAAAAACATTCTGTTGGTTTTGAAATCGGTCATCTGTTTGGGAGGGCCGCCATCAAGCGGCTGTCTCCAGATGTTGGAAACGCCTTCGTGAGTGTCCATAAAGGACAGAGAGCGACCGTCGGGTGTCCATCTCATGAGCAAAGCATCAAAGAAGTGGTCGAAGACGGTCGGCGGGATTTCAAATTCCTTCAAAGGCTGTCCCCCCTCGAACGGAACCACCGCTATCTTAAGTGGACCGCTCTCTTCATCGCTGTAGCCGCAGGCTATCAGTTTTCCGTCCGGCGAGATGGCCGGCCTACCTGAAGGCTTATCTGTGAGTTGTATTGGGTCGCCGCCATCAATGGGCACCTTCCACAGGTTCCACCAGGAACCAAGCGATGCGTAAACCACCCATTTTCCATCGGGTGAGCAACTTGGCCGCCGTTCATCCGTGCCGTTGGTTAATTGTTTCGGATTGCTGCCGTCCGTTACCATTCTCCAGATGTGATTGAGACCTGTCCGGTCGGACATAAAAAGAATATAGCGACCATCAGCCGATACGGATGGCAGGCTGTTATTCCCAGCCTCGGCGGTTAGTTGCTTTTGATTCGTTCCGTCTGCGTTCATTATGTAGATATCCAGGTGCCCGGTGACATTTGCCGCATAAACTATTCTACCGTCCGGTGTCCAGGACATCCCTTCGACTCCCTCATACTTGCCGAATGTGATCTGTTTGGCGGTGGCGGCAAGACCATTTGGCGCAATCCACATATTTGAAAGTATGTCGGTTTGCACTGTTACAACCGCCGCCGAGTCCGCGGTCACACTCATGCCGAAATAATTATTCAAGTCGTTTGTTATTCGGCGCGCTTTCCCGCCGGGAAGCGGCAAATACCAAATTTGGCGGGGGCTTGATTGTTGGTCTGAGGCATTGAGTATCAATCCGCTGCCGTCTCGAAGCCAGGCCATCCGCCCAATGTCAGACCATCGTTTCTCAGCCATGGGTGTTACTGCTCCATCGGACGTCTGTACTTCAACCACACGCGTGTAGTCAACGCTTACACCAGCGGTTTCGGCGGCGCAGGCGATGACTCTTCCATCGGGCGACCAGGCAGGCCCCCCGAAAAAGTTGGGACTCTTGCGAACCGCGAGTGCTCGCTCGCCAGTGCCGTCCGCATTTGCCGTTAGCAACGCGCTCTCACCCTTGATAGCGTTGGAGCGCACAAACGCAAGCTGCTTTCCATCAGGAGAAAAAGTGATGACGCTGTCCAGATCCGTCAGCACTTTTCCAGGGACTCCTCCCAGCGCGGGTATTCGGTATAGATCAGAAGCCAGAGCCGACACGTTGTAGTAGAGATAAACCCCATCAGGCGGAAACGCCAATCCCCAATAACGAACATCTTTCGGGGGAATGATTTGCACATCACTGCTGGTCGCAACTTGTCGCATCCATATGCTCTCCCGGCCTCCCTCATCCAACACGTGAAAGATGTATTTGCCATCCGGCGTTATGGCTGCGTCTGCGGCTCCGCCAGTATTGGTGATTCTGGAGATTTTCATGGTCTGGAAGGCCGCATCGGGCTTGACGGTCGACCTCTCACGAGCAATGAATTTGTACAGTCCGAAGGCGATACCTAATACAGCCACCAGCAGTACCGCCAGAGCGAGTGCTGCTGCATTCTTATGTTTTTTGAGCTTCAGCGTCAGGTACTCGGCACTTGATGTCGGATGTATTGCCTGTAGTCCTCTGGCGCGCTCATCTTCCTCCTCATTGATAACGACGTGAATACCTTCAACCTGCTCTGTATAAACGGCGCCTGAGGTTGCGGAAATTTCTTCTCTTACTTGCGCGTCGAAGATGTAACCGCGCCGCGGCACCGTTTTGATGTAGCGCTGCTCGTCATCGCCCAGCGCCTGGCGCAGTTCACTCAGACACCTTGCCAACTGGTTATCACTGGCGTTCCAATCGGGCCACACTGCCTTAATCAACTCGTCCTTACTGATGAGGCGCCCGCTGTTTTCAATCAGGAACTTGATGGTCGCGAAAGTCTGAGGGCGCAGCTTTATCTCTTCCCCATCGCGCAAAAGGCATCCGCGCGTCAGATCGAGTGTGAAGTCATCGAATGAATGAGTCTGGTGAGTAAGCTTCTGCATCTCCGCCACAGAGTGTCATTAGATCAATCCTTCAATACGCCTTGCCAACATTCATGGAATTTTCACGGCTCTTTCAGACTATTTGCATCACTTCCCGGGACTCTTCGGCTAAGGTGCGCAGCGCAGAGAAACTTCAATGCAGTTGTCAGTGGCCAGGGAAGCAAATCCAAGTGCCTGGAATTTCTTGAATTGTAAGACAGGTCTCGAGTCAAAGGCCAGATCGGTCAGGGAGAGAAGTTTGAAAAGAAGGCGCATTGAAATCACCGCTTTTCGTCGAGTAACGACCGTTGTCAGCGGGGAACGGATTAAGGACTCCGTCGACTCTACAGTTCAGAGTGCAAACCAACTACGAACGATGGTCGCTGACCTGGCCGAGGTAGAGGAGGATGACAATCACGATTCATCCAGACCTGTGGAGGTCGATGAAGGCACTGTCTCCTCGACGCCAGGGTGAAGCTTCTCTGCGCCAGGGTTTTTCAACGAGAGACGTCAACAAAATTCAACTGGAGGTAACAATGAAAACTATTTACCGATCGTTTATGCTCATCGCGGTTTGCGCTCTGCTCATAGGCAGCGCGTACAGGACCGCTCATAGCACGTCTGTTTCTACCGTTAGTAACAACAACGACCACCTTTTGACCGCCACAGAGCAAGAACTGGCGCGGGCTCGCATCGCAACCGCGAAGTATCACGATGTGGCGCAAGCCGAAGCTGACGGCTATACCAGCATTGACTTGTACTTGTCGGGAGAAGGCTTCCACTATGTGAACTTTTCCCTGATCGATGAGAACTTCGACCCTGAGCATCCGGAGGTGCTGCTTTACGCTCCCGTTCCGGGCGAGAGCCGTCTGGAGTTGGTGGGAGTGGAGTATCTCGTTCCCCTGGCCTTATCGGCTGATGCACCCGAAGGCTTCACCGGCGATGCCGATCAATGGAGAAGGGACACAGAAGGCTTCGGGCTATGGGAGCTGAACGCATGGATCTGGCTGCACAATCCAGAGGGGATTTTCGGACACGACAACCCGCGCGTGCCGTAGACTTCATTTGAGGTGCCTGCGAGAACGGAATGACCCGCGGTTCAAGTACACAGAGGGAGGTGTCGCAATGAACATGCGCACAGCAAAACTTTCGGCTCTTTTGGTAGGAGCCATTGGGTGTGCTCTGCTTACGCTCATCCCGCGAAGCTTGGCTGATAACAGCGCAACGCTGGATCAACAACTGGCGGCAACGCTGGTCCAGCACGGCTTTACCGGCAGAGTTCAATCAACCTTGGAACAACGACTGGGACGTCACGTCGACTATCGACTCGCCGATCTGGGACGGCTCCTATTCTTTGATACTGTTGGGGGGCTGAATAACGACAACAACTGCTCAGGCTGCCATTCACCGACAAACGGCTTTGGGGACACGCAATCCATCGCCATTGGAGTTGATAACAATGGCGTGGTGGGGCCAGATCGCGCGGGGCCGCGAAATCAACGTCGGACGCCAATGGCTGCCAATACAGCCTTCTTCCCCAACTTGATGTGGAATTCGCGCTTTGCCTCCTTGTCAAACAATCCCTTCGATAACAGCGCGGGTTTCCTGTTTCCCCAACCGGAGGGATTATCGCTCTCTTATCAACCGCACCTCCTCGTTGCCCAGGCTTTCATCCCACCGACCGAAAGAGTTGAGGTCGCCGGCTTTATTTTCCCAGGTGACAATTACGACATTCGCAACGAGGTGCTAAGACGAATAAACAATGTTCCTGAATACAGAAAACTATTCGGGAAGATCTTTCTTTCTGTTCGATCCGGCGGTCCTATTACTTTTGATATGTTTGGAGCGGCAATCGCAGAATTTGAATTCACTCTCGTCTTTGCTGACGCTCCGATAGATAGATTTGCGCGAGGTCAACAGAAGGCTCTGACTGACGAACAAAAGAGAGGCGCTCTGCTTTTCTTCGGTAGCGCGCGATGTGTCGAGTGTCACAAAGTTTCCGGCGCATCCAACGAGATGTTCAGCGATTTCACTCAGCACGTCATAGGTGTACCTCAGATCGCTCCGGTTGCCGGCAATGTCACATTCGACGGCCCAGCTCAAAATGAGGATTTCGGCCTGGAGCAAATCACCGGTAACCCAAATGACCGTTATAGATTTCGTACCTCGCCGATTCGAAACGTGGCATTGCAACCAGCCTTCTTTCATAATGGCGCCTTCACAACATTAGCGGACGCCGTGCGACATCACCTTGATGTCTTCACATCCGCACGTAACTACAGCCCCGGCGTTGCTGGTGTAGATCCTGATCTTACGGCGCCAATGGGACCCATCGAGCCGGTGCTGGCGAGGGTTGATCCGATTCTTGCCACACCTATCACCTTATCAGATGATGAGTTTCGCCAGCTCCTGGATTTTGTTGGTAATGGACTGCTGGATCAAAGGGCAAAGCCGGAGAATCTGCGTAAGCTGATTCCAGGATCAGTGCCGAGTGGCTTTCCTGTGCTTACATTTGAATCGATTGATCAGAAATAGTGGTCTGCTTCCCATTTCCATGCATGCGGGACAAATTATTTGCTTACGAAGCTACGAACCGCAACAGACGTTCATTTCTATGATTTTGAAGGGGATGCACCGTTGCAACGTTTTTTCGTCCTCCTCGTCTTAAGCGCCTCCGCGCCGCCCCGAGAGTGACCAAAAAGTCATCAAACTCTTCCAGGATTAAGCACGCGTGTTCACTCCGAACGGAATCAAACCTAGTCTTGCCCTCGAATTGTTGGAAGCGCACCTTGTCAATCAAGCAAAGGAACTATTCAACAAACTGTCAAGCGAACTTGATGATCAATGTTCGCCAGGTTCGGCCGTTTGTCTTGTCGCTCCACTTCCGCTCGGCAACAGCGGTTGAGTACTCGTTAACCCAAGACCGCACTGCAACCGGATTTAACCTTGTGTCACACATTGGCTATGCTAGAATGCCTCTCCGTGCGTAGAGCGATGATTCAGCGAAGCACAAGCGGTATTGCGGCGATGCTAATGACCCTGATAGCGCTGTCATGGGTGCCGCTCGCACACGACTCCGACAACACTCCTAAGACGCCACCGAGAGCAACTATCCTCTCTCCGCGTGACTTGCCAGTCACCTATGATCTAGACGGGGACCTCAGAGCGGATCGCGTAAGCCTCGAATCCAATGGTTTCTTTAAGACTATAAGTATCAAATTCGGCAACGCGAGGAAGAGCGAGCTTGGCTTTACCGCGAGCAGTGCGGGTTGGGGCATTGTGGTCGCCGATGACATTGACCACGATGGCGATCTAGATCTGATCTGGGTCGGAAGTTCGGAGCTAGAGACCGCTGTCATATGGATAAATGACGGCAAAGGCGATTTCACCGAAGCTAGAGATAACGCTCCCTATGCCTCCGAACTTAACGCGCTGTTGAGTAGTAGTGATCCATCAGATCAGCACTCCTTACAAGCTGGACGCCAGACTTATAGTTTAACTTCGTCATCTTTCCCAGACATTGGCCTCGCAGTAGCCAGCAGGTTTGCGTGTGCCACAAACCACTTAGCTTCTTCCGCAGGCTCCGACGGATTTGCTAAGCGATCAGGTTTTCTCACTTACCTTCGTAAGCGCGGTCCTCCGCTAGTCCTTTCCTAAAACCCAAAACGGACTGGCTTCACTCCGAGACTCGCAAGAGTCAGATGAGGCGACCTCCGAAATTATTGGTCGAGGTGTGCGCCTACGCGACTCGAACTCGCGGCACACACCGTTATTGCTCTTACGTTCACAGCTATTCCCAAATGATGAGATTCATTTATTACGCTACGGCCTTTGCTGTTTTGCTTGCGATGTGCGTTGTCCGCTTTGCTCAGAAGGCAACGCCAACCTCGACGGAACAGTCGGCGGCGCTTGCAGACTCGCCACTCGGGTCGCAAAGCGCTGCTCCAACTCGGCTCACTCTTCAGAGTGCCTCCGATCTTTTGATCGCTAACAACCTTGCTGTGGTCGCGGCGCGCTACGACGTAGACATTTTGCGCGCACAGCGCATCGCCGCAGGACTCAGGCCGCACCCGAATCTTACTTTCAGCGCGACGCAGTTTACGATTCCGCGCGTATTCAAGTATCCGGGTGAGTTCTTCAAAACGAATCTGGAGAACGGCGCGGCCAACACCAGCTACACCCTCGAAGTCGATCAGCTAATAGAGCGCGGCAATAAGCGTCAGCTTCGCATCTCGCAAGCCGACCTCAATACTCAAGCCGCCGAAGCGCAAGTGAAAGACGCGTTGCGCCAGCAGATATTTCAGCTCAGGCAAGCGTTCTTCACTGCCGTGCTCGCGCGCGAAAACCTTAGCGTTCTCAAGGAGAATCTGGACCACTTTGACCGCACCGAGAATCTTCTGATCGTGCAAGTCAAAGAAGGATACACTGCGGGCGTCGATCTCAAGCGCGTGCAACTTCAGCGCTTGCAGTTTCAAAACGACGTAAACAATGCCCAGCAAAATTATCAACAGTCACTGCGCGATGTGTTCAACCTGATCGGCGCGGGCGATACGCCTTCGTTTGCAAATTCAACGCAAGTGGTTCCGACTTCAGGAACGCCGAACGCCATGCCCGGCCTGGACGCAAGTCTGGAAGTCATCGACGGGAAACTGGACATCATCCCAACGCTGCTTTGGATTGACGACCTGCGTCGAATGGTGTTGGAGAATCGTCCCGACGTAAAAGCGGCGGAACTTTCATTCAAAGCCGCGGAACAGGGCTTGGCGTTGGCCGAAGCGCAGCGCGCGCCTGACATAACTGTTGGTGGACAGTACTCGCGCAATGGTTCTGACAATACAGTCGGCATGGTGCTCGGCGTACCGATAGGAACGCGCCGCTTCACCAATGCCGCAATCGCACAAGCTACAGCAACGAAACTTCGGGCGCAGGCGCAGCTAAGACAAGTGCGCAATCAAGCCATAACCGACGTTGAAAAAGCATTCACCGCTTACAACGTGAGCCGGGAAAAGCTGCGATTGTTTACGGATAGCGCATTGAATACGGCTGCCGACGTGCAGCGCATTGAAGAGATAGCTTATCGCGACGGCGCGAAAGGGTTGTTGGACTATCTCGACGCGCAACGCACCTATAACCAAACGGTGGTTGATTACAACCAGGCTCGGTTCGATTTCCTGATGAGTCTTTATCAACTCGAAATGGCGACGGGAACGACGATTGTCAATAAGTGAGGATCAGTGAAATGAGTAACGCAACCTTAGAAGTAAATGAGAAGACGACAGCAACAACGTCGTCCGTCATCGGTGAGAGTGCGTCGCGATCAGGACATACAGACCTTGAAGCTCCGATGCAGACTCAATTGCAAACGCACCCTCGTCAGAGGTCGGCTTTACCGCGAAGAACAGCCTACATCTGGTTTGCGGTTGTCGGCGTAGCTGCTCTCGTCGCGATTGCCGTCGCCTTGTATCTCTTGAACCCCCGCACGTCGCCTTCAACCAGAATAGAAACTCCGACAGCCACTGACAATTCATCATCGATAACGCTCTCGCCTGAACAACGGGCTGCAATCGCGGTTGAGGTTGTGCAAAAACGCTCCATGCAGACAGATGTGACCGTAGCCGGAAAGATCGCATTCAACGGTAACAAGGTAACCCCAGTGTTGTCGCAATTTTCAGGTCGCGTTGTGAAACTTGACGCCGTGGTTGAATCAACTGTGAAAGCAGGCCAAGTGATCGGAACTATCGACACGCCGGACATCGTTGGCATGCAGTCGGATTATCAGCAGGCGCTGACGGCTGAGCGCAGCGCGCGCACGACATTAGACCTCGCGAAGCGAACTCGTGAAAGAAGCGAGCGGCTTGCGGCTGCGGAAGCCATCCCTCAAAGAGACCTGCAACAGGCCCAGGCCGAAGAATCCCGCGCGGCAGATGATTTGAAGCGCACTGAATCGGCGATTGCCGCCACGCGCGGGCGTTTGCAAAGCGCGGGAATGAAGGAAGCGGATATTGAGCGGTTGGCTTCGGGCACTCGCGCTGTCAATCGTCTCGTCCCGATCACCGCCCCTATTTCCGGAACAATCATCGAGCGCAAGGCAGGTATCGGTCAGGTGGTCCAACCGGGCGCCGGCGATCCGCTCTTCATGATTGCGGACTTGTCGACGGTGTGGATCAACGCTGACGTTTACGAGGACCAACTCGCGCGCATTCATAACGGCGAGGCAATGAAAGTCACGACGCCGGCTTATCCGAATGAAACATTCACGGCGCGCGTCGATCAGATTGGCTCAACAATCGATCCAGACAAACACACGGTCGCCGTCCGCTGTGTGGTTGCTAACCCCCGACGGCGTTTGAAGCCGGGAATGTTCGCCAACGTGATTCTCAGCGCGGGAGCGACACAGGAAGTGCTCACGGTTCCTTCATCAGCAGTGGTCGCCGAAGGAGATCAACGCTCGGTATTTGTTGAAGAATCGCCCGGAAAGTACATCAAACGCGCGGTTGAAACGGGCAATGAAATTACTGGCGCAACGATAATTCGCTCGGGCCTGAAAGAAGGCGAACGTATTGTGGTTCGCGGTGGTCTTCTTATCGCCGCCGGTCAAACGGAATGATTAAAGGCAATGATAGGTAAGGTGATCGATTTCGTCTTGCGCGAGCGCTTTCTAGTGGTTGCGCTCTCAGTGCTCTTGTTGATTGGCGGACTCTACGCCTTCAAGTACCTGAACATTGAAGCTTATCCCGATCCATCCCCGCCGACCATCGAAGTCATCGCGCAGAATCCAGGCTGGTCCGCTGAAGAGATGGAACGCCAGATCACTTTGCCGATTGAAACGCAACTCAACGGCATGCCGGGGATCGATCACATACGCTCGATCTCTCTGTTCGGTTTGTCGGACGTCAAGTGCTACTTCCAGTTTGAATCTGACTACAACCAGGATCGGCAAGAGGTTCTCAATCGTTTGCAAGCGGTGACGCTCCCAGCGGGTGTGCAGCCTGAACTATCTCCCTGGACGGCGATTGGAGAGATCTATCGCTATCAACTTGTTGGCTCGGGTTACAGCTTGATGGATCTTCGAGTTGCGGAAGACTGGATCATCGAGCGCCAGTTCAAACAGATTCCGGGAGTGCTTGATGTCGGCACCTTTGGTGGCCCCACGAAAGAGTTTCATGTCGATCTCGATCCAAACAAGCTGCTGGCTTACGGCATTTCGGTGCCGCAGGTGATGAATGCGATCGCCAACAGCAATTCCAATGTGGGAGCGAACTATTTAGAGATCGGCGAGCAAAGCTACAACGTTCGCGGCATCGGTCTCTTTAAGAACACGGAAGACATTAGCGATGTCGTGGTCACCGCTAAGAACGGCACACCGCTTTATGTCAAACAACTCGGCGAAGTGAGCGTTGGCCCCAAGACGCCGCTCGGGAAAGTTGGCCGAGACGGGGACGGTGATGTCATCGAAGGCATCGTGAGAATGCGTCGCGGCGAAAAGTCTCTGCCGACGCTAGAGCGCGTGCGGCAAAAGGTAGAGCAGCTCAATAACGGAATTCTGCCGGCAGGGATGAAGATCATTCCTTATTATGATCGCACTGATCTAATTAATGTTACGACCCACACGGTCACGCGCACGCTGGTTGAAGGGATGGTCCTCGTAGCTCTAATCCTGATCGCTTTTCTCGGTGATCTGCGCGCATCGCTAGTCGTGGCGCTGTCAATACCGCTTTCGCTTTTGTTCACTTTTGTGTGCATGGTGTTGCGCGGTGATTCGGCCAATCTAATTTCGATGGGGGCGATAGATTTTGGCATCATCGTCGATGCCTCGGTGATCATGGTCGAAAACATCTTTCGTCATAATTCCGATCCCGAACTTCATTCGTTCGGGTCGCAGCGGACAACGGTTCAGGCGGCCCAGGAAGTGGGCGCGCCTATCTTCTTCGCTTCAGCGATCATCGTGGCGGCGTTTCTGCCGCTGTTTACGATGAAGGGCGTCGAAGGCAAGGTTTTCGGGCCGATGGCCGTAACTTATGGTTTTGCTTTAGCCGGAGCTTTATTATTGGCGTTGACCTTCTCGCCGGTGATGGCCTCGTTTCTGCTCAAGCCGAGAGCACAGCATCGAGACACGCTCCTCGTTCGAGCACTCAATCGCCTCTATCATCCGCTGCTGCGTCAAGCGCTCGCCCATCCGCTGCTGACTATTGTCTTGGCGTTAGTCGCTCTCCTGGGGACGTTGGCGGCGTTGCCTTTTCTCGGCGGCCAGTTCATGCCCAAGCTCGAAGAGGGCAATCTCTGGGTGCGCGGCGCGATGCCTAACACGATCTCTTTTAGTTATGCCAATCAACTTGCGGATCAGATGCGAGCGATCATGAAGCAGTATCCGGAGGTGACGACCGTGGTGAGCCAGCTCGGCCGTCCCGATGACGGCACGGACGCGGTGAGCTACTTCAACTGTGATTTCTTCGTCAATCTCAAACCGCGCGACGAATGGCGCAAAGGACTAACAAAGGCCGATCTGGTGCGGCAGCTGGACGCCGATCTAAAGCGCGTTCCCGGCGTTGATTACAACTTCTCGCAGAACATCGAAGACAACGTCGAAGAGGCGATGTCCGGCGTCAAGGGCGAGAACTCGATCAAGCTGTTTGGTGACGATCTGCAAAAACTCGAAACGAGCGCAAATCAAATCGAGCAGGTGATGAAGACTGTTCCCGGTGTAGCCGATCTAGGCATAATGAGTGAGCTTGGACAACCCAACCTGCTCATACAGGTGGACCGGCAACGGGCAGCTCGTTACGGAGTCGCGCCCGGCGATGTCAACGCGACCGTTCAAGCCGCGATTGGCGGACAAGCCGTCACGCAGGTCCTGGACGGTGAGCGGCGCTTCGATGTAGTCGTGCGGTTCCTACCGCAATTTCGCGATAACATCGATTCGATCAGCGGCATTCCCGTTAACACGCCGAGCGGATCAACCGTGCCTTTGCGAGATCTCGCCGACATTAGCAAACAAACCGGGGCGTCATACATCTATCGCGAAGACAACGCACGCTACATTCCGATCAAATTCAGCGTTCGCGATCGCGATCTGCAAAGCACGATTGCCGAAGCCGAAAGCAAGATCAAACAGAATGTGAAGCTGCCAGCCGGATATCATTTCGAATGGGCCGGCGAGTTTCAGGAATTACAGGAAGCGATCAAACGTCTGGAAATCGTTGTTCCGATCAGCCTGCTTCTGATTTTGTGTTTGCTTTACGCGAATTTCAGAAGCCTCCGCGATGCGCTGTTGGTCTTCGGTGCCGCGCCGCCCGCGTTGATTGGCGGAATTCTCGCTCTGTTGATTACGCACACTACTTTCAGCATCTCCGCCGCCGTCGGTTTTATTTCGCTGTTTGGCGTTTCGATGCTGAATGGCGTCGTGCTTGTTTCCTACATCAACGAATTGCGTGAGAAGGGAACCAGCCTAAGCGAAGCTGTACGACGCGGATCGGAGTTACGCTTGCGACCTGTGCTGATGGCATCATTGGCGGCGGCAATTGGATTGCTGCCCGCCTCAATTGCGACCGGAATAGGATCGGAGACGCAAAAGCCGCTTGCTCGCGTTGTCGTAGGTGGAATGATTACCGCGCCGGTTCTCTTGCTACTCGTGCTTCCCGCATTGTATTTGTTGGTCCATCGTCGAGCAATATTATCGGCAAGCCGCACCCGCATGGTAAATGGAAGCGTGCCCGTGACCGGTGCTTGATCGAAATTGACGTGAAGGAACTGTATCTATGGCTAATGAAATGAACGACGGCAACGAACGCCTTAGCTTGGCTGCGATTTCCCTATTCAGAGAACTCTCTCCTGACGCCCTCGAGAAAATCTCCGCGCTTATGGTCAAGGTGTCTTACAAGGCGGGAGATACTATTTTTCTAGCGAATGAACCAGGTGATGCCCTATACGCTGTAGACAGCGGCAGCGTGCGCATCTGGATGCGTGATGAAGAGGCAAACGAGGTAACACTCTCGGAGCTTGAGCCCGGCGATTTCTTCGGCGAGATGTCGGTACTCGATGGCGGCAAGCGCTCAGCTAGTGCCACGGCATTGCTTGATAGCACCCTTCACTGTTTGCGTCGCAAGGAGTTTGAGGATTTCCTCGTCGCATATCCACAGGCCGCGCTTGAAGTGATTCGCGGAATCGGTGCGCGACTACGGCAAACCAACTTGCTCGTCTCCCAGCGCGTGACCCGTAACGCTAACATAGTTCACGAACGGAGCTTGAACGCCCTCGACAGATTTGCCATCGCGATGACCGACAAAGTAGGCTCAATCGGCTTCTTCCTAATCATCGCAGGATGGACCGTGTTGTGGACGGGATACAATATTCTGGCATCGGAAGTGCCGGCCTTGCATTGGCCCGCTTTCGATCCGTTTCCAGCCTTTGTCGCTTATCTCCTCATCAGTAATGTCATTCAGATTCTCTTGATGCCGCTGATTATGGTCGGCCAAAACCTTCAGGGACGGCACGCGGAGACGCGGGCGGAACTCGATTTTGAGATTAATCAGAAGGCGGAGAAGGAGGTTACGGCGACTCTATTGCATCTGCAACGCAATACAGACCTGCTCTTGCAGCTAATGCGACATCTCGATTGCCGCATCTCGGATGAAGAGTTACGCGCCATTGCTGCCGAGAAGCAACTAGCGAAACAGGTAAGCGCGGTGCTGCCCGCAGTGGCCCGAATGCAGACCACTTCGTAAGATCCTGTGTCTCTCGTTATGGCTTCGACGCGCTCACAGCATCACTTGATCAAATCCAACGCGAACGGGAAAAACTTGAAGCGTGAAGACCTATGTCAGCAATCTTGCCAAGTGGCTCGCGAGGCAAGTCACTGAGTAATCGTACTTGTTTGCTGAAACTCTAGAGAGGAGAACCCGTAAGAACGATTCCGGTCGAAAAGTGGTCAATGAAGAATGAGTTGATTCGCTAACTAACAGAATGGGAAGCGGTTGTAGTTCCGCTTCCCAATTCGATGCACACCGGGCAGATCATCCTGCTGACGAATGATGTCCGGGCGCGACCTGGCTTTCTACGATTTCTCAGGTTCCGGCCCCGTTCTAACCGTTAGTTCGTCAAACTCGGATTAGTTCCGAAAACGCGACCGCCAGACAGCGCCGGGATTAGGTCGCCCCATCGCGGCGTCGTCCGCAAGCGGAGTTTCTCACGTGACCTCGGCCAGATTTCTAATCCGTATCAGGTTGTAGGCGGCAGTTGCGAACTTGAAGATCCAACCCACCAACTTCAATCCACGGTGTCGAGTTTTGCGCAACAGCCCGACCGTCTTCAACCAGCCAAAGATTTCTTCCACTCGTTTGCGCTTTCGCTGACTGACTTCATAACCATGGTGACGGGTGGTCCGCTGATCGATCGCGCTTCTTCGTCCCTTGTTGTTTTGAGCTGCGTGCGGCGTTACTTGGCAGGCGCGCAAATCAGCCACGAAGTCTTTCGTGTCGTAAGCGTAAAGCACTTGCAGCAACAGCGCCCGCAACAACCGCTCCGGCGCAATCGACGGTCGCCCTACGCGCGAATACAACTTGTCAAACTGCGGCGACAGTTGCCTGAAGGCTCTTTTTCAGTACCGGATTGAATGTAAGGCCGATTCAGGCGTCGGTCGATGAATTGTTTCAATCGATCTACTAGGGAGCTCGCTTGTGCCGTATTCCAACCAATTGACTTGCATAATGCCGCAATCCAACGAAATATCGACTTGATGTGCTTCGAGGGCGACTAGTTGAGAGAACAGAGTCGGTTTTCCCTGCGATTCCTAACCCTCGGTAACCTTATGCTTCCTCACGCAACGCGGCTTCATCAAACCAAACATCATCGTGAGTCGTAAGGTCAATTCTGAATCCCTGACTTAGCGCGATGTATTTTGAGAGATCAGGTCGAAGGGATGTTAAGTGAACTAAGTGTTCTGTTCGCAAGGAATCGATCTTCCCGTTGTATCGGTCCGTAACCATCCACCAACCCGACATGTGCTCCGGAGAGGGATAGCGAACAGCTTTGACATTGTCTCCTTCGAACACACCTTCTGATAAGACAACAAGTTGATCCGGTCGAGGTGGAACAAATTCGGAGCGGAACCTTCGGCAAGTCTCATGCTGATCGATCCAATAGCGAAGGGTTAGATTCACTCCTCGCAGGAGTTCTTCTCCCTTGGGATCAAGTTCCCACATCTCAAGGAATCCTTCTTCGTCGGCGATAAGTTGTGTTCGCCAATAACCATAGGCAAGTTCCTGACCGTTGCTTAACTTCAAGCCACCTTGAGCAGCCCGATGGGCAACGAATCGAACCAATTCCTCGCATTCCCCAAGCAACCCCTCTTCACTAACCGTCGCTCTTACCTCGAGTCCGTCAGTTACGGCGAGTCCGTCGGTTATTACAGCGAGATCCTTAGTTACTACCCTGGGCGTTCTGTCTGTCACGGTCCACCTCTAGTTATCGATCGAACCTGACCACCCTGCAACCTACTACAGTGTATGCAGTGAGGAAAGAGGTTCTGTTGACTTCCTGCCGGGTTTAGTCGAGTAACTGGCTGGTGATCAGGAATAAAGTTACCGCTCTTCGTTCCGGGATCCTTGGCGCCACAGCTATGGCTTCCCGACGTTCGGCCAATTCGGTTCATCTCTGCTCGTTCCGCAGTGTTGAAGACGGGCTGCGTGCCACGGGCCGGCATTGACTCGGTTGCGTAACGACCTGGAACAAGAGTGTTCGGGCTGGTTTCAATCGCAGGGAGCTCATTTGCAATGCTAGGAGTGAACTTCGTCGCTGGCCCGGCAAGCAACTGAAAAATTGCACTAGCCCTTGCAATATCTTGTACAACAAACGCAGCACGCCCATAGTTATTCTCATCCTCCGAATAAATTGCGTGCCCTAGACCGCTCCCTACCCTGAATAGGTCTGCAAATCCGAACGCTACGTCAGCGACTGAATTGTTTATTCCGTTCGCTACCCATTCCTGGTCACAGTACTGCCAGCGTTGGCGAAGGGACTCGATCTGTGCATCCAACGAATCGGCAACATCGTTGCCCCACCCGTCAAGTCCAAGTGCATCACGATAGTTTAAAGGATTCCTCCAAACATAGCCGTAGAGGTTGATGTCATTGCCCAAAAAACCGATCGGGTCTTCGCTGAGGAAGCGGGCTTGCACCGGATCGAACCAACGAGCACGGTGGTACATCAGGCCCGTATCGGAATCGATTTCACGGCCGGGTGTAGGTGTAACGGGTCGCTGCCGAACCACTCGTCAGATTACCGAATGAATCGTGCGCCAAACTGGAGGAAACATTTCCATTCGTATCGGTCAGTCCGCGCGTAGTGCCGAGATGGTCGGCGAAGAAGTAAGAAGCTGTGCCGGAGACGGTCTGTCGGAGCTTGTTATCAATCTCTCGCCCATTTAGATAATCCGCGATCGTGGCGCCGGTTGCGTCCACATCGCGCACCACGTCCGCTCCGTCGTAGACGAATTTGGTTGTCGATCCGGAACTGCTTCGCTGGATCCGCCGGCCTAACGCGTCATAGGAATATGTGACTGTAACTCCGCCGGAAAGAGACGCCTGCTTTAACCGGTTTTCGTAGTCCCACGTATAACTCCAGCTCCCAGTCGCATCGGTCTTAGATGTCAGGTTGCCATTGGGGTCGTAAGAGTAACTGGTCCCGTTTGCACTGACAAGACGGTTGAAAGGTTGATAGGTGTAGCTGGAACCCTGTTGGGATGCTGTCCGATTCCCAACATCATCGTAGGTGTAACTCTCGTTCGGCTGGTTGGGATGGGTTGCCGCCGTCAGCCGATCAAGCGAGTCATAACTGTAGCCGTGAGTTCCCGCCGCGTCGATAATCTGAGTAATGTTGTTGACGCTATTGAATTGATATTGAAAGTCGGCGACGGTCGTCGCACCTTTGGCATGAGTCAACCGCGTTAGACGATTGAGGCCGTCATACTGATAGGTGCTTGCGACGCCATTGGGCGCGGTGCGCGACGTCAGTTTGTTCGTCGCGTCGTGCGCAAAAGTGAATGCCAGACTCGCGGCATCGGTCAGTTGGGTTAGCCGGTTCAGAACATCGTATTGATAAGTTGCGTTGGTGGCGCCGCCAAGCGTCAACTGCGTGCGGTTGCCGTTCGGATCATAGCCATAACCAACCACCTGT